>Ga0157302_10000003_pt1 | contig 168510 bp, 164 predicted proteins | sample NitcycUS103311B2_FD_108381 | JGI IMG/M metagenome (GOLD analysis project Ga0157302, IMG submission 108381) | Soil microbial communities from Arlington Agricultural Research Station in Wisconsin, USA - Nitrogen cycling UWRJ-S103-311B-2 | ecosystem: Environmental > Terrestrial > Soil >... | reverse complement strand
GGGTCGACGGTCCTGCTTGGCCTTGCACCTGGCGGGGTTTGCCTGGCCGCCGCGTCACCGCGGCGCCGGTGCGCTCTTACCGCACCATTTCACCGTTGCCTGTTCGCGACTCACGTGTGGCCGCGCCATCGGCTGTGTATTTCTGTGGCACTTTCCCGCGGGTTTCCCCGGGTGGGCGTTACCCACCGCCATGCCCTCTGGTGTCCGGACTTTCCTCGAGGGGTTTTCTCTCCCCCCGCGGTCGCTCGGCCCGCCTGTTCATGGTAGTCCTTGGATATGGGAACGGCCGTCGTCACCGGTGCAGGCAGCGGCCTTGGTCGCGCGATTGCACTCGAGTTGGCCGAGCGTGGATTCCTGGTCCACGCAACCGACCTCGACGCTGACGCGGCCGCTCGCACCGCGACTGAGATCGGGGCCGGCGCTCGATCCGCAGCGCTCGACGTACGCGACGAGGGGGCCTGCCGGGCACTTGCCGCCGAAGCGACGACGCGCGGAGGAACGCTCGACCTCTGGGTCAACAACGCCGGCGTGCTGATCACCGGGCCGTCTTGGACTCAAGACGAGGCAGCGCGCCGGGCGATGATCGAAGTCAACACGCTGGGAACTATGAACGGAACCGTCGCGGCGCTGGAGCCGATGATCGCCAGCGGCCACGGCCACGTGATCAACGTGATTTCGCTGGCCGGCATCGTCGCCGCGCCGGGCGAGGTCACTTACTCAGCCAGCAAGCACGCGGCGATGGCCTTCACCCTCGGCACCCTCTTTGACCTTCAGCGCGCCGGAATCGATGGCGTCAAGCTCTCGGCCGTCTGCCCGGACGGGATCTGGACCCCGATGCTCGAGGACAAGCTCGACGACCTCGAGGCGGCCGGCTCCTTCTCCGGCCGCCTGCTCACGGCGGAGCAGGTCGCAACCGAGGTCGGCAAGCTGACCGCGCATCCCCGCCCGATCCTGATCCTGCCCCGCTGGCGCGGGCCGATGCTGCGTCTCTTTGACCTCTTCCCCAGGCTCGGCCTGCGTCTGCTGCCCTGGGTGATGCGCGACGCGAGGCGAAAGCAGCGGCGCTACAAGCGCCTGATCGAATCTGGGCGCTGGCCTAAGTAACCGCTAGATCTTGCGGAAAACTCCCACGACTTTGCCGATGACCGAGGCTTCAGTGGTCCGGATTGGCTCCATCGTCTCGTTCTCGGGCTGCAGGCGGATGTGGTCGTCTTCGCGGAAGAAGCGCTTGACCGTGGCCTCCTCGCCGATCAGGGCAACGACGATCTCGCCGTTGACCGCGTCATTGACCGGCCGCACGACCACGTAGTCGCCGCCGAAGATGCCGGCGTCCACCATGCTCTCGCCGCGGACGTTGAGGATGTAGTCGCCGTCCTCGCCACCGATCACGTCGGGGACTTCGATGTACTCCTCGACGTTCTCCTCGGCGAGAATCGGCTCACCGGCGGCGACGTTGCCGACCAACGGCAGGCCGTTGCCGGGCCGGATCGTGCGCTTGGCCTTGTCGAAGAGCAGCTCGATCGCCCGCGGCTTCGACGGGTCGCGTCGGAGCAAGCCAATCTTCTCCAAATTGGCGAGGTGCGCATGCACGGTCGAGGACGAATGAAGGCCAACCGCTTTGCCGATCTCCCGCACCGTCGGCGGGTAACCGGTCTTGGCGGCGTACTTGCCGATGAAGTCGAAGATCTCCTTCTGCCTTTTGGTCAGATCAAGCTCCACGCTCACTCCCCTCCCGGGACTGCAGCCGAGTATCGAATCGTTCGAACACTTGTTCGCAAGCGTACCGCGCAACCCGGACAGCCGCAACCGAAACCGCCCCCGCGCCCCAAACATCTAGAATCGTCCGCGCCTCAAGCGGCTGTGGCGGAACTGGTAGACGCGCAAGGTTGAGGGCCTTGTGTCCCTAACGGGACGTGATGGTTCGACTCCATTCAGCCGCACTCGGAAGCCCCCGCAAGTCGGGGGTTTTCGCGTTGTAGAGCGTCCAGTCAGGAATCGTCACCGGGATCTCGTGCGCCAGTCGGTGCGCCAGTCAGACGCTGCTCAGGTAGCAGCGTCCACATCCCAATCGCCTGCCATCATGTAGGCCGATGTTGGGCGTTGCGCTGATAGTGATTACCGTCCTGTTTACCGTACTCGCGGAGCGGATCTACAACGTGCCCCGCGAAATGCGGCGAAACAACGAGCGCATCCGCAACCGTGACGAGGATCTGCGGACCTGGATCGAAGACGATCGCAAACAGGCACGTCGAGAGGTCATCCGCATCCACTTGGCCGAGAGCCGCCGGACTGATGATGGCCCGGACTACTCAGTTAGTCAGATCCAGCGTGTCAAGGACGAGGTTTTGCATCGATACCGTGACCAGCTGCGTGATGCCGAGCGCGTGGTGAGGGACGTAAGGCTCTCCGAGCAACTCCCCCACCGACTTGCGAGGCGCATATTTGGCAAGGCCGTCCCCGATTTGACTGCTCCAACCGAAAAGGCCAATGTCATCGCAGATTGGGAAACGAGCGCAGAGGACGAGATGGCATCGGCCAAGGAGCTGAGAGTCGTCGCCGAACGGCGCCGCGCGGAAGCCGGAAAGCCGCCTCTCCGGCCGCTTCGTTTTGCGGAAATCGTCTGACCCTCAGCGCGCCTGGCAAGAGCCTTTCGCGACTTGAGCGGACGCGCTCATGCAGGCGTCAACCAGCTCGCGTGCTTGAGCGCGAGCGCCCGGCATTAGGTGCCCGTAGCGGGAGAAGGTCTCCTCAATGGTGGCGTGGCCCATGAACTCCTGAATCGCCTTCGGGTTGACCCCGGCGTCGATCAGCAACGACGCGAAGGTGTGGCGGCACTCGTGGAACGTGAGCGATGGGAGAAGGTCGGGACTGCGTCCCTCCCACTCCGCTTCCTCCCGCTCGCGCTCGTTGACCGCTGCTCAGGCGCGCTTGGCCGGGTCCGCGATGGCCTTCGGGGTGAAGGGTTCGTCCGGCCTGCGCCCAAATCTGAGCCGGTCCCGAGCGCACGCGCGTCGAGATGGTCGCGGAGGACGGCGAGAATGGGCACCGTGCGAACACCCGCCTTCGACTTCGGCGCAATCGGCCCCTCGTACTGGTCCCAGGAACGCTCGACGGTGATCTCGGATCGGCCGAGGTCGATGTCGGAGGAACGAAGGGCTTGCAGCTCGCCGCGCCTCAGTCCGGCGTAGAAGGCCGTCGCCCAGATCGCGCGATCCGAGTCCGGGACGGCAGCAATCAATCGCGCTGCCTGCGACGCCGTCGCGATCTTCTCCCGCCTCCCGCGCGCTGCCGGAAGATCGACTTCGCGCGTTGGGTTGATGACCACCAGTTCGCGCCGGACGGCGTGCCGGTAGATCGCCTGGAGCGGGTTCATCGTGTTGCGGATCGTGCTGGCCGCGAGCTTGCGACCGAGCAGCCGGTCTACGAAATCCTGTAGGTCGGCGCGCGTCAGCTCGGAGAGTCGAACGCCTCCGAACTCCGGCAGCACGCGCAAGCTGAGCGCGCGTCCGTATTCCCGCAGGGTGCCCGGCTTGTAGTGGTGCCCGGATCGATCGCGCACCGCACCGGTACGTGCCGCCTCCAGCCAAAGCCATGCCGCCTGCTCGACCGTAATCTGAGAGGGCGTGCGCAAGCTCCGGGCGTTGGCTGCCACCATCGCGTCCGCTCGCCAGGACTTCGCCTCAGCCTCGCTGTCAAAGGTACGGCGCAGCTTCCGACCCTCCCGAGCCAGGTAGACCGACGCCTCCCAGCCCGCGTTGCAGTTGCAGCGCCCGCCCTCGCGAGAGTTGCAACCCTCCGAGTGCCGTCTCCTGATCCCTTCCGCCATCAGCCCTCTCCGCCTGCCGTGAACTGACCGACGCGCGTCCCGCCCGGACTCCAGCCCATCCCGTCGAGCAGTTCACCCGGAGGGAGGTTGAGGGAGCCGGCGAGCTTGACGAGCGTGTCGATGCGGGCAGTCCGTTCGCCGCGCTCAAGCTGGCCTATCGCTGTGCGGTGGAGTGAGGCGCGGACGGCCAGCTCTTCCTGAGAGAGGTGGGCCTGCTTGCGTCGGCGGGCCAGGTTGGTCCCGAACTGGACGGCGATGTCGTTCATCGGTTCTCGCCTCCCCCGAGTTGGTCGAGCAAGCCGTGTAGGGCCTCGTGCTCGGTGACGACGCGGCTGTGCTCGTTGCCGCTGTCGATGATCTGAGCCAGGTCGCCCAGCACGGTCCGCAGATCGTTGTCGGGGACGATCACCAGCTCGTCCAGCGCCGCGAGAAGCCGCCCGTAGGCGGCGTCCTCTCGGCGTAGGCGAGCCGGTTCCTTGAGCTGATCCGGATACTCGTTCAGCTCTTGCCGGACTCCCGCGCGAGCGCTCGTGAAGAGGCCCCGCAAGAAGCCGACCTGATCGGCGGGAATGTTGAGGGCGACGGCGGAGCCGCGACCCGTAGGGTTCTCGTCAGCCATGAGGAGGTAGTGCTCCTTTTGGTCAGGCCCTCGGTTGGCGTTGACGCGCCGCCGGGGGCCGCTTTTTCTTGCCGCGAGGGTAGCAGTCTGGAGAGAAAAACTCTCCAGACCTGGGCTATTCGCCCCGAATGATCTGGCCGACGCGCGTGTGGTGCAAGCCGACCTCTTGCGCAATGTCGCGCAGCGTGAGCCCGGCTTTCTGTGCCTCGGTGAATGCCTTGCGTCTTGCCTTCTGCGCTGCGTCCTGCTCGCCGTCGAATTTCGCCTGCGCGGCTCGCACGGCCCGGCGTGCCTTCTGCTTGGCGGCGTCAGCCATGCCGAGGAGCCTAGACAGGATGGAGCTACCCCCGCTGGCGGCGCCGTCCGTTCACTGAAAGAAGGTGGTCGGCGCCCGCGCAATGTCGTGGGTTGCCGGGGTAGGCCCGGTAGAGCCACATACGGAGGTCGCCGACCATGCCCAACCCTACGCCCGTCACTGTCGGCCTCGACGTCCATGCTCGCTCGGTTCGCCTCGCCGCGGTGAGGGCCGACGAGCTGCTCGAGGAGCGCACTCTTCCCTACGACCACGAGGCCATCGAGAAGGCGATCGGCCGATGGCCCGGAGCCCGGGCTTGTTATGAGGCCGGCCCCACCGGCTTCGGGCTGCAGCGACATCTCGCCGGCGCCGGCGTTGATTGCGCGGTGGTGGCGCTGCGTCATAGGCTGCCCGCGCCGTGGGGATCGAACGCTTCATCTGGACAGACCATGCTGAGCTTCGACTCGGGCAACGAGGCTTGACCCGATTCGAGGTCGAGGAAGCTGTTCGTGAGGGACACGAGATCCGCGAGGTCAATCGGGGTGATGCGGACTGGCGCGTCTATGGCACCCGATCAGACGGGCTGCAAGTTCGCGGTCATCTACGACAACCCAGCCGGAGGCGATACCAGCGCAGCCTGCGTCGTCAGTGCCTGGCCGCTGCGAGTCAGCGGCCGGCGCTCTTGAGAGATTGTGTCCACAAAAGCTATCCTGAGTCCATGAGCGCGAAATTTGCCTACTACGACCGAGAGGCCGACATCGCCTGGCTTCCCACCGGGGATTCTGCGGACGTTGTGAGCGAGGAGGTCGAGTGGGGGCTGGTCGATCACGACTCTGCAACCGATGAAGTCGTGGCGGTCGAGGTCTGGTCTGCAAGCAAGCGTCTGCCAACCGAGGTGCTCGCCGCGCTGCCCGCGCCCGCCAGTACGCACGGCGCTGCTGCCTAAAAGCATCGACAGACAGCCCTGGCCTTCACCGCACGCGGTCAACCCAGTCTTGGGCCGCTTCCCGCGCTAGTCCAGTCCTAGGAAACTTTTTGCAGGACCCTATGAGCAAGATTGCGCGCGACCGCCCTGCTGTCCATTGCCGCAATGTGCGGTAGGCAGGCGGCCGCGTTCGCGGAAACGCAGGGATTCGCATCCCATGTGCGTCGGTGTTTAAAAACCGCGTGGGCCAGATCGGCCAAGGCGAACGCTAGATCCTGGCAGCCGCGGTGGTGCCCCCGGCGCGCGAAGTCACGAATATCGTCTTTGAGTCGCCGATAGGTGCCCAGCTCCGAAAGGTCTCTGCCGGCCGTGAGCGGAGGGTGATCCAGAAGGGCGAGTCCAGTTTTCATCACAGCTTCCGCGATTACAAATGCCCGCTCAGACTCGACTGTGTTGATCTCCTCGGTTGGCACTCCCCCAAGATCACGCAGCCCAATGCCTTGCTCGGCACCCTTCTTGAACGCCTCCACGACCTTGCTCCAAAGCGTGACTGCCATCAACGCCGCTGGGGAGATCGTTTCGCGGTAGGCGATCTTGCCTGCCGAAAGCGACCTGGCGGCGAACTCTGGCGCGTCGAACTCCGGGATTGATTCAGCCCATGCGGCGAGACGTCCACCTTGGCCTAGAGCCTCGGTGCCGTCATCAAGTAGTTCTCGGCAGGGAGACTTCACGGCGAACCAGCCCTGGGTCCCGCGAAGCTTTTCGTCGTTCCGCGGCACGTCCTCGTCAGTGTCGAAGAAAGCGGGGTCGAGCTTGCTGAGGTCCACGCGGAGGATCAAGCGAGGACCTTTCGCGGGTACTTCCTGAGTGTGATCTCTGCCACAGACGTAGACACGCCCCTTTCGCGGGCGGAAAAAGCCGTCGCGAGCGGTACGGCGGAGTTCGCTGCTTGGTCGCAGGCCAGTGCGCATGATGGATTCGTGATGCTCGGCGCTCGTGACGTGGAAAAAATACGGGCCATGCTTCGCCATATGCGTGGCGAGGACTTTTGGCTCGATGGGCATAGTGGCCGGCAGTATGGGCGGTCCACGCACTTCGGCCGACGCTTCATGCGCCACCGGTGCGCCAGTCGTGCGCCAGTCGCATCGGAGACAACCGGACTCAGCCGGAATCGGCTCCGCTTGACTAAGCCAAATCGGCGCAGCTAAGCGCGAATGCTCGGAGGGCCATTGGGCGATTCGGGTGGGTCACTGCGACGAAAACGGCGCCGAAGCGTCCGTCCGGCCAGGGCACATAGGTCTTGACACAGCCACCGAGCATCGTGCCGTCCTGACCCTCGTCATGGCACACCTTGAGCCGAGATTTCGCAATGCCGCCTTCGCGGTGCAGCTCCTTGCGGAATTCGCGCAGCGCGTTCTCGGCCCCGGCGGAGAGTCGCTCCAGATCCTCCGTCAACGCGTCCTCGTCAAAGCCAACCGGGAAGACCGGCTCCGGCGGCATTTCGGCCACTTAGCCCTCGTCGTCGGTTGGCAGCGAGCCGAAGTGGCGGTCGAACTCCTCCGGGCTGAGCCGCTGCTCGCCGTGGCGAGCGAGGATTGCCTCTACCGAGGCATCTCGGCCTTCCACGGCCTCAAGCGCTGCCAGCGCAGCGTCTACCCGATCCTCGGGCAGATGGTCCAAGACGGCGTGGGCCTTCTCGCGGGTCGTCACGGTCCCCAAATGGTAGCCGGATGGCCAGCAGCTACGCTGCTCGCGTGAGCGACTTCTTCGAGCCCCCTGCTCCGCCCAAGGTCGAAGGGAAGCCCGCACCGCGCGAGGACTGGATGGGACCGCCGCGCCGCGTGGTGCCGGCGGTAGTGCCAATCGAGCGCGTGGTCGCGCGGACTGATGAGGTTGGCATCTACTTGGGCTGCTTCTCGGTCTATCCGACGGGCTTTGAGTTCGAGGTCTTCATTACCGCGAAAGACGAGTGGACCGATCTGGATCCGCTCCAGTTCGATCACCACTACCGCGCCCAGGACACTGGCGAGATTCCACCGGGGCAGCTACGACTCGGCTTTCAATTCGCCGACGGAACCAAGGTCACCAACACGAATGGCCGCTTTGACTGGGATGGGGAGTTCGGATCGTCGCCGAAGTCGCCGGTGATGAGCGGTGGACGTGGTAGCAGCGGAGAAGGCCAGTGGCATCACACCTTCTGGATTTGGCCGCTTCCACCGCCCGGACCATTGGAGTTCGCCTGCGAGTGGCCAGCGGCCAAGATTCCGCTGACTCGCTCGGATCTTGATGCCGCTGCGATCATCGAGGCCGCTTCGCGCGCCCAGGCAATCTTCCCGGACGAATGAGAGCCGTCGAGACAGACGCTGGTGCGCCAGCGGTGCGCCAGTCAGCCCCCGAGATAGCCGGTTTCAACCGGAAACAGCCGGACAAGATTTAGCTCTACAGGTCGTTTTCCGCTCTACGCTGCGGTGTCTGTTCAGCTTGAGGGCCTTGCGGGGAACACCCATGATGGTTCGACTCCATTCAGCCGCACTCGGAAGCCCCCGCAAGTCGGGGGTTTTCGCGTTCGATCGAGGCGTTATCAGGCGGGCTGCCACAGCTCGATCCGGTTGCCCTCGGGATCTGTGACCCAGCCGAATCGACCTACCCCCTCCATGTCCTGCGTCCCTTCAGCCACGTCTGCTCCCTTGGCGCGCAGTTGCGCGAGCATCGCGTCGAGGTCGCGGACCCGGAAGTTGATCATCGCCTGCTGGGTACGGGGCCCGAAGTAGTCGGTCTCGGACTCGAACGTGGCGAACACCGTCGGCCCCGCTTCCTGACGCCACAGGCCGTTCTCATCGGCGTCCAGGCCCAGGCAATCGCGATACCACGCGCCCAGGGCCACCGGGTCGGCGGCGCGCATGAAGTAGCCGCCGATTCCAAGTACGCGCTCCATGCCGCCATCTTGCCAGGGCGGCGTTTGGGCGGGGGGACATCTGCGCTGCAGAGGTACTGCCGGGCGAGTTGTTACAGCGCAGTGCCTCCGAACCAGCTGACGAGGATCTCGATGAACATCACCTGCCACCTCTCCTTGGCGAGGCGGTGCCCGGCCTCGGGTATCACCTCGTGTCGCCCGTCCCTGCAGACCTCGAGATAGGCCTCAACGATCGACCGGGGAATGATCTCGTCGCGCTCTGACTCGACGACCATGATCGGGCCGTCGTAATCGGCGACGCCGCGCAGGGCGGCTGAGTCGCTGGCCGCCTCGAGGCTGGACTGCCTCGCCCCGTCCTTGCGATCCAAACAACGATCCGGGTACAGCGCGGGGGCGCGGAGCAGCAGGCTCTTGACCGTGCGAATCGAGATCAGCAGCGCGGCGATATAAGCCCCGTAGCTCGCCGCGCAGACGCCGACGCGCTCCGCCTCGACCTCGCCCGAGTCCAGCAGCGTGTCGAAGGCGGCTACGGCGTCGTCGAGATGATCGCGCGGCGAGAACTGCTCGCCCGGCTCGCCGCTGCCGCCGTGCCCCGACAGGTCAAAGGTCAGGCAGGTCGCGCCGAGGCGCTCCGCCGCCGCTTCCGCCCGGCGGTGATATCCACGCTGGTCGCTGCCCAGGCCATGGATGAAGAGAATCCCCGCGCCACTCCGCTCGCGCTCGGAGGGCGAGAACAGATGACCCGCGAGGCTCCTCGAGGTTGACCCGAAAACCAGCTCCCGGCTCACTGCCCGAGGCGCTTTCGCAGTGCAGCCAGCTGCTCGCCGACAAATCTTTCGGCGATGCTCAGCGGCTTTCTGAAGTCCTCACCGTCGGCAGCGTCGACACGCCAGTCGAAACTCTCGATCTCCTCCTCTGTCAACGGGATGAGGCGTGGCTTGCCGCTCGCCAGCGCCTGGTAGAGGAGGTGCTGGCTGAGCAGCACGCGCCAGAGCACGGGCTTGCGCTCGGGGTGAAAATCGGCGAACAGGTCGGCGAGGCTGTCGAAAACCGGCACCATCGCCGACTGCGCCTGCGACTGGAACTGGTGCCGATCGGACACCGGCGTCACTGGCGAGAACCGCTCGGACTCCGCCCGGTCCCACTCGCGCTGGAACTCGCCGAAGGTCATGCATCGCTCCGGCACCAGCGCGGCGTCGGAGGCGTTCGTCGACTCCCCCGTTTTTGAGATCAACGCTTCGGCGACGACGTAGATCATCCCTCGGTAGAGACCCTGGGGCGCGTGCTCCTGAGGAGAGTCGCGCAGCAGCTCCTCGCGGTTCGGCTCGCCGAGGTCGGTCTTGTTGCGGTCGTACTCGAGCTTGCCCGAGGCGCCGCCACATTCAGCAAGCTCCCAGTCCTTCGAGAACGAGAAGAAGACCAGCTTAAGCATCTCGTACTTGGCGCGGACAGCGGTGTCGAGGCCGAGGTCGATCGTGGTTAGCCGGCGCTGCAGGATGCTGAACGTAGTGATCGGCGCCAGCAGGCTGTAGACGGTGGATTTGAAGTAATACGCGTCCAACTGGGATAGCCAGCCGCTGCCGTCCGCCCTCAGGTTGCCCGTGCGCGCGGCCTTGGCCAGGCTGCAGATTCGCGAGCGAGCATCCTCGGCCTGCTCCATCGCCTGGAAGAGCAGCGGCTCGCAGACGGCGTAAAGGCGCTTGCGGGCCTCGTAGTTGTAGGCGATCCGCGCGTTGTCCTCGGCCTGCGCTGCCTCCAGTTTCTTGAGGGCGACGCTTTGTCGCCGCGTAAACACGGCCGTGACGATCGCCACCACCAAGGAGGCAGTCGCCGCGATGATCGCAGCGACAATCGACGGCGAGGCGGCGGCGAGGATCACGGCACCCGTACTTCTATCCGCCCCTCGTCGGCTGCCGCTTTCAGCTCCGCGTAGTCGCTTTCGTTCTGATCGGCGTAGGTCTCAGCGAAGGCGGCGATCGCCTTGTCGAAAGTGTCGCTCTTGCCGAGGTAGGCGGCGATCGCGACGCGGTCGCCGCTGCGAGCGTGGGCGTGAGCCAGGGTCGTGCCGCAGATCTCGGCGTAGGCGGTGAGGGCCCTGGCGTCCATGTTCTCGACCTTGGCCGAGCCCTTCTGGTCCCAGAGCTGGCGCACGTAGAAGTCGCGCTGCTTGCCGTCGATCCCCTTCACCTTGACCCAGCCGAGCAGGATGTCGCTGGCGGCTTGGGTCAGGCGCTGGCCCTGGACGACTCGCTCGCCCTGGTTCTCGAAAGCGCTCGGCTCCGCGTAGGGCTCGAGCACCGAGCGCTGCGCTTCCTTGGCCTGCAGGAAAAGTGGATCGCCGCCGTCGCGCCCCAGCATCAGCACGATGAAGGCGCGGGTGCCGACGCTGCCGACCCCGACCACCTTCAGCGCCGCGTCGACGAAGCGGTAGCCGTCGAGCAGCACACGGCGGTCCTCGGGCAGCGTCTCGCGGTAGTCGGCGATGATTTTCAGCACCACCGCTTCGATATCGGCGTCCTCGTCGACCAGCTCGTCGAGCGGCACGATCAGCGGCGGTTCGCTGACGATCCGCAGCTCACCGTCGACTTCGCGGGTCAGCTTCGAGAGGGCGCGCATGCGGTCCTTGGCGCGGGTCTTCGCCAGGTTGCGACGGAAGACGGCGACCTCTTTCTCGCCGGCCGCGGCCTCCCAGCCGGCGGCGACCGCCTCGATATCCATCTTCGTGTACCAGACCTCGAGGTTGCCGAGACCGGCCATCCGCTGCATCGCCCCCCGGTACTCGGCCGCCATCGCGGCGACGATTCCCAATCGCTGGCGGCGCTTGAAGCCGCTCGCGCGCCCGGCGACGGAGAAGCTCGCGGCGAGTCGCATCACGTCCCACTCCCACGGACCCGGCAGCGTCTCGTCGAAGTCGTTGACGTCGAAGACGAGCTCGCGGTCGGGCGAGGCGTAGGCGCCGAAGTTGGAGAGGTGGGCGTCGCCGCAGAGCTGCACGTCGAAGCCGCTGCGGGCGACGCCGGCGAGGTCCGCCGCCATCACCGCGGCGGCGCCGCGGTAGAAAGTGAACGGCGAGACCAGCATCCGCCCGTAGCGCAGCGGCACCAGCTGGCCGACCCGCGACGTGGCCTGACTCTCGAGCAGCTCGACCGGATCGGGCCGGTCGGCAGCGGGCTTCCACTCGCCGTGACTGGAGCGCGGCGCCTGCGTCCGCGCGGCCTTGCCGGCGGCGGCGCGCTCTTCGGGCGTGCGATGCCCGTGTTTGGGATCGAGCACGATCAGACCGTAGCTGGCTTGGGATCGAGCCGCGGCGGGTCGGGGCCGGACTGCAACTGGTCGAAGCGCTGCGTCGGCAGGCGCCGGGTCGGCCAGAACGATACGAGCGTGAGCAGGGCGGCGAAGAGGAAGGCGGTCTTCAGCGCGTTCAGCTGCGCGTCTTCGTAGTGCTCGACCAGGGCATCGGTGGTGGCGGGGTCGACCCCGGCCGCGGTGGCGCCCGCCCGCACCTCTTCCGAAGAGACGAAGCTCCCCCCCGCGCTCAGCTTCACTTCGAGCTGGCCCTGGACGTCGCTGGAGATGCGCGCATCGTCTGCGACGTTGGCGGTGAAGGCGGCGATCAGGCCGGTGATCACGATCGCGCCGAGCAGCGCGGTGCCCAACGAGGAGCCGAGTTGCTGCGAAGTGCTCTGCAACCCCCCGGCCTCGCTGCGATCGTCATCGCCGACGGCCGACTGAACCACGTTGCCGAGCTGGGAGACGATCAGGCCCATGCCGATCCCGAGCACGCCCATCGCGATCAGGAACGAGCTGTTGTCGAGCTCGGGCTCGATCGTCGCCATCAGCATCAGGATCGAGGCGAAAACGATCACCAGCCCGGTCCGGACCAGCGGCCGCGGCGCGAAGCGTTTGGCCAGGGCCGAGCCGGCGAGGGCAGCGAAGAAAAGGCCGGCCGAGGCCGGCAGCATCCGCACCCCGGTTTCAAGCGCATCAAGGCCCTGAACGACTTGGAGGAAGAGGGGAATGGTGAAGAAGACACCCATCAGGATCAGGTTCTGGGCGAGGAACATCGCAACCCCGCCGCGCAGCTGGGGAATGCGCAGCAGCGGCAGGTGGACGAGTGGTTCGAGGCCCTGCTCTTCACGCCGCCGCTCCCAGGCGACGAAGCCGGCGAGAATCAGCCCCCCGGCGGCGATCACGAACGGGGTCAGCGAGAAGCCGAAGGGCTCGAGCGGCGAGCTGCGCGGCTGCAGCCAGCCCCAGTTGCTCGCCTGCAGGACGCCGAAGACGAGCGCGGCCAGGCCGGCGGCGGAGAGCACGCTGCCGACCCAATCGAGGCTGGGGACGCTCTTCTCGCGCTCGGGCTCGCGGATCAACCGCGTGCCGAGCAGGATCCCGATCGCGACGACGACCTCGCCGATGAAGACGACCCGCCAGCTCAGCTCGGTCGTCGCCCAGCCGCCGAGGATCGGGCCGACGGCGATGCCGGCCCCTGCCACTCCACCCAGCACCCCGTAGGCGATCGCGCGGTCATTCCCTTTGTAGTTGCCGGCAACAAGCGCGATCAGAGCCGGGATCACGAGCGCGGCGCCGATGCCCTCGAGGACCGACCAGCCGAGCATCAGCGAGGGCACGCTCCACGAAGCGGCGGTCAAGGCCGAACCGGCGGCGTAAATGCAGGTGCCGATCATGAAGGCGCGGCGCCGTCCCCAGATGTCGCCGAGCTTGCCGCCGGTCAGCATCAGGCCGGCCATCACCAGGGCGTAGAAGGCGATCACCGCCTGGATCGTGGTGACCGTGGTGTCGAAATCTTCGACCAGCTGCGAGATCGCGACGTTCATTACCGCCTGGTCGAGCACCATCAGGAACTGGGCGGCGCCGAGCACGATCAGGACTCCCCACTTGCCCATCGCTCAGCTCACCAGCCCGGCGATTCCGCGGATGATCAGTAGCGCACCGAGCACGATGGCGACGATTATCCCGGCGCGACGACCGTTGCGGGCGAGCCAGTCGCGAAAGCCGTCGACGGCGCCCTGGGTCGCCTCGGGCTTGAGCATGTAGCCGACGAGGGGCACCTCGAGCAGCAGCTGCTGAATCAGACAGAAAGCGATGACCAGCAGCACCGTCGGCGCGACACCGGCTTCGAGTTTGTCGATGTGGCTGAGCCCGGTCAGGTAGGAGACGCCGGGGAAGCTGAGCAGGATCCCGACGACGAAGGCGATCCGCGGCGATCCGCGGCCGAGCAGGCGCATCGGCAGCGGTTCTTTTTTCTCCCCGTTCTTGGCCTGCTTGGCGAGCTTGCGTTTTTCGCGACGCTCGCGCAGCGGCTGGTCGCGGTCGGTGCTGAGAACGAGGCCGACCAGCAGCAGGAGGGCGCCGATGACGAGGTCCTCGACCGGCCCGAGCGTCTGCTTACTGGTGCTGACCGCGCCCGAGTCGTGCAGGGCGAAGACGATCGCCAGCCCGATCGTGATGCTGGCGGTGTAGGCGCCGAGCAGGTAGCCGAGCATCAGCCGCTTCGGGTTCTCCGTCAGCAGCATCAGCGTCACCGCGGCGAGCAGGGTCGGGTTGAACATCGCCAGCAGCGAGAGCAGGAAGATCGTGCCGAGGTCGCTCATGAACAGCGCTCGCAGAGGCCGCGCAGGACCACATCGTGGTCGGTGACCTCGAAGCTGATCTGCTCGGAGAGCTTGGCGATCGCGCGCTCCAGCGAGGGGTCCTCGAACGGCACCATGCGGCCGCAGCGGCGGCAGATCGCGTGGTGGTGGTGCTCGCCGCCGGGCTCGACCCGCTCGTAGCCAGCGGTGCCGCGGCTCACCTCGAGGCGCTGGACCAAGCCCAGCTGCTCGAGCTGCTCGAGCGCCCGGTAGACGCTGGCGCGACCGACGGCGGGCTTGCGGCGGCGCAGCTCGTCATCGAGGTCCAGCGCGGTGACCGCGCAGTCGTGGCCGGCCAGGGCCTCTACCACGGCGATGCGGGCGCCACCGCGGCGGTAGCCCGCCTGCTGCAGCGCGTCGAGTGCATGCTCGGCCCAGGCACTGTCAACCTTGGTCGGCATTTAGATGACTGTATCCGCCGTCGTCGCGGACGGGAGCCGTCGCGACAGGCGCAAGCGCCCGGCAGGCCAGGAGAGCGCGTAGACGGCGACGATCGCCAGCGCGACCGAGGCGCCGCCGGCGGTTCCGGCGTAGTAGGAGAGGTAGAGGCCGCCGACCCCGGCGAGAACGGCAAGCGCGGCGGCGAGCAGCATTATCGGCAGCATGCGGTCGCTGAGCCGGCGCGCCGCCGCGGCCGGGCCGACGAAGACGGCGACGACGAGCAGGTTGCCGAGACCCTGGACTGCGACCACGATCCCGGCCGCGAGCAGGACCAGCAGGGCGGCGTCGGCGAAGGCGGGCGAGACGCCGAGCGAGCGCGCCGTGCCGCGGTCGAAGCCGGCGATGAGGAGGCGGCCGTGGAGGAGCCGGAGCGCGACCGCCGCCAGCGCTGCCAGCACTGCGGCAGCCGCCAGGTCGGCGTCGGTGACGCCGAAGACGTCGCCGAAGAGCAGCGACTCGACCCCCGGCGGCGATTGCGGCGAGAGCGCCAGCAGCACGCCGAGGCCGAACATCGTCGTCACCACGACCGCGACCGCGGCCTCGCGGCTGACGCCGGCGATGCGCGCGCAGAGCGCGATCGCCAGCGCCGCGACGACGATCGCCGGGGCGGCGCCGAGCAGCAGCGGCACACCGGCGATCGCGGCGAGGACGAGCCCCGGGAAGATCGAGTGGGCAAGCGACTCCGCCGCGTAGGAGAGGCCGTAGAAGACGACCCAGCAGCCCAGCGCTCCCCCCGCCGCACCGACGAGGACGACCTCGGCGAGGGCGCGTTGCATGAACGGTTCTTGCAGGGGCTCGAGCATCTCAGTGGTGGTGATGGTGGGGCGGCAGGATCGCCCGGCCTCCCCTGCCGGGGATCTCGACGATGGCGCCGCCGTAGGTCGCTTCCAGCACGCCGACGTCGGCCAGTACCTGATCGGGACGACCGCAGGCGACCTGGCGCTTGTTGATGCAGAGGACTAGGTCGCAGCCGCGGGCCTGCTCGAGGTCGTGGGTGGCGATCGCGATCCCCCGCCCCTCCCCCGTCAGCTCGCCGATCAGCGCTTCCAGCCCCTCGGCGCTGGGACGGTCGAGGCCGGAAAAGGGCTCGTCGAGCAGCAACACGCCGGCGTCCTGGACCAGCGCCCGGGCGATCAGGACGCGTTGGCGCTGGCCGCCGGAGAGGCGGCCGAAGGTCTGATCGGCGAGCCCACCCAAGCCGACCCGATCCAGCGCCGACGCCGCCGCCTCGCGCTCCTGCCGACCTGGCCGCCGCCACCAGGGCAGGCGCGAGAGCGTGCCCATCGTCGCCACGTCGAGGGCCGAGACGGGGTAGTCGAGTCGCGAGCGCTCGGTCTGGGGCACGGTGCCGCAGGTCGCTCCGACCCGCAACGTGCCCTTTTGCGGGCGCAGCTCTCCGAGCAGCGCGCGCAAGAGGGTCGTCTTGCCGCCGCCGTTGGGTCCGAGCAGGGCCAGCCTCTGGCCGGCCGCGAGGCTGAACTCGACGCCCGAGATCGCCGGCGTCCCGTCATAGCCGGCCGCGAGGTCGACGGCCTCGATCAGGAGCTCAGGCTGCATCCCCGCCTCCCCCCGGTGAAGCCGCGAACCATCGAGTCGGCGTTGGCCGCCTCCATCTGCAAGTAGGTGGCGCCATCAGAGCCTGCCGGTCCGAGGGTGTCACCGTAGAGCGTGTAGTCGGCCGAGGCGCCGGTCTGGTCGGCAATCGCCTCGGCGACCTTCGGGCTCAGCGAGCTCTCGGGGAAGATCGCCTCGACGCCCTCGCGTTCGATCAGGGAGGCGAGGGCGCTGAGGTCCTTTGCCGATGGCTGCGCCTGGGTCGTCTGCGAGGGAATCACGGCGCCGATCACGTCGATCCCGTAGCGCTGAGCGAAGTAACCGAAGGCATCGTGGTCGGTGACGAGCTTGCGCTGCGAAGGCTGGACCGAATCCATGCAACCGGCGATTTTGCCGTCGAGGGCGCGCAGCTTGGCTATGTAGACATCGGCGTTGCGGTCGAATTCCTTCTTGTGCGTCGGATCGGCGAGCGCCAGCCGACGCGCGATCTCGCGCACGGCGGACTCGGCGTTGCGCGGGTCGTGCCACCAGTGCGGGTCGTATCGCGAGGCCTCGGCGCCGCTCGACTCTCCGGGCAGCTGAACCGGCACGGTCGCGCCCAGGTCGACGACCTGGGCGTCGCTGCCGCTGTCGGAGACGACCTGGTCGATCCAACCGTCGAGCTCGTCGCCGCTGGCGAAGACGAGCTTCGCAGCCGCCGCTCCGGCGACGTCGCTGGGCCGCGGCTCGTACTCGTGCGGATCGGTGTTCGGCTGCAGGATCTGGTCGACCGCGACGGCCCTGCCGCCGACCTCGCGCACCCAGTCGCCGATCTGGGTCGTCGTCGCCACCACCTCGATCTGCCCGTCGCGGGCGCCCGAGCCGCTGCCGCAACCGGCGGCGAGCAGGGCAAGCAGCAGTAGGCCCGCCGCGGCGAGGGCAGGCGCCCGTTGGACCCGCACCAGCGCTCGCGCGGCGGCGGCCAGGCCGAAGACGGCTCCGGCGACAACTGCGATCGTCGCCCCCGGCGGTGCGTCGGTCTTGACCGAGAGCCAGAGCCCGACCGTCCCCTCGGCGGCGACCAGGGCGACGCTGGCCAGCTGCCAGCTCAACATCCGCTCGGTGAAGAGGCGCACTGTCAGCGCCGGCACGACGAAGAGGGCGGTGACCAAGAGCGCGCCGACCACCGAGAGCGCCGCCGTGGTGGCGAGCGCGATCAGCCCGAGCAGGGCGAGGTCGAGCCAGCGCTCCGTCGCGTCGACCGCCGCCGCCGAGCCGGGATCGAAACCAACCGCGAGCCAGCGGTGTCCAAGCAGAAAAGAGGCCGCCAGAGCCGTGCCGGCAGCAATGGCAGCGAGAGTGATGTCACCGCCGTCGACCAGCAGCAGGCTGCCGAAGAGCAGGGTCTCGATGTTGGCGCCGGAGCCGAAGACGTCGCTGGCGAGAATCACGCCGACGGCGAGGCAGCCGACGAGGACAATCGCCACGGCGCTGTCGCGTCCCTCCTCATCGCGGCGGCTGAGCAGCGAAGCGCCGAGGCTGAAGACGACCGCGGCGCCGAAAGCGCCGAGCGGGGCCACGAATCCCAGCCCGTCGGCCAGCACCAGCCCGGGAAAGGCGGCGGTGCCGACCGCGTGGGAGAAGAAGGCGAGTCCGCGCAGGACGATCCAGGTTCCGAGCAGGCCGGCGGGCACGGCGAGGATCAGGACCTCGATCAAGCCACGCTGGACAAACGGCAGCTGGAAGGGCTCGAGCAAGGCGCCGGATTAAATCAAAATGAGATCCATTTTTATTTTCTCGGACCCGCACACTTCTACCGCGATTTCTTGCAATGCCCCTTGGCATTGGTTACGTTCGAATTTATTCCCACCGGTCAGACCTCCCAGCCGAACAGACCGCGTTGAATCCCGAGGCAGCTCCCGACCGCGCCGGAATCGCGCTCTGCCTGTCCGGGGGCGGCTACCGGGCGATGCTGTTTCACCTCGGCAGCCTCTGGCGCTTGAACGAGATGTCCTACCTGCCCAAGCTCGACCAGGTCTCGAGCGTCTCGGGCGGCTCAATCACGGCGGGCACGCTGGCCCTGGCCTGGAAAGACCTCGCTTTCGACGACAGCGGCAAGGCCACCGCTTTCACCGAGGCGGTCGCCGCCCCATTGCACGCGCTCGCGGAGAGGACGATCGACGTCGCGGCGGTGGCGCGGGGGTTGTTCTGGTTCGGCTCGATCGGCAACCGGGTCGCCGGCTCCTACCGCAAGCACCTCTACGGCGAGAAGACCCTTCAGGATCTGCCGGACCACCCCAACTTCGTCTTCGACGCGACCAACCTCCAGTCCGGCAAGCTCTGGCGCTTCTCGAAGCCGTACATGGCGGACTACAAGGTCGGTTACGTGCCAGACCCGCGTGTCGAACTGGCCGAAGCAGTCGCCGCATCCTCGGCCTTCCCCCCCGTCCTCTCTCCCTTCAAGCTGAAGCTCGCCGCCGGCGCCGTCGGCGTCTTCCCGGGCGACAAACCGGAGTTGCACCACGAGCCGTACACGCGCGAAGTGGTGCTCTCCGACGGCGGCGTCTACGACAACCTCGGCCTTGAGGGGGTCGCCGGCAAAAGCAACCTGCTCCTCGTCAGCGACGGCGGCGGCAGGCTGGAGCCGACTGAGCGACCACGCCGCGACTGGCCCCTGCAGATGCTGCGCGTGCTCCACGTGATCGACAGCCAAGTCCGCGCTCTGCGGGCATCGGAGCTGATCGAGGAATTCCAGCGACGCAAGGCGGCCGGGGAACGCGGGGGCACGCTGTGGACGATCCGCACGCCGATCGAGAAGTACTCAGCACCAGCGCCCTTGCCGGTGTCGGAACGGGAGACGAAAGACCTGGCCAAGATCAAGACGCGGCTGGCGAAGTTGTCCCGCCGCGACCAGGAGCGCCTCGTCAACTGGGGCTATGCCGCCTGCGATGCCGCGATGAGCAGCTACGTCGAGGAAGGGGCCCCAGCCGTCCCCGCGGCCTTTCCCTACCCCGCGGCAACCGCCAGTTGAGAGCGCTCGTCCAGCGAGTCAGCCAAGCCGCAGTCGACGTCGAGGGCGAGCGGGTAGCCCAGATCGGGCCGGGGATACTCGTTCTGCTCGGCGTGCGGCGCGGCGACACGGCCGGGGATGCCGACCGCCTCGCCGACAAGGTGCGGGCACTGCGGATCTTCGACGACGCCGAGGGCCGGATGAACGAGCCGCTGGGCGAGCGCGAGATCCTCTGCGTCAGCCAGTTCACCCTCTACGGCGAGACCCGCAAGGGCAACCGCCCCAGCTACCTCGAAGCGGCGCCGGGACCCGAGGCCGAACCGCTCTACGACCGTTTCTGCGAGCGCCTTGGCGCCGCCAAGGGCGTCTTCGGCGCCTGTATGGGCGTGGCCCTAGTCAACGACGGCCCGGTAACGCTGCTGCTGGAAACCTGAACTGCATCAAATTTCCTGCCTGCTGGCCCGGAAATTTGATGCAGTTCGTCCGATTTACGGTGCGAGGTGCGAGAGGCGCCACTTGCCGTCCGCAGACTCGTAGAGGTGACGCTCGTGGAGGCGGTCGGGGGCTTCCTTCCAGAACTCGACCCGGTCGGGAACGATCCTGACCGCGCCCCAGTCGGGCGGGCACTCGATCGCGCTCTCGGCGATCTCGGCGCGCAAGCGCTCGAGGCGCTCGCGCAGCGGATCGAGCCCCTCGATCGTCTCGCCCTGACGCGAGACCAGCGCCTGCAGCTGGCGCTCGCGCGGCCGGCCGGCGAAGAGCTCCTCGGCAAGCTCGCGCTCGGCGAGCTCCCCCCTTCCCTCGATCCGCACCTGGCGGCCGAGGGCCGGCCAGTAGAACACCGTTGCGACGCGTGGATTAGCGCGCAGCTCCTCCGCCTTGCGGGTCCAAAGGGCGGTGGTGAAGACGAGCGCGTCGGCCTCCAACCGTTTGAGCGTGACCATGCGAGCCGAAGGTGCCCCCTCTGCCGTGGCCGTGACCAGGGTCATCGCCCCGGGCGTCGGGTCCCCCGCATCGCGCGCCTCCTCGAGCCAGCGGCCGAGGATCTTGATCGGGTCAGTCATCCGATCCGACCACGCGGGGAGCCTTAGTGATCCGCCGTGCGCGAGTCGCAACCACCCCCAAGAGAGCGAAGGCCAGCCCAATGACCATGAGAATCGTTGTCGTCGGCCCGCAGATCGCCGCGATGCGCGGCCAAGGCTGGTTCACGCGACCGGAGAGGACCAGCGCCAGCGAGACGTTCTGTAGGAAGTCGGCCGCCGCGGCAACCGGCCCGCACCAGGCGATCAACGCCGCGGCCCGGGCGAGGCGAACCTTCCCGACCTTCGCAGCGCGGCGCGCCACCGCAGCACAGGCCCCGGCCGCGAAGAGCCCGTAGCCGATTAGGAAGGGCATGTCGAAGGCCAGCTGCCACCAGGCCGCACTCTTCCCGGAACCACCCCACTCGGAAATGATCTCCTGGCTACCGGAAACCGAGCCGGCGCTCTCGAAGGCGATCAGCGAGGCGCCGTGATCGGACATCGTGCTCATCGCCGGCAACATCGCGGCGCCGCTGGCCAGCGTTATCGCGGCGAGCGTCCAGAGCGCCCGAGGTCTGCTGACCCGGACGAAGAGGCGTGGCATAGATCCAACCAGCCGGCTCGGGAACATCGGTCTCTCCGCCATATGGGATTGGTAGCATAATTCAAATTGCAACTCCAATCTGAATGAGAGCCGAACCAAAAAGAGAGACCCGCGCCGAGAAGCAGGCGCGCACCCGCGCCGAGCTGCTCGACACCGCGGCGAAAGTCTTCGCCCGCCGCGGCTACAGGGGCGCCTCGGTCGAGGAGATCGCCGAGGAGGCGGGTTACTCGCATGGCGCCGTCTACTCGAACTTCGATGGCAAGGCCGACCTCTTCCTCGCCGTGCTCGAGGAGTACATGGCCGAGCGGGCGCAGGAGCTGGCGGCGACCCAGGCGGACCTCGCCGAGGACGCGCCGATCGAGCTGCGCGCCCGGGCACTTGCCGACCAGTGGATGCAGCGCTTCGCCAAGGACCGCGAGTCCTTCCTCCTGCACCTGGAGTTCGTCGCCCACGCTGGGCGCGATCCCGAGCTGGCCGAACGCTTCGGCACCCGCTCCGCCGCCCTGCGCGAGGCGATTTCCGCCTACATCGCCCACTACCAGGAGCTTGAGGGGATCGAGGCCGAGCTGACGCCCGACGAACTCGCGCTTGTCCTTCGCGCCCTCGGAATCGGCCTCGCGATCGAAGCGCTGGTCAGCCCCGGCGCCGTGCGCGAGGACACCTACGGAGACTTCGTCGAGCTGCTGGTCAAGCTCTTGCGCGAGAACGGCTCCGGCGGCAAGGCACGTGCCTCGGCCAGGCGATCGGGGCGGGCCCGGTGAGCAACCCGACCTACAACCGAATGGGCCTCAACTACAGCGACTTCCGCCGACCCGATCCGCGGATCGAGGCGGCTATCTGGGCCGCGCTCGGTGATGCCAAAAGTGTGGTCAATGTTGGAGCGGGCACCGGTTCCTATGAGCCCAGCGATCGCGAGGTCATCGCGGTCGAGCCCTCGCCGGTGATGATCACCCAGCGACCGCCAGGCGCGGCGCCGGCGCTCGAAGGCGTCGCCGAAGCCCTGCCCCTGGACAACGGCAGCGTCGACGCCGCAATGGGCGTGCTGACGATTCATCACTGGCCGGACCTCGAGGCCGGGCTGGCCGAGATGCGACGGGTCGCTCGGCGCAGGATCGTGCTGCTGACGATCGACACGGCGAAGAACTCAGAGATCTGGACCCTCTCCGAGTACTTCCCCGAGGCGATGGCGTTGGAGCGGGAGCTGATGCCCTCGCTCGAGTCGCTCGAATCGAGCCTGCCTGGGGCGACGGTTGAGGCGGTCCCGGCGCCAAGCCGCTGCCGAGATGAATTCACCAGCGCCCTCTGGGATCAACCCGAGCGCTTCCTCGATCCAGACCTCCTGCGCGGCAGCTCGCTCTGGCACCAGCTTGCACCGGCAACGATCGAACGCGGGCAGGAGCGCCTGCGGGCAGACTTGGAGAGCGGCGCCTGGGACGAAAGGCACGGCCACCTGCGCACGCAGGCCGAGCTCGACATCGGCCTGCGCCTGGTTCGCGAAGAGCTGTGAGCGTCGGCCTCATCCGCAAGGCCAACGATCAGGACGCCCGCGTGGTTATCGATCTCTGGACCGATGCCTACGTCAATGAAGGCGCGGGCGGGCGGGTGCTCCCGTACTCGGAGGCGGACTTCTTCGAGACGTTCCGCCGCGGCCCGGTCTTCGTCGCCGAGCGAGAGGGCGCCGTGGTCGGAGTCGTGGCGCTGGCAGCACCGGGGACACCCGACCATGCCGTGGCACAAGCCGAAGAGGCGGAGCTCTCGCGTCTCGTTGTCGCCGCCGCGACCCGACGCCTTGGGATCGGCGAGGCGCTCGTCGCCCACTGTCACGAACAGGCAGAAACGGCCGGCTGGAGCGCGATCGCGCTCTGGAGCCGCCGCTACCAAACGGCCGCCCACCGCCTTTACGAATCACTCGGCTACGAACGCGTGCCTGGCCGCGACCGGACCGACGAGAGCGGCCACGAGCGGCTCGTCTTTCGCCTGGCCCTCTGAGCCTGCCGGGACCCTTGCCAGAATGGCCGCCGTGGCGAACCTGACCGAAAGACTTGAAGGGTCGATCGTCGTGCTCGAGCCGTTCGACGAGGAGCACGTCGAGGAACTCTGGGAGGCGGCGCAGGCGGCCGAGATCTGGACCTGGCTCGCCCACCTAAACGAGCGCGAGATGTTCGACAAGTGGCTCGAGCTCACTCGGGAAGCGGAAAGCTCAGGCGAAGAGGGCGCCTTCGTTACCCGCGACCTGCGCAGCGGCCGCATCGTCGGCAGCAGCCGTTACCTCAACGTCCGCCCCGCCGACCGCGTCGTAGAGATTGGCTGGACCTGGCTCAACCCGAACGCCTGGCGCAGCGGCGCCAACGTCGAGGCGAAGCTGCTGATGATGCGCCACGCTTTCGAGACGCTCGAGTGCGTCCGAGTCGAGTTCAAGACCGACGCCCGCAACAAGCGCTCGCGCGCCGCTCTCTCGGCCATTCCGGCCAAGCTCGAGGGGGTCCTGCGCAACCACATGACCGTGCCTGACGTCGGCCTTCGCGACTCCGCCTACTTCAGCGTGATCGACTCGGAGTGGCCCGCGGTCAAGGACAACCTGGAACGGCGCCTGGCCCGCGGCGGTCGCCCGGCGCAAGCGCCGAACCTGGGCGGGGGCCTGTCGCTGCGCTACACCAACGCAATCGAGGACCTCGATGCCCTGGAGCCGGTCTGGAACGCCCTGCAAGTGCACCACGCCGAGATCACTCCCGAGCTCGGCCCCGGCACTCCCCCGCGCCCCACCGCCGACGCCTGGCGGATCCGCCGCTCGAAGTATGAGCGCTGGCTGCGCGACCCCGACACCTTCTTCGTCATCGCCGCGGCCAACGGCAACCCAGTCGGCTACGCCTGCGTCACGATCGGCATGCCCTACGCCAGCTGGGCGACGGGCGACCGCATCGCCGAGCTCGAGACCCTCTCGGTCCTGGCAGACCAGCGCGGTAAAGGCATAGGGGCTTCGCTGCTCGAAGCGGTCTGGCAACGCCTCGCCGAGATGAGCGTAGAGGACATGGCGATCACCACCACGGCCACCAACGTCAACGCCCATCGCTTTTACGAGCGCCACGACTTCAGCCAACGCTTCGCCGTCTACTACGGCAAATCCCTCGGCGCTTCGCAGCCGCGATAAAACCCAACCAGAGCTAGCTGCCCAGCGCCTTGTCTATGAACGGGCCGAGCAGCTCGCCCGCTTGGATAGCGGTGATCTCGGGTGGGGCGCTCGGTGCCGTGATGTAGCTGATCGCGAGGCGGACAAGGGACTCGGCGAGTAGGGCGGCGTCGGCGGCGGGTGCCTGGGGCCAGCCCTCCTCGATCGTCGCTTTGAGGCGGGCCGTGGCCCACTGGACCACCGGCATGCCCTGGGTGGTGACGAAGGGGAGCATGCCGCCGGTGCCGTCGTCGCTGAGCAGGATGCGGACCAGCGGGTCCTCGCCGGCGGCGTGGAGAAAGGTATTGAGGGCGGCGCCGACCGCTGCGCGGGGGTCGTCGAGGTGCTCGCGCACGGCCGCATCGACGTCGTCGAGGAAGCGTTCGCCCTCGTGGATGACGAAAGCCTGGCCGAACTCGTCGCGGCTGCCGAACTCCTTGTAGAGAGTCTGGCGACTGACGCCGGCGGCGCCGGCGATCGCCGACATCGTGATCTCCGACCAGGCGCGGCTCTGCAGCTGGTCGCGGGCGGCCCCGAAAAGGGTCTGGCGCAGCAGCTCGCGCGCGGCCTGCGGGTAGGGCGTGCGAGCGGTGGCCACCGCGGGAATCGTCTCAGCGGATGCGGTCATTCTCCCTCGCTCCCACTGTCGGGCTCGAAATCGACCTTGTCGCGCACGCCGCAGTCGGGACAGGCCCAATCGTCGGGAACCTCGCTCCACGGCGTCCCCGCCGGGAAGCCCTCGCGGGGATGCCCCGCCTGCTCGTCATAGACGTAGCCGCAACCCGGGCAACGCCAGCGACTCACCGGAACCACCCCTTCCGGTGCGCTTTATGTACCTCACGGGTCCAAAAGGCGCACCGGAAGCTCATGCTGCACCTCCGTAGCGGGCGAGGATGCGCCCGCGCTTGCGTGGCTGGATGTTGGCCCGGGTTAGGTCGCCGTTGAAGTGCTCGACCAGGCGCGGGTCCATTACCCGTCTCCAGAGCGGCGGCACCCAGGCGAGCACGATCATCCCCGCGTAGCCCGTGGGCAGCTGCGGCGCCTCGTCGACGTGGCGCAGCGCTTGGTAGCGGCGGGTCGGGTTGGCGTGGTGATCACTGTGGCGCTGCAGGTGGTAGAGCAGCACGTTGGAGGCGACGTTGTTGCTGTTCCAGCTGTGCTCGGGGCGGCAGCGCTCGTAGCGGCCGTCCTCCTTCTTCTGGCGCAGCAGGCCGTAATGCTCGAGGTAGTTGACGACCTCCAGCAGCGAGAAGCCGAGCACGGCCTGGATCAGCAAGTAGGGCAGGACGACCGGTCCGAAGACGATCGTCAACACCGCGAACAGCGCCACCGTCATCGCCCAGGCGCCGAGCAGATCGTTGTGCCGCGACCAGTGTGATTTGCCGAGGCGGTCGAGGCGGGCGCCCTCGATCCCCCAGGCCGAGCGCAGGCTGCCGGCGACGGTGCGCGGCAGGAAGGACCAGAAGCTCTCCCCCAGTCGCGAGCTTGCCGGGTCCTCGGGGGTTGCGACGCGGACGTGGTGGCCGCGGTTGTGCTCGATGAAGAAGTGGCCGTAGCCGGTCTGCGCCAGCGCCACCCGGCTCAGCCAGCGCTCCGAGTTCTCACGCTTGTGGCCGAGCTCGTGGGCGGTGTTGATCGCGATCCCGCCGACGACTCCCATCGTCACCGCCAGGCCGAGGCTCTCGAGGACCGAGAGGTCACCGCTGGACCAAAGCCAGCAGGCGAAGACGAGGCCGGCGTACTGGACCGGGATGAAGAGGTAGGTGCACCAGCGGTAGTAGCGGTCCTGCTCGAGCCACTTGAGGATGCTGTCGGGCGGGTTGCTCGGATCAACCCCGATGGCGATGTCGAGCAGCGGGAAGACAACGAAGACAAGCAGCGGCCCGAAGAACCAGAACGCCTCGAAGCCGGTGACCTCGACGCTGGCCCAGGCGATGAAGGGGGCAAAGGGAATGACCAGTCCGAGCAGCCAGGCGTAGCGCTTGGCGTCCTTCCAAGTCGCCGGGTTGAGCTCGATCGCCGGCCCGTGATCGTGGCTATGCGTTGCGGCCTCCATTACTTCCTCCTTGTCAAAAACCCAAAGTTCGTCCTGTTCATTGACAAACTAGACCAATTTGTCAACCAATGCAACATTTTGAGCTGTTTCGTCAATATCCGCCCGCGAAAACCAAGCAGATCAAGGACACAGGGAGCGTGGCGTGCTCTGCACGCGAGCGACCGAGGACGCCGATATGCGCCGGTTTGCAGCGGGCCGACAACAGCTACACTCCCCAGCCGTGGAAACATTTCTCGGCTTTATCCAAGTGATCATCTCGGTCGTGCTGATCTTCCTGATCCTGCTGCACTCCGGGAAAGACGCCGGGCTCTCCGGTGCTTTCGGCATCGGTGGTGGCGGCAGCTCCTTCGGCGGCGGCTCGATGGTCGAGCGCAACCTCGACCGCGCGACGATCTTCTTCGCGATCCTCTTCGCGGTCAACACGATCGTCCTGCTGAAGGTCTAGTCGCCGGTTAGACCGGCTCGGCGGGACGCTCGGCCTCGGGCGCACCGCGATGGCCGTTGGCGCCATTGCCGCTGTCGAGAATCTCGACCGCCTCGTTGCGCAGCTCCGCATCGAGTAGGGCGAAGTCCTCGTCGGAGAGCTTGCCGGCGGCATGGTCCAGTTCCGCATCGCGGATCTCGCGATACTTGGCTTCCTTCTGCGCCTCGAGCTCTGAATCGGCAACGAGGGCGCGGCGGGTGCTGCGGGTCGGCCAGAGACCGATCAGGGCGCCGGCGAGGGCGATCAGGCCGCCGATCCACATCCAGGTGACGAGCGGGTTGACGATCACGCGGAACGTTGCCGGCGCGCCTTCGGCGACGTAGCGCTTGCCAATCTGCTTCGCCGTCGCCACCTGCAGCGCCTCGATCTGAGTCAGGGCGGCGGGGCGCAGGCGCGGGTTGGCGGCTGCCGCCCGCATCATCGCCGCCACCGCTTTGCACTCGGGCGGCGCGCCCGGGCCGCCGCCAACACAAGCTTTGAAGCCTTTGTCGGCCGCCCGGGCCCCCGCCTGCACGCCGGTAATGCTCGGCTGTATCGCGGTCCAGAAGTCGCGCAGGACGCCTGCCTTGAGGCCGATGTCGCTGTCCGATTCGCCGCCGAAGTAGTTCGAGATCGTCCCCCCCAGGCTGCCGGTCGGACGGTAGAAGCGACGGTCCGGACGCAGGGTGAACGTCTTGCCGTCCTTCTCCACCAGCAGCACCGCGCCGGCGGTGAAGGCGAGGCGGTCGACGCTCGCGGTCGGCCTAACGTAGGTGACCTTATAGCCGTCGATCACGGCGCTTTCGCCCGGCTTGAGGTCGACGTCGCGGTTGGTCTGGAAGCTGGAGGAGGCGGCGATCCCGATCAGCAGCACTGCGATGCCCATGTGGACGATGTAGCCGCCGTAGCGGCGCCGGTTGCGCGAGACAACGCCGACCAGCGCCGCCGGCATCGAGCCGCCCTTGAGCGAACGCCGGGCCGAGGCGCCGCGCCAGAACTCCTGCGTCAGGCCGACGAGGGCGAAGGTGGCGAAGAGAAAGAGGGCGAAGGCCCAGGGCTTGTGGGCGGCGTCGGTGAACAGCGCCAGGACGACGCCAACCGCGGCCGCGACCAGCGTCGGCACCAGGAAGACCCGTTTGGCCGTCTTCCAGCTGACCCGCCGCCAGGCGAGCAGCGGCCCGATCCCAGTGAAAAGAACCAGCAGGATGGCCAGCGGCGTCGTGTAGCGATCGAACCAGGGCGCCGCCAGCGAGGACTTGGTGCCGGTGAAGAGTTCCGAGATCAGCGGGAAGAAGGTGCCCCAGAAAATCGTTGCGCAGAGCGCCACCAGGAGCAGGTTGTTGACGACGAAGACCGCCTCGCGCGAGGCAAGCGAGTCGATCCGCTTCTCCGAGCGCAGATCGTCAAGGCGGGAGATGATCAGCGCCGCCGAGCCGACCATGACGACCGCGATCAGGCCGAGGATGTAGGGGCCGACGGTGCTGTCGCCAAAGGCGTGGATCGACTGCAGCACGCCGGAGCGGACGAGGAAGGTGCCGAGCAGCGCCAGCGAGAAGGTGGCGACGATCAGACAGGCGTTCCAGACCTTGAGCATGCCGCGCTTCTCCTGGACCATGATCGAGTGCAGGAAGGCAGTGCCCATCAGCCACGGCATCAGCGCCGCGTTCTCGACCGGATCCCAAGCCCAGTAGCCGCCCCAGCCGAGCTCGGTGTAGGACCAGCGGGCGCCGAGCAGCAGGCCGAAGCCGAGGAAGGCCCAGGCGATCAGGGCGAAGCGGCGGGTGGCGCGGATCCAGGAGGCGTCGAGGCGACGGGTGATCAGGGCGCCGATCGCGAAGGCGAAGGGGATCGTGAAAGCGACGTAGCCCGAGTAGAGCATCGGCGGGTGGATCATCATGCTCGGGTGCTGCAGCAGCGGGTTGAGGCCGATCCCGTCGAGCGGCGCCGGGCTCAGCTTGGCGAAGGGGTTGACGCCGCCGGCGAACAGCATCAAGCCGGTGAAGAAGCTGGCGATCCCGGCCATCACCGCGGTCGCGTAGGGGACGATCTCACGCAGTCGCTTGCGGGTCACGTAGAGAGCCAGCGAGGAAGCGATCGAGAGCACCCAGGCCCAGAGCAGCAACGAGCCTTCCTGGCTCGACCACATCGCCGCCATCTTGTAGAACGACGGCGTCTCGATCGAGGAGTGCTGCTGGACAATCTTGAAGGAGAAGTCGTCGTTCGCGAAGGCGATCTCGATCAGGACGACGCAGACGGTGAGCAGTCCGCAAGCGGTGTAGACGGCACGGCGCGAGGCGAGCACCCAGCGCTCGTCGCCCTTGCGCCCGATCAGCGCCGCGACGGCGGCGAAGAGCATCGCCAGGAACGCGAGAGCCAGGACGGCGTTGCCGAGGCTAGCTGTCATTCGAGGTGGTGAACTTCGACGGACACTTGGTCACAAGCGTGTCGCGTTCGCCGATGAAGGTGCCGTGCTCGACTTCCCCGGTGAGGACGATCTCGCGGCCGCCGCGGAACGGGTCGGGGACGGTGCCGCTGTAGGTGACCGGGAGGCTGGGCCCGCCGCCATCGCGATCGGCGACCCGGAAGCGCAGTTCCTGGCCGTCGTGGCGGATCGACCCCGGCACGACCTTGCCGGTCAGGTCGTAGCTGGTGCCGGGCGCAGCGCTGAGCAGCTGCGAGGGCTCCTTCGCCTCGCTGGCGGCGCTGAAGGACGTATAGACAAGCGCCACCGCCAGTAGGACGGCGACGCTTAGGGCGACCACGAGCCGGATCTTTCGCTTGCGCTGGGGATCCACGAGCGGCGATTATCGCAAGGTGGGTAGGGGGACGAGTGGTCGGGGGTCGACGGACGCGCTTCGCGCTGAGTGTCCGTCAACCCCCGACCACTCGTCCTATCCACGCTCTGGCGAGCGCCTGAGCTGAGAGAATTGGCGCATGAGTGACGATCCAGTGCTGCTTATTACCGGAGCTTCCAGCGGTATCGGTGCTGCGACGGCGCGAGCTGCGGCCTCCAAGTACCGGTTGGTTCTGGCGGCTCGGCGGTTGGAGCCGCTGGAGGAGCTTGTTGCCGAGCTTGGTGGCGAGGAGCGAGCGCTTGCCGTGCGCTGCGACGTCGCCGAGTGGGGCCAGGTCGAGGCGATGGCCGCTGCAGCGATCGAGCGCTTCGGGCGCATCGACGTCGTATTTGCCAACGCCGGCTTCGGCGCCTCGCGCGGCTTCCTCGAGGAGTCGCCTGAGCACTGGCGCTCGATGGTCCTGACCAACGTCTACGGGGTCGGCCTGACGATTCGCGCCACTCTCCCCCACCTGCTCGAGCGCGGCGACGGCCACTTCGTCATCACCAGCTCGGTGGCCGGGCGGCGGGCGTTGCCCGGCTCGATGTATTCGGCGACCAAGTGGGCGGCGACAGCGATCGGCGAGGCGCTGCGCGCGGAACTACGTCAGATCCACGAGAACCGCGACATCCGCGTCACCTTGATCGAGCCGGGCATGACCGACACGCCCTTCTTTGACAACCGCCCCGGCGAGTGGGCGCTGCGGGACGATGACATTGCCAAAGCGGTGATCTACGCGCTCGAACAGCGGCCAGGCGTCGACGTCAACGAGATCCTGATCCGCCCGACCAGCCAGCCGATCTAGGAGGCTCAGCGCCCTTTGTGGTGCTTGCCCTTGTGGCCCTTGTGCTTCTTGCAGGGGGTGCGCAGCTTCGGCTTCTGGTTGGCCTTCTTGCCGTTCTGAGCGGTGAAGCGGGCGATCACCTTGTATTTCTTCGCGCAGAGGTTCTTAGAGTTGACCAGCAGTCCGCGCTTCTTGCCGCCGCGAATCGTGACCACGAACTTGGAGACCGGCACGTCTGGCACGGTGTCGAAAGTCGTGCGCAGGCGGCCCTTGACGCTGTCGATGCGGCCGGCGAGGACGACGTCGACCTGACCATTGAGGGCGGCAACCATGTCCGGTAGTTCGTGGCTGGAAGAGCGCAGGTAGACCGGGCCTTTCAGCGGACCATCCAGCAGCGGCGTGGTTGCTTCGGCAAAGCCGTAGACCGAGTCTTGCGGACAGTCATGCGCGGCGAACTGCACCCGCGTGCAGACGTTGGCCAGGCTGGCCTGTTCGAGGATCAACGGTTTCGGCAGCTTGACCGAAGCGCGGCCGATATTGGCGTCGCCATCGCGGGCGACGAGGACGGCGCGCAGCTTCGGGCTCTTCGCCCGCCGCGTGCCGCCGAAGACGCGCATGAACAATTTCGGCTTGAAGCCGAGGGTCTCACAGCCGTTGACCTTGAACGGCGCCGATACCGGCAGCGTGCTGAAGGCGGCCGGATCGAGTGGATTGGCGCCGCCGCCGTGCAGCGCCCCGGCGAAGTTCATCGCCGAGCAGTTGGTCGGATTGAGGGCAAAGTTTTTGCGATCGATATTGACCGAGACCGAGCGCAGATCAACCAGGGCGCCGCCGAAAACGTGTGGCAGCGGATCGGATACGGCATGGACCTGCGCCGTTTCGGGATCGACCAACAGTGCCACCCGCACCACAACCGTTCCGAGATCGAACGGCCCGGCCGTGGCGGGGGTGATCACTGCCAGGGAGAGGGGGGCGCCGTGATAGCGCCCTGCGAGAAAGACTTTTCCTTTGAGGTGAAGCGGGCTCGAGCCACTGCCGGCCGCGACTGAGGCGCTGCCGATGAGGCTCGAACCGGGACAACTTGGATTCGCCGCCTCGGCCGCACCGCTGTTGGCCGCGGCGGCGGCAATCGTCGCCGGGGGGCAATAGCGAACGCCGGCCAGCTTCGCCGTCAGGCCTGGCGGAAGGTTGACGTCGACGCCCTTCAGCTCCTGATTGCCGTCGGAGCGGGTGGCATTGACGACGACTTGCGTAAAGGCGCCGCCTTTCGGGTTCGTCGATTTGGCACCGAAGCTCGGCGCGAAGGGGCGCGCCGCCAGGGTTTTCGCGCAGGGGCCGCCGCCGGGAGCGTTGGTCAAGGTGAAGCCAGGATCCTGCGGCCCGCTGTCCGGTGTCCCCGACCAGGCGGTCATCGCGTGGCTGGTTTTGCTGGGACCGCAGGTGGGGGGGCTGGTCAGCGTTCCTTTCGCCCCGTCGAGGTTGACGCGAACCGAATCGAAGGGCAGCTGCGGCGCTTCGTGCACCTGCGCAGTCAGCTGGCCGGTCTGCGGGTTGGCGCTGACGTTGGCCAGTAGGCGGATCGAAAGGCCGCGACTAGCGGACTCCGCGTCGAGGAAAACCCGGTACTCGTTCCCCGATGCCGGATCGCGGCTCTGCTGAGTGGCGAGGAAGACGCTGCCGGTCAGCGTGCCGTCGGGCAGCGGCGGCGTGTCGATCGCGACGGTGCCGATTTTCGAACCCGGCGGGCAGGTCACCGGATTGCGAGTGCCTTTGCCGAACTGCGCGTCGGTACACGCCTGCAGTCCGCTCGCCGCCGATGGGTTGAGGCCCATCCCCTGGGGAAGCGAAACGTCGGCGTTTCGCACGTTCGACTGGTATATCTCGGCCGATGGCTGGAAGGGGACTTTGACCTCGACCGTGCCGCCCATTGGCGAGTCGGTCTGGTTCGTGCCCGGGGTTCCGGAGGTGGAAGGTTTGAACGGAATCTGGTTGCAACCCGTTGGAGTCACTCGAGCGGCGCCAACTTTCGGCAAGGGCGATTCCACCCGCTCGGAGCCGGCCAGGAAGGCGGCTGGGGGTGGTGCGGGGCTCGCCACGTCATATTCGTTTTGCGGCGCTTCTTCCTCCTGGGAGTCGGCATGAAGGATCGTGTTGTAGGTCGTCGCGAAAGCGGGTTCGTTGACGTTGAAACATGTGCTGGGCGTGGTCAAGAAAGCGCCCCCCTCTTCGCCTGGCAAGCCGTGGCCGCCGGTCGTACCGTCGAAGACGAGCCTATTCCTGAGGATCTTCGCGTTGACGACTGGCACCTCGGGCACGTGGATCGTGAAGTACTCGTGGTAGTCGCCGTCCCATTTGACACCCGCGTTGAGGAAGACTTCGCCGAGGCCAAGCGGCAGGGTGAAGCCGAAACGGGCCGGTTCGCCTGCCCTCGGAACGAGGTTATAGACCGGGATATTCGGGACTTCAACCGGCGGCAGGCTCACTGGCGGAATCCCGGCCGAGGCTTCTACGTTGCTGTAGCCCACTTTCGTGTTCACCGGGCACCCTGAGACCGGGAATTTGCCTTCGGCGGTGAGTTCGCACTGGGGAGTTGCCTGCGGGTTGACGCTCATTCCCTGGGGGAGATCGACCAGGACCGTCTTAATGTGCCCGACCGGTTCTTTGAAAGCGCCAGTGTGCTTGACGATGATCTGCGTGAAGCCAACCGGAGGGTGGCCGGCCGCCTGGGTGAAGAACTGACTTGGCGTGTCGATGCTGCATTCCTGCGGTGCATCGGATTTGCAGGTGCCGGCCTGCCAGCCTGAATTTACGGTTTCCGGCAGCTCCTCTTCGATGATGTCGACGGCAGCGGCCGGTGCCGCGGCAACCAGCGCTAGCAGCACGACGCAAACCGCAGTCCCAAGCCAAAATCCGCCGCCCTGCCGCATCGATTTCTTCCTTTCCGTGGACATCTATTTGCCCAAACTACCCGATTTTGTGGATTTACACCATCATTTTTTGGTATCAATTGGCCTACAAGTTGGTAATCACCAATCGAACTAGACGGAGGAAACCCATGAACTGGCAGCTCCTGGCTCGGGCCAATACCCACCCGTTGCGGATCTCAATCCTGGAGGTGCTGGCGATTGACGGCGGCCGCACCCTCTCTCCCAGCGACCTCAGCTATGAGCTGCGGACCCCCCTCAGCAACGTCAACTACCACGTCACCGAGCTGCATCGCACCGGCCTCGTCGAGCTGGTCAGAGAACGCCCGGTGCGCGGCGCCACCGAGCACTTCTACCGCGAGACCAAAAAGGGCGTGAAGCCTCGCACGAACGGCCGCTTGCGCAACGGCCACAGGCGCAAAAAGCGGACGACGGGTCTCGAACCCGCGACCTCGAGCTTGGGAAGCTCGCGCTCTACCAACTGAGCTACGTCCGCAGGGACGCCATTCTAGGTGGAACCCGAACGCGAGTCTTGCGCTCCACCAGAGGACGCTCCGAACGAATCCCGAATATCGCCAGCGCTTCGAGCCTCCGTGATGTAGTCCTCAATCGAGCGGCGCTGGCCGGGTTTAGTGTCAGTCGGCCAGGTCATGAGGATCGACCGTTGCGAATGTCTACGCCGGTACGCCGCCGCCTCGCTCGCCAGGAGCAAAGAGCAGGGGCTTGGCGTCGTCAGCCTTGTCAAGCCCTGATCTTCGCCTCCTAGCGGTGCTTCAGGGTCGAGAGGACGGCACTACTTCTGGACACGGCTTGATCGTCATCACGTCCTCCCCTCTCACTGTGGGCTGGGCAGGACCTGGCGCGTCGTCAGGCCGTCAAGTCCTGCCCTACGCCTATCGGTTCTTGAAGGTGGACAGCAGCGGAGCCACTGTCGGACACGGCTTGATCATCATTGCAAGCCTCACTCCTTCCTATTGCTCATAATTTTTAGATTAATTTAAAAAGATTAGAGCAATCAGGATCAGTTAGGCCGCCTCAACGCTTTTGCAGCTACTTTTTGCGTGCAAAACGTCGAGGTCATACCGATCCGAATCTGGGGTAGTGCCGGGATGGCCGTGAGCGAGAGGAGCAGGCTTTGTCAGCGAAAAAAAGGACACAGGCCCAGTCCGCAGCTCGAGCGCCGAAGAAGGCGAAGAGGAAAAGTGGCAAGAAGCAGGACCCGAAAGAGCTATCGCTCAATCAAAGGCTCATCAAGGCACTGGCACATCCCCTACGGGTGAAGCTTCTCGCCTACTTGAATGACCGCGAGTGGAGTCCAAACGAACTCTCGGAAGAGCTGAACGAGGGTCTGAGTCAGGTCAGTTACCACATCAAAGTCCTCAAGGACTTAGAGATGATCGAGTTGACCAGAACCGAGCCGCGCCGGGGTGCAGTCGAGCACTATTACCGCGCAGTCGAGCGCGCTTACATCCCGAGATGGATGGCGAGGCTCATTCCCAGGTCGGGGAACGAAATCATTGCGTCCGACATCTTGAAAGCAATAGAGGAGGATTTGGTCGCGTCGGTCAAGTCCGGGAAGTTCTACGAGCGCGAGGACACTCATGCCAGCTACACGCCCGTGACCCTGGATGGCATCGGCTGCGAAGAAGCCGATGAGGTGGCTATTAGCGCCATCAAAAAGATTCTCGAAATCCAAGGCAAATCAGCCAATCGGCGGGCACAGGGCGAAGGGGACGGCGAGTGCATCCCGGTCAGCGCGGGGTTCTTGGTCTTTGGCTCGGCCCTTGACGAGAAGAAAAGGAAACCGTCAAAAAGTCCGGGCAAGAAAAAGAAGGCCTAGCAATTACTCAGATTTCACAGGGCGGCGAAATGCCTTGAGTACCTAGCATCGCTCCCGCATCGAGCGTTGGGCCTAGGGAGTGGTCGTCAGAAGCAACTCCTCCGCGTGGACGCTCGGTGCTTGCTCGATGGACAGGGAGGGCGGTGTCTTCGCATGCGCCGCCCTCCCGGAAAACACCAGGGACCGCCAAAGGTCAGACAACCACAACGCCCTGATTGTGCCGACTCTAGATAGCTACATCGTGTTGCGTGCGTGGCCTGCCTTTGGTACCCGCCAGCGGGTACACTCATCCCATGGCCACCCAGCGTAAACAGCGCAACGAGCGTGTGCAGGTCCCCCGCGACCCGGCCTTGGATCGCGCGATCAGACAGGGCCGTGCTGCGATGGGTCCCTCGACCCCGACTTCGAAGATCGTGCGGGAACTGGCGCTGCGGGGCGCAGAGGCCTTCGAGGGCGACGAAGCCGCCGGGAAAAAGGCCGTTGATTTCGCACTCAGCGTCGCCGACGGCACTTCCGGCCTTGACCTCGAGCATTTGCGGAGCGCCCGCGAGCGCGCCTGGGGCCGGTGAGCTGGCCCAAGGGCCCCTGGGTTGCCGACACCTCTGCCTGGGCGCGCGCCAGCGTCAAGGAGGTCGCGCCGCAATGGCGCGAGGTTGTGAAAGCGGGTGAGCTGGTCGCGTGCGCGCCGGTGACGATGGAGATGATCTTCGACGCGCCCGACCGCGACGCCGTCGAGCGCGTCGCGATGGCGATGGCGGGCTTTCGCCAGGCGCCGATCAGCCGCTCGGTCACCGATGCTGCGACCTGGGCGATGCGTGAGCTGGCGCAGCGCGGCGCCGCCGGCGCCCACCGGGTCAGGGTCCCCGACGCGCTAATCGCCGCCGCCGCGGCGGAGCGAGGATTCGGGGTGCTGCATTACGACCGCCACTTCGACACTCTCGCGACCGTGCTCACCTTCATCAGTCAGTGGGTCGCGCCAGCCGGCTCGATCGACTGACCGGTCACGAGCCTGGGTGTGTGCGCCGCACAGCGGAGCCCAGACCTGACAGCGCCCAAACACCCAAGCCAAGCCGGCACGGCCGAAATGTGGAGCGAGCCGAACAGGCCCTGGTGAGCTACCCACGTTTCACACGCTTTCCGGTTCTCGCGCAGAGCGGGAGCGCGAGGTGAAGGCGCTAGGCGATCTGTCCTGGAGACGTCACCGAAGCGGACATCCGCACCGTAAGCGAGGCGATCGGGCGCTGGAACGCGAACTACGGACAGGAGTTTGGGGCGGTCGTGGTACCGATCCACTGGGGGCGCCAACTCGGCAGCCGAGCACGGTGAGCGACCACAGGCCTCGCTGAACGCGCAGCTGGTCGAGTCCGCCGACATGGGAGGACGCCGGGGGCGAGCACGAGAACGCAGCGACGGTGCGGTTCTTCTAGGCGCCTCGAGACTGAGCGGAGGCTTTTAGCTTGGGTTTCGTGCGGCGGAGGATTCTTCGTCGTCCGCGGCTGGTGAGTTCCCTCTGCCGTTGCCTTTGCCTTTTGCGTTGCCGTTCGATTCGGGCACGGCGGGGCTCGCCGGGGGCGACGAGGGTTCTTCTTCGGCGCTGGGATTGGAGGGCTGGGCCGGGTGGCTTTCAGCCTCGTTGCCGTGAGCTTTATGGCTTTCGGCCGTTTCCTGACCGTGATTGGTGGCTTTGTGGTTTGCCGCCGTTTCCTGGCCATGGTTAGGAGTTTTGTGGCTTGCAGCCGTCTGCTGTCCGTGTTCGGCCGCGGCGGGGAGCTGCTTTTCATGCCCATTGCCTTCGGGGTTTGAGCCGGGGGCGTCCGCAGCATCTGAGGCGCCTTGAATTGTGGGGCTCGAGGTCGGCGACGGCCCGGCGTCCGCTCCAGTGGGCTCGATCGGATTCGCGTTCTCGGCGGCCGTACCGGCGCCGGTCGGCTTTGCCGCCGCGAGGGGCTTCGTCGCCTGTATGGAAACGCCCCCGGGGGCTTCCTTCCCTCCTGCCACGAACCCCGTTGTGCGGTGGCCAGCGACCGCCCCAGGGCGAGTCGTTTTCGCTACTGACGAGCCGGCGGCGGGCGACTGCTCAGCCTGAGTCGCTTGCGGGCGGCGGCCCCCAGGTGAGCCAAGGTCGATCAAGCCACCCCGATCCGCTGCCCCGACTCCGATCGCGGCCACTACTGCCGCAGTCGCGACACCTTTCAGCGCCACTGAAGCCCCGAGCGATTTGACCGCTCCGCCCCCGAGCATGGTCACCGCGCTGCCACCCGCGGCGCCGTGGCCATCGAGCACGCTCTGCAGCAAGTCGGCCGCCGCGGCAGCTGGCAACGGCGCCAGCGCAGCAAACTCTCGCTCGCGCCTCTCGATCGCCTCGCTGAGATCTCGGCAACTCGCACAGGTGCGCAGATGGCTGCGAAGGTCGCGGCGGCGGGCAACTCGACCATCGCCATCGGAAAGCGCCCGGGCGACCCGCTCACAGCTCATCTCCCGTCCCTCATCCATCTGACGCAAGCTCAACCGCGCCTCGTAGAGGGTCTGACGAGCGACCGCTGCCGAGGTGCCGAGCGCGATCCCAATCTCGGCGAAGTCGAAGCCGGCCAGCTCGCGCATGATCAATGCTCCCCGCTGGCGCTCGGGAAGCTTGTCCAGATCGGCGATCAATACCCGCAAACGCTCTCTCGCGGCCGCCGTTTCCGCCAGGCTGGATCCCACCTCCGCCAGATCGGGATCCAGCGACCGCGTCTCGCGACGGCGGCGACGCAGCTCGACCGACTCGTTGTGGGCAATCCGGTAGAGCCACGGCTTCAGCGCTATCCGCCGTTGCTCGCCGGGCATTGCCCGCATCACCTTGATCATCGTGTTCTGCAGGGCGTCCTGGGCATCCTGGGGGTCGCCGAGAAGCGCCAGGCAGTAGCGAGACAAGGCCTGGTGGTGGCGAGCGAAGATCGCGGCAAAAGCCTCCTCGTCTCCGGCGATCGCCCGCAACGCAAGGCTGTCGTCGGAGAGTGCGCGCGTGGCGGCGGAGCCGGCACGAAGTCCCCACGCCGCCGCCGCCCTGCTCATTTCTCGCTGCACCCATCGCCAGCCATCCGTTCAAGGGTAGGGGTGTTTCTGCTTATTTCCTAAACGTGCAAGCGGGCGACCTCGTCAGCGCCTACCCAGGTAGGCCCTGACAAAGCCCTGTTAGGAAGCGTTTTCAATGCAGTGACGATCGGGGCCTCGATATTCGTGATCGCCGTTGGGGCGATCCTCTACTTCGCGGCGAACGTTCACGTCGCCCACGTCAGCATCAACACAGTCGGGCTGATCCTGATGATCGCCGGCCTCGCCGGCCTGGTGGTTGGTCTTATCCAGCAGGCGATTTGGGCCAGAGCGACACGCTAAGTCTTCATCGACCAGGTGAGCTCGAGATCTGGGCAAAAGAGCACAGCTTGATTTCCTCCCGCTCGAGCGCTGCCTTCACCCGCGGGTCGCAGAGCGCCCGCAGCTCCAGCTCGCGCTCGGCTGCGTAGGACGAACCGGTGTCGTTGCCGATGCCCGGATGGCAGCCGAGCTCGGTCCGCCCCGACGGCAGAGCCTCGATCAACGCGACTAGGTGCTCGGCCTCGATCCCGGCGGGATACGACTCGCCCTTGCCGCTCTGCCCGTAGAAGCCGCCCTCGTAGCGAATTCCCCGCGCCCGCAACGGCACTTCGAGCTCGGCGGCCAGGCTCGCCGCGGCCGAGGCGACGGGCTCGCTCATGTGGGTGTGTTGGTGCGAGTCGAGGTGGGTCGGGTCGCGGCCACTCAACTCTCGGAACGCAGCAAGCTGCTCGCGGCACTCGGCCTCGACCGCGGCGGCGTCATCGGGCTGGCAGCGTTCATAGTTGACTCGCCATTCGCCGTCCTCGTACTGCCACTCGGCGATGTCGAGGTGCAGACCGACGGCGAGCCGAGGGTGTCCGCTCGCCGAGGCGACGGCCTCGGCCGCAGCCGCGGCGCGCACCATCAGGCTGGTGCTGGTGACGATGCCGCGCTGGTGCGCCTCGAAGATGCCGGCGTTAACGCCGGGTGAGAGGCCGAGGTCGTCGGCGTTGACGATCAGCAGGCGTTTCCCGCTCACAACCCCAGCCTCTCAGCCAGGGCAAGGCCCTCGCCGAGCCAGTCCTGCTGCTGTCCCGCCGGCGGGCTCCAGCTCGGCTCGGCCCAGCCCAGCCACTGAACGGCGAGGTGCAGTCGCGCCAGATCGAGCTGGCGTGCGGTAAAGGAATGCGCTTCGCGCGCCGCGCCGTAGGCGCTGACAAGCGCCTCACGATCGTCATCACTCCAGCCGCCGCTGACCAGCGCCGCGAGGTCGATTACGGCGGGCGCCGACGCCGCCAGCTCCCAGTCGACCGGGCACACGCGGGGGTTGGCGGCGTCGCCGGCGACGAGCACGTTCGAGGGGTAGAACTCGCCGTGGATCACGGTCTTCGGCATCGCGAGCAGCTCCTCGATCGCCGGCTCGTAGCGCGCCAGCAGCGCCTCGACCGAGCGCCCGCGCGACTCCAGCTGACCCGGCGCATGAGCGAACCGGCGCGACCGATCGACCCAGCGACGGTAGTGGGAGCGGTCGTAGTCGAGCAGGCGACCGCTCGCCTGATGGCGGTCAAGCTCTTCGCCCAGTTGCATGTGCGTCGCGCCGAGCCAAGCCGCCGCGGCCTCCCACAGCTCCCGGTCGCCGACCTGGAAGAGCTCGCGGCCGTCGACCCACTCGATGAAGAGCCAGTGCCGGCCGCGCTCGGGATCGATCGCCGTACCGTAGTGACGGGGAGGTCCGCTGGGCGCGGCGGCGAGAACCGAGCGGTAGACGGCGGCCTCGCGCAGCGGATCGTGAAGAAACCTCGGCTTGGCCAGCCGGGCCTCCTCGTTGAGCGCCTCCCAATCGAGTTGCTTGAAGACGAGCCGAAGGCTCGCTCCGTCATCGAGGCGGAGGTCAAGCTGCTCAAGCGGAAAGCTGGTCCGGTACTCGTAAGGACGGCGGCGGATCGCGCTGGGCGCGCTGACGCCCGCCTCCCGCAGCAGGGGTTCCAGCGCTTCCCGCAGCTCGGCATCGCTCGGCGGCGCGACCACGAGCCCGGGGCTATGCCCGCGAGCTTGCGACATCGTTGAGCGCCGTGCTAGCGACGTCGATGACCCGGGCGACCGAGTCGCGGTCGAGCCCGGTCCAGAGGGGCAGGCGCACCAGGCGCCGGCTGAGCTGCTCGGTCTGGGCCAGATCGCCGACCGAGCGACCGAACCGACGACCGGCCGGGGAACTGTGCAGCGGCACGTAGTGAAAAGAGGTGGCGATACCCTCGGCGCGCATCGCGGCGATGAAAGCGTCACGCGCGGGGGCGGTGGGAAGGATCAGGTAGTAGAGGTGGCCGTTGTGGGTGTGTCCGTCGGGCACCAGCGGCCGCTGCGCCAGCCCCTCGGCCTCGAGCTCGGCGAACGCCTCGTGATAGCGGTCCCAGACCTCGAGCCGGCGCCGCGTGATCTCCTCCGCCGCCTCCAGCTGTCCCCAGAGGAAGGCGGCGGTGAGCTCGCTGGCGGCGAAGGAGGAGCCAATGTCGACCCAGGTGTAGCGATCGACCTCGCCGCGCTCGAAGCGCTTGCGATCGGTGCCCTTCTCCCATACGACCTCGGCCCGCTCCAGCAGCGCCGGGTTGTTAACCAGAAGGGCGCCGCCCTCGCCGCTGCTGAGGTTCTTGGTGTGGTGGAAGCTGAAGCTGCCGAGGTCGCCGAGCGTGCCCAGCGGGCGGCCCCGGTAGGCGGCGAGGAGGCAGTGCGCGGCGTCCTCGATCACGGTAAGGCCGGCCGGCGCGGCAACGTCCAGCAGCTCGTCCATCTCGCAACCGACGCCGCCGTAGTGCACCGCGACGATCGCCTTGGTCCGCGGGCCGACCGCTTTCTTCACCTCGGCTGGATCGAGGTTGAGCGTGCGGGGGTCGATATCGACGAACACCGGCATGGCGCCCTGCCTGACCACGGCCGTCGCCATTGTCGGGTAAGCGAAGGAGGGCATGATCGCCTCGTCCCCGGGCCCGAGGTCGGCCAACATCATCGCCGCCTCCAGCGCCCCGGTGCCGGAATGCGAGAGCAGCGCCCGCTCGGCACCGGTGGCGTCCGCCAGCCAGGCCTCGCAGCGGGCGGTGAAGGGACCGCCGCTTTCGAGCCCTCCCCCCTCCGCTGCTTCGCGCACGTAGCCCAGCTCGGTCCCCATCAGAAACGGCCGGTTGAAGGGGATCACCTTCATCGCGACAGTTTAGGTTCGACCCCCCCGCCCGGCCAGCTTGTCGAGCAGCCGGGGCAGCACCTTGCGCGCATCGAGGTGCTCCTCGGCAAGCGCCCGCGCCGCTTTGCCGTGCCGGTCCGGATCCGCCTCGGCCGCGGCGACCGCATCCGCCTCCTCGGCCGTGGTGGTGAAGACCATCAGGCCCTCACCAACCGGCAGGAAGTCGCTGAATCCGGTCTCCCGCGCGACGACGGGGCGGCCGCTGGCGAGATAGCAGGCGCTGCGATCGCTGAACCATCCACTGCCGGAAGCGACGTAGCCACTCTTGGCGACCGAGAGCTCGGCCTTTGAGCCGCGCACGAACTCGGCGTAGCGCTGGGGGCTGCCGGCGACCTCGAGCGGGTCCAGCAGGTCCCAGCCGTTAGCCCGCAGCGCCTTGAGGTCGTCGCGCTCATCGGGGTGGATGCCGAGAGCGAGCTGGAAGCTTGCGGCGCTGCGCCTCGGCAGCTCGAAGAGTTCGCGCATTGAGTGCGCGCGCTGACCGTAGGCGATCCCCCCGTGTTCGATCGATCCGTAGCTGCGCCAGTGGCCGACGCTGGTGAAGGCGTCGCGACGGGGGGCGGCCTCGGCAACGGGCCAGTGCTCGAGGGCAACCGGCGGCAGGGTGTGGATCCAGTCGCGGCCGCAGGTCGGGATCGGGCAGCCCTCGCGGCCGACCGCCGCTCCGACCGTGGCGTAGTGGGTGTGGAGGTCGATCCCCATGTCCTCGCCCGTCTCCTGCCAGACCTGGTTGAAGCCGGGGTCGAGGTCGAGGAAGAGCCGGGCCGGAATCGGCTCGAGCAGCCGCTCGTCGCGCAGCATCCCTGAGACGTTGATCAGCAGGTCGGCCTCCGCGGCAAAGCGCTCGAGCGCGGCGTAGGGCAGCCCGAGCGTGTCTCGGCTTCCCCACGCCAGCAAGGCCGCGGCGCCGTCTAGCAACGGCAGCTCGCCGAAGTAGCGACCGACCTCACCCGTCGGGTCGAGCTTCGTCGCCTCGACCGGCTCGACCAGGACGACCTCGTGGCCGAGCGAGCGGAGGCCGACGACGTACTGCAGGACGGCCCAGCTTGCCCCGCCCTGGTGAGGGTCGCCGGCGACCATGCCGCTGAGCAGGATCTTGAGGCGATCGCCGCCACTCACGGCGATACCTCCAGCGCGACCCGCATCAGGTCCCGTTCCGGCGTCCTGCGGCAGTCCTGGTAGCGGAACTGGGTGTAATAAAGGTAGGGGTGAGCGCCGCTGGTGGCGAACGTGCGCGAAGCGCTTTCAGGGTCGATCAGCGAGGGGTAGGCCAACGGCGAGGGGCCGCCACAGGCGTAATTGTGCGGCGTCACCGCCCGGGTGACCAGCTTGCGCACGCTCCAGTGGACCAGGTCCTCGGAGGTCGAGAAGTAGATCCCAGTCGCCTTCGGTCCGATGCTTTCCGCGCCCGGAGGCGCCAGGCCGACGAGCAGGTAGCTGCCCAGTGCTGTGTTGTAGGTGAGGCTCTCGGCCATCTCAGCGATGCTGCCGGGGCCAACCGGAGTGCAGGGCGTACGGCGGCGCTGTCGCGTCTCATAGGGATCGCTGAAACGGCCGTCAAAGCCGTCGCCGTCCCAGGCGCGCCAGCTGTCCGGGCGCTGAATCCTGTTGGTCCTGATCAGGCATGTCCCCCGCTCCGCACCCGGACCGCGGATCCGAACCAGGGCGTACTTGGCGCCGTCGGGACCGGCGACGATGTTGCTCGGGGTGAACACGCCGGTCGGGCCGACTTCCGGGCGGTAGCGGCGCGGCGCGGCCGCAACCAGATGACCCGGCGGAGTCGCCTCTTGGTAGCTGCGGCCGCCATCGCTCGAGCGAGCGAGGGTGATCGCGTTGTACCAGCAACGGTAGTAGCTGTGACTGGGACAGCGGCCACGGTGGCGGTTGCCCTGGTACTCGTCGTGGAGCAGGGCCCACACCGTCTTGCCGTCGCGAGTGAAGATCGAGCCGATCCACTCGCGGTCCTGAAAGCGGCTCGGCAGGGCGCTGCGGTGCGAGAGCAGGACCGGGTTGCAGTCGACTGTGAGCTGGTCGAGCGAGGGCCCGATCAGCCTGAAGTTGTCGAAGTGCGAGATCAGCAGCTGGACCTGTCCGCGGTAGTCGCGGAAGGCGCGAGCGGGAAGGTCCGGGTACATCATCGGCTCACAGGCGGATTCGCCCCAATCGAAGACGGACTGGGGCTGGCCGACGACCTCGAGGCGGGAGGTCGTGGCCGCGCGCGCGGCGCCGGTCGTGCCCAGCAGCGGCAACGCCAGCAGCACCAGCACGAGGGCCAGCTCGAGGACCCGGCGGAGGACCCGATCGGAGTCGAGCCGCGCCTCGGCGAACTCGCGGGCGGCCCGCGACCTCTGCTCGTAGTCCTCGCTCAGGGCCTCGACGCCGGCAACCGCCCCCTCCAGGTCCTTGAAGGCGAAGAGCGCTCCGGGCGCCGCCGCCTCGCCCTGCAGCCCGGTGTCCTGGACGACCGCGGGACGGCCGCTTGCCAGATAGGCGGCGGTACGGTCGCTGAACCAGCCGGAAGAAGTGTCGACGTAGACGCCCTGGGCAACCGAGAACTCGGCGCCGGAGCGGCGGACGTAGTCGCGAAAGGCGGCGGGCGAGGCCGCGGCGGCGAGCGGGTCGACGATCCTCCATCCGTGCGAGCACAACAGCTCCAGGTCGGCGGCGTCGCCCGGGTGGATGTCGAGAGCGATCTCGAACTCGGCTCCCTCGACCCGTTCGGGCAGCTCGACCAGGCGGCGGAACTGGTGATGCTTGAGGCCCATCTCGCGGCCGCCGATCACGAGCCCACCGTAGGAGTTGCGCCAGGTCGCCACCGTGGTCAGAACGAGAGGGCCGGACGGTCGCGGCGCCGCGGTCCACTGCTCGAGCAGGACCGGCGGCAGGGTCGGCACCCAGGGCAGCCCGCCGTCCGGCAGCTCACAGCCGGGGAAGTCGATGTTTTGGGCGACGGTGAGGTAGAGGTCGTGCTCGGGGACGCTGAACCCGAGGGCCGGGTCCGCGTGCCAGGCCTGCGTGAAGCCGGGGTCGAGGTCAACGTAGACGCGCTTGCGCGGCCCCTCCAGGAAGCCCCCGTCGAGGTGCCCGCTGATGTTGACCAGCAGCTCGGCCTCGTCGAGCAGCTCGCGCAGGGCGACGCGGTCAAGGCCGCGGTGCTCGTCGCCGCCCTCGTAGAGCAGCGTCGCCCGTCCGCTGAGGCCGAACTCCTCGCTGACCGCGGTGAAGTGGCGCAGGTTGACCGAGTCCTCGAACTCACAGGGAGAACCACTCGGGTCGACGCAAGCCGAGGCGGCGATGTTCTCGACGAAGTGGACGTCGAGTCCGAGCCGCTGCAGGCCGAGGATCCAGGACAGACGGACCCAGGCCTCGCCGCCGCTGCCCGGCTTGTTCGCGAGTGCCCCGGCTACGATCGCGATCGCCATCGGCGCCGCCTCAGGCAGGCAGGGGACGGCGGGGCGAGCCCGGTACGCGCAGCAGCCCGCGAGGGTAGTGACGCGCCAGGGTGGCGATCTCCCGCAGGGCCTTGCCCAGTTCCCGCTCGCGCAGGGACTCGCCGATCTGGCCGACCAGCAGCTCGCCGTAGTAGGCCTTCCAGCGCTTGCGCGCGGTCTTGTAGGCCTGCTTGAGGTCCGGGTCCCCGCGTGTGTAGGGGCGCTGGGTGCGCACGGTGGCCAGCGTCTGCCTCAACATCCTCGCCGCGTCGCCGCTGGAGTTGTCGCCGTGCTTGCGGTGCTCGGCGACCAGGGCGCCGTGGCTCCAGACCGGGAACCGCTGCGCGATCTCGAGGTTGAGGCCAAAGTCGGCGGCAGCATCGAGCTTGGAGTCGAAACCGGGCAGGTGCTCGAAGAGGGCGCGCCGGTAGACGGCCCGAGCGGGGAAGCCGGCCCAGTTCTCGGTCAGCAGCCTGGCGTAGTGGTCGCGGCGAACGATCGGCTGCTCGTGGGTCGTGATCGGCGCCCCGTCCTGGGCGATCCGCTGGTAGGTCCCGATCGCGGCGGCGCTCTCGGGGTGCTTTTCGAGCGCCTCCAGACCGAGCTCGATCGCGTTCGGCAAGAGGCGATCGTCGGCGTCGAGGAAGACGAGGAAGTCGCCGCTGGTATTGCGGATCCCGAAGTTGCGCGCGCCCGCCATGCCGGCGTTCTCACCCCGCACACAGCGAACGCCCGGATAGCGGGCGGCGACCGGAGAGGCGTTGTCCGCCGAGGCATCGTCGACCACGAGCACCTCGAGGTGCGGGTAGGTCTGCGCCAGCACGCTCTCGATCGCCTCGGGGAGGAAGTGCGCCTGTCCGTAGCAGGGGATCACCACCGAGACCAGCTCGGCAAAGGCGGGCGAGGAGTCGCCGCGCCAGCTATGGCGGCCGCGGATCATGCCGAAGGGAACCCGGCGCTGGCCCTTGAGCACCGCGGTCAGCTCGATCTCGAAGTCCTGCGGCGTGCCGATCAAGTTGAGCGTCGTGCGGAAGCCCGCCGTGCCCGCATCGGCGTATTCGGGAAACGCCTCGGCGAGGTCGGCGCGCTCGGCCCGGACGGCAGCCCGCCAGAAGGTCTTGCCGTCCATCGCGAACTCGACCGCGGTTGCCCGGGAGCGCTCGCCGAGGACCCAGCCGAGCAGGTCGACGCCGTGCGCGTCGAGCACGGCCCCGGGCTTCGGCTCGTCGACGAACGCCCCGTGCAGTTCGGCCGGCTGAGAGACCGAGACATCGACGATTTCAACGAGTGCGCCCATGCTTCCCGCCGAACCGCCCCGATCGGAGGGCTCGGCGTCGGCTGAATCTACCGGGACCTCATACAGGCGACAGCACGCGTCCTCCCAGAGCAGCTCCCCGCCCGAGCCGAGAAGCGCGGCGAGGCTGGGGTCGGCGGCGACCGCCGGCTCGGCGGAGGCGGGCACGGCGACCGCGCAGGCAGGCTCCGGGGCGGCCTTTCTCGACGGCTTTCGCGAGGGGTAGTGCAGTTGCTCGACCGGCTTTGATTGCGCCCGCAGCCAGACGTCGTGCAGCACCACGGCCGGGTCTCCGCCTGGGTCGGGCGCGTAGGGCATGGCGTGGCGGCCGTTGAAGTAGGCGGGCAGATCGCCGACCGGGTCGACGAGGACGACCGGCTCGCTCGCCGGCAGCGCCGCCTCCTCGACCGCAAGCTGGCAGTGCCGGTACTCGACCGCGCGGGAGATCAGGCCGCGCCAGGCCGGCAGCTCCCGGGCCAGCCGCTCGTAGACCCGCAGGTCCTCCTCCAGCTGGAAGACGCGGTCGCGGGCGGACCAGTTGCCACCGGAGTGGACCCGGTAGGTGGCGAGGTCTGCATCAAGAAAACCGAGCTTGCCCTGGCGCGCGCAGGCGATGTGGAAGAGCCAGTCGTACCAGAGGTAGGAGAACCCCCAGGCCGGCACCGCCTCCAGCGCGCGGCGCCGGAACATCACGGTCAGGTAGGGGACGAAGTTGGCCCGGAGCAGGTCCTCGAGCTCGAACTCCTTGCGGTCGAAGTCGGGCGTCGCTTGCCGCGGTCCGAAGCGGCCTTCCTCGTCGAAGAGGGTGGCCCGGTGAAAGCAGCTCACCCACTCGGGGTGGGCATCGAGCAGGGCCGCTTGGCGGGCCAGCTTCTCGAGGCCGGTCCAGTAGTCGTCCCCGTCGAGCAGGGCGATGTACTCGCCCCGACAGCGCCGCGCTGCCTCCAGCCAGATCCCCTCGACGCCGAGGTTTCGGTCGGGCAGAAAGCTGCGCACCAGCTCGGGATGGCGGCGCTCGTATTCGCGCACAATCTCCCGCGTCCCGTCGGTGGAGAAGTCATCGGCGACCAGCACCTCGAACTCGAATGGCGGCCGCTGGGCGACGGCGCTCTCGATCGCGGCGCCGATCCAGGCAGCGTGATCGTGGGTGAGGATGAAGGCGCTGACCTTGGGCGAGCCGCTCACCCGCCCTCGCTTCGCAGCCGCAACTGGGCAAACGGAACCCGGCCGCCGCCCTCGAGGGACGCCACGGCCGTGAGCTCGACCTGCCGCGGCTGGCCGAGCGCGTTGAAGGTCGTACGGAAGCCGGCCAGGCTAACCTCGGCGTCAGGGAAGGCGCTCTCGATGTCGGGACGGCGCTGGCTCAGCGGCACGCGCAGGAGCAGCTCCTCGCCAGCGAACAGCTCGACCGCGCTCACCGCCGCCTCGCGCCCGAGGATCCAGCCGCTGACGAAGATCGCGTGGGCGGGCAGCGAGGCATCGGCGGCCGGGGCCTCGAAGTTGGCCCCGCGAAGCTCCGCCGGCAGCGGCAGCATCTCGACCTCGACCCGTCGCGTCGCGCGCGGGTCCCGCGCCTCGCGCCCGCTGAGGGGCGCCAGCTCGTAGACCGTGACCGAGCTGTCCTCCCACACCGGGCTTCCCTCAGCGTCGAGGAGCTCGCGCAGCAGGGGCTTGTCCGCGAGCCAGCCGGCGGCGGAGACCGGCACGACCACAAAACAGCCGGCCTCGCCGCGGTCGGCGTCGCTGGCCTGGCCGTAGTCGCGGACCGCCGGCGCGAGGTCGGCCGCGGCGCGGCGAATCGTCTCCAGCTCGGTCACCTCGCGGCCGTCGCGGCGGGGCAGGTTGCGCGTGTGGCGGCCGTTGAAGTAGGGGCGCAGCTCGCGGCGGGGATCGACGAGAATCACGCAGGCCTCGAAGGGGACGCCAAGCCGCTCGATTGCCAGCTGACAGCGCCGGTACTGCATGCAGCGCTCGATCAGCTCTGCCTGGTCCGGCAGCTCCGCCAGCAGGCGCTTGTAAAAGCGCAGATCCTCCTCCAGCTGGCTGGTTCGGTCGAGCGCCGAGAACATGCCGCCGTCGTGGACGCGGTAGGCCGCCATCGGCTCGGCGATGTACCCCAGCGGTCCCAGCTCCGCCGCTTTGATGTGGATCACCCAGTCGATCCAGGCCGACTCGAACGACCAGGCCGGCAGGCTGTCGGCCACCACTTTGTGGAACATCATCGAGGGCGCCGGGACGAAGCACTCGGCGAGGATGTCCGCCAGCCCGAGCCTGGCCTCGGCGAACCCGGGGCTGACCGAGCCCGAGGGCATGCCGGCGGTGTCGTAGACGAGGCTGACGTCGTGAAAGCAGCTGCGGCAGTCAGAGTTCGCCTCCAAGTACTCGACCTGGCGCCGCAGCTTGTCCGGCGCGGTCCAGTAGTCGTCGCCATCCAGATAGGCGAGGTAGCGGCCGCGGGCCGCCTCGATCGCCCGCAAGAGGATCTGCCCGTGCCCGAGGTTTTGCCCGGGGAGCACGGCGCGAATCAGGTCGTGGTAACGCTCGGCGTAGCCGCGCACGATCTCGCGGGTGCCGTCGGTCGAGCAGTCCTCGCCAATCACGAGCTCAATCGGAAAGGGCGTCCGCTGGATCAGCACGCTCTCAATCGCCTGGGCGATGAACTCGGCGTGCCCGTAGGTGCGCAGGACGACGCTGACCAGCGGATCGGCGCCGGCGCTCACAGACCCGGCTCCTTCTCCAGGTGCTCGAAGCGCCCGCCCGGCTGTCCGATCCCGCGTCGCCGGTAGCGCAGGAAGGCCCCCGGGTCCCAGCGGGCGAGCGTCCTCAGGCCGCGCAGGACGGCGCGCCGTTCCCTCCGGCGCCAGGCGTTGGCGATCCGCTCGACCAGCGCCTCGCCCTGCTTGACGCGGGTGTTGCGAATCCCGATCCGCCGCGCCGCGCGCTCCTCGCCGCCGCGCAGCTGGCGCCGCTGCCCGTTGAGGACCTGGATCTGGGAGCTGAGGATGAGGCCGGCGTTGCGGGTGGTGTTCGAGCCGTGGCGCCGGTACTCGGTCACGATCGCGTCGTGACAGATCACCGGGTAGGAACGCGCCAGCTTCAGGTACAGCTCGTAGTCATCAGCTGCGACCCGGCGCTCGTTGAAGCCGCCGACCGCTTCGAACGGCTCCCTGCGGTAGACGACGGAGGAGCCCGACCAGATGAAACATTCCTCGAGCAGCTTGAGATAGTGATCTCGCGTAACCAGTGGCTGCATCGCTTCGCGGACGACGTCGCCGTTGCGGCCGATGTCGCGCGGCCTTCCCGCGGCGAAGGCGGCCTCCGGCTTGGCCAGCAGCTCGCGCACCCCCACCTCGAGAGCGCTCGGAAGCAGACGGTCGTCGGCGTCGAGGAAAACCGCGTAGGCGCCCCGCGACTCGGCCAGGCCCCGATTGCGAGCGACGGCCACGCCGCTGTTTCGCTGCCTGAGGCGGCGCACCCCCGGATACCGCGCGGCGACCTCGTAGCTGTTGTCGTCGGAGCCATCGTCGACGACGATCAGCTCCAGCTCTGAATGCGTTTGCGCCAGCACGCTTTCGATCGCCTCGCCGAGGTAATGGCCCTGGTTGAAGCAGGGGATCACCACCGAGACCAGCGGCGCCTTCGGCGCCGCCAGATCGGCGCCGACTCCTCGCCGCAGCCGCACCGAGCCGACGTTGCTCCGGCTACCGTCGCCGAGGACGGCCCGCAACACCAGCTCCACCTCGGTATTGGCCTGCAGGGCGATCATGTTGCCGGCGACCCGGAAACCGGAACTGATCGCGAGCGGGCCGTCGAAGGCTTCGGCTACCCCGGCCCGCTCGACCCCCATCTCGGCGCGGCCGACCACGCGCTCCTCGACCACCAGGTCGATGGCGGCGACGGGAACGCGCTCCGGCACCACCCAGCCGGCCAGGCGCAGCTCGGCAGGCTCGACCGCGGCGCCGGCGTCGGGATAGTCGATCCGCCAACCCAGCACTCCGGGCGGCGGCGGCCGCTCGTCGATCGCGATGATTTCGAGCGGGCGGATGCTCAACGATTCCCGAACATGCGGCTGAGCAAGCCGCGTCGCCGGATCTCCAGCACGATCGAGGCGATCGGGACGCGCTCGCCGTTGACGAGCCCCCGCACAGTCAACTCGTGCCGGCCCTCGCCCCTGCCCTCGACCACGAGCCGGAAGCCGGCGTGCTCGGCGCCGGGCGTGCCGGGATAGGCGCCAGCCACGCCGGGACGCTCGATCGACACCGGAGCGGTCGCGACCACCTCACCCGCCGCCAGCACCTCGACCGACTCGACCGGTTTCTCCCTGCCCACGGCCCAGCCGACGATCTTCAGCGCGTTGGAGTCAAGCTCCATGCCCACCGTCGGCGAGTCGAGGTGGCTCTTGCGCAAGCCATTCTCAGGCTGCCCTTCGGAGATGTCGACCACCCGGATGCTCTCCCGACGCGCCACCGCGGGATTGTATCCCTGCCCGGCGGCGCTCCAGGACCTTTGCCCACGGCGCGGGTGGCGTTCCTGCGACTTGCGACCCTCGACGAAGAAGCTCTCGTCGGCGCGATTGTCGAGCTCGACGATCTCGTCGATGCCGCTGGCGCTGACCCCAAACGCGCACTCGCAGACGTCGGCAAAGCCCGCCCTCTGCAGCAATTCCAGGGCGAAGTCAGGGGTAAAGAGGGTGCGCGAATACCCGTACCAGAGCATCTGCACGATGAAGCGGCCGCCGAAACTGGAGACCTCGTCGCCGCCGACCTTGAAGTAATCCTCGTCGCCGGAGAGGTAGGCGTCGATGCCGCGCCGCAGGTCCGGTAGAGCCAGCCTCAGGGTGGCCCCGGGCGCCAGCACCCGGTGCAGCTCCGCCAGCACCGGCACCAGCTCAGGGTAGGAGAACTCGGGCAGCGCGTGGATGCTGACCGCGTAGTCGACGCTGCCCGTCTCCAGTGGCAGGCCCTGCTTGATGTCGGCGACCAGATCGACCCCCGCTTCGTCCTTGACGTCGGAGTTGATCCAGCCCGGCGCGACGTGGGCGCCGCAGCCCCAGTTGAGCCGCCTCACGCCGCCACCTGCTCGAGCAGGCGGCCCAGCACCTTCGTCGCCTCGAAGTGCTCGGCGGCGATTTCGCGAGCCGCCCGCGCGTGCCGGCCGGGCTCGGCGCAGATCGCCTCCACCCCCGCCCGCGCCTCGTCCAGGCCCGAGAAGGCGATCAGCCCCTCGCCGCTCGGGTAGCGCCGGGAGAAGCCGGTGTCTCCGGCCAGGACCGGCTTGCCGCTGGCCAGGTAGGCGATGCTGCGCTCGCTGAACCAGCCGCTGCGCGCGTCTACGTAGATCCCCTTCGGCACCATCAGCTCGGCCAGCGAACCCTGGATGTAGCGACGGTAGGCGGCGGGATCCGTGGCGACCGCGGCCGGGTCGACCAGTTGCCAGCCGCCGGCGAGCAGGGCCTCGCGGTCCTCGCGATCGCTGGGATCGATATCGAGGGCGAGCTCGATATCGACCTCAACCAGCGAGGGCAAAGCGGTCAGCTTGCGCAGCTCGTGCGCCCGCAGCCCAAATCTGCGCCCGCCGTACTCGACCGGCTCGTAGGGCCCTCGCCAACTGCCGACGCTGGTGAAACGGGCGCCACCCTCGACCGCCGGCCACTGGGCGAGGACGATCGGGTGCGGCGTCTTCACCCACTCGATGCCACAGGTCGGGATCAGGCAGTCGTCTTCGCCGATCCCCTCGCCAACGGTGACGAAGGCGTCATGGCCGCGGAAGGAGTCGTGGAGCCCCAGCTCGCGCCACATCTGACCGAAGCCGGGATCGATGTCGAGGAAGACATTGCGCGTCGAGGCGGCGAGCACCTCCTCATCGTCGACAAAACCCATCACGTTGAGCAGCAGGTCCGCGCTCCTGACCCACTCGACCACCGCCCGGCGCGGCAACCCGACCGCCTGCCCGTCGATAAACAGCGAGTAGGAATCGCCCAGGCCCGCACCTCGCATCACCCCGTCGAGCCAGCCCACGCAGTCTTCCCGTGCCTGCGCCGTGGGGGCCATGTCCGCGTCGAGCCGGTCGAGGAAGAGCACCTCGTGACCCAGCTCCCGAAAGCCGAGTAGGTAGTTGAGGAGCGCCCAGGAATGGCCGCCGTAACCGGGGCGCTGGGCCAGCGCACCGCCTACCGCCACGCGACCCATGGTGGCGGTTCAGCCCTCCGACGCCAGCGCCAGCGTCGGCTCATAGCCGAACTCAGTCAGGACCGGGTCGAGGACCTCGGCGCAAACCTGGGCCAACTCGGGTGAGAGGTCGCGCTTCCAGCGATCGATCGAGGCCGAGGCTTTCTCGGTCGTCCGGTGGCTGTCAAGCGAGTTGGACTCGGCCCGCTCGAGCGTCGCCGCCACCAGCTCCCCGCTCTCGTCCAGGCCGAGGTAGGCCATCATCGCGGCGAGCGTCTCCTCGGGCTTGCGGATCAGGTCCTCGTAGCGGACCAGGTGGGCCGCCTCGCCGCGTTCGCGCAGCCGCCGCAGCAGGCGGCGGGCCGAGTTGGCGACCGTGGTCTGCACGTACTCCTCGTCGCTCGTGGCGGCGGCGCGGCCGAAGCCCTCCCAGCCGCGCTTGCGGTTGAAGGCAATCACCGAGCAGAGCATGTCGCGGAAGTCGCGGACCAGGATCATCTCGCGCGCGCCCGGATACAGCTCGGAGAGCAGGTCCGGGGTGAGCTGATAGGGCATGTACTTCTCGACGAAGTAACGGGGATCGGTCCCCGGGTCGGCGACCCGCGCGTAGAAGGCGTCGATGCGGGACTGGCAGAACTCGGCCACCGACTCGATCGCCTCGCCGCCGAGCCAGGCTTCGAGCTCTTTGTCACCGCCGACGCCCGGCCTCAGATCGGGGCGATCGAGCCACCAGGCCCGGTCTTCGAGCGGCCCCGGCACCAGTTGCGCCAGGTAGCTCTGCGGCCGCGCCAGGCCCTGCAGGGCGCTGGCCCAGTAGGTGCCGACGCGGGCGTCACGCGCCCAAGGGCTGAAGGCGACCGCCTCGGGCAGGCAACTGAGCAGCCAGACCAGCCAGGTCGAGCCGCTGCGGCCGATCGTGTTGACGATCAGCGGCTGGATCAGTTCCTCGCCCGCCGCGGGCAGCGGCGCTCGCTCGCCGCTGAGCGTGGCGATGCGGGCGTGGAAGCCGTCGGCGCCGCGGGCGATCACGGTCAGCTCGAAGTCCTGGCGCAGATCGAGGGCGCTGACCGAGACGCGGAAGCCGGCGCGATCGGCGTGCTCCACCGGGAAGGCGGCGGCGATGTCCGGGCGAGCGTCCTCCGGCTCGGCTTCCGCCACCACCCGTCCCTCCTGCAGGACCTCGATCTTCGCCAGCCGCCCGGCCTCGGCCAGGGCCCAGCCGACCAGCTCGAAGCCATAGGTGTCGCTGCGACCACGCGGCTTGGGGCTGTCGAGGCGACAGCCGAGCATGCCGCGACCCACAGCGTCGGGTTGATCGACGCCCTTGATCTCCACCAATGCCATCAGCCCTCCATCCTTTCCGACCAGCCGGTCATGACGCCTCGTAGCCGAACTCGGCCAGCAGCGGCCCGAGCTCCTCATTGCAAACCGCGGCGATCTCCTCCGGCAGGTCCTCGCGCCAGCGGCCGATCGAGGCGGCCGGGTCGGTGGTGGTGCGGTGGTGGTCCATCGAGGAGGTGCTGCTCTCGGCCCGCTCCACGGTCTCGCGCACCAACTTGGGGTCAGCATCGAGGCCCAGCGCCGCGAAGAGCTCGCCCAAGGCCGGCTCGGGGTCGAGGACGAGTTCCTCGTAGCGAACCAGCCGCGGCCCGGTTCCCTCGCCGTGCAGCCGCTCAGCGAGGGTCGTGACCGACTGGCGCAGGGCGCCCCGCACGTACTCCGCGTCGTCGCCTCCCTCAAACCGCCCGAAGGCATCCCAGCCGCGCTTGCGGTTGAAGGCGATCACCGAGCTGAGCGTGTCGCGAAAGTCGCGCACCAGGATCACCTCGCGCGCTCCTGGGTACATCTCCGCCAAGAGGTCGGGAACCACCTGGTGGGGCAGGTACTTCTCGACGAAGTAGCGCGGCTTCGCCTCGCCGGCGAGGTGCCGGTAGAAGGCCTCGATCTGGGAGCGACAGAGGCCGGCGAGCGAGTCCACCGCGCCGCTGCCGAGCCAGCGCTCGACCCCGGGCTCGCCGAGCTCGCCGGCGCCGCCCTGCAGCCACCAGTGGGCAGCATCGAGATCCGGCGGGTCGAACGGGGCGAGGAAGCTCGCCGGCTCGGAGAGGTCCTGCAGGACGTTGACCCAATAGGTGGAGATGCGCGCGTCCTTGATGAAGGGTGAGAAGGCGACCACCTCGGGGTGCGAGCTGAGCAGCGTCACCAGCAGGGTCGATCCGCTGCGGCCGATCGTGTTGATCATCAGCGGCTGGATCTCCTCTCCCGCCGAGGAGGGCAGTCGGCGACGCCGCCCGCGCAGGCGCGCCAGCGGCAGCCGCGTGCCGTCGACAAGCTTGGCGCGCAGGACGAGCTCAAACCGGTCCGCCAGCTTCAAAGCGCTGACCGAGGTGCGAAAGCCGCTGCGATCAGCCCCATCGACGTCGGGGAATCCCGCGGCGATGTCGGGCCGCTCGAGATCGGCTGGAACCACCGCCAGCGGGCGCTCCTCGTACAGCACTTCAACGTGCTCGACCGGAATCCGCTTGCTCAGCACCCAGCCCTCGATCGTCAGCCCGTAGGAGTCGCCGCCGAACCCCTCGCCGGGGCTGTCGATGTTGCCGCCGTGGACGTAGTCGCTTTCGCCGTTGAGCGAGATCTCGTCGATCTCGATGATCCCCGTCGCGCTCGGATCGGCGCTCATCCGCCCTCACCCCGCGTCGCCTCGGCCGCTTCGATTCGCCGCCCCCAGCGCTGGTCGAAGAGCCAGGCGTTGAAGCGGTTGCTCATATCGGAGCTGGAGGGAACGTAGGAGCGGCCCTCGAGGTGGAAGAGCTCAACCTCGGGCACGTACCAGGTCTCCAGGTCCTGCTCCTGGATCCGCATACAGAGGTCGGCGTCCTCGTAGCCGCCCTTGACGTAGTCGACCGAGAGGCCGCCCAGTCGCTCGAAGAGCTCGCGCTCGATCAGCAGGCAGGCAGCGCTAAGGGCGGGAACCGCACGCCGCACCGAGGCCCCGGCGAAGTCCCTGTGCAGGCCCTTGAAGGAGTGGGCCAGCTCCCAGCCGCCGCTGGCCGGGTTGCGTTTGAAGCCGACGCCGGCGTGCTGGATCGAACCGTCGTCGTAGAGGAGCTTGGGCGCCACCGCCCCGGCCCGTGGCAGCGCGTCGTGCGCCTCGCCCAGCCGGCCAAGCCAGCCGGGCTGGTCGGGAAGCACGTCGGAGTTGAGCGCCAGCAAGAGGCGCCCCCGCGCCAGCGAGGCGCCGAGGTTGGTCGCGACCGCAAAGCCGGCGTTGCGGGTAAGGATGGCGAGGCGGAACGGGACCCGGTAGAGGTCGTGCAGCAGCGCCACCCGCGGCAGCAGCTCGGCCGCCAGCTCGGGCGAGTCGAGGACGAAGATCAGCTCGCACTCGTGCAGTTGCGGATCGTTGGCGAACTGCGCAAGCTGGTGCTCGATCAGATCGACCCGGCGGTAGAGGGGGATCACGATCGAGACGTCGGGCTCGGCGGGCACGGCACCGAGCTCCTCTATCTCATCGACCTCCGCCCGCTCCGCCAACTCCTCCTGCAGGCGCACGACGGCCGGGACCAACTGGTCCATCAGCGGCGTATCGACGCGCCGCTCGCGCACCAGCTCGCCGAGGATCGTGTCGCGGACGGCAAGTGGATCGAGTGTCGCCGCGGGACAGCCGGCCTCGATCCCGACGCCGGCCGAGTTTTCGAGCTCGAAGACCCAGCCCTCGGCGAGGCGGCTGGGAAAGGGCAGCTCGAAGAAGGAGACGAAGCCGGGCTTGGTGACCGGACGGCTGGCGCCCCTTAAGAGCTCATCGAGGTCCGGCCGCGAGACTCGGAAGAGCCGCTCAAGGACCGGCGCCCGCGCGCCCTCGGGGGAGATCGCGTCGAGGCGGACGACCGGCGCCTGGTCGTCGCGGGCCCAGCCGCGGACAAAGAAGGTGCGCTCGTCGACCATTGCGATCGCGCCGACGTGAAGCCCCTGCGGGTCCTCCGGCCGCAACTCCGCCCGAGGATAGGGATCGCGCAGCGCCTCGCGCAGCGCAAAGAGGCTTTTGGCCAGCCCCAGCGGGTCGAGCGTGCGCTCGTGCTCGGCCGGCGTGGCGGCGAGGAAGTCGAGGACTCTCGCCCGCGCCACGGCTTCGCGGTCCGCCAGCTTCTCTCGGATCGTCGTCCGCAGGTCGACCCCGGCCGCTAGCGCGGCGGCCGGCCCGAGCTCGATCTCGGCAGCGCCGTCGCGAAGGGACACCTCCATCGTTTTGCCTTGGACAGGCACCGGCACCCAGATCGTCAGCAGCTTTGCCGCCGCGTCCTCGCCCTCGCCGGAGGGCAGGGCGAGGGAGCGGACCTCGCCCTTCGCCGGCTCACCGTCGACCTTCAGCTCGACCTCGGGCTCGCCCTCGCCATCGAGGTCGGCGACGACCAGCATTACGTCGGTGGCGAGCCAGCTGAGCAGGGCCTCCGGGGTTTCGATCTCGCCATTGTCACGGGTCGAAGGAAACGAACCGGAGACGAGGGGGCTGCCGCCCGTTGCCGCGCCCGGCTTCACGATGCCGCTCCGATCGCCACGCGGTCCTTCATCAGCAGTTCGTCGTACAGCTTGACCAGCTCCTCCACATGCGTCCGCATCGGGTAGATCGGCGAAATATTGGCGGTCAGGTTGCGCCAGAGCTGCGGCGAGCCTGCCGCCTGGGCGATGACCCTGGCGAGGTCCTCGGGGTCTCCGACCCGGAAGTGCAGCCCGTCGACGCCGTCGCTGACCTTCTCGGCCATGCCGCCGATGTCGCTGCAGATCACCGGCCGCCCGTGCATGAAGGCCTCCTGGATCACTAGCGGCGAGTTCTCCCACCAGCGCGAGGGGACAAAGACCCAATCGACGTTCTCCATCAGAGCGCCGAGCTGGTCGTGGTCGTAACGGCCGACCATGACGACGCTGTCGCCGCTGGCCTCGAGCAGCTCGGCGAATTCCTCCTGGAACTCCGGCGGCTGGATCTCGAGGTTGGCGCCGTGCAGCCAGATCGTCGCGTCGACTTCGTCCTCCGCCAGGCGCTTGGCTGCCTGCAGGACGACGTTGACGCCCTTGTAGTGGCTGAACTGGCCGAAGAAGCCAAAGCGATTGCGCTTTTTCCGGCGCGGGCTGCCGGGAGCGTGGGAGAGCGGCAGCCGGCCGTACTCCTCGACCCTGATCTTCTCCGCCGGGATGCCCCAGTCCGCGTAGCGTTCGCCGAGGAACCTGCTCGGCGCGATGAACTGGTCGACCAGGGACATCTGCGACTGGATGAAGCGCTTGCGCATGAAGAACTCCTGGGGCGCGACCTCGGGGAAGCATTCGTGACAGCGCCGCGGCGACTCCTCCATGCAGGGCTCTTCGTTTGTGGCGCGCAGCATCTGCCCATGGCGGTGGCAGATCGGCAGGAACTCGTGCAGCGTGTAGACGATGGCGGCGTCGGGGAGCGTGTTGCGGACCTCGCGGATCGCCTCCATGCCGATGAAGAGGGTGTGCTGGAAGTGGACGACGTCGGGCTGCTGGGCGAGCAGGAAGTCGCGGAGGTGAGTCGTGATCGTCGCCTTCTCCCGGGTCGAGTTGAGCAGCCAGTCGAAATCGTTGAGCTCGGTGTAGAAGAAGTACTGGCCGGGATCGCTCTCGTCAACGCCGGTCAGCAGGGTGCCCTCGTGGTAACGCGAGGAGGTCGAGAAAGGAGGTCCCGTCCGCGCCAGAAAGAGCGACTCCCACTCGGAGTCGTCGCGCATCGCCTCGTGCAGCTCGAAGGCGTAGGCCTCGGCGCCGCCGGGGCGGATCACCGGGTGGTTATGGGACACGTAGAGAACCTTTCTCGAACTCACTTCCATGCGGCCTCCTTCGACAGAAACGTGGTTGGGATAGAGGAACGGGAGCCATCTCGCAGCTCGTAGACGGCACAGATCTGGTCGCGCCAGGCGAGCCGCCTGCACTCGCTGTCGAGGTAAGCAGCCAGGGCCGGTCGCCGCGCTAGCACCCAAAACAGCGCCGCGGGGACCACCAGATAGCGAATCCCGTCGCGGCTGAGGGTGCGCAGCTGTGACACCGCGTGCGCTCCCGTGCCCGCTTCGAGCGAGACGTGGTTCCCCGCGGAGTCGTGGGGGAAATGCCAGGCGAGGCGCTCGAGCTCGAGCAATCGCTCGTCGCCCTCGCTGAGTACGAGGACGACCTCCTCGTCGGGGAGCAGATTCTTGAGCAGGGCCCGCGTAGCCGGCAGGCACCGCTGCTGCCGATCGCCGGCCGAAAAGTCGGGTAGGGCCCGCGGCGGTACTGCTGGCAGCTCCAGCAGCCGGTAGATCCTGCAGACCTCTTCGGGGCAGGTAAGTCGCTCGAAACGGCTGCGCAGGTGGAGATCGAGCTCCGGGTAGTGCTCCAGCCACCAGTAGTAGGTGGCGGGCAGGACCAGGTAGGCGCCGCCCGCCGCGCGCAGCGCCTCGATGTGGTCGACCGCCCACTGGCCGTCGAGCGGATGGTGCCCCGCGTATTGCCCGTTGCCGGCCCGTGGAAAGTGCCAGCCGCTGCGGCCGTCGAAGGCGACCAGGCTCTCGTCGCCCTTGCTGACCACCAGCACGATCGTCCCCACCGGGGTGATCTCCTCGACCAGGGCCGCGATGCGAGGCGCAAGCTCCTCGTAGGGGACTCCGCTATCGACCGCGACCAGGTTCATCGCCGCCCCTCCGCCTTGGCCAAGGCCGGCGCGAGCGAGTAGATCGCACACGACTCGTGCACTGCCGTCGTCGAGTGCGCCTCGAGATGCTCTGCGAAGCCGCGGTAGTGGCGCAGCCACCAGGCCTCCTCCGCCGGGATCACCAGGTACACCGCGCCGGCGGACCGCTCCGCCTCGAGCAGCTCGATCGCCTCCTCGTCGTCGGCGGGGTGGCGGCCCAGGTAGCGACCGTCCTCCCCGCTCGGGAAGTGTTTCCCTTCGCGAGCGCCGATTCGCAGCAGCTCGGAGTCGCCGCGGCTGACGATCAGCGCCGTCGCCCCCTCGGGGACGCTGCACTCGACCTGCTCACGAATGCTCGCCACGGCGTCCTCATACTCGAGCAGTGGGAGCTCGACCTCAACCCCGCGGCCGGCGAGCTCGGCGCTGAGACGAGCCAGCTCGCGAAGCAGGTCGGCGTTGCGGCGACCCTGGGCGCGCAGCAGCGGCTCCAGCTCGTCCTCGTGCCGACCCACCCGCTCAACGCTGGCCAGCTGCGGCGAAACCGAGATCCGCAGCGGGTGGGCGCTCGGATACTCGACCTCGATCAGACCGTCCTCGGCATAGATCGCGAGATCGTCGCGGCGAACGCGCTCGCGCCAGCGCTCGCGGTAGCGCGCGACGCTCGGCTCGAACTTGCCCTCACCGCGCGTGGCGGACTCGAGGTGGACGACTTCGGCTTGCGGGCAGTAGTGGACCTCGCCCCCAGCCTCGCCGATGCGGAGGCAGAGGTCGACGTCCTCCATCGCGTTGAAATAGCCCTCGTCGAAGCCGGCGACTCGCTCGAAGGCCGGGCGGCGGACCAGCATGCAGGCGCCGGTCACGGCCTGCAGCCGCCGCGGTCGGCTCGCCGCGGGATGAGTCGACGGAAAGCCCGCGTAGAGGTTGTGCGGGTAGCCGTCTTGGCCGAAGCAGATGCCCGCGTGCTGGACGGCCCCGCTCGGATAGAGCAGCTTGGCGCCGACGACCCAGGCATCTGGATCGGCCTCGGCGTGGCCGAGCAGAGCCTCCAGCCAGCCCGGCCCCGGCTCGGTGTCGTTGTTGAGGAAGACCAGGTGCTCGCCGCTTGCGATCGCGGCGCCGGCATTGCAGGCGGCCGCATAGCCGGCGTTCTGATCCAGCCGCAGGGTCCGGATAGCAGCGCCGTAGCCGGCCAGCAGCTCGGGTGTCTCGTCGCTCGAAGCATCGTCGACGACGATCACCTCGCCGTCGCCCGGCAGGTCCGCCAAAAGCAGGCGCAGGCAGCGCTCGGTGAGGCCGGCACGACCGTGCACCGGGACCACGACCGAGGCGCGCGTCGCGGCGCTCATCCGCCGCCCCCCAACAATCGATAGATCGCGCCGGCGCGGTCGTCGGAGACGATCGGCTCGTACTCGCTCTCGAGGTGCCGGCGCAGGCCGTCGTAGTGGCGCAGCCACCAGAGGTAGGTCGGCGGGATGACGAGGAACTCGGCGCCGCGCTTGCGCAGCGACTCGAGGTGATCGACCGCCTCTGCGCTGTCGGCGGGATGGTGGCCGGCCCAGGCGCCGTCCTCCGCCTGCGGGAAGTGCTGGGCGCGGCGCCCGTTCAGCTGCAGCAGCCCCTCGTCGCCGCGGCTGATCACCAGCACGGTCGAGCCGCTGGGAATGGCCTCCACCACCGCTTCGCGGACCTGCTCGGCTTCGCGCTCGTAGCGAGGGTTGGGGCGGCGTCCGTAGGGCTGCCAGGGCCGGCCCCATTTCTCCGCGTAGCGCTGCTGGTTCGCCTCGAGGATCCGCCGGTACTCGCCGCCCGCGACCAGCCGTCCAAAGGAGGCCTCGCCGAAGTGGTGGACGAGGACGTCGTCGGCGCAGCGCAGCTCGTAACCGGCCCGCCGCGCCCGCTCGGCGTAGTCGTCATCCTCGAGCAGGCCGATCTCATAACCCTCATCGAGTGGCCCCAGCCTGAGCAGGGTCTGGCGGCGCATCGCCAAGCAGAACATCGCCGGCGTGCCGATCTCGAGCCACTCGCCGGCGTGCTCGCTCATCCGCCGGGCAGCGGCCTCGACAAACTCCCCCCAGGTCGCGTAGTCGACATCGATCTCGGCCTCGTTGCCGATCCGGTTAGTGACCGGGCCGACCAGGCCGACATCGGGCTCAGCGAGGTGGCGCCTGAGGCCGGCGAGCCACCCCGGCGGCACCAGGGTGTCGTTGTTGAGCAGGACCAGGTGGTCTCCGGTCGCCAGGCCGAGGCCCTGGTTGCAGGCCGGCGCGAAGCCTGTATTGGTCCCGTTGAGCAAGACCCTCACCCGCGCGTCGCGCTCGGCCAGCCGGGCGAGGAAGGACGGGGTGCCGTCGCCCGAGCCATTGTCGACGACGATCAGCTCGAAGCCCTCGCCCGAGTTGGCGAGGACGCTGCACAGGCAGAGGCGGGTGAAGGCGAGATTGTCGTGGGTGACGACGACGATGCTGGCGCTCGCTCCCGCCGCGACGGCCTTGCCCTCGTGGCGGGGCAGCGGCGTGTCGAGGGCGGCCTCGACGGTCTCCCGCGAGAGGACGGTCGGCCGCCGCGAGACCGGCTCGAGCGGCATCGTGGCCGGGAAGAGCTCGCTCGCCGGCAGCCTTCGAACCCCCGAACGACGGACGCCGAGGTCGTCGAGCAGCTTGCCCAGCACCACCGTGTGGCTGAAGTACTCGCGAGCGATCTCACGCGCCGCGCTTGCCTGGCGCGTGTAATCGGCGTCGATCTCCTCCACCGCGGCCAGTGCCCCGTCGGGGGATTCGAAGCCGAACAGCCCGGCGCCGCTGGGGAGGACGTTGCTGAAGCCAGTCTCCTGGGTGATCACGGGGCGACCCGAGGCGAGGTAGGTGGCGCTGCGGTCGCTGAACCAGCCGGTGCGAAGGCGAACGTTCTGCTCCTTGGCGACCGTGAACTCGCCCCGCGAGGCCCCCACGTAGTCGCGGTAGCGATCGATCCCGGTCGAGACTTCGAGCCCGTCGCGCACCCGCCAGCCGCGCTTGCGCAGCATCTCTCGCTCGGATGGCTCGCAGCTGCTCAGCGCCAGCTCGAATGCCTGCCCGCTGCGCTCGGGGAGGTCGACGTGCTTGAGGAACTCCTGGTGCTTGCTCCAGGTGTAGCGCTCGCCCTCGAAGGTGACGTCGCGCCAGTCCTGGCGCCAGTTGCCGATCGTGGTGAAGACGTTGGCGGGCTGCGGCGATCGATCGGGCCAGAGGTCGAGGACCACGGGCTGCCGCGTCGTCAGGAACTCGAAGCGCTCGCTGCGGGGAAGGCGGCAGTCCGAGTTCCCCCAGTTCTCGGCGAAACTGAAGAAAGCGCTGTGGGGCTCGAGGAAGTCGATCGTCTCCTGCAGCCCGTGCTGAAGCTCCAGCTGCAGCTGCACCGGGTCGGTCTCGAGGTAGACGAGTCGGCCCGTGGCGGCGAGCTCCGGGTAGGGCTGGGTGCCGCCGTGAAGGTTGATCAGCAGGTCAGCCGAGCCGTAGAGCCGTTCCAGCTCCCCTTCGCTCATGCCGAAGCAGCGCCCATCGTCGTGCAGCGCCCGGAATGCCCAGCGGTCCGCCATCCCGAACCGGCGCATGATCGAGGCGATGAACTCCGCCGCCAGCGCCGAGCTGTCGTCGTCCTCGTCCTTCATCAGCATCGAGGGCGTACGGGCGTGCGTCTCGACGTAGTAGGCCTCGCAGCCGAGGCGCTCGAAGCCGAGCAGGTAGTGCAGGTTCTGCCAGGCGACGCCGGCAACCGGCATCTTGGTCATCATCCCGAGCAGGACCACCTTGGGCGGGCTCATGAGATCTGCCGCCAGGGGTTTTGGCCGTTGCCTCGCCGCGCCGGCTCTGGTTCGGGCTCAGGCGCCTCGGCCGGCGCCGCAGCCGTCGCCTCGATCAGCGCAGGCTCCGGCATCTTTTCCTGCGGTCCCCTGGTGCGCCGTCCCCGCTCCCGCGTCTGGGCAACGTGGAGCTGCGTATAGACGCCACCGCCGCCGACCAGATCCTCGTGCGTCCCGCGTTCGACGATCAGGCCGTCCTGCATGACCAGGATCTGGTCGGCGTGCCGGACGGTGGACAGCCGGTGGGCGATCATGAAGGAGGTCCGCCCCTCCATCAGGTCCTCGAGCGCGTCGAGGATCACTCCCTCGGTCTTCGAGTCGATCGACGAGGTCGGCTCGTCGAGGATCAGGATCGGCGCGTCGCGGAGAAAGGCGCGGGCGACGCAGATCCGCTGGCGCTCGCCGCCTGAGATCTGGGCCCCCCGCTCGCCGAGGACGGTGTCGTAGCCGTCGGGCAGCGCCGAGATGAAATCGTGGCAGTTCGCCGCCCTCGCCGCAGCGTCGATTTGCTCGTCCGAGGCCCCGAGGCTGCCGTAGCGGATGTTTTCGGCGATCGTGCCTGAGAAGAGCAGCGGCTCCTGCAGGACGACGCTGATCTGGTTGCGCAACGAGGCCAGCGACACCTCGCGCATGTCGATCCCGTCGAGGGTGATCCGGCCCTGCTTCGGGTCATAGAAGCGGATCAGCAGGCTCATCAGGGTGCTCTTCCCCGCCCCGGTGTGGCCGACGACGGCAACCCGTTCCCCAGGCGCGACCCGAAACGAGATGTCTTCGAGCGTGCGCTTGCGGCTCGAGTAGGCAAACGAGACGTTCTCAGCGGCGACCCAGCCCCGCACCCTCTCCAGCTCGATCGCACCGGGCTTCTCCTTCACCTCCGGCTCGATCTCGAGCAGGTCGAGCGAGGAGTTGAACTGGACCAGCTCCTCGTGAATCATCCCCACGGTGGTGCTGATCTGTTCGAGCGGCTGGTAAACCGAGGCGATGTAGGTGAGCACCACGATCAGCTCGCCCACCGAGAGTTTCCCGTTCATCACGTGCCAGGCGCCGACCCCGAGGATCAGGGAGAGGCCAGCCGCGGTGGCGGTCTGCACCCCCAGCGTGTAGAGGCTCTGGCTGACGGTGAGCTTGACCCGTTCCTCCACCGCGACTTCCCCCTGCTGGCGGAAGCGGGCGTGCTCGTAGTCCTCGCGGCCGAAGGAGACGATCACCCGCAGCATCGCCATCGCCTCGTGGACGATCGAGAGCGATCGCCACTCGAGCTGCTGCACCCGCTGCAGCCGGGGCACGATCCGCTTCCCGTAGACCCCGAAGGACCAGAAGAGGAGGGGGACGACGATGAGCGAGAGCAGGGCGAGCTGCCAGTCGATCAGGGCCGTGATGACCAGCATCCCGAAGAGCGTCATCATTGCCTCGGCGATCGGCGGGATGACCATGACGATGTTGCCGACGGCCGCGGCCTGGTTGTTGATCTGGCTCATCAGCGCCCCGGTCTGGCGCTGATCGTGAAAGGTGAGCGAGAGCCGCTGCACGTGGTTGAACAGGTCGCTGCGGAGGTCGAGGACCATGTTCTGCTCCGTCTTCGCGCCGAGGTAGTGGTTGAGCACGGTGAAGCCGTTGCCGAACACCACGATCAGGAAGCGGAGGAGCAGCATCGAGAGCAGCAGGACCAGCGCGTCGGGGTCTTCGCCGAAGATCGTCTCGATGAAGCCACCGGGGTTTTCCTGGTTGAGAACCTGGTTCAGGATCACCGCCAGCGGCCACGGCTCCGCCAGGCCCAAGGTCGCCGCAAGCACGGTCGCAATGGTGAGGAAGATCAGCGTGCGGCGATAGGGAGCGAGGTAGGGCTTTGCCTTGGGCAGGGCTTTCCACAGGTCCCAGGGCCCCTGTCTGCCCTCAGCTTCCTTCCGCACACGCCGCCGACTGCGCATCGGGATCGGCCCCATCCAGGGACTCACGGCCGCCTCTCCTCGGCGGGCCGGATCACGGCCTGACGGATCAGGGCACTCTCCATCTCCCGCGGTGCGGGGTGCGGTTCGCCAGCCTGTGATTTCGGCGCCGGTATTGGCCCGCTCGGCTCATCATCGCCGCCTTGCCCCTCCTCCTCCTCCATCTGGCGCAGCTGTGAGACCGCGAGGCTGAGCGCCGTACCAGTTCCCTCGATGCCGAAGGCGACCAGCGCGGCGAGCCCAATCGCGAGGGTGACGCCGATACCGAGCTGGCCTTCGAGCAGCGCATACAGCGTCAAGACTGCAAGCGCGATCACCGCGGCAAGCCCTCGGCCGGTCGCCCGCGGCCAGATTCTGGCTCGCAGCAACTGCTTTCCCGAGCCATGCTCCTCGACCGCCGTGCGGATCTTCACCCCGCCCAGGGGGCCGGCCCGGAGCTCGAGGTCCCAGCGGTCGAACGGGCCGCCGCTGCGGACCAGGCCGCCCCTTGCCGCCAGCGCGTCCTGCAGTCGCTGGAGGCGAGCCTGCGGTGCCTGCCACCTTTCGCTCCAGACCACGACCGTGCGCGGGCGTGGCCAGGCCGCGCCCGGGCGCAGACGACGGCGCCACGGCGAGAGCCCGCGGCGAAGCCGCCCGGCCAGGCGGGCAACCGGCTGCAAGAAGAAGAGCAGCGCGGTCAGGTCGCGGCGCTGAAGCGTCTCCAGGGACGAGCGCCCCGGCACTGGCGGGTTCGCCGTCCAGCCGCCCACGAACGCCCGCCAGGCGACGGCGATCGCGCCCGCGCAAAAGGCTGGAAGGGCGACGAGCAGGGGCGCCCAAAGCGTGCCCAGCGCCGAGACGAGACCGAGTGCGCCGATCAGCAGCAGGCACTCAGGGGCGAGGAGGAAGCTCGAGAGCGTCCCCGGGGCCGGCTCGTAGATCGACTGGAAGAGCCCACCGCCCCAGGTGCCGTAGCGAATCATCGGCCGCCGCCGCGAGGGCCCGGTCGCCGGCGAGTCGTAGATCCGCCCCGACCAGCGCGAGGAGCCGGCCCGGTTGTAGCGGCCCGGCCACTTGCGCTCTAGCAACGCCTCTGCCTCGCCGTATCCGTACTGCTGCCGCAGGTAACGACGAAGCGAATCGCGACGCCGGTGCATCACCACCGCGCCGGCGCTGAAGCCCAGCGTGCGGCCCGATTCCTGCAGGCGCCAGCAGACGTCGACGTCGTCGCCGGCGACTCGGAAGCGCTCATCGAAGCCGCCGATCTCCTCGAGGGCGGATTTGCGGAAGGCCATGTTGCAGCCGGGCACATGCTCGGCCTCGCGGTCGGAGATGAGGACGTGGATCGGGCCGCCGGGCGCGGCGGCGACGCATTCGGCGACGAGGCCGTCGTCGGGGGCGATGTTCGGCCCGCCGACTCCGGCGTGGCCGTTGGCACGCAGAGAGGCGGCGATGTAATAAAGCCAGTCGTGGTCCGGGTAGGCGTCGTCGTCGAGGAAGGCGACGATCTCACCAGTCGCATTGGCGATGCCCACGTTGCGGGCGTGACTGAGGCCGCGATGCTCGGTCTCGACCAAACGGGCGCCGTGGCTTCTGGCGATCTCGGCCGAGGCGTCGCTGGAGCCGTCGCTGACGACGATCACCTCGAAGTCCGGGTAGGTGAGCGTGGTCAGCCGCTCCAGGCACTCGGTCAGCGTGCTCTGGCCGTTGTGGGTACAAACGACCACCGAGACCCGCGGCCAGGGACCGGCGGCGGAGAAGGGCGCGGCCGCGAAGGCGCCGCGGATCGCGGCGAGCGCCGGCTTCGGCCGCCGCTCGCGGTCGACCAAACCGAAATCCCAATCGGTGACGTCGTGGCCACCGCGGTGCCACTCGTCGGTCCAGGAGAAGATGAAGACGCCGGCGGCACCGGTGCCGAAGGCGTGGCGCACCTGCCACTCCAGCGCCTTGGCCTGCGCCTCCTGGCCATGGCGGCGGCTGTCGATGCCGACCTCGGTGATCAGCAGCGGTCGGTCCCCCGAGAGGTTCTGCAGACGGGCCAGGTAGGACTCGTAGGTGCGCTCGTCCTCGAGGAAGACGTTGAAGGCGGTGAGGTCGAGGAAGGGCAGCTCGAGGTACTCGGTCGAGGGGTAGTTGACGTAGGTGAAGAGGGCCCCGGGGTCCTCGGCCTTGGCCTCCCAGTGCAGCCGCTCGAGAAAGCGCTCGACCTCGCGCTTGCCGTGCCAGCGCACGATCGGCGCCGGGATCTCGTTGCCGATCGCGTAACAGAGGATCGCGGGATGAGCCGCGCAGTCCCGCACCTGGGCGGCGACCCTGGCGGCGATCGCGTCGGCCCTGCCCGGGTCGTCGAGGAAGGCGATGTGCTGCTCCCAGGCCAGACCGACCATCACCTTGAGGCGGTGGATCTGCGCCATGTCCAGCAGCCACACTGGCGGCGGCTCGTAGGTGCGCAGCGAGTTGATTCCCGCCGCAGCCATCGCCTCAAAGTCGGCGCTCACCCGGTCGGGCGACGGCAGCGACCAGCCGTCCGTCGCGCGGAAGGTTCCGTACGTTGCCCCGCGGACGTGCAACTTCTCGGATCCGAGAACTATCGACCTGCCGTGAATCTGGGGTCGCGTGACTGACATGGCGCTGGATCTAGTTGCCGCTCGATCCACCTCCCCTGAGCTGCGGCCGATCTGGCGATGACCGGATCACCCGCTGCCCAAGCGAGGTTCGGCTCCCGGAGAAACATAGCGATTTGTGAGCAAAGGGTCTCATCGGGCCTGGTCATTAGGGACGGCGAGATTTCGCTCCCCACCGGGGATTCATGGGTCGCTATCGACTAACCGAGAGCGCATCTTGAGAAACCTGAGAATTTCTTCCCAAACCGGCTTGCCGGTGCCGGAGGCGGGTGCTATCTAGAGTCCAGCGCCCGTGAGCACGCGATCGTTCCTCGCCTTCCTCGCCGTGCTGGCCGTCGTCGGCCTGCTCGCCTTCGGCCTGCTCAGCAAGGGCGCGACGAAGATCGCCCTCGGCGAGCCGGCTCCCGACCGCGTCCTGCCCGCCCTGCCCGGGCCCGGCCACGGCTCGATCGCCGAACATCGCGGCGAGTGGGTCCTGGTCAACCTCTGGGCCTCATGGTGCATCCCCTGCCGCGAGGAGGCGCCCGTGCTGGAGCGCTTCTACCGCCGCCGGCGTGGCAATGACACAACTGTCGTCGGCATCAACGTGCAGGACAACCAAGACGATGCCGTCGCTTTCTTGCGCGACCACCCGACCACCTACCCGCAGCTGCGCTCGATCGGCGACGAGCGCCTCTCGGCCTTCGGCTCGACCGGCGTGCCGGAGAATTTCCTCGTCAACCCACGCGGGAAATTGGCCCTGATCTGGCGCGGCGTGGTCGACGATGACTTCCTCCGAGACCGGGTCGACCCGCTGATCGAAGGCTCACAGTGAGGCGCGCCGCAACGCTCTTCGCACTCGCCGTCGGCCTCCTGGTCTTTGCCGCACCCGCGCTTGCCGCGCCCACCCGGCAGACCACGGTTCACGACATCGAAGACGAAGTGATGTGCCCGATCTGCGGCACCCTGCTCGAGCTGGCCGACTCGCCGCAGGCAAAACGGGAGAAGGTCTACGTGGCAAAGCTGATCGCCGCGGGCAAGACCAAGGCCGAGATCAAGGACGCCCTGGTCGCCCAGTACGGCTCCTCGGTACTGGCGCTGCCGAAGGCTTCCGGCTTTGACCTCTCCGCCTACCTGGTCCCGATCCTCGCGTTCGCCATCGCGGTTATCGCGCTCGCCTTCAGCGTCAGCCGCTGGCGCCGCGACGGGCGGCACCCCCCGGCGGACGAGGATGCCCCGGCGGCACCGCCCCAGGACGAGGACGCCGAGCGGCTTGACGCCGACCTCGGCCGCTACGACCTCTAAGCAGCCTCGTCCGAGAGGACCAGCCCGTCGACCGGGATCGGCAGGCGCTTCGGAATCTCGCCCTTTTCGCCGCAGGCGATCGTCGTGTCGACCTGGTCGGCAAGCGCCCTCAGCGGGCCGGGGGTCGGGCCGACGGCAGGCCCGTCGATGACGAGCAGGTCATAGGCCCGGCGCAGCTTGCCGGTGGCGTGGACACAGCGGTCGGAATCGAGCAGCGCCGCCGGCTCGGGCTCGGGCTCACCGGCGACGATGCAGGCAAGCGGCTCGGTCGCGCGGCCCGAGGCCGGGCCGGCAAGGACCAGCGGCTGCAGGATCCGCGCGGCATCGACCTCGCCGCGCAGGTACTCGTGCAGGCCGGGAGTTGGCGAGAGGCCGAGTAATTCCGCCAGCCGAGGGGAGGCCAAGTCGCACTCCAAGAGGGCGACGCGCCGGCCCTCCGCGGTCGCCGCGGCGGCTAGTCCAAGCGCCACCGCCGAGCGCGCCGGACCGGTGGCCAGCACAGTCCGTGACCCCGCCAGCGCGGTCGCCAGCTTCGAGCAAGCATCGAGCTCGGCGCGGCCGAGCGCGCCCAGCCGTGGGGTCTCGCTCTTTGCTGCAGGGAAGCTGGCCAGCACTGGGGGTTTGCGCCGTCGCCCCAGCATCACATCCGCTCGGGGGCGGAAATACCCAGCAGATCGAGCCCGCCCGCAATCGTACGCTTGGTGAGTAGCGCGAGCGCCAGCCGCGAGCTCTCTACCCCCTCGCCCTCGGCGCCGACCACCTGGCAGTCGCGGTAGAAGCCGTGAAAATCAGCGGCAACGGCGGTCGAGAAGGTGCAGATCCGGTGTGGCGCCCGGCGCTCGGCGGCCTCTCGCACCTCGCCGGGGAATTCGAGCAGGCGCTTAATCAGCGCGCGCTCGGTCGGCTCAAGCGCAGTGCCGGGCGTCTCGATGCCGGCCGCACCGGCGACCTGCTCGGGCTCCGCGCTGGCCTTACGCAGGATGCTGGCGATGCGGGCGTGGGCGTACTGGACGTAGTAGACGGGGTTGTCGTTCGACTGGCGCCGGGCCAGCTCGAGGTCGAGGTCCACCGTGGTGTCGTGGCTGCGCCAGAGCATGAACCAGCGCGCCGCGTCGACGCCGATGTCGTCGAGCAGTTCGTCGAGCGTGACGAACTCGCCGCTGCGCTTCGACATTTCCGCCCGCTCGCCGTTCTCGACGATATGAACGAGGCGCATGATCAGCGCCTCGAAGCGCTCGGGATCGGCGCCGAGCCCGGCGATCGCCGCCTGCAGGCGGGCAACGTAGCCGTGGTGGTCGGCGCCGAGGATGTCGATCAGCCGCGCGAAGCCGCGCTCGAGCTTGTCCCAGTGGTAGGCGACGTCGGCGGCGAGGTAGGTCGGTTCGCCGTTGGCGCGGATCAGCACCCGGTCCTTGTCGTCGCCGAAAGTGGTCGTGCGCAGCCAGAGCGCCTCGTCGCTGCGATAAGTGTGTCCGTGCTGGTCGAGCTGGGCCAGGGCGGCGTCGACCTCGCCGCGGCTGTAGAGGTCGCGCTCAGAGAACCAGTTGTCGAAGCGGACGCCGAAGCGGTCGAGCGTGCCCCGCACCCCCTCCAGCATCAGCTCGATCCCGCGGTTGCCGATCGCCTCGAGGTCGGCGGGATCAACTCCCTCGGCCGCGATCCGCTTGCCCAGCTCGGCGACGTAGTCGCCTTCGTAGCCGTCCTCGGGAATCTCCTCGCCGAGCATGCGGGCGGCGATCGAGGCGGCGAAGCGGGAGATCTGGCCACCGGCGTCGTTGACGTAGAACTCGCGCTCGACCTCGTGCCCCGCCGCCTCGAGCAGGCGCACCAGGGAATCGCCGTAAGCGGCGTGCCGGCCGCCGCCGACGTGCAGCGGCCCGGTCGGGTTGGCGGATACGAACTCGACCAGGATGCGTTCCGGCGAGCCCGCCGGGGCCGGGCCGAGCCTCTCGCCCGCCGCGGTCAGGCTCGCCATCGCGCGCCGGTACCAGCCGTCGGCGAGGAAGAGGTTGACGAAGCCCGGACCGGCGACCTCAATCCGGTCGACGGTCTCGGTCCCAAGCTGCTCGCTGAGCTCGGTGGCGAGGCGGGCGGCGACATCGCGCGGGTTTTCCCCCAACGGCGCGGCGAGCAGCATCGCCGCGTTGGAGCTGTAATCGCCGAGCTCGGCCTTGGGCGGGCGCTCCAGGGTCGGCTCGGGACCGGCCGACTCACCGTCGCGCAAGGCAAGCGCCGCGCGGTTCACCGCGGAGCGCAGCTCGGCGATCGGGTCGGTGGCCACCGTCATCGTGCTCATCGTATGGAGGGGCGAGCGCCGAAGTACGCTGGCCGGCGTGCGCGTCGCCGCAATCACCGACATCCACTCCAACCTGCCCGCCCTCGAAGCGGTCCTCGCGGCAACCGAGGCCGCCGGCGTCGAGGAGATCTGGTGCCTCGGCGACGTACTCGGCTACGGGGTCGAGCCCGATGCGTGCACCGAGCTGGTTCGCGAGCGCTGCGACGTCTGCCTGGTCGGCAACCACGACCTCGCCGTCCTCGGCGGCCTCGACATCTCCTCCTTCTCCGAGGCGGCAGCGGTGGCGGTTGCGTGGACGCGCGAGCACGTCAGCGAGCGTTCGCTCGAGTTCCTGCGTGAGCTGGAGCCGAACGGTGAGCGTTCCGGTGTCGGCCTCTTCCACGCCTCGCCGCGCGACCCGGTCTGGGAGTACGTGCTCTCCGGCGAGCAGGCCGCCGCCGGCATGGACGCCAACCCGCAGCGGATCGGGCTGATCGGCCACTCCCACGTCGCCCTCTTCTTCAGCAGGACTGAAGGGGACAACGGGAGCGACACCCGCGGCGCTCAGGCCAGCGATGGCGCCCTGCTCGACCTCGGCCAAGGGGGCTGGCTGGTCAACCCAGGTAGCGTCGGCCAGCCTCGCGATGGCGACCCGCGGGCCGCCTGGCTGGAACTCGACACCGAGGCGGAGACGGCCTGCTTCCATCGCGTCGCCTATGAGATCGAGCGCGCAGCGGCGCCGATCGCCGCCGCCGGCCTGCCCAGCCGCCTCGCCAACCGCCTCTACACCGGCCAGTGACGCTCAAATGCAGGTAAATCCACCCCTCAAGCCATTCTCTAGACTCGCAACGGTGCGTCAGCTCGCAGCATTCGCCCTTGCCCTCGTCCTCGGGGCCGCCGCTGCGGTCGCGCTCGTCTCCTGCGGTGGAGGCGAAGACGCCAAGCTGCTGCCCGGCACCACGGCGCAGGAGATCTCCGAAAACCTCGACAGCGTTAAGCAGTTCGTCAGCGAAGGTGAATGTGTCGGCGCCGAGAACGCGGCGCAGGAAGTCAGCAACCAAGTGGAGGCGCTTGGCGGGGTCGACGCGAAGCTGAAGCAGGCCCTGCAGCGCGGCGCTGAAAAGCTGAGCGAAGTAGTCGCCAACTGCCAGGAAACTGAAACGGAAACCGTCGCGCCGGCCGGCGAAGCGACGGACACCGAAGAAGAAGACGACGAGCTTCCCCCAGGGCTCGAAAAGAAGGAAGAAAAGGAACGCGAGAAGGAAGAAAAGGCGCTGGAAAAGGAAGAAGAGAAACAGGAAAAAGAAAAAGAAAAAGAAGCGCCGCCGACGACCCCCACGGAAACCACACCGACCGAACCCCCGACAACACCGACGACGCCGAACGAAGGCGGCACCGGCGCATCGGGCGGCGTTGGCCCGGCCGCACCCGTAGGAGAAGGGGAATAGTGGCGAGCGGAATCCTCTCGGGTCGCTACGAGATCGGCGACCGGCTCGGCTCCGGTGGTATGTCGAGCGTCCACCAGGCGACCGACCTGATCCTCGAGCGCACGGTCGCGGTCAAGATCCTCGCCGAGCACCTATCCGACGACGAGCGCTTCGTCGCCCGCTTTCGCCGCGAGGCACTTGCCGTCGCCAAATTGATTCACCCCAACATCGTCCAGGTCTACGACACCGGCATCGACGACGGTCGCCACTACATCGTCATGGAGTACGTCGAAGGGCGCTCGGGGGCCCAGATCCTGCAGCGCCAGGGGCCGCTCGATGGCGAGACCACGGCCGAGATCGGCGCCCAGGCCTGCGCGGGGCTCGACTACGCCCACCGGCGCGGGATCATCCACCGCGACGTCAAGCCAGGCAACCTGATGGTCTTCGGCGGTCCGGTCGGCGGCGGCGAGATGACGGTCAAGCTGACCGACTTCGGCATCGCCCGCGCGGTCGAACAGACCCGCATCACCCAAGTCGGCTCGGTTGTCGGCACCGCCGCCTACCTCTCGCCCGAGCAGGTGCGCGGCGAGGAGGCGACCCCGGCGACCGACGTCTACGCGCTCGGCGTCGTCCTTTACCAGTTCCTCACCGGGCGGCTGCCGTACGAGGGCTCGACCCTCGCCGAGCTGGCGGTGCGCCAGCAAAACGAGCGCCCGCTACCCCCCAGCACCTACAACGACGAGGTGCCCGAGGCGCTGGGCGCGGCGGTGCTGCGAGCGCTCGAGGGCGACCCCAACCGCCGTTACGCCAGCGCCAGCGAGCTCGCCGGCGGGCTGCAACTGGGGCTGCAAGGCGAGGACGTGACCCTGCCCTTCGACGAAGACACCCCGACCCAGATGCTCGGCGGCGAGACCGCCACCCGCCGCCTCGACCAGACCGCCCAGACCGAGTACCGCCCGGCACCCTCGCAGACGCGCCGGCCCGTCGCCCGTGCTCCCCAACCTCCCCCAGTAGCTCCGCCCCCGCCGGTCCAAGCTCATCAAAAGCGCAGCGCCTTCTCCCGCTTCACCCGCTTCGTGATGGTCCTTGTTGCCTTGGTCCTCATAGCTGCTGCCGTAGCAGCAGCGGTGATCTATACGACCGACAAGGCGACTGGGGTAAAGGCCACCGAAGTCGCCGGCAACACGGTCGACAAGGTGGTCGAAGAATTCAAGGACCTGGTTAAGAAGAACACCGAATAGCGGGGTGGTTGGAGGGGGTTGGGCACCTCTCCTCTCTCAACTTTTTCGGTGGAGAGCGATCGGCTGGCCGCAGTTGGATCGCCGAAAAGGCACAAGCCGTTCGGAGGGGTGCCCAACCCCCTCAATCAGCCGCCCAGGGGGATGCGCCATTCATGACGGCGGTTGAGTAGCTGCTGAAGCTTTCGGCCGCGATGGCGGCTCGCGCGTTTGTCATTAGCTCCTGCAAGTAAGTGAGGTTGTGAAGGCAGAGGAGGCGGACCGCGGTTAGCTCCTCGGCCCTTGAGAGGTAACTGATGTAGTCGCGGTCGTGGTGCTGACAGGCGGGGCAAGGGCAACCGTCAACCAGGGGGTTGCGATCGCCCTCGTGGCCGGACTTGCGCAGGTCGAGGCGGAAGCGGTTGTCCGGGTTCGGCGCCAGGGCGACGCCGTGGCGGGCGAGGCGGGTGGGAACGGCGCAGTCGAAGACGTCGAGGCCGAGGGCGATGCCGGCCAGCAGGTCGTCGACCTCGCCGATTCCGAGCAGGTGCTTCGGTGCGGCCTCGGGCAGCATCGGCGTGGTCATCGCCAGCACCTCGCGCATCTCCGCCTTGTCGCGACCGAGGGTGCCGCCGATCGCGAGGCCGTCGACGCCCGTCGCCGCGATGTAATCGGCCGATTCCCGACGCAGATCCTCGTGGACGCCACCCTGGACGATTCCGAACACCGCCTGGCGCTCGGGCCCGTTCTCGTCGTGCCAGGCGAGGCAGCGGTCGAGCCAGCGGTGGGTGCGCTCGGTCGAGCGCGCGGTGTACTCGCGGTCGGCGTGAAACGGCGTGCACTCGTCGAAGACCAGCGCGATGTCAGAGCCGAGCGCCGCCTGCACCTGCATCGATACCTCGGGTGAGATGAACAGCTCCGCCCCGTCGCGGTAGGAACGGAAGTGGACTCCCTCCTCCTTGATCGAGACCACCGAGCCGTGGGCGCCACCCTGGCGCCCACTTCCCTTCACCTCGTTCGCCACGCCGCCGTGCGCGAGCGAAAACACCTGGAACCCGCCTGAGTCGGTGATCAGCGCCCGCTCCCACCCCATGAACCCGTGCAGCCCCCCAGCCCTGGCAATCCGCTCCGGCCCCGGCGAGACGAACAGGTGGTATGTGTTCCCCAGCACCATCTCGTAGCCGAGTTCGGCTACCTCACGAGCTTCGAGGCCGCGCACCGTCCCTTTCGTCGCCAGCGGAATAAACGCCGGCGTGTGGACGGGCCCGTGCGCCGTCCGCAAGACACCCGTCCGGGCACCCCCATCCCGCGCGACGACCTCAAAGCTAAGTCTCTCCGGCTCGTTTCTCATCGGACGCGACGTGCATTTACCACGCTATACGGGGCATATGCACGTTCAGTTGATCAGCGAGTGGCCGGTCATCGCGTCGGGCTGGGATATGCCGAGTAGCTCCAGGGCGGTTGGGGCGACGTCGGCGAGGATGCCGCCGTCGCGCAGGGTCAGTCCCTCGGCGGTGACGATCAGCGGCACCGGGTTGAGCGAGTGCGCGGTGTTGGGCGAGCCATCGGGCTCCAACATGTGGTCGCAGTTGCCGTGGTCAGCGGTGACGATGCAAGCGCCGCCCTTCGACGTCACCTCCTCGATCACGTCGCCTAGACAGTCGTCGACCTCCTCAACCGCGGCGACGGCGGCCGGGATCACGCCGGTGTGGCCGACCATGTCGGGGTTGGCGAAGTTGATGATGCCGAAGCGGTAGTCATTCGCCGCCCAGTGGCTGACGAAGGTCTCGGCGGCGGCGCGGGCGCTCATCTCGGGCTTGTGGTCGTAGGTCGGCACGTCGCGGGGCGAGTCGACCAGGTGGCGCTCCTCGCCCTCCCACGCCTGCTCGCGACCGCCGTTGAAGAAGTAGGTGACGTGGGCATACTTCTCGGTCTCGGCGACGTGCAGCTGGCGCCCGCCTACCTCAGAGATCGTCTCCGCCAGGGTCGTCTTCGGCCGCGCCTCGGGAAAGGCGACCGGGTAGGCCCAGCCCTTGCGGTAGACGGTCATCGTGGTCAGCTCGAGCAGCGGGCCGCCGGCGCGCGAGAACTCGTCGAAGTCGGGCTCGGACAGGGCGAGGGTCATCTCGCGCGCTCGGTCGGGGCGGAAGTTAATGAAGATGCCAACGTCGCCGGCCGCGACGCCGTCGTAATCGCCGATCACGGTCGGCTTGACGAACTCGTCGGTCTCGCCGCGCTCGTAGGAAAGCTCAATCGCCTCCTCGCTGCTCGCCGCGCGCAAACCCTCGGCATGGACGATCGCGTCGTAGGCAAGCTTGGTCCGCTCCCAGCGGGTGTCGCGGTCCATCGCGTAGTAGCGGCCGCTGACGGTGCCGATGCGGCCGGCGTGGCGCAGCCAGCGCTCGAGCTCGTGGACGTAACCGCGGCCGCCGTGCGGCAGCGTGTCGCGACCATCGGTAAAGGCATGGAAGACGACGTCGGGGACGCCCTCCTGGGAGGCCAGCTCGATCGTCGCCTCGATGTGCTCCCAACCGGAGTGCACGCCGCCGTCGGAGACAAGGCCGAGCAGGTGCAGGCGGCCGCGGGGGCTGTTGCGGGCACGCTCGCAGGCGGCGAGCAAAGCCTCATTCTCGAAGAAGCTGCCGTCGGCGATCGCGTCGTCGATCCGGGCCAGGTCCTGTTTGACGATCGTGCCGGCGCCGAGGTTGAGGTGGCCGACCTCGGAGTTACCCATCTGGCCGTCTGGAAGGCCGACGTCGCGTCCCTGGGCCGAGAGCTGAGTGTGGGGAAAGCCATCCCAGAGGCGGTCGAAGACGGGCGTCTGGGCGAGCGAGATCGCATTGCCGGGACCGGGCTCGGCCAGGCCCCAGCCGTCGAGAATGACCAGCGCAAGCGAGGGGAAAGTCAACATCCGTCCTTCCGGTAGTCCTTATGTACCGCCTGGGTCCAAAAAGCGCACCGGAAGATCATGCCGCGGCGACGATCGCGGCGAAGTCGGCTGGATCGAGACTGGCACCGCCGACCAGGGCGCCGTCGATGTCGGCCTGGCCGAGCAGCTCCGCCGCGTTTCCCGGCTTGACAGAGCCGCCGTAGAGGATGCGGACCTCGTCGGCGGCTGCGCCACGCTGGCGCAGCAGGTCGCGGATGAAGGCGCATGCTTCCTGGGCCTGCTCCGGCGTCGCGGTGCGGCCGGTGCCGATCGCCCAGATCGGCTCGTAGGCGATCACGATCTCGCCCAGCCGGGCGCCCTCGACCGCAGCCAGATCGGCCTGCAGCTGGCGCTCGAGCACCGCCTCGGTCTGTTCGGCGTCGCGCGCCTCCTCGGTCTCGCCGACGCAGAGGATTGGCTCCAGCCCGGCGGCGAGGGCGGCGGGCACCTTGCGCGCCAGCGCCTCATCGGTCTCACCGAAGAGCTGGCGGCGCTCGGAGTGGCCGAGGACGACTGCCTCGACGTCGAGCTCGACCAGCATCGGCGCCGAGACCTCGCCGGTGAAGGCGCCCGAGTCCTCCTCGTGCATGTTCTGGGCAGCGACCTTGACCGCGGTGCCGTAGCGGCGCTCGACCACGGCGGTCAAAGCCGTAAACGGCGGGCAGATCACCACGTCGCTCTGCGTCGCCGCGATCTGCGGCAGCAGCGCGTCGACGAACTGCCCCGCCTCGGCGCCGGTCTTATGCATCTTCCAGTTGGCGGCGATGTATGGCGTGCGGCTAGGCATCTGAGAGTGCCTCCACTCCGGGCAGCTTCTTTCCCTCCAAGAGCTCCAACGATGCTCCTCCTCCGGTCGAGAGCCAATCCACTTTGTCACCGAGTCCAAACTGCTGCAGGGCAGCGACTGAGTCGCCGCCGCCAATCACGGTCGTCCCCGGGGCCTTGGCGACAGCCTCGGCGACGGCGCGAGTGCCGGCGGCGAACGGCGCCAGCTCGAAAGCGCCCATCGGGCCGTTCCAGAGCACGGTGCCGGCCGCGGCGATCACCTCGGCGTAGGCCCGCGCGGTCCGCGGCCCGACGTCAAGCCCCATCCAGCCATCCGGCACCTCCACCCCGTCGCTCTCGCGCGGCTCGGCGTCGGCGGCGAAACGCTCGCCGAGCACTAGGTCGACCGGGAGTCGCAGCTCACAATCGGAGGACTCGGCCCGCTCGAGGGCCTCCACCGCCAGGGTCACGCCCTCCTCCTCGACCAGCGAGTTGCCGGTCGCAATGCCCTGGGCGCGGAAGAAGCTGAAGCACATCGCGCCGCCGATCAGGATCTCGTCGGCGAGCTCGAGGAAGCGATCGATCACGCCGACCTTGTCGGTCACCTTGGCGCCGCCAAGGACGACGACCAGAGGACGCTGCGGGGAATCAACCACCCGGGTCAGTTCGCTCACCTCGCGCTCAAGCAGCAGCCCCGCGTAACCGGGTAGCAGGGCCGCCACGCCGGCAGTGCTGGCGTGGGCGCGGTGGGCGGCGCCGAAAGCGTCGTTGACGTAGACGTCGGCCAACTTGGCGAGGCCCGCGGCGAGCGCCGCGTCGTTCTCGGTCTCACCCGCCTCATAGCGGACGTTCTCCAGCAGCATTACTTCCCCAGAGCCGAGGTCACCGGCCATCGCCTCGACCTCCTTGCCGCCCACGGCGGGGGCCTGCTTGACCTCGGCGCCGATCAACTCAGCAAGTCGCTCCCCCACCGGCGTCATCGAGAGCGCCGGATCGACCTTGCCCTTGGGACGGCCGAGGTGCGAGACGAGGACCAGGGACGCGCCGCGCTCGCGCAGCAGAGCGATGGTCGGCAGCGCAGCGCGGATGCGGGTGTCATCGCTGACCAGGCCGTCGTCGAGCGGGACGTTGAAATCGACCCGGACCAGGACCCGCTTGCCCTCAACCTCGGCGTCGCGGACGCTTGCCTTGGAGAAGCTCACAGCTCCGTCCCGGACGGGATCAGAGGACCTTCCCAGCCAGCTCGACGCAGCGGTTGGAGTAGCCCCACTCGTTGTCGTACCAGCTGATCACCTTCGCCATGCGACCGTCGCCGATCACCATCGTCGACTGCGCGTCGACGATCGAAGAGTGCGGGTCGCCAACGATGTCGGAGGAGACGATCGGGTCCTCGGTATAGGCGAGGATGCCCTTCAGCGGGCCGTCTGCAGCATCCTTCAGGGCCGCATTGATCTTCTCCTTATCGAGCGGCTCGGCAGTAGTAAAGACGAGGTCGACGGCCGACCCGGTCGGGACGGGCGCACGCATCGAGAAGCCGTTCAGCTTGCCGTTCAGCTCCGGCAGCACCAGCCCGACGGCCTTGGCGGCGCCGGTCGTCGTCGGGATCAGGTTGAGCGCCGCGGCGCGCGAGCGGCGCGGGTCCTTGTGCGGCATGTCCTGCAGGCGCTGGTCGGCGGTGTAGGCGTGGATCGTCGTCATCAAGCCCTGCTCGATCCCAAACGCGTCGTGCAGCACCTTGGCCAGCGGGGCGAGGCAGTTGGTGGTACAGGAGGCGTTGGAGATGACGTGATGACTCGCCGGGTCGTAAGCGGTGTCGAAGTTGACGCCGAGAGCGACGGTGACGTCCGGTTCGGTCGCCGGTGCCGAGATGATCACCTTCTTGGCGCCAGCCTCGAGGTGCTTGGCGGCATCCTCACGCTTGGTGAAGAAGCCGGTCGACTCGATCACGACATCGACGCCGAGATCCCCCCAGGGCAGCGCGGCCGGATCGCGCTCGGAGAGCACCTTCAGCTCCTTGCCGTCGATGCTGAGTCCACCGTCGCCAGCCTCGACCTCGCCCGGAAAGCGGCCGAGGATCGAGTCGTACTTGAGCAGGTTGGCCATCGTGGCGGTGTCGACGAGGTCGTTGACCGCGACGAACTCGAGGTCGGATCCGGCAGCGTGCGCCGCCCGGAAAACATTGCGCCCGATCCGCCCGAAACCGTTGATGCCGACCTTCACAGCCATTGAGTCAACCCTCCTGGGAGTTATTGGGGATGTGCCGATGTTATGGAGCAACGCCGCCTGGCGGCCGTCGCGTCCGACTAGTCGGTCCCGATCGTGATCTCGATCTCGTACCCGTCGGGGTCCTTGAGGAAAGCCGAGTAGGAGCCGGAGCCGTACGAGCGGCGCTCGCCCGGCTCGGAGACCTTGGTGCCGCCCGCGTTCATGCCGCCTTCCCAGGCGGCCTTGACGGCGACGATCCCGAGTCCGGAAAAGCTGAGCAGGCCGAAGCCGGCCTTGGGCTCGTGATGGGAGGCGATGAAAAAGACTGGTTTGGCGATGCCCCAGCCGATCGTTTCGTCCTCCTCGAAATGGCGCCGCCAGCCGAGGGGCGCGAGCAGCGAGTCGTAAAACGACGCGCTCCGCTCAAGGTCAGAGACCTCCAGTAGAACGTGATGCAACATTCGAACCAGGAGGCTATAGGGGCGAGCGGATCAGCCGCCGCGCGGGGTCCAGCGGAAGAAGCGAATCGCCAGGAGCAGACCGGCCACGCCCCAGATCGCGACCACGGCAAGATTGCCCCACTGCAGGCTCGCCCCGCCGCTACCGGGGTCGTAGACGTCAAAGAAAGCCTCGAAGAAATGGCGGATCGGGAAGATGTCGGCGAAGTGGATGACCCCGCTGGGCAGCTGATCGTCGGGGATGAAGACGCCGGAGAGGAAATAGAGCGGCAGCAACAGCGCGTTGACGATCGGCGCTGCCGCGTCCTGCGAGGGGATCGCCGCCGTCAGCGCGATGCCGAGACAGCAGAAGGCCGCGGCGCCGATCAGCAGGGTGACGACGATCTGCGGCATTTGGTCCCAGGGGATCGCGACGCCATAGAGGACGCGGCCGATCAGGGCCAGCAGCGCCAGCATCAGCAAGGCCACCACGGCTGAGTTGCCGACGCGGCCGGCGATGAAGACCCAGGCCGGCATCGGCGTGCCGCGGCCACGCTTTAGCCGCCCGTCCTCGCGAGCGATCACCAACGACATCGCCAGTGACTGCATCGTCGCTGAGATCACCGCCAGGGTGATGATCGCAGGCACATAGTACGCGGTGGTCTTGATCCCGCCCCGCACGTCGACGGTCTGATCGCCGAAGACGGTGGCGAAGATCAGCAGCAGGACGACCGGGAACATCACGGTGAAGAAGACCGAGGCGGGATTGCGCCAGAAGGCCTTCTGGTCGTAGCGGAACTGGTGGGCAAAGAGGGCGAAGCCGTTCACTCTTCCTCCCCCTCCGCGGTGAGCGAGAGGTAGACGTCCTCGAGGTTCGGCCTCGTCACTTCCAACCCCTCCAGCTCCAACCCCTGCTCGACCGCGCGACCGGTCAGCTCGTGAAGGTCGGTGACCGGGGTTGTCGTCTCGACCGAGACCTCCTCGCCGCTGAGCCGGTAACTGATCGTCGTCGGCAGGCTCTCGCGGTGGCCGAGGTCGTCCGGGGTGCCGCTAGCCACCACCTTGCCGCGCGAGATGATCGTCACCCGGTCGGCGAGGCGCTGGGCCTCGTCCATGTAGTGGGTGGTGAGGAAGACCGTCTTGCCGAGGTCGCGCAGGCCGGCGATCGTCTCCCAGGCCTGGCGCCGCGCCGAGGGGTCGAAGCCGGTGGTCGGCTCGTCGAGAAAGAGCAGTTCGGGGTCGCCAATCAGCGCCATGCCGACGTCGAGCCGTCGCTGCTGGCCGCCGGAGAGGCTGCGGGCGCGGGCATCGGCCTTGCCGCCGAGACCGACCAGCTCGACTACCTCGTCGACCGGGCGCGGTGCACGGTAGTAGCCGGCGTAGAGCCCGAGCGACTCGCGAACGGTCAAATAGGGATCGAGTCGGCAGCTCTGCAGGACGATGCCGATCCGCTCGCGCCAGGCGCGGTCGCCGTGCTGGGGGTCCTCGCCCAGCACCGAGACCTCTCCCCCGCTGCGCTTGCGGTAGCCCTCGAGAATCTCCACCGTCGTCGTCTTGCCCGCTCCGTTGGGCCCGAGGAAGGCGAAGACTTCACCCGCCTGCACCTCGAGGTCGATGCCCCGAACCGCCTCAAACTCTCCATAGCTCTTGCGCAGACCACGAATAGAAATGACGGGATCGGCCAAGGGCTCGGCGATTCTAGGGGGCGACGGGCCTAAAACGTGTCTATATGACACGTTTAGGCCCGTCGGCGGTGGTTCAGGCGTCTGGCTCCGTGTCGCGGTGCTTTACGTGGACGATCACGTCGTCTCGCCCGGACAGCTCGCGCTCGATCCGGTCCGCCACGGTGATCGAGCGGTGGCGGCCGCCGGTGCAGCCGACCGCGATCGTCAGGTGACTCTTGCCCTCGGTGACGTAGGCCGGCACGAGGAACTCGAGCAGCGGCAGCAAACGACCGTAGAACTCGCCCGCCTGGGTCCCGGCCTCGACGTACTCGCGCACCCTTTTGTCGAGGCCGGTCAGCGGCCGCAGATCATCGACGTAGTGCGGGTTGGGCAGAAAGCGCACGTCGAGGGTGAGGTCGGCATCGCGCGGTGGCCCGTTCTTGAAGCCGAAGGTGAGCAGGGTCAGCGCCATCTTGCCGTTCTCATGACCGTCGAGCATTTCCTCAGCGATGCGGCGGCGCAGCATGCCGCCGGTCAGGTCGCCGGTGTCCATCACCATGTCAGCCCGCTCGCGCAGCGGCGCCAGCAGCTCGCGCTCGGCGCGGATGCCGTCGATGATGCGGCCTTCGGGCGCCAGCGGGTGGCGACGGCGGGTCTCCTTGTAGCGGTCGACCAGTGTCTCCTCGTCGGCCTCGAGGAAGAGCACGGTCGGTTTTAGCCCGTCGGCCTCAAGATCGTCAAGCACCTGCAGTAGATCGTCGAAGTAGTCGCCGCCGCGCACGTCGGAGACGACCGCGGCGCACTCGACGCCACTGCCCTCGTGGCGAAAGAGCTCACCGAGGCTGCCGATCATCCGCGGCGGCAGGTTGTCGACGCAGAAGTAACCGCTGTCCTCGAAGGCGGCGATCGCTTCCGACTTGCCGGCGCCGGAGTGGCCGGTGATCACGACCAGGGTCACCTCGCGGCCAGGCGAATCGCCGTCGCGCTGTGCCCCCAGTTTCTCGGCTTCTCCCGCCTTCGCCATCAGCCAGTCCTGTTGAGTTGCTCGTGGATCTCACGCGCTACCTTGCCAGGCACGCCGGGCACCATTTCGAGTTCCTCGCGGCTGGCGGCAATGAACCGCTCTGGAGAGCCGAAATGCTGCAGCAGTGCCCGCTTGCGGACCGGCCCGATGCCCTTTAGCTCGTCGAGTACCGAGCCGGTCATCGCGCGGTCGCGGCGCCCGCGGTGGTGTTCGATCGCGAAGCGGTGGGCCTCGTCGCGCACCCGCTGCAATAGCTTCGATGCTTCCGAGGAGGCGGGCAGGTCGATCGGGGCCGAGCGACCCGGGACAAAGACTTCCTCCTCGCGCTTGGCAAGGCCGATCACGGTGACGCCGCGTTCGACGAAGGGCTGCAACACACGCATCGCTGCCGAGAGCTGCCCCTTGCCGCCGTCGATCATGACCAGGGAAGGCAGCGAGGCAAAGCTCTCGTCGCGTTTGCCGTCATGCGGCGATAGGTCGACCTGCTCGAGGTAACGCTTCATGCGCCGGCCCAGGACCTCTTCCATCGAGGCGAAATCGTCGGGACCGAGCGGTCGCTCGCCGCGCACCCGGAAGCGCCGGTAGTCAGCTTTCTTCGTCGCACCCCCCTCAAACACGACCATCGAGGCAACGGTGTGCTCACCGCCGAGGTTGGAAATGTCAAAGCCCTCGATCCGCACCGGCAGCTCCTGCATGCCGAGCGCTTGACGCAGGTCGGCGAGCGACTCGACCCGGCGCTGGCGGCGGTGCTCGCGGCGCAGCCGGTCCTGGTCGAGGGCGAGGCGGGCGTTGCGCTCGGCCAACTCGCGCAGCCGCCGCTTGTCGCCGCGCTCGGCCACCCGCACCTCGACCGCGCTGCCGCGGCGCTCGCTCAGCGCCGCCTCAAGCAGCTCGACCCGATCGCGCAGGTAGGGGCCGACGACGATCGTGCGCGGCATCGCCGGCGAGGCCGAGTAGTACTGGCCGACGAACTCCTCCGCCACCTCGGCCAGGTCGCGTTCGGCCTGGTTGTCGAGGTAGAAGCTCTGGCGCTCGGCGAGGATGCCGTCGCGGACCTGGAATACCTGGGCGTTGGCGTCCTGGCCCTCGGCGGCGACGCCGATCAGGTCAGCGGTGCCGACCGTGCCGCCGGCGACGCGCTGGCGCTCGAACAGCGACTGGATCGCCTTCAGCCGGTCGCGATGTAGGGCGGCGCGCTCAAACTCGCGCTCGGCCGCGGCCGCCTCCATCTTCGCCTGCTCGTCAGCCTCGACTTGGCGGTAGCGGCCGGAGAGGAAGTCGACGATCGCGTCGATGTTGCGACGGTACTCCTCTTGCGTGACGTAGCCGACGCAGGGCGCCCCGCAGCGCTTGATGAAGTAGTCAAGGCAGGGACTGCCGGAGCGGCGCCCCGGCTCCTTGCCCTCGCAGGTGCGGAACTGGAAGAGCTTGCCGAGCAGGTCGAGGGTCTCGCGCACCCGCTTGGCGCTTGAGAAAGGACCGAAGTAGGCGCGGCCGGGGCGATGCTTCTCGCGGGTGAAGTAGACCCGCGGGTAATCCTCGTCGAGGCTGACGCAGACGTAGGGGTAGGACTTGTCGTCGCGCAGGCGGATGTTGAAGCGCGGCCGATGGCGCTTAATAAAGCTCTGCTCGGCCAGCAGGGCCTCGGCCTCGGTCGCCGTGACCAGGCACTCGATTCGGTCGACGCGCGAGGTGAGGCGGGAGTCGCCGCCGGAGAAGTGCGAGCCGATGCGCTTGCGGATCGAGCGTGCCTTGCCAACGTAGAGGATCTCGCCGTCGGCGGCGTGGAAGAGGTAGACCCCCGGCGAGTCGGGCAGCTCGCGGCGCTGCTGCGCGATTCGTTCCGCGCGCGAGAGCCCCGTGCTGTCGCCTCCGCTTGACACAAACCAAAGGGTAGGCTCCTGGCCACCCGGCCAACTTGACGCAAGATCACGGAGAGAGCGCGATGACCACGCAGACCGAGCCCCTGACCAGCAGTCCACCCGAGCTGAACACGCTGAAAATCGAGATCGACGGTGAGATCGGCACCCTGACGCTCGACCGGCCCGACGCCTTCAACGCGATGAGTCCGGAGATGATCGGCGAGATGACCGTCGCCTTCGCCTGGCTCGCCGACCGGGCGGCGCTACGGGCGCTGATCATCACTGGCGCCGGCAAGGCCTTCTGCGCCGGCGGCGACGTCAACTGGTTCAAAACCGGGGTCGAGAGCGAGGAGATCGACCTGCCCTCCGAAGTGCGGCGCGGCGCCGAGGCGCTGCACGCGGCGATCGTCGACCTGCGCCGGATCCCTTACCCGGTGATCGCCGCGGTCAACGGGCCAGCGGCCGGCGCGGGCTTCTCGCTGGCGCTCGCCTGCGACACCCGGATCGCCTCCGAGGCAGCCTTCTTCGCCTGCGCCTACGGCCGGATTGGCGCCTCCCCCGATGGCGGCATGACCTACTTCCTGCCGCGGGTGGTCGGGCCGAGCCGGGCGCTGGAGATCCTGCTCAACGACCCCAACATGAGCGCCGAGGACGCGCTGGCCGAGAAGTTGGTCGCCGAGGTGGTCGCTCCCGACGAGCTAATCGACCGCGCGCGGGCCAAGGCCGAGAAGTTGGCGGCGCAGGCCCCGCACTACGTGCGGATGGCGAAGATCCTGGCCGGCAGCAGCATCGAGCACACCCTGACCGAGCACCTGCAGCTGGAGCGCCACGGCATCGCTGACAGCATGGCAACCGAGGACCTGCGCAACGGCGTCGAGACCTTCTTCGGCGGCGGCACTCCAGAGTTCAGGGGCCGCTGAACCAGCCTCATCGATGGATCGTATGCAGCTACTACAGTCCCTTTTGAGCATTTCTTGCCCCTAGGAAAGGATTCCCAGCCATGAAGAAGATCGCGGCGCTACTAGCACTGGTTCTCGCCTCGCTCGCTCTCGTCGCCTGCGGCAGCAGCGATGACAACTCGACGACGACGACCACCAGCGGCGGCGAATCCACCAGCGGCGCCGCAGCGGGCGGCGGCAAGGAAGAAAGCAGTGGTGGCGGCTCGACCGTCAGCTTCGAAGCCGACCCCGGCGGAGAACTCGCCTACACGACCACCTCGGCCACGGCCAAAGCCGGCAGCGTGACGGTCGACTTCAAAAACCCCCAGGCCCTGACCCACGACGTCCAAATCGAAGACTCAAAAGGTGAAGAGGTCGGCGGCACCGAACTGATCGCCAGCGGCGAAGACTCGACCACGGTCGATCTCAAACCAGGCGCCTACACCTATTTCTGCTCCGTGCCAGGTCACCGCGAAGCGGGCATGGAAGGCACCCTGACCGTCAAGTAGGCGGCGCGCCGCCGGCGGGGGAGCGGTTGCCTCCCGCCGGCGGCTGGTCGAGCAGAGGCCGAGTCAGTGGAGGATCGTGCAGCGTTTGAAGGCGCTGCCCTGGAGGAAGGTTTCGTCTTCGAACGTGAGCTCGATCTTCGCCTGCAGGCGACCGTCCGCGCAGCGAGCGTTGGCGACGCTGAGTCGCATGCCCTTGTAGATCCATTTTTTGTCGATCATGATCCGTCCGGAGATCGGCGAGCCGTAGCCGCCGGCGATTTTGGGGAAATCGATTTCCACCCGGTACCCATAGCGGCCGTGATGCACCGTTTCCAACTCAGCTTCGACCAGGTAGGTGGTCGGGATCGGGTAGTTCAGGTAGGCGTGGCCGATTCCGGTCGGGTTTCCGTGTTTTTCCGGCGCATTGAAGATGGTGAGCGCGGATGAGGCTTCGATCGGCCGCTGTTCGGGAAGTTGGATCAGCGCGGTGCCGTACCCGGTGCCGACGATCGCCCCGGGGCACGTCTTGCGCGCCTGCTCGGTGGTGGTCGCGATCAGTTTGCGCTGAGTGCATTTTTCCAGGCCACGGGTCTCGGCATGACCGTGTTTGTCAAGTTCGACCACCGCATGGCGCAGCGGCGAGGGGCGCGTGCCATCGAGAGTGTGGAGCCGGCCGTGCCCGAAGAGCTTGATCGGCGCGTCGTGGTTCTGGGGAAGCGCTTTAGGGGCGAAGCCGCCATCGCCTTGGGCGATGAGGTTGCCGGCCCGCAACGTAATCCCGGAGGCGTTCCCCACGATGACGACCGCGAGGACCGCGAATGCCGCCAGCGCCTTTGCCGATCGAGCTCTCCTCATCCCTGCCTCCTCTGATCTTACGGTTTACAGCGTCTCGCACGGACGATCCTATTTGGACTATTAGAAGAGTAGGCTCCGCCACCGGCCTTGTCAAACGCCTCGGTTCTTCTATCGGCCCTGGGCGGCGATGCGGGACCAGAAGCGGATCAGGGCGCGCTCCTGGTTGATCCCAAGCTCCGTGGTCAGGCGGATGCCATCGGGCAGCGCGGGATACGCAGCGCTTGCCTCCAGCTCGCGCAGCAGCTGCCGGTGCACTGGCAGCTGCGTCTCCGCTAGGGCAACTGGGTCGGTGCCGAGAAAGAGCTTCAATGCGGCCAGATTACGTCCCTCGTAGGTGCGCTCGGTGGGTTCGCCGCGCCACTGTTCAAGTGCCTTGCGGCCCTGTCCGGTCAGCCTGTAGAAGCGGCGGTGCCGGCCGCCCTCCTCGCGGCTTTCGGCCAGGATGCCGGCCTCGGTTAGTCGCGCGCACTCGCTGTAGATCTGAGAGTGGGGCAGCGGCCAGACCCGGAAGACGCTCGTTTTGGCGAACTGTTTGAGGTCGTAAGGCGTTGCCGGCTCGTTCAGGTCGAGCAACCCAAGCACGATGTATGAGGCCTCGGTCAGCCGCGGTTCTGCCACCCGGCGAAGACTATTGTCACCGCATGATCCAGTGGGGAGACGTAGCCCAGCGTGCGGTGGCCGCGTAAGCGTCCGCCTACACTTCCGGTCGGCCAAAGAACAAAGAGGAGCGCGACAATGAGCGAAAGCCATTCCAACCGGGAAAACGCAGGCGGCAGGCGCATCGCCTTCGTCCAATCCTGCTGGCACAAGGACCTCGTCGACCAATGCCGTTCGGCCTTCGTCGCCGAGACCGAGCAGCTAGGAATCGCGGAGTCCCAGGTCGACTTCTTCGAGGTGACCGGCGCTTTCGAGATTCCGCTACACGGAATGCGGCTCGCGGAATGCGGCGCCTACGACGCGATCATTGCCGCCGGGCTGGTAGTCGATGGCGGCATCTACCGCCACGAGTTCGTCGCCGACGCTGTGATCGGCGGACTGATGCGGGTCCAGCTCGACACCGGCGTGCCGGTTATCTCAGCGGTGCTCACCCCTCACCATTTCCACGAGCACGAGACCCACCGCGCCTTTTTCTTCGAGCACCTCGCAGCCAAGGGAGTCGAGGCCGCGCGAGCCTGTGCTCACACCATCGAAGCCCTCGACCGACTTCCGGCGTCCGCCTGATCAAGACGGGTTCAGCCGGCCGATGGCGCCATGACCCGCGTCACCGAGTCACCAACGAAGCAGGGCTTCTCGTTGCCCTCGACCTCAAGGGTGAAGCGGGTCACTACCTGCCACCAGCCGCCGCCCTTCTCATCTACTGAGACGACCTCGGCTCGGCCGCGTACGCGGGCGTCAACGGGAACCGGGGCGGGGAAGCGGATCTTGTCCCAGCCGTAGTTGACGCCGAGGGCGAAGCCGGTCGCGGAGATCAGTTCTTTGCGGAAGCCGTCGACCAACGCGAGGGTCAGGTTGCCGTGGGCGATCGTCGTGCCGAAGGGGCTCTCCTTCTTGGCCCGCTCGACGTCGACGTGAATCCACTGGTCGTCACCAGACAGCGCAGCAAAGGTGTCGATGTCTTCTTGGCTGACCGTACGCCACTCGCCCGGGCCGACCTCCTCCCCCAGCATTGCCTGCATTCCCTCGACACCCTGTACCTCGACGCCTGCCATCGACGGGCAGTCTACGTCAGAGCTGCCAGCCGCAGCGGTGCGTGGCGGGCGATCGCGACGAAGTCGGCGTCCTCACAGAGCAGCTCCGCGTCGTTACGGATCGCCACGGCGGCGATCAGGCAGTCGCTGAGCTTGCGCGGCGTCTCGCCGCCGCGGCGGCAGAGCCGGTACAGCTCGGCCGCGCTCTCGTAGTCCGCCGGCCCCTCCACACCGAGAAACTCCAGGCCGTAGAGCAGGCGCCGCAGCCGGTCGCGGTCGGCGTCGTCGCGGGCGCCGGCGAGGATCTCCATCACGATCACGTCGGTGCACGCCAGGTCGGCGCCATCCCGCAGAGCCGAGCGCACCCACAGATGAGCTGGGCTGCCGGTGGCGCGCAGAAATTCCACCCAGGCCGAGCTGTCGACGAGGATCACGGCTCGGGAATCTCGTCCGGGGAACGAATCTCGCCGAGGTTGCCGGCCCAGCCGGTCCCCTCCGTCGCCAGCGCCTCCTCGCGGCCCATCGGCTCGCCGACGAGCCTGCGCAGGGCAAGATCGACTGCTTCCCGCTTGCTGCGCAGTCGGTAGATACGCATCGCACGATCGACCAGAACGTCGTCGATCTCGATGTTCGTTCGCGCCATGGGGAGAGAATACACCTTAGGGTGTATGACTACACCAGGAGTCGGAGAAGGCCGCTCCAACAGGCGAATGTCGCGCTCGCGAACGGTCACGCCACGAGCCTGACTTCGAAGCTTGGAACGACAAGCGCGGCGGCTCCTCCGAGCAGGGAGAGGATGCGGCTGACGTAGGCGGTCGTCTCTGGGATCGCGGGGACGCAATTGCAGGCTTCAACCGGCGCGGGACCGGCGTTGTATGCGGCGAGGGCGAGTTGGGGGGAGCCGAACTGGCCGATCAGGTCCGCCATCAGGTGGGCCTGGGCGTCCATCGCCGCGACCGGATCGAAGGGGTCGGTGAGGCCGTAGGCGGCGGCTGTGGAGGGAATGAACTGCGCTATGCCACGAGCTCCAGCCGGCGACGACGCGAAGGGGTTGAAGTTCGACTCGGCCATCAACTGAGCAGCGAGCAGGGCCGCCGATACGTTCCAGTGAGCAGCGGCACGCAGCAGGGGAGCCCGAAAGCGAGCGGGCACGAACGACGGCAGGCCGGTCGATCCCGCCACGGCCCCGTCACCCCCGCCCGCCCCGACCGAATTCCCCGCCTCAGAGCAAGGCGGCGGACCGGCGTCGTATCCGAAATGCCAGCTCTCCCAGCTGTAGCGCTGGACGAAGCCGAAGCGACTCGCGTTGGCGGCCAGCCAGCCGTAGGCGGTTTCCGGGCCGAGGTCGAGCTCGGTGGCGCAGCGGTGCAGCGATTGCCCGGGCGGCGCCACCCACTTCGGATCGGGATGGGCGGCGAAGAGGGCCGCTTGTTCGGCGTCGGAGCGGAAGCCCGAGTTGACGATGAGGGAGAGGCCGGCTCGGCGCGCTGCGACAGCCATCCGGTCGAAGGCGGCGGCCACGTCGGGACGCATTCCCTCGCCCTGTCTGTAGACGAGGGCTCCGCTATAGCCGCCGCCGCTTGCCGTCGTCGGCAGCGCGCCCGACGGCGCTGAGGGCGTCCCGGCTTCGGCGACCGCCGATGCCTCTATCTGCACATTCCGTCCGCCGACGGCGAGGTCGGCGAGCACGACCGCCCTGGCACGCACCGGGGCGAAGGAATCTGCGTCGGGAAAATCGAGCCGCAGGTGCATTGCGTCGACGCCATTAGCCCGTGCGGCATCGAACGCCGCCGCTCGCGCCCTTGCCAGGAACGCCGCCTTCTCAATGTGAAGCGGGTCCGGCAGGCCGTCGGGCAGAGTCGGCGGCGAGAGCAGGCGCGGGAGGTCGTCGCGCATCGAGCGTGCCGCCGAGATCGCCGCCAGGTCCGCCGCCCGCTGGCCCCTTCCCTTCCCCGTCACCGCACCGGCGATTGCCACCAGCGCCAGCGCCGCGGCGATCAGAGCGAAGGCGGCTCCCAAGGCCAGCGGCAGCGCCTGCCCGTCCTCTCCCCTCGTCGACATGCCCCCTAACCTGACGAGCGGTGACGCGCGTGTGGCGCGTCAAATCAAGTGACTTCGTGACGATTGTGGAACCGAACCTTTTCGCGGTTCCAGCCGTAGTCCGGGCGAGCCACCAACCAAACCGAGGAGGCCGCAATGCCGCAGTCAACCACGCTTCGCCCGCCAAGCACCCGGATCCGGACCGTCGGCTTTGTGCTCCTGGCACTCGCCCTCGTGGTTGCGGCCAGCGCCCTTGCCGAGAGCGGGGGCAGCAAGCGGGTGGCGAAAGAGGCCGCGAACGCCACGCTCGGCAAGACAGTGCTAACGACCACAGGCGGCCGCACCCTCTACAGCCTCAGCGTCGAGAAGAGCGGCAAGTTCATCTGCACCGGTTCCTGCCTCTCGGTCTGGCACCCACTGACTGTGCCAGTCGGGGTCAAGCCGACCGGCCCGGTGAAGCTCGGCACAATCAAAAGGCCCGAAGGTGGCACCCAGGTCACCTATAAAGGCCGCCCGCTTTACCGCTTCGGGTCCGACACCAAGGCCGGCGACGCCAATGGCGAGGGGATCAAAGACGTCGGCACCTGGCACGCGGCGACACCTCCGCAGCCCAAGGCCGAATCAGCACCGCAACCACAGCCCAGCCCGGAAAACCCCTACGGCTACTAACAACCTGGCGCCCAGACGGGCTTTAGCGCGAGCGCACCGCTTCGATCGTCTGCTTCAAGGTTGCGCGCGCGTCGTGGTGCGGCATCCAGTGCAGCTTGCGACGGGCGCGCGCGGTGTCCATCAGCACCGGCCGACGAACCGCCTCGATCCAGGCGGCCTCGTCGGGCAGGAACGGCATCAGGGCAACGGCCTCGGCGGCGACCCCGACCGCGAGGTGCGGTGCCGGGACCGCGTGCCAACCAAGCGCGTGAGCAAGATCGGTGATCGTCAGCTGTCCGGGCCCGGCGAGGTTGTAGACGCCCGGGTCGCCGTGACCGAGGACCGCGGCGCAGAGGGCAGCGGCGACGTCATCGTGGTGGACGAGCTGGAAAGGCACGCCGGGGTCAGGCAACACCGGCCGCAGCTCGGGGACCTTGCCCAGCGCCCAGCGCAGTGGCCCGGGGATCCGCTGGCCGACCGCCAGCAGTGGGATCAGGTCGAGCAGCAGCGTCGCTTCCGGACCGGCGACGATGCAGGGACGGAAGACGTAGGCATCGGTGGCCGAGTGATCGAGAGCGGCGGCAAGCTCGGCCTCGACCTCGGCCTTGTGGGCGGAGTAGGGATGGCGTGAGGTGCCCCGCAGCGGCTCGTCCTCCTCGAGCAGGGTCGGCATACCGCGGTAAAAGCCGTAGGCGGCGACCGAAGAGGTGTAGACCAGCCGCTTAGCGCCGGCGGCCGCGGTCGCCTCGAAGACGTTGCGCGAGCCGGTCAGATTGACCTCGCGGCTGTCACGGCCGCCGGCGATGATCGCGAAGGCGAGGTGAACAACCACGTCGGCATCCTCGACCAGCTCGTCGACGGCGTCGCGGTCGAGCACATCGCCGCGCCGGTACTCGGTCTTCTCCCAGCCGTGCCCGGCGAGGTCGAAGGGCCGCCGAGCCATCCCGATGACTCGGTCGACCTCGGGCACCCGCTCCAGAGCGGAGATGAAAGCTCGCCCGATCTCGCCGGTCGGCCCGGTGACTGCGACGGTCAGCATGGCGGCGATTCTGGCGAAACGCAAGGCACGACGACGAGCCGCTCAGACTTCGATGATCTCAATCAGCTCCTCGAGGCCGCGCAGGTCCTTGGCGTTGCGGGTGTAGAGAGGCAGTTCGTAGGCGAGAGAAGTCGCGGCGATCATCAGGTCGACGGCGCGCGGACCGCGGGCTTTGCGGCCGGTGCTCAGAACCGCCGCGTATACCGGCCCGTAAGCCCGGTAGCAACGCAATTCGAACGGCAACGGTTCGACGTTTGCCTCGATGTACTGGAGGCGCTGCTGCCGTCTGGCCCGCTTCAGCTCATTGTCGGCGCTGACTGGGCCCACGACAAGCTCCGCCAGGGTCAGCGCCGAAACGGAAATGTTCGCCGGAAGCTTTTCGCGCTCGATCGTGGTCAGATCCACCGCGACCGACGTGTCGATCAGACCTCGTTCCTCAGTCAATCCAGTAGCGAGGCGTAGGGTCCTGATCGACGTAGCGGTCGATGTCGGCCCGAAGTTCCTCGTAGTCGATTGCCGGCGCGTCCTTGAGCGCGTCAATGAGGACATCCGTCGGAACGAACTGACGCCGCTTGTACGGTCGCAGTTCACCGACCGGCTCTCCGTTGCGAGTCACGATGAAGTCCTCGCCCCCATCGAGGGCGCGCATGATCTCGCCGCTGTCGTTGCGCAGTTCGCGTTGGGTCAATTTCCGCGTCATCGAAATCACTGTAGCACGCGTGCGCCGCTGAAATTTCGCTTTCCAAAAGGGAATCAAGCAGTGCAGCGGACAAGCTGCCGGGTGATCCTGGAGGCAGGACGCCGAACAACGCGCGGCGAGCAGGAACCCACCCCAGCGCGTGCTTCAGGACCTTCGTGCGCAGGCCACGGCTGACCAGATCGCGAACCGCGAGCGCGGCGAGGGCACGGTCCTCGCCGAGGTCTGCTCGGAGCATCGCGCCGGTGGGCCGGATGCCGGTGCTGGCGAGCGCCTCCTGAAATCGCGGCGGCGGCAGGTGAACAACCGCGACCGAGTCGCGAACCAGCGGCAGCGCCGCACGCACGCTCTCGAACGCCTCGGGCTCGTCCGCGACGGCAAGGTGGCAGGTCTGCCCACGCGAAGCGGCGCGCGAATACGGAAGGTGAATGGCGAGCCGCTCCTCCAGCCCTCGGGCGCCGGCCGAGGCGACCAGGGTCGGACGCGGCGGCCGCCCGCCGATATCGATCAGCAGTCCAGGCCGGTCTGACTCCGAGCCGGCGCAGGCGAGCGCCGCCGCTGCCGCCTTCGAACCAGCGGCGAAACCAACGGTGGTGGTGAGGATCACGGCCTCGCTCATCGCGAAGCCTTCCTGGCGAAAGCGGAGCTGGCAACCGCGAGGTGTTCGGCCAGCGACGGAAATGGGGATGGCGGAGTGAGGCGAACGGTGACCTCTCCCCCGCGCACTGAGATCTCGCTGTCGTCCTCGGCCCAGCCCGGCAGGGCCTCGCCGACCGCGCTGCTTGCCGGCCTCCCAGCCGCGAGCGCCAGCGCTCCCGCCTCGGCGGCACCATCGGCAAGCGTCAGGGCGTAGCCCACGGCGAAGAGCTGCAGCGCGATCAGTCCCGCCAAGATCAGTGCCGGGATCGCGGCAACGAGCTCGACGGTCGCCTGTCCAGCCTCTCTATTCATCGCCCAGGGCCGTCTTCGCGCCGACCATCAGCCTCGGCATCGCCGGCACCAGGCGTGGGATCGCGACTCGCACGGAGACCCCACCCGAATCCTCCACCCGGGCGCCGGTGCGCAGGGACGGTGGCAGCGCTCGCCGCGCCGCTGCCGTCGCGTCGCCTCCGACGAGGGCCGCCCTTGCTCCCGCCCGGGCCGCCACTCCAGCCGACCACAGTGCCTGGCCGGCGAGACCGATCTGTGCCGCCGCCAGGACCGCCAGCAGCAGGAAGGGAACCACCGCAATCAACTCGACCGAGGCGGTTCCTTCCTCCCTGTGGCCTGCGCTGCTGACGGTCGGTGACGGCACGCAGCGACCGTCGCAGGCGCGAACGCACGCGTGGTGCGCTCAGACGCGCGAATCAGTCACAGCTCGGCCTCAGTAAGAGTTGGCGTCGATCCAGATCCGCCAGATCGCCGCGATCGAGGCGCCAAGGAGGGCGATCCAGACCAGCGTGCCGCCGCCGCTGGAGAAGAGCTCGTCGCTGCCTGCGATCAGCAGCGCGAGCATCCCCAGAGCCGCGTAGAGGATCGCCCGGCGGCCATCGCTCAGCGTCGCCAGGGTGAGCTGGTTCTGGCGGCCGAGCACGAACACCATCCAGGCGATCGCGGCGAGGAAGCCCATCGTGATCGCCGTGAGGATCGCTTCGGCGAAGTTGCCGCCCGACGGGGCGAAAGCAACAAACAGCGCCAACAGCATGATGATCGCGACATCGCGCAGGGTGCGCACGGGAAAAATTCTACGCACCGGGCCCAATCAATTCCTGGACATGATCACGATGCCGAAGACAATCGCCGCCAGGGTAACCAGCATCGCGAAGCCGGCAAGCGTCGCCGCGACCCCTGCCGCCAACGGCCGGTCGTTGCGACTGAGGTCGGCAAAGCGGGCGACCCCCCAGATCGCGACCGAGAAGACGACGGTCACTCCAATGCCGGCGACCAGTGAGACGACCACGGTCTCGAGAAGCTGCTTGGTCTCGACTACGACGGCCATCGCTCAGCCCGCAGGCACCGGCGCGCCCTCGCGCGAGCGGCGAGCGAAGACGGCGAAGATAAGCGAGAGCGACATCAGCGTCACTAGCACCGGGCCGAGGGCGCCGCTGCCGAAGATCGCGGTCAAGCCGTAGGCAAGCGCGCCGATCGCCGCCGCAGCCGGGAGCGTCAGCAGCCAGGCGGTGATGATGTTGCCGGCCACGCCCCAGCGCACTGCCGAGACCCGCTTGCCGGCGCCCGCCCCCATCACACCGCCGTTGATCACGTGGGTGGTCGAGAGTGGAAAGCCGAAGTGGGTCGAGGCGAGGATCACGGTCGCGCCCGCCCCCTGGGCCGAGAAGCCCTGCGCCGCGTCCATCTTGATGATCCGCGTGCCGGTCGTACGGATGATCCGCCAGCCGCCGCTATAGGTGCCGAGGGCAATCGCCAGCGCGGAGGAGACGATCACCCAGGTGGGTGGATCAGCATTGGCGCCCAGCGTGCCGTTGGCGACCAGGGCGAGGGTGATCACGCCCATCGTCTTCTGCGCGTCATTCGTACCGTGAGCAAGCGCCAACAAGCCGCCGGAGATGATCTGGCCATAGCGGAAGCCGCGGGTCACCATCCCCGGTCGCTGCCGCCCGACGACCCGGTAGACCAGCCCGATCGCGATCCCGGCAACGATGAAGGCGAGGATCGGTGCGATCACCGCGGGGATCAACACCTTGCCGACCAGGCCGTCGGCCAGGACGGCATCGAAGCCGGTCGCCGCCACGGCAGAGCCGACGACGCCGCCGATCAGCGCGTGTGAAGAGCTGGAGGGCAAGCCGAACGACCAGGTGATCAGGTTCCAGGCGATCGCTCCGATCAAGCCGGCAAAGACGATGGTCGGTGTGATCACTGCCGAGTTGACGACGTCGTTGGCGACAGTTGCGGCGACCGAGATCGAGATGAAGGCGCCGATGAAGTTGAGCAGGGAGGCGGTCCCGATCGCCACCGAGGGCCGCGCCGCCCCAGTGGAGATTGAGGTCGCAACCACGTTGGCGGTGTCGTGGAAACCGTTGGTGAAGTCGAAGGCGAGCGCCGTCCCAACAACGATGAAAAGGATGACGTCGGAACTCACGAGTTCTTGATGACGATTCCCTCGATGATTTGTGCAGCCGTCTCGGTCGCGTCGATCGCGTTCTCGAGTACGGCAAACATGTCCTTCCAGCGAATCACGACCATCGGATCGATGCCGTTGGAGAAGAGCGAGGCGACGGCGTCGCGCGAGATCCGGTCGCCCTCGTTCTCCAAGCGGTGGATCTCGATCCAGTATTTATCGAGCTGCTTGAACTCGGGTAGGTGCTCGAGCCCCTCGGCGAGCTGCTCGCAGGCCGCAACCAGGACTTTGGTCAGCGCCTGCGCCTGCGACATCGGCGCCTCGATCTTGTAGAGGCCGAGCAGGTCCGCCGCCTCCTCGGTGAAATCGACGATGTCGTCCATTTGGGTCGCCAGCCCGTAGATGTCCTCGCGGTCGATCGGGGTGACGAAGGTCGAGTTGAGGCGTTTGATGATCGCGTGGGTGATCCGGTCGCCCTCAGTCTCGGCCTCGAAGATCTTTTTGGCGAGCTCGTCGGCATCCGGCCACGACCCCATCATCTGATCGAGCAGCCGCGAAGCCTGAAGGGTGTTCTGCCCGGCCTCGATGAAGAGGTCGAAGAAGGTGCGATCGCGAGGCAGGAGGGAGAGGCGCACGACTCGGCAATCCTATTGATAGGAGCGGGCGCGCCTCCGCTCAGCCCGCGGTGGCCGCGAGCTGCTCGGCTGCGCGGGCCGCGTGGCGCTCGCGCAGCTCCGCCTGGACGCCGCGCCGCTGTCCGTTTTCCGGCTCCAGCCGAGTCCAGACGCCGTCAGCATCGAGCTCCCAAGCGTTGGCGTTCTCCGCGAAGCAGCGTTCCAGCACGTCGAGTAGTTCGGCTTTCAGGCCGGGGTCTTCAACCGGGGTGACCAGCTCGACCCGGCTGTCGAGGTTACGCGGCATCAGATCGGCGGAGCCGATCAGCACGCGCGTGTTCTCGCCGCGTTGGAAGGCGTAGACGCGCGAGTGCTCGAGGAAGCGGCCAACGATCGAGATCACCCGGATGTTCTCGGAGACCCCGGGCACGCCCGGCCGCAGACAGCAGATACCACGCACGTTGAGGTCGACCCGCACGCCTGCCCGCGAGGCCTCATACAGCGCCCGGATACAGGCAGCGTCGACCAGCGAGTTCATCTTCAGCGCGATCCGCGCCTCTTCGCCGGCGCGGTGCGCCGCGACAGTGGTCTCGATCTCCTCGATGATGCGATCGCGCATCGTCGTCGGCGAGACCAGGACCTTGCGGTACTCGGCCGGGCGTCCGTAGCCGGTGAGAAAGTTGAACATCTCGGCGACGTCGGCGCCAATCTCCTCGTCGGCGGTGAAGAGACCGAAGTCCGTATAGAGGCGGGCGGTCTTGGGGTGGTAGTTGCCGGTGCCGATGTGGACGTACTCGCGCACCCGATCGCCCTCGCGGCGGGCGACGACAATCGCCTTGACGTGGGTCTTCAGGCCGGGGATGCCGTAGACAACGTGGACGCCGGACTCCTCCAGTGACTTCGCCCAGTGGATGTTGGCCTCCTCGTCGAAGCGGGCCTTCAGCTCGACCATGCAGACCGCCTGCTTGCCGCGTTCGGAGGCGCGGATCAAACCGGGGACGAGGGGTGAGTCGTCGCTGGTCCGGTACACCGTCTGCTTGATCGCCAGCACGTCGGGGTCGGCCACGGCCTGCTCGACGAAGCGCTCGACCGAGGTGTTGAAGGAGTCGTAGGGGTGATGGACGAGGACGTCGCCCCGGCGGATCGCCGCGAACATGTTGATCTGCTCCTCGTCCTCGCCCTGTAGCCGCGGCTGCGTCACCGGGGTCCAGGGCGGGTAACGCAGCTCGGCGTGACCTGGAACGTCGGCGATATCGGTGAGGTCGGCGAGATCAATTAGGCCGTCTACGTCGTAGACCTCGCGGTCCTCGAGGCGCAGCGCGTCGATCAGCTGCTGGCGCAGCTTCGAGTTCATCCCGGCGGCGATCTCGAGCCGCACGACCTCGCCGAAGCGGCGGCGGCGAATCTCGTCCTGGACCGCCTGCAGCAGATCGTCGGCCTCATCGGAAACGGTGAAATCGGCATCGCGGGTGACGCGGAAGTAGCCGTGCTCGACCACTTCGGTGCCCGGGAAGAGCACCTCGAGATTGGCGGCGATCGCCTCCTCCAGCGGCACGAAGGCCTTGCCTCCCTCCCCCACTGGCAGGAAGCGGCCGAGCAGCTCCTTCGGCACCTTGACCCTGGCGATGATCTCGGTGCCGCTCTCGGGATCGCGCAGCAGCACGCCGAGGCTGAGTGAGAGGTTGGAGATATAGGGGAAGGGCCGGCCGAGACCGATCACCAGCGGCGTCAGCGCCGGGAAGACCTGCTCGTGGAAACGGGTGTCGATTTCGCGCAGCTCCTCCTCGCTCGCGGTATCGAGCGAGACGATGCGGATCCCCTGCTGCTCCAAGGCCGGACGCAGGGCGCCGTTGAAGCAGTCGTGGAGGCGGTGGTCGAGCGCCAGCACCCGCGCCTGGATCGCGTCGATCTGCTCACCAGGGGGAAGGCCATCGGGGCCGCGCGCGTCGATCCCGGCGTCGATCTGGTCGAACAGCCCCGCCACCCGGACCATGAAGAACTCATCGAGGTTGTTGGCGTAGATCGCGCAAAAGCGGACCTGCTCCAGCAGCGGCACCTCGGGGTCCTCGGCCAGCTCTAGAACCCGCTGGTTGAAGTCGAGCCAGGAGAGCTCGCGGTTGAAATAGAGAGCGGGATCGTCGATCAGCCCATCGTACTGGCGCATCGCCGCCGTCCCGACCGGCTCAGGCCGCGCGGGCGGGCGCTTGCCCCGCAGCCGCGGGGAGCGCACCGAGAGCACGGCGGTAGCCGTCGGCAAGCTGCTCCAAAGCGCGCTCCCAGGAGCGGTCCTGGACGGCGCGAACCGCGGAGGCACCGAGATGCCGGCGCAGCAGCGGCGAGGCCGCGAGCCGCAGCACGGTGCCGGCAATGTGATCGGGGTCGGGCTGACAGAGCATCCCGGTATGGCGGTTCTCGACCAGTGACGCCGGGCCACCTTCGGCGACGGCAACGACGGGCAGGCCGCTGGCGCCGGCCTCGAGCACAACCTGGCCGTAGGTGTCAGTCGTAGAGCAGAAGAGAAAGATGTCGGCGCTGGCGTAAGCGCGGGCCAGGTCCTCGCCCCCGAGCCAGCCGAGGAAGGTCGCGCGCCCGCCGAGCCGCGCCCGCAGCTCCGCCTCCTCGGGCCCGCCGCCGGCGAGCAGCAAGTGCAACCTGGGGTCCGCTTTGTGCGCCCGCAAGAAGCTCTCCGCGAGCAGGTCGACGCCCTTCTCGCTGGTCAGTCGACCCGCGTAGAGAACCTTGATCTCGCCTGGGTAGTCCTCGCGAGCGGCCTTGCCAGGGTCGAAGCGGGCGATGTCAACGCCGCGCTCCCATCGTCCCAGTCGGGCAGGGTCGACACCGAGGGCGAGCAGCGAGCGGTCCGCCGCCGGGCTTGGCGAGAGCACCAGCGAAGGGGCACCGTAGAAAGCCCCCAGCGCCATCTGCGCCATCGACTCGATGCCGCCGTCGCCGCTGCGCAGGCCAGCGTAGGCGCCGAGCTCGGTGTGGTAGCTGGCGATCAGCGGCGTGCCGGCAATCCGGTTGAGCAGGGTCGCTGCCACCCCGGCCGGCCCCGGTGCGGTGACGTGAACGGCGTCGTAGCGGCCCTCGGCGAGGGTCTCGACCAGGTCCGGCAGACCCGGGACCCCGAGGCTCATCCCGGCGTAGAACGGGACCTCGAGCTCAGCGGCGGCCGGCAGGCGGCGGTCGACGCCGGCATCGGTGCCGACGACCTCGACCTCGAAGCCGGGCACGCCGAGCTCGCGGATCTTCTCGATCGTCGCGGTGACTCCGTGCATCGAGCCGATCCCGTCGGCGATCAGAGCGATCCGCGGCCGCTCGCCAGGGCGGGTGGCGAGCTTCGCCTTCTCGGCGCCGAGGAAAGCAGTCGCGGGCGCGTAAGGAACGGCCGGGAGAAGGGCGTCGAAGAAGCCGTCGAAGGCGGCGCCGATATCGCCCTGTGTCGCCGCCGCGGAACCCCGCGCGACGACGCTGCGCAGGCGGCGCTCGTGAGTGCGACGAGCGCGTCGGTAGAGATCGGAGTGGGAAAACTCCTCGGCCTGCATATAGGCGAGCAGATCGCGGCCGCGCAGGTCGAGATCGATCGAACGCAGCCAGGCCTCGAGCAGCGCCCGCGCGTCGCCGGGGCCGATGTCGGCCGCAACCTTGCCCTCGCGAGCCGCCCCCTCGGCGATCGCCCGCTGGGCGATCTTCCACACCACAGATGGATCAACCGTTCCGGTGCGCTTTATGGACCCCATAGGTTCAAAAAGCGCACCGGAACCGGGGAGGACTAGGGCGCGGGCGGCCAGCGCCATCGCCGCGTGAGCCCACTTGGCGGCGCTGCCCTGCTCGCCGCCCGCCTCGGCACGGCCATCGCGCAGGTGGCGCAGAAACTCTTCCGGCGTGGCGGCCGCGGGCGCCTCAGTGAAGGTGCGGCCGATATCCACGCCGGCGTGATCGTCGGAGCCGCCGATGCCGGTGCCGCCGTGGGTCTCGGTGTAGACGGCGGCGGGCATGTTGAGCTCGGCGGCTCGCGAGCCGTTGCGCACCTCCCAGATTGGGAAGAGCTCGGCGAGCCGCCGCCGGTGCCGGCGCAGCAGCGGCGCGTCGACGTTGTAGAACGGGTGCGCGAGCGCACAGGCGATCTCGTTGTCGTTGAAGTATGCGGCGCAGGCCTCCAGATCGCCGGCATGTGCCTGCAGCCACTCGTGGTCTCCGGGAGTGATCCCATAACAGAGGACGTGAACCGCCTGGGGCTCGCCGGCGAAGTGAGCGGTCAGCTCCTCAGAGACGAAGCAGTCGGGACGATCGGCGAGCTCGAGACAGCCATCGATCGTGTCGTGGTCGGTGATCGTGACGAAGTCCATGCCCCGCCGCTTGGCCAGCTCGTAGACCTCCTCGGGCGGCGTGGCGCACTCCGGCAGCCCCAGCGAACGCTGGACCCCAAGCCGCGAAAGCTGCGAGGCGGTTGAGTGGCAATGCATATCTACACGGGAAGTCATCGGCGTCTCCCTGCTCTAGTCGTTTCTGTCACCTCCAGAGTTCGCTATTAGCAGGGGAAACTTGTGAACGACCGGGTAACACCGGGTGACCATCCCGTAACCGACAACAGCGGTCGTAGCTATTGCCGCATAGCGAGGAAAGTGCGACCGCGACGCATCCAAGACACATAAGAAGGGATGCGGTCGTAGTTATTGCCGCTATGCGGCAATAACTACGACCGCATCGCGGTCTCGAGCGAGGCCCAGGTGCCTCTGCTTGCCTCGGCCTGCCAGAGTCCGACGAAGTCGTGAAAGAAGCGGTTGCGGCGCTCGCGCAGGGCTGCCGTAGCCGAGCCGATCCCCTCGACCTTGGGCAGCATCAGGTCGCAGTCGTGGAGATCGCCCAGCACCGACTGCAGCCGCTTGGCGGCGTCGCGAGCGACCTTCGCCTCCTCGCCGATGCAGGGGCCGACGATCTCCAGCACGTAGCGCAGGCGCTTGGCCGCAATCCGCATGTCGTGCTGGGCCGCAGCAGCGTCCGGCGCCGACGCCTCGTCGGCGAAGCCGCGCAGCTCGTCGAGTCGGGTGCGGACGATGCGCACCGCGTTGGGGCGCAGCGGCGCCCGCGGGTCGAGTCCCTCCACCTTGCGCGGCTTCACCTCTTCGCCGCCCTTGCAAGCTTGGCCAGGCGCCGGCGCAGCTTCTTCAATCGCTTGGCGGTGACGTATGCGGCGAGCTCCTCGTTGGCCTGTTGCTGGCGGGCGCGCAGGGTCTCGATCAGCGCTTCGAGCGCCTTCCTGTCCGCCGCGGCGATTTTTTCGCCTAGGCCTTCCAGCAGTTCGATTTCGACATCGGCGTCGCGCCGCTCACCGAGCGCATCGGCGAGCGCCTTCACCCTCTTCAGCGCCTTGCGGTGTCGCTTTCGCGGGAAGCAGTCCTCGAAGACCTCGAGCGCTGCCCGCAGCCGTCGCGTCGCCACGCGCATGTCGTGGACGTGCTCGACTTCCTCAAGGTCAAGCACGCCGTCCGCCTGCTTGAAGACCTCCTTGGCGCGGACCTTTACGGCGCGCTTGGCGGCGACCCCAAACGACGCCTCGCAGTCGAGCTCGACCTTGCGCGCGCTTGCCACAGGATGAGGCTAGTGCAGAGCAGAGTTCCGCCGCTAGGCAACGAGGCGCATGCGCGGGCCGCTGATGCTGCCGTTGAGCATGTCGAGGACGACGCCCTCGCGTAGGCCGCCCTTGCCGATCTGCAGCGGCTGACCGAGCAGCTCGGAAACCTTCTCCAGCAGCAGCACTCCGGTGGCGAGGATGCGGACTCGTTCGGGGTCCAGCTCGAAGCGGCGGGCGACATCGGCAGCGGGATCGCCGCAGAGGACGCGGATTCCGCGCTCGAGCGTCTCGTATTCGAGCACGGCGCCGACCAATCGCCGCAGCGAGGTGGCACTGCCGCCGACGGCGACCGCTTGCGCCGGATGCTCGATCTCAACCCCGGCAAAGATGTCGTCGATGCGATCGCGGACCTTGCGGATCTCGGCCGCCGAGGGGGGGTCCGAGGAGATCAGCTCATCGGCCAGTACCCCCGAGCCAACCCGCCACGAGAGGACCTGCGAAGCGCCGCCGGGAACCGTGCCGAGGATCACCTCGGTCGAGCCGCCGCCGACGTCGACGACGCCGACCTTGCCAGCCGCCGGGTGCCCGAGCGTCTTGGTCGCGCCGATGAAGGAGAGCCTGCCCTCCTCCTCGTCGCTGAGGATCTCGACCGGCACCCCGGCCGCCTCGCCGATCGCCTCTGCCACGGCCTCACCGTTGGAGGCCTCGCGCACCGCCGCGGTGGCAACGGCGCGAATCTCCTCCGCCCCGGTCTCTTTCGCAAGGCGAACCTGGGTCGCAACCACCTCGCAGACTTCACCGATCTTCGCGTCGGCGATTGCCCCGTCGGAGTCGAGCGCCTTGTTGATCCGCGTGTAGGCCCGCTGCTCCATCACCTTCTTCAACTGGCCGTCGACGGGCTCCGCCACGAGCACGCGTGTCGTATTGGACCCAATATCTATGGCGGCGCAGAGCATCCCGGGCTTCCATTCATGTTCCCAGACCCGCCGGATCTCAAGCGCCGGGCGGCGGGGTGGCCATGCGTCGAAGGACGCTCAACACGGCCGAAGGCCGGGTGTCCGGCGATGCATGGCCACCCCGCCCCTCACGCACTGGGATGCGAGGCGTCCTCGAACTCCCGAAAGAGCCCGGTAACCACGAAGGCAACCTGCTCGCCGATGTCAACGGCGTTGTCGGCGATCCGCTCGATCGCGCGCGCCCCCAGCAGCATCGTCATCGCCCACTCGCGCTTGTCGGCGTCATCGCCGATCTCCAGGGCGAGGCGGAAGCATTCGCGGTTGAGATTATCGACGACATCGTCCTGGCGGACCAGGTCCTGCGCCAGTTCGATGTCGCGGCCTTCGAAGGCGCGCTTTGCCTGGCTGATCAGCGTCTTGCTCTGGCTGCCCATGCTCAGGATCAGCTTCACCATCTCCTGATCAGCTGGCGGCTCGTTGCCGGTCAACGGGATCATCTTGCAGATATTCACGCACTGATCGCCCATCCGCTCGACGTTCTTCAGCACGTGCAGGAGCGCTGAGATCAGTCGCAGGTCGGTCGCCACCGGCGACTGGGTAGCCAGCAGCGTGATCAGCGCCTGGTGCACCTCGAGGTAGCGACCGTCGATGCGGTCGTCATCGGCGACGACGATCTGGGCCAGCTCGACGTCCTGGTGCTCGATCGCTTCCAGCGTGCGGCTGACCGCAGCAGTGACCAGATCGAGGCCGCCGAGCGCGCTCGCCTCAAGCCGGTCTAGTTCCTCCTGATATTCGACCCTGATCCCGCCCGGCATCTCAGCCGAACCTTCCGCTGACGTAGTCCTCGGTGGCCTGCTGAGAGGGACTGGTGAAGATCTTCTCGGTCGGCCCAATCTCGACCAGCCGCCCGGGCTTGCCGGTCTCTTCGAGGTTGAAGAAGGCGGTGATATCACTGGCGCGGGAGGCCTGCTGCATGTTGTGGGTGACGATCGCGATCGTGAACTTGCTCTTCAGCTCGCCGATCAGGTCCTCGATCGCCAGCGTCGCGACCGGGTCGAGCGCCGAGCAGGGCTCGTCCATCAGCAGCACCTCAGGCTCGACCGCGATCGCCCGGGCGATGCAGAGCCGCTGCTGCTGGCCGCCTGAGAGACTCGAGCCCGGCTTGTCGAGCCGGTCCTTGACCTCGTTCCAAAGATGGGCACCGCGCAGCGAGCGCTCGACGATCGCGTCCTTCTCGGACTTCTTCACCCGGCCGGCGTTGAGGTTGAGGCCGGCGGCGACGTTGTCGTAGATCGACATCGTCGGAAACGGGTTGGGCGACTGGAAGACCATGCCGACGAGACGGCGGACCTGGACCGGGTCGACCTTGGGGCCGTAGATGTCCTGCCCGTCGAGGCTGATCTCCCCCTCGACCCTGGCGCTCGCGTTGAGCTCATGCATGCGGTTCAGCGAGCGCAGGAAGGTCGTCTTGCCGCAGCCCGATGAGCCGATCAGGGCGGTGACCTTGTTCGGCGCCACCGTCATCGTCACGTCCTCGACCGCGTGGAAGTCGCCGTAGAAGAGGTTCACCCCGCGCGCCTCAAGCGTCTTGGCTGGCCGCCCCTGGGCGGCGCGCACCGACTCGGGAGCGGGCTGCGTGCCTGTCGTCGCGGCGTTGCTCATTTCGGTCTTGTCGACCTCGGTCTCGGCTCGGGTGGCACCTGCGGCTCCCATCGGTCGTGGTCTCCTTCCATCCACTTAGCGGATCTCAGTTCGGTACCGGCGGTAGATCAGGCGAGCCACGAGGTTGAGGACCATGACGATAACGATCAGGGTCAGCGCGGCAGCCCAGGCGCGGTCGTAGGACGCCTGCTTGAAGACGCCGGGTGTTCGGTACTCGCTGTAGGCATATACCGCGAGGTTCTGCATGCGGCCGGAGAAGGGATTGCTGTTGATCGAGTCGACCACGCCGGTGGTGACTAGCAGCGGCGCCGTCTCACCGATGATCCGCGCCACTGCGATCATCATGCCGGTGATCAGGCCGGCGAATGCGGTCGGCAGCACGACCTTGGTGATCGTCCGCCACTTCGGCGTTCCCAGCGCGTAGGAAGCCTCGCGCAGGTGATTGGGGACGATCTTCAGCACCTCCTCTGAGGTGCGGATCACGATTGGGATCATCAGCACCGAGAGCGCCACCGAGCCCATTACGCCGAGGCGGATGCCGGGACCGAAGATCAGCGCAAAGAGCGCGTAGGCGAAGAGACCGGCGACGATCGAGGGGATGCCGGTCATCACGTCGACGAAGAAGGTCAGCGCTCGGCCCAAACGTCCGCCCCCGTACTCGGTCAGGTAGATCGCCGCCATCAGGCCGATCGGAATCGAGATCAGCGCGGCGACGCCGGTGATCACCAGCGTGCCAACCAGGGCATGGGCGGCGCCGCCGCCGCCGATCTGCCCGCGCGCGGACTCGGTGAGGAATTCGAGGCTAAGACCTGGGATTCCACGCTTCGCCACCTCAAAGACCAGCGAGAGTAGGGGGATCAGGGCAAGCCCGAAGGCGGCGACGATCGTCAGCGTGACCAAGCGGTCCTTGGCCCGGCGCGGGCCCTCGACCCGGCGCGACCAGGTGTAGGTGACGATCGCGGCGACGAAAACCGTGGCGACGAGCAGGAGGGCAACGCTGAAGGCGCCGGCCGCCAGCAGCAAGGCAGCGGCGAGCGCCGCCGAACCGGCGACCACTCCGTAGGGAGACCAGTCGGGCAGCACGCCCGTGTCGAGCGCGGCGTTCACTGGATGTTCTGGCGGGCGATGATCGCGCGCGCGCCGAGATTGGTGACGAGGGTGATCGCGAAGAGGACGAGGCCGGAGGCGATCAGCGTGTTGATCGCGAGCCCGGTCGATTCAGGGAAGTCGAGGGCGATGTTGGCGGCGATCGTCGAGGGGTTCGCCTGGCTAATCAGGTTGAAGGTGACGATGCCGGAGACGGAGAGGATGATCGTCACCGCCATCGTCTCGCCCAGGGCCCGGCCGAGGCCGAGCATCGCGCCGCTGATGATCGAGGACTTGCCGAAAGGGAGAACGGTCATGCGGATCATCTCCCAGCGGGTCGCGCCCAGCGCCAGTGCGCCTTCCTGCAGCTTGCGCGGCGTCTGCGAGAAGACCTCGCGGGCAACCGCGGAGACGATCGGCAGGATCATCACCGTCAGCACCAGGCCGGCGACCAGCATCGTGCGACCGGTCACCGAGGCCGGCCCCTCGAAGAAGGGAATGAAGCCGAGCTTCTGTTCGAGCCATTCCATCGGCCCGACCGCGGCGGGTCCGAGGACGAAGATGCCCCAGAGGCCGTAGACGATGCTGGGCACAGCGGCGAGCAGATCGACCATGTAGCCGAGGACGAGGAGCAGGCGACGCGGCGCGATGTGGCTGATGAAGAGAGCCACGGCGACCGCGAGCGGAACGGCCAGGGCCACCGCGATCGTCGCCGCCAACACGGTGCCGAAGGCGAGCGGGGCGATGTAGTCGATCAGGCTCTTGCCCCCCGGCAGGTCCGAGGAGCTCGCGGTGACGGCGGGCATCGCCTGGATCAGCAGAAACGCGGCTACCCCTGCGAGCAGGGCGAGGATTGTCACCGCGGCGGCGACGGCGAAGTTGGAGAAGATCCGGTCGCCCCATCGCCGCCGCCCTCCTGAGGCGGCGGCGAGGAGCTGACCGGCGTTGGTCGTGGTGTCGACCTGCGCCTCCACCTAGGACCTAGGAGCTGCTTTCGATTGCATCGACAGCCGGCTGGAGCTTCTTTGCCAGCGAGGTCGACAGCGGGGCGGAACCGGCGTTTTCAGCGGCGATCGCCTGCCCTTCGCTGCTGATCACGTAGTTGAAGAACCCCTTGACGATCGCGGCTTCATCAGCCGAGCCGTACTGCGTGCAGCCGATCAGGTAAGAGACCAGCACGATCGGGTACGTGCCCTGCGATTCGGTCTTGCGATCGAGTTCGAAGGGGAACATGTACGGGGTCTTGGCCAGGTCTTTGGCTTCCGGCGACTCCTCGAGGATCTTTGCCGCGGCCTCCGGGGTCGGTTCGACGTACTGACTGCCGACCTTGATCGTGGCGACACCGAGTTCTCCAGCCTGGCTGGCATCGGCGTAGCCGATCGCGCCGTCGCCGGCGGTGACGGCTTCGACCACGCCGGACGTGCCCTGGGCGGCCTCGCCGCCCTTGACCGGCCAGTCACCACTGACTTCGTAGCTCCAGATGCTGGGGACGACCTCCGAGAGGTAGTCGGTGAAGTTCTCCGTCGTGCCCGACTCATCGGCGCGGTTGACCGGAGTGATGCGAGTGTCCGGCAGTTCGACACCGGGGTTGTCTTTGGCGATCGCCGGGTCGTCCCAGGTGGTGATTTCCTGGTTGAAAATCTTCGCCAGGGTTTCGGGATCGAGCTGCAGTGATTCGACGCCTTCGAGGTTGTAGATGACCGCGATCGGCGAGACGTAGGCCGGGATCTCGACCAATTTGCCCGGGCTGCAGCGGTCCGCCGCCTTTTTCAGTTCGCCTTCTTCTTCTTCGAGGGCTGCGTCGCTGCCCGCGTAGGCAACGCCGCCGGCGATGAACTGTTCGCGACCGCCACCCGAGCCGACGGCGTCGTAGGAGATCGTCACGCCCGAGTTTTCGTTCTCGAATTCGGCGATCCAGGCTTCCTGTGCAGCCTCCTGGGCGGTTGAGCCGGCACCGGCGATCTGGCCGGAGAGAGAGCCGGACGAACTGCTGGCGCTGTCGTCACTGCTTCCGCAAGCAGAAACGCCGATCGCGAGGACGGCCAATGAGGCGAAAATGGCCAACCATCTTGAGGGACTCACACGAACTCCTTTTCGTCGTTGTGGCACGGGAGCGGCCACCAATGACCGGCTCACCGGCCACACTCTCAGCGCGCTCCAAGCAGCTTGTTACCTGCGTGTATCGAGGTTGTGAAAAAGATGTAAAAGCCCCGCTCGGTGGCTGACGATCCCAATCAGCCATCGGGCGAGAAGCGGTAGCCAATACCGCTGTGCGTATGGATCAGGCGCTGGCCCGGCAGCGCGTCGCTCAGCTTCGAACGCAAGCGGCTGACGTAGACGTCAACCGAGCGGTCGTCGTGGCGCGGTTGCCGCCCCCAGACCTCGGCGTAGAGTTCCTCGCGGGTGAGGATCCGCTGTGGGTGCGCGGCCAGCGTGGTCAAGAGCTGAAGCTCGCGCATGGTCAGGCTCAGCGGCCGACCGTCGACCAATGCCGCGTGCTCTTTGGGCCGAATCTCCAGCATGGCGACCGAGGATTGCCGCAGCTGGCGGGGAATCGGTTACGCGGCCGTAAAGCTGCTGTGAACTACTTGTGAATCTTTGACCGCGGGGGCTTCGGTCAAATCGACCTCCACCGCGACGCCGGAACCGGTCTCGGGGTCGAAGCGATAGCCGACGCCGAAGTGGGTGTGGATGTAGCGCCAGCCGGGTGAGCGCTTCTCCAGCTTCTGGCGCAACTTGCGGATGAAGACGTCGACCGAGCGGTCGCCGTGGGCCATCGCGTAACCCCAGACCCGCTGGTAGATCGCCTCGCGCTCGAGCACCTGGCCCTTGGCGTCGGCGAGCAGCTGCAGCAGCTCGAACTCGCGCCGGGTCAGGTCGAGGCTGCCGTCGCCGACGAAGGCCTGGAATTGGTCAGCGCGGATCTCGAGCTCACCGACGACGACGGGGCCGGCTTCGATCCCGGCGCGGCTGCGGCGACGGCGGCGTGAGACGGCCTCGATCCGCGCCATCACCTCCTCTGGGTGACACGGCTTGGCGATCCAGTCGTCGACCCCGAGCCGCAGGCCCCGTACCCGCTGGGCGACGGTGGAGCGGCCGGTGCAGACGATCACGCCGAGGTCCGGCAGCATCGCGCAGACCCGCTCCAGGTAGCCCCAGGCTTCGTCGCCGAGGACTTCCATGTCGAGCAGCAGGGCGTTCAGCTTCATCGCCACCAGCTCCTCGGGCGGGATCGCGCTGCTCAGCACCCGCTGCTGCCAACCGGCCGTTTCGGTTCGCTTCGAGAGCACGGTCACAAAGCCGCTGTCGTCGTCGATTACCGCGAGCCTGATGGTCTGCTGTGAGCTCAAAGGAACTGGCGCTGGGTCTCTGGCGAAAGAGTGAACCTGCTGGGAGACGCGAGGATTGTATGCGGCAAGGACGGCGGGCGCGTGGTTAAAACCCCTGCGTTCACAGGATTTTCACAGCTGAAAAGCCCTAATTTGCGGGAAATTGGCGCAATCTCTGGCCCGCGGGTTGTTACTCGACCTTCTCTGGAGGTTCTCCGAATGTTCACTGCCAAGCGGCCGACCGGCGCCAGACTTGCCCTCACGAGACTCCTCTCTCGTCACCGCGAACGGCCCACTGCCCCGGGCCGTTCGCCATTTCTGGGTCGGTTAGCTGATCGCGCCGGTCGCCGCCAGCACCAGAACCAGGACACCCAAGGCAATGCGGTAGATGACGAAGATCTCCAGCGTGTGGGTACTGAGGTAGCGCAGCAGCCAGGCGATCGCCAGGTAGCCGGTGACGAAGGCGACCAGGGTGGCGATTACCGTCGCCCCCACGGAGGGATCGCCGGATTCGCCGACCTTGCGCAGCTCGAAGAGACCACTGAGGACCACGGCAGGCACCGAGAGCAAGAACGAGTAGCGGGCCGCGGCGACCCGGTCGAAGCCGCGAAAGAGGCCGGCGGAGATCGTCGCCCCTGAACGTGAGACGCCGGGAATGAGGGCGAGCGCTTGGGCGCCGCCGATGAAGAGCCCGTCGCGGCCGTTCATCTCGGCCAGCTCTCGCCGCCGAGTGCCAACTCGCTCGGCGGCGACCATGACGAAGGAGAAGAGGATCAGCGCCGAGCCGATCAGGTAGAGGCTACGGGCGCCCGACTCGATCTGGTCCTTGAAGATGAAGCCGAAGATCGAGATCGGAATCGTCCCCAAGACGATGAACCAGCCCAGCTTTGCCTCCTGACTGGCCTGACGGATCGGCACGCGCAGCTCGCGCAGCCAGGCAGCCGCTATACGCCAGAGGTCGGCGCGGAAGTAGATCAGCACCGCGGCCATCGTCCCCAACTGGATCACCGCTGTGAATCCCGCGCCCGGGTCGGACCAGCCGAGCAGCGCCGGCACGATCCGCAGGTGGCCGCTGGAGGAGATCGGCAGGAACTCGGTCAGCCCCTGAACCAGGCCAAGCACGATGGCTTCGAGGTTGCTCATCGCGGCGCATCGTACGCGGCGCAAGGGACGGGCATCCCCTGCGTAAACCCGCATAGGAATGGCCTCTCGGGTCCTCGCGGGGGTGGGCTCCAAAGTTTCCGCAGGGGATGCCCGTCCCTTGCGCTAGATTCCCCAGCGTGAAGATGCCCGCTAGACCAACCACCGTTCTCGCAGCGCTTTGCGCAGCACTGCTTGCGTTGCTCGTAGCGGCGCCACTGGCGCTCGCCGATAACGGCGTCGGCCTGGCTGGCCCGACGACGGACCAGACGGTCACCTTCTTCTGCTTCGGCGTTATCGCCTTCTTCGCCGTCCTGGTGATCGTGCTCTCGATCGTCCAGGGCAAGCTCGAGAAGCGCAAAGAACGCCGCAGGTATGACCTGCAGCGGTACGGCTCGTAGTCAGTCCAGCCTAAAGCCGCTCAACAGTCGTTTCTCGCTCTCGCCCTCGATCTTGGCGACGACTTCAACCTTACCCTCGAGCGGGGTGTCGCGGATCTTCGTCGCCAGCAGGTCGTCGACCTGAAAAATGCCGGCGGAGTTGTTGAGCTCGATCTCGATCCGCACCGGCCGCTCCTCCCCCGCATCGATCCGCACCTCGTCAACCGCTGCAGCGGAAATCGAGTGGATGCCCTCCTGCCCCGCTTCGATCGGCAGCCGGGTACGGCCCTGCGCCATGTCCAGTGCGTCGGCAACGCGGACCACCCCGGCCTCCAAGGTGTAGGGCTCCCCGCGACGGCGGTGGCCGATGATCGCGTGCAGGATCTCGGAGGCGACGATCGTGCGCTCCGGCTGCTTGTAGGAATCGGCCAATAGGCGTTCAAGGGCTCCGCTGGCGAGGAACAAGCTGTAGGCCTCGTGGTCCTGACGGTGAATGGACATGCCAACGTCGTGCAGAAGGGCGCCTCCGGCGACGACCACCTCGGCATCTTTCGCGGACATGCCGTGGTCTGCAACCACCACAGGCTCGACGCCCGCCTTCACCAGCAGCCGCAAGAGCCGCAGCGCGATGTTGAGAACGATCTGCATGTGTACCCAGGAGTGATCGGACATCCCCAGCCGCTCGGCGTGGACCTGCGTCATGTACCACCAGGCCCGAACCTGCTCGTCGCTATTTACAGCGCTTAGGAAGCTCTCCAGCTTGCGGTTGCCGCGGGTCGGTGCCCGAACTTGCGCCTCTGCGATCGCCTCGCGGGGCGGCTTGCGAGCGGGTCCCTTGGGGTCCGGCGCTGGGACTGACTCGCTCACGGCAGTGATCGTAGGGGAAGGGTTCAGCCGCAGACGGGCCAGGGGCTGGAGCCGGACTGGGTGTAAAGGAGCGCTGCCCTGTAGTCCTGCTCCTGCTCCGACGCAGCGGCCGGATCGCCGCTGCCTCCGACCGATTCCCAGGTTCCGTAGTCGAACTGGTACTTACCCCGGTAGGTGCCATCCGAGGAGACGATGGCGGGGTCACCGCCCGACTCGCAAGCTCCTATGGCATCGAGCGTTTCCTGAGACACGCCGCCGGGGAGCGAGGCGTAGAGCTCGCGTCGTTCACGCCGGAGCTTGGCGCGGTGGGCCGCCTGGATGTTCGCGACCGTGACGCGGATCGTCTTGTGGAAGCTCGCCACCGGCCTTTGCAGGACGCCGATCTTGACCGGCTTGGCATTGGCAACGCCAATCTGGGATGAGGAGCCGCTGCCGTCCGTCGCAAGTGCTGCCGCAGGGAAGGCGATGCAGGCGATCAGGACAGGGATGAAATATGTGCGTTTTGTGAGCAAGCGCGGAACCGTGGCGGTATTTGCGGCCTCGGAACGTGATCGCGCTCACACTGCTCACAAAGCTTGTGCGCTCTGACACGACGCCAGGCACGGAATCCCTGCTTGCGGGGAAGATGAATTGCTTCTTGCGGCCCGAGGATCCGAAAATTGGCACCGCGGCGGAGCCGGGATGATTGGGAGATAACCGATCCTCCGACATCGCGGCTGCTGCTTGCCTGCCCGGACCGGCCCGGGCTGATCGCCGCGGTCAGCGGCTTTCTCGCCGAAGCCGGCCTCAACATCATCGATGCCGACCAGCACTCGAGCAACGAGGGTCGCTTCTTTATGCGGATGGTCTTCGATGCCGGCCCCGAGAGCGAGCGGGAGCGCCTGCGGCAGCGCTTCGAGCGCGAGCTCGCGGTGCCCTTCGAGATGGACTTCCGCTTCGCCGAGTCGAGTGAGCGCAAGCGGGTCGCGATCATGGTCTCGCGCGAAGATCACTGCCTCTCCGACCTGCTCTGGCGCTGGCGCAGCGGCGAGCTGGGAGCCGAGGTAGTTGCCGTGATCTCCAATCACCCCGATCATGCCGCACAGGTCGAGTCCCTCGGCCTGCCCTTCCATCACGTTCCCGTCGACCCCGATGCCCGCAACCAGGCAGAGGCCCGGGTGCTCAAGCTGCTGGCAGGAATCGACCTGCTCGTCCTCGCCCGCTACATGCAGGTCCTCTCCCCCGGGTTCCTGCGGCGACTCGATGCTCCGGCGATCAACATCCACCACAGCTTCCTGCCCGCCTTCGTCGGCGCTGATCCTTATCGCCGTGCCCACGAGCGCGGTGTGAAGCTGATCGGCGCCACCGCCCACTATGTAACCGAGGAGCTCGACGCCGGCCCGATCATCGACCAGGACGTGACCAGGGTGAGCCACCGCGACGAGGTCGGCGACCTGAAACGGATCGGTCGCGACATCGAGCGCCTCGTCCTTGCCCGCGCGGTCAGTGCCCATATCGACGATCGCGTCCTGCCCGACGGTGCCCGCACGATCGTCTTCTAGGGATATCGACGGTCGTGTCTCCCTACGACGGTCGTTCGTTTTTGACCCTGCCGACCGATGATCGTTAACAAAGCCTTCCAGCACGAATAGGCACATAAGCATGATGATGTTTACGTGGAAAATGGGAATGTTTCTAGATTTCGCGGTGCAGCGACCTCCTCGGCGCCACCCGGCCCCAGGACACCAGCGCTAATCCAGGGGCTGCGGCAGTTACGCGACCCCCTTGGCTTCGTTCCCAAGATCCAGCACCGCTATGGCGATGTCTTCACAGTCTCCCTTCCTGTACTCGGCAAGGTCGTCTACCTGACCAGCCCAGAGGCCGTCAAAGCAGTCTTCACCGGATCGCCGGCGCAAATCCACAGCGGCGAAGTGATGGCGGCCGTGCTGGAGCCCTCAGTGGGGACGAACTCGGTACTGACCCTCGACGACGCGCCGCACATGCGCCAGCGCAAGCTGCTGCTGCCGCCCTTTCACGGCGAGCGAGTGAAGCGCTACGGCGAGCTGATTCGCGAGGTCACCCTGGAGGAGATGGAAAGCTGGCCGGTCGGCAAGCCATTTGCGCTGTATCCGCATTTCCAGCGAATAGCTTTGGCGGTGATCATGAAATCCGTCTTCGGCGTCCACGATGTCGAGCGCCTGGACCGGATCGAACAGCTGATTGAGACGTTCCAGAAGCGCGTGCCCCTGGTCAGCCTCTTTCCCGCCCTACGCCACGACTTCGGCCCCTGGAGCCCGTGGGCACGCTTTCTCCGTGCCCGCCAGGCGCTTGACGAGCTCATCTATGAAGTGATCGAGCTGTGTCGCGAACAGAAGGAGGAACGAGACGACGTGCTCTCGCTCCTGATGAGTGCCCGGGACGACGACGGCGCCCAGATGAGCGACAAAGAACTGCGTGACGAGCTGGCCGGGATCGTTGGAGCTGGCTATGAGACGACCACCAATCTTCTTTCCTGGACGGTCGAGCGCCTGCTCCGCACACCTCGCGCCCTGACCTGCCTGCGCGACTCGATTGCGGCAGGCGAGGACGACTACCTGACGGCGACCGTGAAAGAGGCCCTTCGGGCGCGGCCGGTGGTCACAAGCCTGGCGCGCAAGCTGACGGCGCCCACCCAGATCGGTGGCTTCGACCTCGAGGCCGGCACCATCGTCCTTCCCGCCATTGCAGCTCTGCACTACCGCGAGGACCTCTTCCCTCAGCCGCAGGAGTTCCGGCCCGAGCGCTTCCTTGACGGCGGCAAGAAGGAGAGCTACGCCTGGATCCCCTTCGGCGGCGGCGTGCGGCGCTGCATCGGCGCTGCCTTTGCCGAATATGAGATGCGAACGGTCCTACGAACCGTGTTTGAGCGTGCGGACCTCCGCGCCCCCGACCAAGAGCCCGAGCGAGTCAAGCTCCGCACCGTCACCCTCACCCCCGGCAAGGGCACGCGAGTCATCCTGAACCAGCCACTGCACTGACCGCCATTCGGCCGGCCGTCAAGCTGGCTGGCTAACCCGCCAGTTCGCAAAAGATCACGTAAGGTCAGCTTTGAGATGGAGCAGGCGACGATCGCACACCCGCCGTTGGGAACCGGCAGCGGGGCCCCGCCCGGCTCTCGCGCGCCATCGCTGCTGCAGGCATTGCGCTACGTCCGCGACCCGCTCAGCTTCTTGGTCGGGCTGCAGCGCCGCTACGGCGACATCTTCACCCTCTCCTTCCCCTTCTTCGGCCGCCTTGTCTACGTCGCCGACCCGGCGCTGGTCAAGGCGATGTTCACCGGCTCTCCCGAGCGGTTCCACGCCGGCGAGGCCAACGCGACCGTGCTCGGGCCGGCACTGGGACCCAACTCGGTGCTTACCCTCGACGACGCCCCACACATGCAGCAGCGCAAGCTGCTGCTGCCGCCCTTCCACGGCGAGCGGGTGCGTGGCTACGGCGAGCTGATTCAAGCGACGACGCGCAAGCAGATGGAAACCTGGCCGGTCGGCGAGCCGTTCGCCCTGCGCCCCCACACCCAGCGGATCACCCTGGCGGTGATCATGCGCGCCGTCTTTGGCGTCCACGACGAGGACCGTCTGGCCCGCTTCGAGGTCCTGATCGACGACTTCAGCAAGCGGGTCGGCCTGATCACCACCTTCCCCGCCCTGCGCCGCAACTTCGGGCCCGGCAGCCCCTGGCCGCGCTTCCTGCGCTCGCGCGAAGCGCTTGACGAGTTCATCTACGAGGAGATCGGCCTGCGCCGCAAGGAGGTCGAGGCCGGCGAGGAGGGCCATGACGACGTGCTCTCGCTGCTGCTCCAGGCTCGCCACGACGACGACAGCCCGATGAGCGACGAAGAGCTGCGCGACGAGCTCGTCACCGTGCTCGGCGCCGGCCACGAGACGACCGCGACCGGGCTCGCCTGGGCGATGGAGCGGCTGCTGCGCACGCCGCGCGTGCTCGGCAAGCTGCGCGATTCGATCGCTGCCGGCGAGGACGACTACCTCGATGCGACGGTGAAGGAGACGCTGCGGGCGCGGCCGGTGATCGTCGACGTCGCCCGCAAGCTGACCGCGCCGGCCGAGATCGGTGGCTACGAGCTTGCCAAGGGCAGCTTCGTGATGGCGGCGATCGCCGCCCTGCACTACCGCGAGGACCTCTTCCCCCAGCCCGAGGAGTTCCGCCCCGAGCGCTTCCTCGAGGGCAAGGCCGACAACTACGCCTGGATCCCCTTCGGCGGCGGCGTGCGGCGCTGCATCGGCGCTGCCTTTGCCGAATATGAGATGCGGATCATCCTGCGCGAGATCGTCGGGCGCGCCGACCTCAGCGCTCCCAACCCCAAGCCGGAGAAGGCAAAGGTCCGCAACATCACCCTCGCCCCGGGCAAGGGCACCGTGGTCAGGCTGGATCGCCCGCTGCGCTGACCGCGCGCTCGGCCTCCTCCCAGCTCTCATAGAGTTGGGCCAGCTTGTCTTTCGCTGCCTCGTGGCGCTCTTCGGACTGCTCCACCTTGGCCGGTGTTGACCAGGCGGCGGGGTCGGCGAGGTCCTCCTCGACCTTGGCCAACTCGGCTTCGGCCGCCTCGATCTTCTCCGCCAGCCGCCCGGCCTTGCGGGCCGCCTTTTTCGAGACCGTGCCGGGACTGTGGCGCTTGCTCGCTTTCTTACCCTCGCGCTTGGCCGCGGCGGCAGAGGCCGATGCGGCTTCGGCAAGTTCGTCGCGGTCGTGCTGGTAGGTCGCCCAACCGCTGTCGTAGCTGCGCAGCTCACCGTCCTCGCAGACCAGCGTGCGGCTGCCGACCGCCTCCAGCAGAGCACGGTCATGGGAGACGAGGATCACCGCGCCTTCGTAGGCGAGGAGCGCGTCCTCGAGCGCCTCGCGGCTCTCGATGTCGAGGTGGTTGGTCGGCTCGTCGAGGATCAGCACGTTGGCGCCGGAGGCGACTAGGATCGCCAACGAGAGGCGCCGCTGCTCGCCGCCGGAGATGTCGTCTAGCGACTTCTCAGCGTCGGAGCCGGAGAAGAGGAAGCCGCCGAGCAGGCGGCGTGCCTTGGGACCGCTGAGCCCGGTCTCGCGCTGGACCGCTTCGAGCACCGACCCCTCCCCCGCCGCCGTCTCGGCATGCTGGGAGAGGTAGCCGACCTTGACGTTGTGGCCGGTGCGCACCGAGCCGGTGGCGGGCTCGCGCTGTTGCGCCAGGGTCGCGATCAGGGTCGTCTTGCCGGCGCCGTTTGGCCCGACGAGGACGACGTGCTCGCCGCGTTCGACTTCGAGGTTGGCGCCGGCGAGCAGCGTCCGTCCCGGCACCTCGATCGTCGCGTTGACGAGTTTGAGCACGATCCTGCCGGGCCGCTCGGGTTTGACGAAGGAGAAGCGCAGGCTGCGACGATCCTGCGCCTCGGCTTTAGCCCCGTCGCGCTTGATCTTGTCGATCTGCTTCAGTCGCGACTGCGCCTGTTTGGCCTTCGTCGCCTTGTAGCGGAAGCGCTCGACAAAGCGCTCCATCCGCTCGATCTCCGCCTGCTGGCGCTCGATCGCCTTGCCGAGGGCGATCGCGCGCGCCGCCTGCTCCTTGCGCCAGGCGTGCCAGGGACCGGCGAAGAAGCGGCCGCGCTGTGCCTCCAGCTCCAGCACCGAGGTGCCGACCGCCTCGAGGAACCAGCGGTCGTGGGCGACGAGGACGACGGCGGCGTCGAGGTCGACCAGGTAGCGCTCCAGCCACTCCAGTGAGGGAATGTCGAGGTGGTTCGTCGGCTCGTCGAGCAGCAGCAGATCGGGTCGGGTGGCGAGGGCGCGGGCGAGCGAGGCGCGGGTCAGCTCGCCGCCGGAGAAGGTCGAGAGCTGCCGTTTCGCCGCCTCCTCGTCGAAGCCGAGCCCGCCAAGCACAGCGAGGACGTCGTCGCGCCAGCGGTAGCCACCGCCGGCTTCGAGGCGCTGCTGCGCGGTCGCGTAGGCGCGCATCGTCTCCTCATCCGGAGTGCCCGCGGACATCGACTCCTCGAGGCGCGCCAGCTCCGCCTCGGTCTCCTGCATATCGGTGCGACCGGAGAAGACGTAGTCACCGAGGGAGATCTCAGCGTCGCGCGGCGGCCGCTGATCGTGCAGGGCCACCCGCGCGCCTTTCTGCAGGGCGATGCTGCCCGACTCGGGCGGCCGCTCTCCGGCCAGCACCCGCAGCAGCGTCGACTTGCCGACGCCGTTGCGGCCGGACAACGTCATCCGCTCCCGCGGCTCGAGCTTGAAGGAGACCTCCTCGAAGAGCAGCTTGCCGCCCGCGTAGAGGTCGATCGATGTGGCTGTGGCGATTGCCATGGCAATCCCTGACATTACGCAGCCAGCGTGCGTGGGGGCGTACCCTCCCGGCATGGAACGCGAGGAGTTGCAGGCGGCACAGGCTCCGCTGAAGGAGCGCTACAAGGGGGAGCCCGGGGCCGCGGTGGTCACGCTCGCCGCCAGTGGCCAGCTCGGCGAGGGCATTTCCTGCTCGGTGCAAACCGGCCGCGCGATCGCGTCAGCCGGACTGCACCCAGCTTCCGGCGGCGATGGCTCCCTGCTCTGTTCGGGCGACATGCTGCTCGAGGCGCTGGTCGCCTGCGCGGGAGTGACCCTGCGAGCGGTGGCGACCTCGCTCGGGATCGAGGTCAAGTCCGGGACCGTGCGCGCCGAGGGCGAGCTCGACTTCCGGGGCACCCTCGCGGTCGACCGCGAGGCGCCGGTCGGCTTCTCGACGATCCGCCTCTCTTTCGAGCTCGACAGCGACGCCGACCGCGAGCAACTCGACACCCTGCTGAAGCTGACCGAGCGCTACTGCGTGGTCTTCCAGACCCTCGCCGGCCCGCCGCAGCTTTCGGCGACGCTCGAGACCGCGTAGGCCTCAGCCTCGATGGCCGGGCCACTGCAACATCTCGGCGAGCTGGCGAAGGCGCGGGTAACGCGGCGCGCGGCCGAGCGCGAAGACGGTCAGGTTCTGGGTGAGCTCGAAGCGCGGCCGCTGGAGCTTCCCGCCGGGCTGGAGGTCGAATGGCTCGGCGTCTCCGGCTACCGGATCGGCTTCGAGGGTCAGGCTCTGTTCATCGATCCGTACCTCTCGCGGGTGCCGTTCACCGACCTGCTGCGACGCCGGCCGACGCTGCCCGATCCGGCGGCGCTGGACCGCTTCGTCCACGCGCCCGGAGAGGTGGCCGGGGTGCTCGTCGGCCACACCCATTTCGACCACGCGGTCGACGCGCCGGCGATCGCGCGGCGTTTCGACTGCAAGGCGTACGGCTCTGACTCACTGCTGACGCTGATGGGTCTGCACGGGCTCGCCGAGCGGGCGGTGGAGGTCGAGCCCTATCGCACCTACGAGCTCGGGCCCTTCGAAGTCAGCTTCACCCCGAGCGTCCACTCGAAGCTGCTGCTCGGCCTCGCCGTCCCCTACGACGGCGACCTCACTTGCGAGCACCTCGACGCGCTCTCTCCAGCCGCCTACCGCTGCGGTCAGGTCTGGGGGATCTCGATCGAGGTCGCGGGATTGCGCTTCTACCACCAGGGCAGCGCCAACCTGATCGACGAGGCCATCCGTGAGCGCGAGGTCGACGTCTTCCTCGCCGGCGTCGCCGGCCGCAGCTTCACCGACGACTACTGGCAGCGCATCCTCCCCCGCCTTGACCCCGAGGTCGTCGTCCCGACTCACTACGACAACTTCTTCCGTCCCCTCGGCCGGCCGATGGAGTTCGTCTCCAACGTCCAGCTGGCGGCACTGCCGGCGGAAATCGGCGCGATCAGCGCCGACGCCCGAATAGCCGCCCTGCCCCGCGCCGACCTCTAGCTGAGCTTGGCGGCGATCTGATCGACGGTGCCCTTGGTGCGCATCGTCCAGGGACCGACGGCGGACTCGATCCTCTTCAGGTCCAAGTCCGATTCGGAGATGCCGCCGCTGGGCAGCCAGTAGAGCTCGCGGCCCTCGATCGCTAGCCGATCTTTGTCGCTTGCCAGCGCGAGTGCCTGTTTGCGGGCTTTGGCTTTCGGTGCCGCCGGCAGAAACGCCACCTGCAGCTTGCCCTTCGAAGCGCTGTGGAGCGAAGCGTCGAACGGCTCCTGAGAAGAGACCGCTTCCAACTCCTTCGCGTTGCGGAGAAACACCGGCACCTCGTAGCCCAGCGACTCTCCCAGGCCAGCTTCGATCCGCCGCTTCAATTTCTCCTCGCCCTTCTCCTTGGACGCGAAGATCACGTTGCCGCTGGCGCGAAAGCAGGAGACCTCGCTGAGGCCAAGCTCTTCGAACTCCCGCTTCAGCTCGTCGTTCTTGATCCGGCGGCCACCGAGGTTCATCCCGCGCAAAAAGGCGACGTAACGCTCCATCCCGCCAACCATACGAAGCCAGCGGTCAAGAGGGATGCAAGGATGGCGCTATGGGCGCCGACTACAGTCAGCTGCCGGCGAACCTGCCGGTTCCGGAGGACGACGGCGCCGCCGATCACCTCGCCGGGACGGCGCTACCAAGGCTGCGCCTGCCCTCGACCCAGGGCGAAACAATCGACCTGGCCGAGCTTGCCAGCGGCCTCCTTGTCGCCTACGTCTATCCCCGCACCGGCACACCTGACGAGCCCTTGCCTGCCGGCTGGGATGACATCCCCGGCGCCCGCGGCTGCACGCCGCAGAGCTGCGCCTACCGCGACAGCCTCGCCGAGTTCTCCGCGCTCGGCGCGACCGTGGTCGGCATCAGCGCCCAGGGCGCCGAGGAACAGGCGGAGTTCGCCGAGCGCGAGCACATCCCCTTCCCCCTGCTCAGCGATGGCGCCCTGAAACTCGCGGCCGACCTGCGGCTGCCAACCTTCGAAGCCGCGGGAATGACCCTCTACAAGCGCCTCACCGTGGTCGCCGAAGCGGGCAAGATCAACGAGGTCTTCTACCCCGTCTTCCCACCCGACCGCAACGCCACCGAAGTCCTCGCCTGGCTAAAAGCCAGCCGACGGGCCTAAAACGTCCCTATATAGGACGTTTAGGCCCGTCGGCGACGCTTTGATGGAGGCGCCGAGAATTGAACTCGGGTCCGAGGCCGTAGTGCGATGGCGTCTACAGGTTTAGCTGGCGCTTGATTCTCGTCTCCCGGGGTCCGCGCCAGCGGGCACTACGGGAGACACAGCCCTCTGAAATTTCCCCTGGAAGACGGGGCGATCCGCCTGGGTAAGCCCGCATTTTGAAGCCGGCTGCCCTTCCTGCGGGCGAGGAAGGACCGACTCTCATCACCTAGGTTCTAGCTAGGCAGCGAGGGCGAACTCATGGTCCGCACGTATTGGTTTGTGCCGGGGTTTAACGAGGCCTCCGGCAACCTCGACCTGCAACCGTTCGCACGGACCGACCACGTCGAAGCCTGTCGCCCCCGTGCTGCTGCACATCGATTGTACGGAGTCGGGTAGGAATACCGGATGAGCGAGCGGCAGTTCGACGCAATTGTGCTCGGCGCCGGGGCGCCGGGCGAGGTTTGCGCCGGGCGCCTCGCCGATGGCGGGATGTCGGTGGCGATCGTCGAGCCGCACCTGGTCGGCGGCGAGTGCTCCTACTACGCCTGCATGCCCTCGAAGGCGCTGCTGCGCCCGGCCGGCCTGCTCGACGAGGCGCGGCGGGTGCCCGGCGTGGCCGAGGCAGTCACCGGCGATCTCGATCCACAGGCGGTGCTCGACCGTCGCGACGAAGTCATCCACGACCGCGACGACTCGGGGCAGCTGCCCTGGCTGGACGAGCGCGGGATCGAGCTCTTCCGCGACGAGGGAAGGTTCGACGGCGAGCGCCGCGTACGCGTCGGCGACGAGGTGCTGACCGCGAACCGCATCGTCGTCGTCGCCACCGGCAGCGGCGCCCGCATGCCACCAATCGACGGTCTCGCCTCGGTCAAGGCCTGGAACAACCGCGACGCCACGACCTCGAAGCAAATTCCCAAGAGCATGATCGTGCTCGGTGGCGGCCCGGTCGGCTCGGAGCTGGCACAGGCCTGGTCGACCCTCGGCACCAAAGTGACCCTGGTCGAGGGCGGCGAGCACCTGCTCTCGCGCGAGGAGCCTTTTGCCGGCGAGCAGGTAGCGGCAGCCCTACGCGAGCGCCACGGCGTCGACGTACGCACCGGCGTCCAGGCCCAGCGCGTCAGTCGTAGCGAGGCCGGCGTCACGGTTGAGCTTGCCGACGGCAGCAAGGTCGACGCGGCCGAGATCCTCGTCGCTGTCGGCCGCAAGCCGCGGACCGAGGGCATCGGCTTGGAGTCGATCGGCGTCGAGCCCGGGAAAGGCGGCTTCCTGGAGACGGACAACCGGCTCTGCGTCGACGGACGCGACTGGCTCTACGCAGTAGGCGACGTCAACGGCCGCGCCCTCTTCACCCACATGGGTAAGTACCAAGCCTGGGTAGCCGCCGAAAACGCCCTCGGCCACGAGGTCGAGGCCATAGCCGAAGGCATCGGCTCCCCCCGCGTCACTTTCACCGACCCCCAAGTCGCATCGGTCGGCAAGACCCTCGACCAGGCCCGAGAAGCCGGCATCGACGCCAAGGCGGTCGACGTACCAACCGACGGCACAGCTGGCGCCAGCTTCCAGGGCAAGGAAACCGGCGGCACATCCCGCATCGTCGTCGACGAGTCCCGCAAGCTAATAGTCGGCGCCACCTTCACAGGCTTCGAGACGGCGGACTTCCTACACGCCGCCACGATCGCAATCGTCGGCGAAGTCCCCCTGCAGAAGCTCCGCCACGCTGTGGCTGCCTACCCCACCCGCAGCGAGATCTGGCTCAAGCTCATAGAAGCCTACGGCCTATAGAGCAGGCTCAGCAGGGGTGGAGCGTCTTGTACTTTTTCGGCGCCCACCTTGAGGCGTCAAGCAAGTACGTCTCCACCGAAAAAGTTAAGCGGAACCCCTGCTGAGCCTGCTCTCAACCAAAGCGGTTAAGCGGAACCCCTGCCGAGTCCGCTCCCCACGCTCAGACCGTAGAGCGCCTCTTCAGATCAGCCAGAACGTCATCGGGGAAGCCCGGCACCTCGTCGAGCTCGTCAACGGACCCGAAGCGCCCAAGCCGCTCGCGATGCGCCAGCAGACGCGTCGCCTGGGTGACCGAGAGGTTCTCGGCGCGCAGTTGCTCGAAGGTGATCGAGTTGAGGTCGATCGTGCCGCCTGACGAAGAGGCAGCAGGGGGCGGCGTCGGCGCTGGAGGCTGAGGCGCTGGAGTGGGTGGCAACGGCTCCGGGGTCGGCGGCTCCGGCATGGGAGCAGGTGGTGGCGCTGGATTGGGAGCCGGCGTAGGAGGCGTCGGCTCGGGGGCCGGAGGTGGCGGGGTCGGCGCGGGCGGTGGTGGCGGTGGGGTCGGCTGTGGAGCCGGCGGAGTGGGCTGCGGCATCGGCGATGGTGGCTGGGCCATGGCGGCCTGAGCGCCGGGAGCCTGGACTGCCTGAATCACGGCCTGCTCGGCTTCAATGGCGCGGCGCTCGGCTTCACGGGCTCGCTCCTCGGCCTGGGCGACGCTCTCGCGAATCTCATTCAGCCGCCGCTCGCGTTCCTCTTCCTCTGACTTCAGCTTGGCGAGGCGCTCGGCCTCGGCGGCGCGGCGCTCGGCCTCCTTGGTCCGCTCTTCGATCTGGCGCAGGCGCTCCTGGGCTTCTTCCATCGCCCGCTCCTGCGCTTCACGTCCCTGCTGCAGTTGGTGCTCGGCGGTCTGCAGGTCCGGCGTCGCACCTGGCGCGGGCGCGGGCATCGCGGCTGCCGCTGGTGATGGCGGCGAAACCGCGGCCATGCTCTGCGTCACCTGTCCCGCTTGGGCGCGAGCTGCCCTCTCGTTCGCCTCGCGCTGCAGCCGTTCGGCCTCGGCGATGCGGCGGTCCGCCTCGGCTCGGATCCGCTGCTCCTCGTGCTGGATCTCTTCGACCTTTGACTGCACCCTCTGTTCCACGGCGACGGGGTCCTCGTAGCCGACCGGCGCCCCCGGCTGGACAACGGCAGTGGGCGGAGCCACAGCCGGCGCCTCGGGCACAGGCGAAACCGGCGGCCCGGGCGCAGCGGTTGGCGGCTGTGGAACCGCCGCAGGAGGCAACGGAACCGACGTAGTCGATTGGGCCGCCTGCCCTCCCTGCTGAAGTAGTTCGCGCTCGTGCGCGGCCCGCGCCTCGGCTAGCTGGCGCTCCGCCTTGGCCGCTTCCTTGCGCGAGCGCCTGCTGTCGGCGCGGCCGCCGCCGGTCGCCTTGCCCCGGCGCCCGGCGCGCTTGGCCAGCCGCTCTTCCTTGCGCCGCTTGGCCTCGGCCTGGCGGCGCTGGCGATGCTCAAGCCGGGCGGCGCGCTGCTGATCACGAGCCTGCTTGCGCTTCTCCTTGGCGTTCAGCGGCTGAGCGCTCGCCAGCGGCGGCGCTCCGGCGCTCGGTGATCCAGACGGCGGCGTCGCCGGAAGCTCAGTGGTGCGGCCCTGCCCGACAGTGCCAGGTGGCGGCGGAGGGGTCGTGGGAGCGTGGGCGCCCGCAGGTGCCGCGGCGGCCGGGGCCCTGTCACCCTTTTTGGCTGCCTTTTCCTTGCCGCGGCGCTGGGTGATGCTGACCACCAAGAGGAGCAGCAGGATCGCTGCGACCAGGCCGGCGACGAAGTACTGGATGTTGTCGCTGACGAAGTTGCCGGCGTTGCTCGGGAAGGAGTCGGCGTTGGCCTGAGCAGGTGCGACGAGCGCCACCGCGAGCGCCAAAAGAGGCAGAACCAGGGCAGAACGGGAACGCATTACCCCGAAGCTACCTCATCCTGCCCTTGAATTCGCGCTCGACTTCGCGGCGCACGTCGCGGTCCGCGATCTGGCGCCGGCGGTCGCGCCCCTCCTTGCCCCGGGCCAGGGCCAGCTCGACCTTCGCCCGCGAGCCCTTAAAGTAAATCCGCAGCGGGATCAGCGTCAACCCTTTCTCCGCGGTCTTGCCGATTAGCCGTTCGATCTCACCCTTGTGCAGGAGCAGCTTGCGCGGCCGCTCCGGCTCGTGATTCTCGCGGCTTGCTGGCTCGTAGGGCGGGATATGGAGGTTGCGAAGCCAGACCTCGCCTGCTTCGACCACCGCGTAGGCGTCGGTCATCTGCGCCTTGCCGTTACGCAGCGACTTCACCTCGGAGCCCTTCAGCACGATCCCTGCCTCCATTTTCTCGACCGGTTCGAATTTGTGCCGGGCGCGGCGGTTGGTGGCGACGTCTCCCGACGCAGGGGTGCGCTGCTTCTTCGCCTTCTTAGCCATTGGCCAGCTCCAGATCGACCCGGCCGCGGGCGGGCTCGACCCCGCTGACCCGGACGGATATCGGATCGCCGAGGCGCAGCGTGCCACCCGACTCGCGCCCGACCAGTGCCGTCTCGGTCTCGTTCAGCTCGAAGCGCTCATCGCCGATCGTCCGCGCCGGGACGAGACCCTCGTAGACGTCGCCCAGCTCGCCGCCGAAGACGACGAAGGCACCCGCCCGGATCGTCCCCGAGACCTCGCCCTCAAACTCGGTCTCCGGCCCGCGCTCACCTAGCTCGCGCTCGAGCAGGTAGGCCGCGCAGATGTCGTCGGCGTCGCGCTCGATCCGCGCCGACTCGCGCTCGCTCTCGCTGCAGTGGAAGGCGACCTCGCGCGCCTCCCCTGCCCGCGGCGCTGCCTCACCCTCGCCCAAGGTCGCCAGCAGCGCCCGGTGGACGAGCAGGTCAGGGTAACGGCGAATCGGCGAGGTGAAGTGACAGTAGGCGGAGCTGCCGAGGCCGGCGTGACCGCTGTTGCGGTCGCTGTATTGCGCTTGCATGAGGGAGCGGAGCACGAGCGATGTATACGCCTCGCGGCCGTGCCCGCGCCGCGCCGCCTCCGCGATCACCAGCCGGCTCGCCTCCGCCGCGACCTCGCCAGCCTGGCTCGGCGCCAGGCCCTGGCCCAGCGCCGGTGTCGGCACGCCGAGCGCATGCAGCTGTTCGATCATCCGCTCGATCCGGCCTGGGTCGGGCTGGGCGTGGACGCGGTAGACGGCGGGCACGCGCTTGCGCTCCAGCATCTGGGCCACCTGTTCGTTGGCCAGGATCATCAGCCGCTCGATCAGCCGGTGGGCCTCGGTATGCGAAACCGAGCGAGCGGCGACCGCGTTGCCGTCGGCGTCAAAGCGGAATTCGGGCTCGGCCGAATCGACGTCGAGGCTGGTCATGCCGCGACGTTCCCCCAGCACTTCGGCCGCCTTGCGGGCGATCACCAGCGGTTCGGAGACGCCGCCGGGAGCGATCGCTTGCCCGGCAAAGACCAGATCGAGCTCGTCGTAGTTAAGGCGGGCGGCGGAACGGATGCGGCTGCGGTAGAAACGAGTGCCGCGGGGGTGGCCGTCGGCGCCGAGCTCGATCTCCGCCGTGACGGCCAGCCGCTCTACCCCCGGCGCCAGGCTGCAGGCCTCCTCGCTCAGCGCCCGCGGCAGCATCGGCTCGACCGCGCCCGGCGCGTAGGTGCTGTTAGAGCGACGGCGGGCCTCGAGGTCGAGCGGCGAGCCGGGCTTGACGTGGGCGGCGACGTCGGCGATGTGGATCCAGAGCCGCAGGCAATCGTCCTCGCGCTGCGCCGAGACCGCGTCGTCGAAATCACGCGCCGTCGCCGGGTCGACGGTGAAGGTGGGCAGATCGGTGAGGTCGTGGCGCCGGGTCTCGTCGCTCTCGGCGGCGCCCGCGGCGCGACCTGCTTCGAGCTCGAGCGAGGCGGGAAAACCGCGCCGGCCCAGGCGCTCGTCCAACAGTCCCTCGACCGCCTCGCGGGCGTTCTTCGGCCTTGCCCGGGCGCGCCCGCGACCACGGCCGCGCTGGCGCTCCCGGTAGTAGCGCCAATCGCGCCGGCTCACTTCTCTTCCCGCCGGGCCGCCAGCACCTCCAGGGCGCGTTCGAGGCCCTCGTCGCGCCTGGTGTGAAGCAGGTTGGGTGCCCGCACATCGGGATGTATGCCGTGGCTCTCGGCCAGGTTGACCCCGTCGGGAGTGAAGTACTCGCCAATCGTCAGCTTCAGCGCGCCGCCATTGGAGAGGTCGATCTCCTGCTGGAAGACGCCCTTGCCGTAGGAGCGGGTGCCGACCGTCTTGGCGCCGGCGTCGTCGGCCAGCGCGGCGGTCAGGATCTCCGCCGCCGAAGCGGTGTTGCGGTCGATCAGGACGACCAGTGGCACTTTTGGCAGGTTGTCGCCCACGGTCTTGTAGACGGCGTGGCCCTGGGTGCGGGAGCTGGTGGTGACGACGACTTCATCCTTGGGCAAGAAGATGCTCGCGGTCAGCACCGCCTCCTCGAGCAGGCCACCGCCGTTGCCGCGCAGGTCGAGCACGATCCCTTCCGCCCCCTGCTTCTCGACCTTCCGCACCGCTTCGCGCAGTTGCGCGTGGACGCCTTCGCTGAAGGAGATCATCCGCACGTAGCCGAGCGTGCGATCGCCGACCTGCTCGACTTTGCTGGCCACGTTGGGCAATGAAATCTGGGCGCGCTCGATTTCCAGCTCGCGGACCTTGCCCCCGGCCGGCTTCTTGACCCCGATCGTCACATCGGTCCCTTCCGGGCCTTTGATCTTCTCGGTCGAGACTTCGCTGCTCTCCCCCGCGATCGAGTCGCCTTCCACCGAGACGATCAGGTCGCCGCTCTCGAGCCCAGCCTTCTCGGCCGGCGAGTCCGGGAAGACCTTTTCGATCCGCAGGCCCTGCTCCACCTCGGTCACGGTGAGGCCGATGCCGGAGAAGCGGCCGGCGATCTCGTCGTTGAAGCGGGCCAGGCTTTCCGGCGAGAAGTAATCGGAGAAGCGATCGTGGTGGCGCCGGCGCAGCTCGCGGACCATGCCCTGCAGCGAGCCGTTGGTCAGCTCCCTGGAGCCAACCGGCCGGTAGTAGTTGTCCTCGATCAGTTCGGTCGCTTCGAGGTTGAGCCCGGCCGAGTCGTCGACGAAGCGGTCGCGGAGGAATTCGGGCAGCTTGCCGGGGTGCCCGCCGAGCCAGATCCCGGCACAGAGAACGACGATCAGGGCAGCCACGGAGGCCACGATCCAGCCGGCCCTCACGCCGCGCTCAGACCTTGAGGAAGCGACGCAGGGTGACGCCCGAGCCGATCGCCGAGACCAGCACCGCGGCGCCGAAGAGGATCGCGACCAGCGCCGGGAAGGAGAGGGTGCTGTTGTTCTGCGCCGCCAGGAAGGAGATGCTGTTGCCCAGCGGGTCGACGATGGTGATCTTGCCCAGCCACAGGATCAGTATGGCTACCAGGCCACCGGCGAAGCCGACGATCACCCCCTCGATCATGAAGGGCCAGCGGATGAACCAGCGGGTCGCGCCGACCAGCCTCATCACCTCGACCTCGCGGCGGCGAGTGTAGATCGAGAGCCGGATCGTGTTGCCGACCAGCATTAGCGACGCGGCCAGCAGCAGTAGCGTGATCACGGTTAGGACGATCTTCAGCGCCCCGGTCACCTGCTCGATCTTGTTGGTGTCTTCCTGGCGGTCGAAGACGCCGTTTTCGGTCGGGATGATCGAGGAGATCGGCTTTGGCTTGCCGTTCGGGCCCGGTGGCGTGACGGCGGCGCGCACGGCGGCGAGGTTGGCGGCGTCGTCGGCCTTAACCGCGAAGTTGCGCGGCAGCGGGTTGCGGTGGACCTGGGCGAGCAGGTCTTCGCTCTTGCTCTTGCCGAGGTCCTTTTCCAGTTCCCGCAGCGCCTCGGCCTTGTCGATGAAGTGGATCGAGGCGACGTGCGAGATCGCCAGCAGCTTGTCTTCGAGGGCGTTGATTTCGCCCTGGGTTGCGTCGTCGTAGACGGCGACGCGGAACTCGAGGCTTTCGCGCACCTGGTCGCTCTTGGCCTGCGCGGTCTGGAAGACCGGGATCAGCACGCCGAGCAGGATCACCGTTGTCACGGTGGTGACGATCGCCGCCATGCTCGGCGCCGCGTTGCGGCGCAGCGCCCGGAAAGCCTCCTGGATGAAGAAGAAGAGTCGTGACATTTAGAAGAGCGAATCGTGGGAGTCGTGGCCGTTGGTCTGGCCCTCAGGGGCGACGCCCATCTCGGCCCGCATGCGCAGGCCGAACTCGGTCGTCGACTCCTCGGTGTAACCGCCGCTGACCTCGTCGCGGACGACGCGACCCTCGTAGAGCTCGATCACGCGGCGGCGCATGTTGTCGACCATCTCGCGGTCGTGGGTGACGACGACGACTGTGGTCCCGGTCTTGTTGATCCGGTAGAGCAGCTGCATCACGCCGATCGAGGTGACCGGATCGAGGTTGCCGCTGGGCTCGTCGGCGAGCAGCAGCGGCGGGTGGTTGACGAAGGCGCGGGCGATCGAGACGCGCTGCTGCTCGCCGCCGGAGAGCTGGTCCGGATAGCTGTGCAGCTTGGTCGAGAGGCCGACCAGCCGCAGTGTCTCCGGCACCTGGGTGCGAATCTCAGCACGGCTGGCGCCGATCACCTGCAGCGCGTAGGCGACGTTGTCGTAGACGGTGCGGTCGGGCAGCAGCTTGAAGTCCTGGAAGACGGTGCCGATGTTTCGCCGCAGCTGCGGGATCTTCTTCTCCGGCAGGGCGCCGATGTCGCGGCCGGCAATGCGGACCGCGCCGTCCGTGGCCGACTCGTCGCGGATCAGCGTCTTGATCAGGGTCGACTTGCCGCAGCCGGTTGGGCCGACGAGGAAGACGAACTCGCCGCGGTCGACGGCCAGCGAGACCCGGTCGAGCGCCATGTGGCCGCCCGGGTAGACCTTGGTCACGTCGCGCAGCTCGATGATTGGCCTGCCTCCCGGCCGCCGTCGCTGCGGCTCCTCGCCGCCTGCCTTTCGCTTTCTCAATCTGCCCATGCCCGCGTCACTTCTGCGAATACAGGGTGACTCCTGCGCCCCGCCGAGCACGCAACTCCGCGCCCAAATCAATTGAGCAAGAGCTTAGCGAATTATTAGCGATTCTTCATAAAGCTAGCTCCCGGAGTCTCAGCCCTTCGCCCTGCAGCTTCGATTGAGGATCGAGACCAGGGTCGGACCGCCGGAGAAATCGAAGGTGGTTCGCGCCAGGGGGAAGGCGGCGCTGGGAAAGCCCGCCGGAGCGGGACAACCCGCGCTGAGGTAGCTGCGGCCCTTGCCGCGGTAGCGGAAGCTGCGCCTCAGGTTCATTTTGAGGCCGGTCACGTAGCCCCAGTTGCCCGTGGCCTGGGGAAGCGAGGCTTCGAGCACGGTGCCGTAGGTGCCGTGGGCGCCCTTGATCAGGAAGGGCAGCACGGTCGAGGTGGGTGCCGGCTCGGTGCCGTAGATGTGGGCGAAGATCGCCGGGCGCCCCCGCAGCCGGCCGTTGAAGGCGAGGACCTTGCCCGCCGAGGGAAAGGGAGACTGCTCGGGCAATTGGACGTTGGCGGAGAAGTGACCTTCGCCGACCAGGGAGCGGCGGCAGGCCGCCAGGGCATTGGCCGTGGTCGAGGGCTGGATGTCATTGATGCGGCAGATCGGCAGGCCCTGGGTGGTGAGGCGACCGTTGCGATTGATCGCGATCGCGATCTTGCGCAGCTGCGGCGGTGCGCTGCCACTGCCGGCGGCGGCGATTTTGGCGTCGACCTCGATGCCGACCGGGGCCGCACCGTGGCGGGGAAGGGCGTGCGGGGTGAGCTTGCCGTCGAAGCTGACCCGGACGCCGCGCCGCTGCACGACCTCCGAGGCCGATGCCGCTGGAGTGGGAGCCGAACCCGGTTGAGCCGATGATCTCCGCGCTGAGACCGCGGCGCTCGCCGCGCCGGAGCCTTCGCCGGAAGGCGGCGTCGCCAGGGATCCCGACGGCGTGTACGGACCGTAGGCGTAGGCGTTCGATTTTTCGTCGTTGCCAGTGGTGACGAAGAGATCGCCGCTGGCGGGGTCAACGGCCAGGCCCGACGGTTCGCCGTGGACCGGGCCCCCCGGAAGCCGGCCGAGAAAGGCGCCGGAAGCGTCGAACTCGTAGACGGCCGCCTTGGGATGGGTGAAACCGGGTTGAGTGTTGTCGACAACCAGCAGGTTCCCGTTAGTCGGGTCGATCGCGACCCCCGCATCGACTAGCGAGGTGAATTCTTCGCCTTCCCCGGGGCCGTCGATCGTGAAGGCGGGCACGAGCGGATTCGGATTTACAGCGGGTTCGTAAACCTTGATCGTGTTGTCCGCCGCGTCGGGGACGTAAACCCTTCCAGCGAAGGCGGCGACGCCGTATCCGTCTTTGAGCGTGCCGGCGCCGATCTGCATCGTTTCCGTGCCCGAAGGGCTATAGACAGCTACGTAATCGCGGTCGTCGACGTAGATGTTGTCATCGCTGTCGACGGCGACGCCGGTCGATTTGTTCGTCGGTCCGGCCGGCACGACCGGGTCGAAGACCTGTTCGGTCGGCCGCAGTCGCAGCACCCTCTCGTGGAATTCGTTGGCGTAGAGGTTGCCGGCGGAATCGAAGGCTAGCCCGCAGACGCCGTCGAGCGTGTTGACTCCAAAGACCGGATTGGATCCGGGCAGGACGATCTGGGATTCGTATCCACCGGAGAGGTCAAAGATGTCGACGCGGCGGTGGTAGTAGTCGGAGACATAGAGACTGCCGGACGCGGGAGGAATTGCCAGGCCGCATGCGCCTTCGATCTCCCCTTCAGGAGGTGGGAAGGGGTTTTTGCCTTCTTTGGTGGTCAGCAGTTCCGCGGTTACGAGGGCCCTGTTGGCCTCAACCGGGACAGCCCCGATGACGAGCACGAGGAGCAAGACACCGAGCATGCCTACGACGACCGCTCTGACCCTCATCTCCCTGCTCCTTTCTGTTTGGCGCGGCTCTTCTGCTTACCGCCACCGCACTTGGCCTGGACCCGGGGGTGAACGTGCCAGCCGTGATTGGCCTGCCCGAGGAACTTAGCGTTGGCAAGCTGGGCTTTCGCGCAGAGGTTTTCCGCGTTGACCAGGACGCCGCGGCGGCCGCTCTTCAGCTTCAGCACGAACTTGCTCACCGGAGCGTCGGGAATCGTCGCGAAGGTCCCGCGCAGCCCGCCTTTGATCGCGTCGATCCGGCCGGCCACGTCGACCTCGATCCCCTGCCCGCGCAGGGCGAAGACGAGGTCGGGCAGGGTGTTGTTGGAGGAGCGCAGGTAGGCCGGGCCTTCCATCGGTGCGCCCAGCAGCGGGGTGAAGGCGCGGACGTGGCCGTAGATCGACGCCGCCGGGCAGTTTTTGGCGGCGAACTGGACCCTGGTGCAGATCGTCTTGATGTGGCCCTGGTCGAGGAAGAGCGAATCGGGCAGGGTGACCTGCGAGGAGGCGATGTTGGCGTCACCTGGTCGCGGTCGGACCACCACCCGCAGCGAGGGGTATTTACCGCGCTTGGTCCCTCCCTCGAGCCGCATCGAGATCCTCGGCTTGAACTCCAGCGAGGAGCAGTTGAAGGCCTGGAAGGGTGCCGTGGCGACGGCCAGGGTGTCGTCGCCTTGGTCGGCGTAGCGCTGGCCGGCTCCGTTTAGGGCTGAGGCGAGGGTGAAGCGGTTGCAGCTGGTCGGGTTGAGGGTGAAGTTGGGGCGGTCAAGGTAGGCGCGGACGTCGCGGAGGTGAATCGGGATGCCCTTGATGATGTGGGGGATCGGGTCGGTGCCGGTGGCGTCGATCGAGGCTTGGGCGGTCTGGGGATCGATGCGGATTGCCGAGCGCACGATCACGACGCCAAGGTCAAAGGGCCCGACCAGGGCCGAGTCGATCGCCACCACCGAGAAGGAGGAGCCGCGGTAGGGACCGGCGAGGTAGAGGTTTCCCGGCGCGTAGGCCAGCACCGAGCCGAGGCCGTAGCCGGAGGTGGTGTGGCCGATCAGGCTCGCCGCCGGGCAGGACGGGTGATCTCGCTCGGCGACGCCGGAATTCGCCCGCGCGGCCTCGATTGCCGCGTCGGGACAGTAGGGGACGCCGGCGATCTTGCCGAGCAGGCCCGGCGGCAGCTGGGCGGAGTAGGAGACGATCTCCTGTTCGGTGTCTTGCCTGGTCAGGTGCAGGTAGAAGGGGGTGTAGGAGCCGGCGTTGGAGTTGAGCGTGCCGCCTTTGGCCTGCGGGGCAAAGGGCGGGAGGCCGGAGGGGCAGGGGCCGCCGCCGACGCCCGCGGTTATCGAGAGCGGCAGCGAGGCGTGCTTGGCTAGACTCGCGTCGCGCCAGGCGGTGAGGTCGGCCTCGGTCGAGAAGCTGCCGCAGGACGCCGGGGTGGCGAGCGGGCTGCGCTGGCCTTCGCGAAAGTGGATGCTGAGGTCGGAATAGGGCAGCTGCGGCAGCTTGTCGAAGATCGCCGTGAGCCTGCCCGTGGCCGGATCTGCCTTCAGCTCGCCCGCGACCTTGACCAGGAAGCCGCGATCGAGCGACTTGGCGACCAGGTAGACGGCGATCAGGCCGCCGGAGGGGTTTTGGTAGGGGGCGGCGAGAAAGATCGAGCCGTCGATCGCCCCGGCGATGATCGGGCTGACCACCCTGAAATCGCCTATTTTCGATTCGTTGGGACAGCCCGCGCCGGGCAGCGAGGAGGGGGTCTCGGCTTGGAACTGAGCCGGGCTGCAGACCCCGAGCCCCGAGCCGACCGAGGGATTGATCGTCACCCCTTCGGGCAGGGCGACTACCGCCTTTCGCACGGGTGAGGGGGCGGGGCGTTCGGGTCTGGTGACGCCGAGGGTGTCGACTTCGATGTCAAATCTGAATCCCGACGGCGAGGAGGCACGCGGGTCACTGAATTGAGCCAGCGCTCGCGGTTCGAAGTCAAGTCCTTGGCAGCCTTTCAGCGGCTCGTCGCCACTCCGTCGCGGCGCCGGAGCCGGCTGCTGCCAGGACTCGGCGATCGCGGTGAACTCAATCGGCTCTTCGCACGAGGTCGGCATCGTCAAGTAGGCGACCGGCGCGCTTTCGCTCTTGGCCGGGCGCCCGACCGAGCATTTCGCCCAGCCGAAGGTCGGCTCCGCCTCGTTCAGGCAGTTGCCACGCTGGGCGTTGTGGAGAATCGACCACGGCGTGCCCCAAATCGTCAGCGTCAGCCCGGAGATATCGACGAGCTGGGCAACGTTCTTAGTCGCCAGGGTGATGCCGTATTCGCCGTCGGCCTGGCGGATCGAGGGGATGAAGATGATCGGGTCGCCGTAGGGGTTGATGCCGAGCTCCGACGGCACTCCCGGCGGCGGCGAGAGGTTGAAGATCCCAAAGGTGCGCGTCGTTCCACCGGCGAAGGAGGAGCGCAGGGTGGCGATCCCGACCTGGGTGTTGTCCTTACAGCTCTCGCCCGAGAGGCTTTCTTCCCAGGGCGAGTGGCGTGGAGTGTGGAAGTCCGCCTGGCTGCATTCGGGCACCGCGGTGGGGTTTTCGATAAGCCCGGGCGGCAGTTCGAGGCTGAGGTTGCGCAGGTCCCCCTCGGTGAACGGGCCACCCCCTTCGGGTTGGAAATTGAAGTCGGCGGTGAGGGCGACCGGGTGAGCGCCGGCGTGGGTCTCTACCTGCCCACCCTCTTCGTAGACGTGAGCGTCGAATCCTTCGGCGCCCGGCAGGAAGTCGAAGGCCCCCGCCGCCGGGGGCACGAGCAAAACCGCCGCCGCGACCGCGGCGAAAGCGCAGGCGAGACGCCTGCTCATCGGCCGCCGCCCACCCTGTGCTTGCCCTTGGCGTGCTTGGCGTGGTGAGCCTTGCCGCGCTTCTTGCCGTGATGCTTTTTCGGTTTCGGCCCTAAGAAGCGCACCGGCCGATTACCCGGACCGGAAACGAGCGTGCCCGGGGTGGGATCGTCGGGAGGCGACGGCAGGCTCTGACAGGCGTCGCCGAGGCAGTCGATGACGACGTCCGATTCCGAAAAGCCGCCGCCCACCCGGGCGTCGTAGGCATCGACGGAGCCGCGAGGGTCGACGCCAACCAGCGACTCGCTAGTGATGAAGAAGACATCCGACCCGTCAGCGGTCGCGTCGAGGAAGGAGGCGCCTTCGGTACCCCTGCCGCTGGAGATCAAGCTGACGCAGCCGGGCGAGCGCCGGCAGTCCCCGGCACCCTGCATCTCCCACTCGTAGACGTCGGGGTGAGAATTGGTGTCCTGAACCACGAGCTTGTCCGCGGAGTCGAAGAAGAGCCGGCTGCCGTCAGCGGAGAGGACCCGAGGCTTGTAGGCACGGGTCGTGCCGTTGGCGGGGGCGCCCGGAATCGACGAGGGACCGGCCGCGCGTTCGCCGGTCGGGTTGCAGGAAGCGCAGCTGAGCGCTGCCGCCCCGCCCCCCACCGGCGGCCCGTAGAGGTAGAGCTCGGTGTCGGGCAGCCCGGTATTGGCGTCGGTGTTGTCGTAGCCGGTCAGTTCGACGTTAGAGAGGAAGGCGATGTAGGTGCCGTCGGAGCTGACCCGCGAGGTGCCGGTGGCGGGTGGGTAGTCGCTCGGCAGCGTCGCGTCGGCGCCGGGGGCAACGGTCGTAAGCGCGCCGCTGTGCCAGAGCTCGAGTCCGTCGCCGTCCTGGAAGTAGACGTAGTTGCCATCGGCGGAAGCGCCGAGGACCCCCACGACACCCCCCGCCGGAGTGATGTCGACGGCGGTTTTCGTCGCCGCGGTGAAGCGATACAGGTGTTCACCCTTGCTAAAGAAGGCGACCGCGCCATCGGGCGTGGCTACCTGGAAAGTCCCTCCTCCCCCCTGCGCCCCGTCGACCTGATCGGTCACAGCGCCGTCGCTCAAATAGAGATTTCCCCCCTGCGTCCAGTAGACCCGCGAGCCGTCGCTGGAGACGGCGCCGTTCGGTGCGGCGATTTTGGCGCCGGGGGTGCCGCCGTTGATTGATTTAAGGCCGGCGAGGGACCACTCGTAGAGGTTGGGTGCGTTCGGGTCGCACCGTTCGGGCCCACCGGAAGCTTCAGTGGCGTCGGCGGTCAGCTTCGCGCAGCTGGACAGCACAACGTGAGATAGGTCGGAGCTGGCGGCGGCGAAGGCGACTTCGAATTTCGACGGCGAAACGCCCGTGGCGTGGGCCACGTCCGCGGGCCCGAGCAACGACACGAGAGCTCCGGTTGAGTTATCGCGCAGGTAGTAGGCCATGTAGCCGGGGGGAGCGCCGGTGCCGGGCAGTGGTTGGTTCGGCGCCGGGCAGCCTTCGATGCCGCCGCGGCAGGCGAGGCCGCCGAAGAGCAGCGCCCGCGAGAGGTCGGTCGAGAAGAGCCGGTAGGGGGCGCCATCGGGTTGGTCGCCGTAGGCGCCAGAGTCGAGCGGGGTCGAGACGTTCCCGGTGCTCCAGCCGGCCGCGCTTCGCGCGGAGGTGTATTGACTCGCCGGTGGTGCGCCGGCGGCGTTTCCAAAAGAAGTTGAGGATCCGTAGGTGACGATGGGGGCGATCGCCGCGGCCTGGATATCCCCGCCGCCGAAAAGCGTTTCGGGCGCGGCGATCGCCCCGCCGCTCTTATCGACTGGGGAAACCAACTCCCAGCCCCGGCCGTCAGGCAAATGGAAGACCAGTGAGATTTCCTGGGTAGTGAGAACGTGCTCGGGACTGACTGCCAGGGGACCTGCCGAGTTGGTTGCCACCGGCCGGTAGTGGTAGGCGGTAGCGGGTGTCAGCCCCGCTACGTTCGCGAAAATCGTCAGCGGTTCGGAGACTTCGACCACCGGAGTCCGGACTGCGCCGACAAATCCTTCTCCGGGGGGGTTCGCCTTGTAGGCGGCGTCCGATATGTACTCGAAGTAGAGAGCTGTTTTGAAACCGTTGGGATCGACTTCAGCTTCAAACTTGGCCCCGGTCGCGGTGACCTGGGTCACCCAGAAGGCCTTGACTTCTGGTGGGCCCGCGGCCGTCGCAAGTGCAGGGACGATGAGGATCGCCGCACACACAATCAGCAATGCTTTCCCTAGACGCCCCAAGCCCTCTCCTTCCCAGTTCGCAGCCCCGGGGAGGAACCTTACGGTACGCCTAGAGTCTTATCAAGACGAGTACTGGGCGCGGCTGCTGGAGGACGCTGCCCGCTCGGCCGCGGCGACGATGTGCGCCGCGTCGATTCCGGCCGCCGCCAACAGTGACGCCGGCGGTCCGCTGGCGGGCCTTCCGGTCACGGCGAGCCGGATCAGGCGCGCGCTCGAGCCGGCTTCGGCGAGCACGCCGGCAACCGTCTCGCCGATCCCACCCTCGGGCCAGTGGTCCTCCACCGTGACCAGGGCGCCCGTCTCCTCCGCGGCCTTGAGCACGGTCTCGGCGTCGACCGGCTTGACCGAGTAGAGGTCGATCACCCGAGCTGAAACGCCCTTGCTGGCAAGCTCGTCAGCGGCGGCGAGGCATTCGCGCAGGGTGATGCCGGCGCCGACCAGGGTCACGGCATCCTCGCCGCTTGAGCGAACCGTGCGGCTGCCACCGATCTCGAAGCTCTCATCCGCCTCGTAGAGCACCGGCGTCGCCTCGCGGGTGGTGCGCATGTAGCTGACGCCGCGGTGCTGGCGCATCGCGTCGAGCAGCTGCACCGCCTGGTTGGCGTCGCTGGGGTAGAGCACGACGCTGCCGAAGACGGCGCGCAGTGAGGCGATGTCTTCAAGTGCCATCTGCGAGGGGCCATCAGGGCCGATCGAGACGCCGACGTGGGAGCCGCAAAGCTTCAGGTCGGCGTCGGAGATCGCCGCCATGCGGACGAAGTCATAGGCGCGGCTGAGGAAGGCTCCGAAGGAGGAGGCAAACGGCTTCCAGCCGCGCGTCTGCATGCCGACCGCGGCGGCGACCATCTGCTGCTCGGCGATGTACATCTCGAAAAAGCGGTCCGGATGCTTGGCAGCGAAGCGTTCGGCGTAGGTCGAGTTGCCGACCTCGCCGTCAAGCGCCACGACCTTCTCGTCGATCGAGCCGATCCAGGCGAGGGCGTCGCCGTAGGCGGCGCGGGTCGCGACCTTCTCGCCGAGCTCGTAACTGGGACGGTCGACCGCGGCGCGCCCGATCTCGAACGGCTTCGGGGCCGGCGGCGACTGCACCGCGACGCTCAGATCGCGAATCCCACCCAGCTCCTCGACCGCGGCCTCGGGATCGGCGAGCGGCTTGCCGTGCTGGTTCTCCTTGTCCTCAACCGCGGCGACGCCAGACCCCTTCTTGGTGCGGGCAAAGATCACCGCGGGACGGCCGGCCTCCTGGGCACGGCCATAGGCGGCGTCGATCGCATCGAGGTCGTGGCCGTCGATCTCCTGAACGTCCCAGCCGCAGGCGCTCGCGCGCGCCGCCAGCGAGGAGGTGTCCCAGCCGTGCATGGTCGGGCCGCGCTGGCCGAGCCGGTTGACGTCGACGACCGCGATCAGGTTGCTGAGCTGTGCGTAGCCGGCGTGCTCGAAGGCCTCCCACATCGATCCCTCAGCCAGCTCGGAATCGCCGCAGAGCACCCAGACCCGCAGATCGGAGCGCTCAAGGCGGTCGGCGGCAAGCGCGATGCCGACCGAGATCGGCAAACCCTGGCCGAGCGAGCCGGTGGCGACGTCGACCCAGGGAAGTTCCGGCGTCGGGTGGCCCTGCAGGCGCGAGCCGAACTCGCGGAAGGTGAGCAACTCCTCATCGTCGATCGCACCGGCCGCCTTGTAGAGCGAGTAGAGCAGCGGCGAGGCGTGACCCTTGGAGAAGACGAGGTGATCGTTGGCCGTGTTCTCGGGCGCGTCGAAGTCGTAGCGCAGGTACTTGCTGAAGAGCACCGCCATCAGGTCCGCTGCCGACATCGAGGAGGTCGGGTGACCGGAGTTCGCCGCCGCGGCGGCGCGGACGGAGTCGACTCGAAGCTGCTGGGCTAGCTCGTGCACGGGCGGGGACAATATCTGGCGCTAGCCGATCGCGACCATGCGCTCAATCGGCAGCCGTGCCCGCTCGGCAATCTCGGCCGCCACGCTAACCTCAAACTTCATCTCGCGCAGACAGTCGCGCAGCTTCGGCAGCGTGATCATCTTCATGTACTTGCAGGTGGCCATCCGGTTGGCCTCGACCAGATTTGCCCGCGGCGCCGCCTGCTGGAGCGGGTAGAGCATGCCGTTCTCGGTGGCGACGATGAAGCTGCCGTCCGGGTGACCTTCGACGTGCTCGAGCATGCCCGAGGTGGAGAGCATGTGGACGCCGTCGGGCTCGATGTCACCGGCGGCGACGTACTCCATCGCCTGGGTTGCGCAACCGCACTCGGGGTGAATCAGCAGCTCGGCCTCGGGATGTTCGGACCGCGTCCGGGCGATGTCGGTGGGACGGATGCCGGCGTGAACGTGGCACTCACCGTCCCAGATGTGAAAGCGGTCGCGGCGTTCGGCGTCATCGCGGATGCCCGTCTCACGCTCGACGAAAGCGCCGAGCCACATGTCGGGCCCGAAGAGGATCTCGGTGTCAGCGCCGTGCTCGGCCCAGATATGTTCGACCACCTTGACCGCGTTGGATGAGGTGCAGCAGTAGTCGGTCTCGGCCTTGACCTCGGCCGAGGTGTTGACGTACATGACGACGAGCGCGCCGGGGTGCTCGGCCTTCCAGGCGCGCAGCTGGTCGGCGTTGATCGAGTCGGCGAGCGAGCAACCGGCGTTGAGGTCCGGGATCAGCACCGTCTTCTCCGGCGAGAGAATCGAGGCGGTCTCGGCCATGAAGTGAACACCGCAGAAGGCGATCGCGTCGGCGTCGGTGGCCGCGGCCTCGCGCGAGAGGCCCAGCGAGTCACCCATGTGATCGGCGACGTCCTGGACCTCGGGCAGCTCGTAGTTGTGGGCCAGGATTACCGCGTTGCGCTCGGCGGCGAGCGCCCGTACCTCTTCGCTCAGGGCAGCGATCCCTGCGGGCGAGAGCGCGTCCGGAGTTGTGGGTTGGATCGTCGGGAGCTCTTGCATGAGCCCTTCCTTTCCTGATGTTCGCTGGCCCGGCACCTTGCCTTGAACCAGTCGAATGAACGAGGTTCAAGTCTACCCTCTTGACATGCCCGAGCTTCCAGAGGTCGAGATCACGGCCAGAAGACTGAGCACTGCGCTAGGTGGAGCGACGGTGGAATCGGTCATCGCCCCGGGGATGAACGTGATGAAGACGTTTGATCCTCCACTGGAAATGCTTGTGGGCAGAGAGGTAACCGGGGTGCGGCGGGTCGGGAAGATGCCGGTGGTTGAGTTTGGGGATCTGGCCCTGTTGATCCACTTGATGTCGGCCGGCCGGCTGCGGCTATTTGACAAACGGGCATCGGCGAAAGACCGGGCCTCTCGGGTGTTGGTTCGACTCGACGATGGTCGGGAGCTGCGCTTGCGGGAGTTCGGGACCAAGCAGCGGGCCTGGGCAAAGCTGCTGGCCGCCGATGCCGTTGAGGAAGACGAGATGGTCGCAAGGCTGGGGCCGGAAGCCTGGCCCCCTCCGCTGCTCGACGTCTTTGCCGAGTTGATCGACAAGCCGCGCCATCTACACCCGCTCCTCCGCCACCAGGGGGATATCTCGGGCATCGGCCGCTCCTGGGTCGACGAGATCCTCTGGGAGGCGCGACTTTCACCGTTCAAGAAAGGCTCCGAACTGGACGAGGAGGAGACCAAGCGTCTGCACGCGGCGCTCCACGTGCTGGGTGACGCGATCGAGCACTACGAGGAGACGATTGGCGAGCAGCTACCTGACAAGGTGCCGATGCCGCTCAAGGTTCATAAACGTGAGGGCAAGCCCTGCCCGCGCTGCGGCACGACGATCGAGGCGGTCTTCTTCTCCGAACACCAGACCAACTACTGCCCGAAGGAGCAAACCGGCGGCCGGGTGCTCAAGGACCGCCGCCTTTCGCGGCTGTTGAAGTGAGCGGAGGGAGAGTCAGGGGGCCCCTCCCCATGAGGCCGTTGCGCAGCAGAGCGGTTGCGCGCTTCGAGGCGTGATCCCCGAGCCTCCTGGGGAGGGGCACCTGACTCTCTACGCCAACTCGATCAGCATGCTGAAGTCGAGCGTCGGGGCTGAATGGGTCAGGGCTCCGACGGAGATCAGGTCCACTCCCATTTCGGCGATGCCCCTCACCGTCTCCAGGTCCACACCGCCGGAGGCCTCCAGTGACGGGCCTTTGCCAGCAGCGGCGTTTTCGTCGCGCAGCCTGACTGCCCCCCGCAGCGTCTCGAGGTCCATGTTGTCGAGCAGGAGGATGTCAGCGCCGGTGCCGAGCGCGTAGGCGACCTCGTCGAGGTTGCGGCACTCGACCTCGACCGCCAGATCTGGGTGCTTGCTGCGAGCACCGTGGACCGCCTTTGCCAGGCTGCCGGCAAGGGCGATGTGGTTCTCCTTGATCAAGATTGCGTCGTAAAGACCCATGCGGTGGTTGCGCCCGCCGCCGGCCAGCACCGCCGCCTTCTCCAACTCCCGCAGCCCCGGAGTCGTCTTGCGCGTATCGAGAATCGCCGCCCCGGTGCCGGCAACCGCCTCGACGAAGCGCGCGGTCAGCGTCGCCACCCCGGAGAGGTGACCGAGGAAGTTGAGCGCGGTCCGCTCAGCCGCAAGCAGCGCCGCAGCAGAACCACTGGCAAATAGAACCTCGGCGGGAACCGCGTCTCGCCACTGCCCCTCGACCACCAGGTTGTCCACGTCCTCGACCCCGCACTGGCGCACCGTTTCCGCAACAAGCTCCAACCCATAGACGACGCCGGGCTGCTTCTGCACGATCCGAGCCCGCCCCCGCGCCTCCGCGGGAATGGTCGCCTCCGAAGTCACGTCACCGGAACCGACGTCCTCCGCCAAAGCACGCGCAACGATTTCGGGGAGCGTCTCGGCCATCCCGGCAGCCTAAATCAGCGCTGCGGTCGTACTTGACTCCGCATAACGGAAAGAACTACGACCGCACAGCGCATTCTGCCCTGCCTCGACAAGCGGTCGCACTTTTTGCCGCATAACGGGAAGAAATACGACCGCTGGCGTGGAGGCTCACATTCGGGCCTCCCGAAACGTTTAATTCAACAGGTGACCGCATTGCCGCCATTTCAGACACTCCTAGACGACCACGCTGCCGAAGTGATGGGCGTGCTGCGCGGCGCGGTTGGACGCACCGATGCCGATGACTGCTTCCAGGAGACCTTCCTCGCTGCCCTGCGGGCCTACCCGAAGCTGAAGGACGCGAGCAACCTGCGGGGCTGGCTGCTGACGATCGCCCACCGCAAGGCGATCGACCATCACCGCGCCAACGGTCGCCGTGCGCTTCCGGTCGCCGAGGTGGTCGAGGTCGCGGTCAGCGACCCGGAGCCCGGCGACGGCATCTGGGAGGTGGTCGGCGCGCTGCCGCCGAAGCAGCGGGCCGCCGTCGCCCTGCGCTACGGCAGCGATCTACCTCACGCCGAGATCGCCGCAGCGCTCGGTTGCTCGCCGGAGGCGGCGCGGCGCAGCCTGCACGAGGGAATCAAGCGACTGAGGAAGGAGCTCGCATGAAGGCCACACTCGAACGTCTCGCGGACCGGGCCAGCGACGAGGGGCTGCTCGACGTCGCCTACGCGATGTCCGACTCTCCATTTGGGCCGCTGCTGCTCGCCGCCACCCCGCGCGGCCTGGTCAAGCTGAGCCTGCCCGGCCACGACCCCGAGCAGACGCTGGAGGATCTCGCCGCGCGGATCTCGCCGCGCCTGCTGGAGGCACCCTCCCGCCTCGACCAGGCGCGCCGTGAGCTCGACCTCTACTTCGAGGGCAAGCTGACCCAGTTCGATCTGCCGCTTGACTGGCAGCTGAGCAGGGACTTCCGCCGCCGGGCGCTGCGGGCAATCGACCGCATTCCTTATGGCAAGACCCGCAGCTACACAGAGATCGCCCGCAGCGCCGGCAACGAGCGCGCGGTGCGGGCGGCAGGCACCGCCTGCGGCGCCAACCCGATCCCGATCGTCGTCCCCTGTCACCGCGTGCTGCGCACCAGCGGCGCCCTCGGTGGCTACGGCGGCGGCCTGCCGATGAAGGAAGCGCTGCTGAAGCTCGAGGGGATCCGCTAAGCGGGAGCAGCGGCGGTGCCGAACAGCTCACGCGCCCGCTCGATCACGAGCTCGGGCCGCTCCTCGGCGATGAAGTGACCGCAGCGCTCCACTATCTCGACGCTCATCTCATCGGCGTAGGGCTCATAGCCAGCGAGGATGTCGCCGCGGACCACCGGGTCGGCCTCGCCGGCGAGGAGGCGGGTCGGCACGGAGCTGCGGCGGGAGCGGTAGTGGCCCTTTTTCAGCAGCGGCAGCTCGCGGACGAGGAAGCTGCGATAGACGTGCGAGGAGGCGAGCGCGTGATCGCGCGAGCGAAAGCTCTGCGCAAAGCAGGCGAGCTCTGCCTCGCTCCAGCGCATGTCCGGGTGCGAGCCACGCTTGTGCACGAGCTTGACGAAGCCGGGGGCGTGACGGAGGACGGCGGCTCCCAAGCCAGGACTGGCGAGAATGAACTGGTAGGCGGTCCGGTTGAGCATCTTGGGCGATGGCTTCGGTGGCTCGAACCACGGGTGCGCGGTGCCGAGGACGAGGTAGTGATTGATGCGCTCGGGCGCATCGAGGCAGAGCAGAAAGCCGGCGTAACCGCCCCAGTCGTGGCCGATCAGCTCGACGGTCTCGATCTCCAGCTCGTCGAGCAGCGCCAGGGCGTCGGTCGCAAACCCCTGCATCTCGTAGCGCCCGGCCGGCGCGTCGCTCCAGCCGAAGCCGCGCAGGTCCGGGCAGATCACCCGGCGTTCGGAGGCCAGCGCCGGAATCACCTTGCGCCAGGCCCACCAGTGTTGCGGCCAGCCGTGCAGCAAGAGGACCGGCGGGCCCTGCCCCGCTTCGGCGACGTGCAGCCGCGTCCCGTTCAGGTCGAGATAGCGGTGAGTGACACCATCGAGCTCTGGGGGCGGTCCGTACATCTCCAGCAATCTACATGGGGGAAATCCACACGCCACCGTTCTCAGCTCAAGTCCGCCGCAGCTCGCGCCGATCCATGGCTGGATGAACCATCCGGGTCAGCGAACCTCAGCTCACTCCCCGCAGCCGATGACCAGGCTCGCAACCCTTGCCTGGTCGTTGCTGGCGATCTCGCTCGTGGCGGCCCTGCTCTTTGTGCGCCAGGCCGAGGCCGTCGTCGTCACCACCCCCGCGCAGGCTCCTGCCACCGTGACCAGCGCAGTCGAAGACGAAGAAGTCGAAGCTGAAGAAGAAGCGGAAGGCGAAGAAGACGAAGAAGACGAAGAAGAATTCGAAGACGAGGAAGAGGACGAAGGGGCGGGAAGCGCCGGGCCCCTCCTTTTGCCGCCCGAATGCCTGCTGCACACCGCCGAAGCCCATGTTGCCGCCTCAGCTGCCCAGGGCGTGGTCCGGCTCTCGATTCACTACACCTCCTACGCCCCAGCCAATGCAACCGTGGACTACTGGCTGAAGGGCGGCAAGGGCTCGCTCCAGCTCGGCGAGTCGAAGCACCGCTTCAACCGCCAGGGCACAATTCACGAGGAGGAACACCTCAGTGACCGGGAGATGACCAAGGTGCTCGCGGCGCGCGTCTTCATCGTCCAGCTGGACATCGCCACGGCCCCATCCTTCTGCGACAAGTACTCGACCCAGCGCCTGACCACCAAGCACGCCGCCGGTGGCCACGCAAGCTGGTCCAGGCCTCGCTAACCCAAGTCCGCCAGCCAGTCCCGGGCAGCAGCGAGGTGAACCGGGTCGATCTGGTGGCCGATATCGGACTCGTGGTACTCGACGCTGAGGCCACCCTGCTCGAGCAGCTGCCGGGCGCGGTGCGCGAAGCCGATCTCGATGATCGGGTCGCGACGGCCGTGGGCGATGAAGACGCGCGTTCCCTGCCGGTCGCCGAACTCAGGCTGCCAGTCCTCGACGGCCGGCACGAAGCCGCTGAAGGCCAGGATCCCGGCCAGCGGGGGCCGGTCGCCGCTCAAAGCCATCGCGTAGCTCATCACCGTGCCCATCGAGAACCCGCCGAAGACGGTTTTGGAGGGCTCGATGCCGGTCTTCTCCCAAAGGCCATCGTGCAGCTCGGCCAGCGCCGCGCGAGCAGCCTGAAAGGTGTCGTGGTCGGGATAGCCGACCCGCGGCACGAGATACCAGTGATAGCCAGGCGAGCCTTCGAGCACCAGCGGCCCCCGCGGCGTGACCACGTGCAACCGCCCCTCAGGGTCGAGCGCATCGGCAAGGCCGAGCAGGTCCCGCTCATCGGTCCCGCGTCCGTGGTGGAGCACGAGCAACCCCTCCGGCTCGGCGCCGGCAGGGCGCTCCAGGTAGGTCAACGACTCGATCGGCCCGATCCTTAGTTCGCCGACGAGGCCGCGGTTTTGTTCAGGTAGTCGCGGATGAAGTCGTCGAGGTCGCCGTCGAGGACGCGCTGGGCGTCGCCGGCCTCGTGGCCGGTGCGGTGGTCCTTGACCCGCTGGTCGGGATGGAGGAAGTAGCTGCGGATCTGCGAGCCCCAGGCGACGTCCTTGACCTCGCCCCGCACCTTCGCCATCTCCTCGGCCCGTTTGCGCTCCTCCAGCTCGATCAGCTTCGAGCGCAGGAACTGCATCGCCACCGCCTTGTTCTGGGTCTGCGAGCGCTCGTTCTGGCACTGGACGACGACGCCGCTGGGGATGTGGGTGATCCGCACCGCCGAGTCGGTCTTGTTGACGTGCTGACCACCCGCGCCGGAGGCGCGATAGGTGTCGATGCGCAGGTCGGCGTCGTCGATCTCGACCTCGACCCCCTCGTCGACCAGCGGCCCGACGTCGAGCTGAGCGAAGCTGGTGTGGCGGCGCGCCGAGGAGTCGAAGGGGGAGATCCGCACCAGGCGGTGGACGCCGCGCTCGGCGGCAAAGAGGCCGTAGGCGTTCTCGCCGCGGGCGATGAAGGTCGCCGACTTCAGCCCCGCCTCCTCCCCCGGCGAGGCCTCCTTCATCTCGACCTCGAAGCCGCGCCGCTCGGCCCAGCGCAGGTACATCCGCAGCAGCATCTCGGCCCAGTCCTGCGAGTCGGTGCCGCCGGCGCCGGCGTGGACGGTGACGACGGCGTCGCCAGCGTCGTACTCACCGCTGAACAGCCGCGCCTCTTCCAGCCCGGCGAGGCGGCGCTCGGCCGAGGAGAGCTGCGCGGTCAGCTCGGCCGCCATCTCCTCGTCTTCGGCCGCCATCTCAGCCAGGTCACCGAGGTCGGCGACGTCGGACTCGAGCCCGCGGAAGGTCTTCAGCCGGCGCTGCGCGCGGGCGTGCGCGGCGGAAATCCGCGCGGCCGTTTCCTGGTCATCCCAGAAACCGGGCCGCTGCATCTCCCCCTCGAGCCGCTCCGCCTCGGCTTCCAGCCCAGCGGGGTCAAAGGTAGTCCGAGAGCAGGGACAGCTGCTCGCGGACAGAGGCCAAACGCGGTGCGATCGATTCGGTGGAAGCGGCGTCGGCCATAGAGACAGGCTATATGCCCGAACTGCATCAAATTCCCTATCTGTCGGGATGAGAATTGGATGCAGTTCGGATCAGGCAGGGGCGCGGGCGGAGATGATCCAGGTCGAGGCCGGGGCGTAGACGCCGTCGGGGCCGTCGAACTCGGCCAGGGCCTCGCGCAGGTCGGCGGCGATCTTCGGCTTGATCTCGTCGATCCGGTCTTCCCACAGTCGCAGCACCTCGCCGGCTGGGCCGAGCGCCATGTTGAACTCGACCGCGTGGTCGAGGTCGTTGCCGATCTTCAGTGGCAGGTCGCAGCGCTGAAAGCTCACCTCCTCGAAGCCGGCGATCGTCAGCTGCTCGCTGACCGTGTCGGCGTTGGCCATCGAGAAGGGCCCCGGCCCGCAGGTGGGCTGGTCGGTCTCCTCCGGGTGGTCGAGATATTGGTCGACGACGAGCTCGGCGCGGCGAACCCATTCGTTGTCGAGCTTGCGGCGCCAGACCACGGCGCAGAGCCGGCCCCCCGGCGTGAGCGCCTTGCACACGTTGCGCAGCGCCTGCACGGGGTTGGCGAAGAACATAATCCCCATCCGCGAGAAGGCGTAGTCGAAACTCTCTTCGAACTCGGTTATCTGCACGTCGCCGACGGCAAAGCGAATGTTCGCAACATCGGCCTCCCCCGTCTCCTTGCGGGCCATCTCGATGAAGGGCTCGGAGACGTCAATGCCAAGCGCGTCTCCACCGGGACCAATCAACTCGGCCAGCCGTAGGGTCGTGTCGCCGAAGCCGCAGCCAAGGTCGACGACGCGGTCGTTAGGCCGAGGCGGATGTGCCGCAAGCGCTGCCTCCCCATGCGCGCCCAGCCCGCCAGCGACGAGATCGCGGTACTGCACGAAACACTCGAACAGCGGCCCGCTCCAGGCCTCAGTCGCCTCGCGATTCTCAGCTGCCGGGGCTCCCATTCCCTCCATGGTACGCCCGCCAGGCCCCCTCGCGATCCTCAAACGGCCGCCAGCTGCAAATCCGGTGCTCGCGCAGCTCGAACAGCCAGCCCATCTCTTCCTCGCCCGCCGGAGAGCCGTCCTCGTCCCAGCGCCAGATCCGCTTGATCAGCGCCAGCGCGTGTCCCCCACCGCCCTCGGTGTCATCCTCGAACAGCTGCTCCAGCTCGATTGTCTGCTGCACCCCGCCGGGCGGGCGAGTCGCCCAAAGACGCGCGGCCTCCGCTCCCTTCCGCAGCCCCTTCATCGAGTGCAGCTCAACTTCAGGATCGAGCACAGCGACGAACCCATCCAGATCGCGCTCGTTGAAGGCCCGGATGAACTCACGAACGGGATCGTGAATCACGAAGGGCAATCCCGGTAGGGGTGGAGCGTCTTGTACTTTTTGGGCGTCCACCTCGAGGCGCCAGCAACCGCGTCTCCACCCAAAAAGTTAAGCGGAACCCCTACCGGGATTGCCCCTACGCCCCATGGCACTTCTTGAACTTCTTCCCTGAGCCACACCAGCATGGGTCGTTGCGGCCGATGTTCTCGTGCTCTCCCTTGACCACGGTCTCGACCACCTCGGTCGCACCGTTGCCGCCGGCGCCCGCGGCGACCATGTCGGCGGCGACCACACCCCCCGCTCCCCCTGCCGCCGCCTCGCGCAGGGCCGAGGGCTGTCCGGCCTGGGTGCCACCCGAGTAGTCGAGCGAGGTCGGCTGGGCGGCGCCGTTGGGGGCGAAAGCTTCGTGCGCCTGGGAGGGATCGATCTCGACCTCGACGTGGAAGATCGCCTTGCTGAACTCCTCCCAGATCGAGTTCATCAGCTCCTCGAACATGCCGAAGCCCTCGTTCTTGTAGGCGACCAGGGGATCGATCTGGGCGAAGCCGCGCAGGTGGATGCCCTCGCGCAGGTAATCCATGTCGTAGAGGTGCTCGCGCCAGCGGTTGTCAATCACCTGCAGCAGGATCGAGCGCTCCAGGTAGCGCATCAGCTCCCCGCCGAAGGTCTGCTCACGCTCGTCATAGGCGTTCATCGCGTCGTCGTCGAGCGCGTCCTTGAGCTTCTCGCGGTCGAGCGTCTCCGGCGGCATCGCGGCGACGTCGATGCTGACCGGCCAGATCTGGCGCAGCTGGTTCTCCAGCTCGCCCATGTCCCAGTCCTCGAGCACGTCGCCTGGCGTGTACTCCTCGATCAGGCGCTCGATCACACCCTCGATCTCATCGCGGGCGATCTCCGACATGTCGCGGCCCTCAAGGATCTCGCGCCGGTACTTGTAGACGATGCGGCGCTGCTCGTTCATCACGTCGTCGTACTCGAGCACCCGTTTGCGGATCAGGAAGTTCTGCTCCTCGACCTTCTTCTGGGCGTTCTCGACCGTCTTCGAGAGCATCCCCGCCTCGAGCGGCATCTCCTTGCCGTCGTCGTCGACCGGGCCGAGCCGGTCGAGGATCTTGTAGATGCGATCACCGGCGAAGAGTCTGATCACGTCGTCTTCGGCGGAGAGGTAGAAGCGGGTCTCCCCTGGATCGCCCTGGCGTCCCGAGCGGCCGCGCAGCTGGTTGTCGATCCGCCGCGACTCGTGGCGCTCGGTGCCGCAGATGAAGAGTCCGCCCAGCTCGCGCACCTCGTCCGCCTCGGCGGCGCAGATCGGCTCCAGCTCGGCGACCTTGGCCGCCAGCGCCTCCTCATAATCCTCGTCGCCCGGCGTGATCCCCTTCTTCTTCAGCTCGTGGATCGCCGACTGCTCGGGGTCACCGCCGAGCTTGATGTCGACGCCGCGGCCGGCCATGTTGGTCGCGATCATCACCGCGCCCTTGCGCCCGGCCTGGGCAATGCGCTCGCCCTCTCGCTCGGCGTGCTCGGGCTTGGCGTTGAGCACCGCGTGCTCGATGCCCTGCCGCTTCAGCTCGCCGGAGATCATCTCCGAGACCTCGACCGAGACAGTGCCGACGAGGATCGGCTGGCCCTTCTCGTGGCGGGCGAGGATCTCCTCCAGCACCGCTTTCCACTTGCCGTCTTTGGTCTTGAAGATCTGGTCGTTCTGATCGGCGCGGATCATCTGGCGGTGGGTCGGGATCTCGACCACCGGCACTTTGTAGATCTTCATGAACTCGGTCGCCTCGGTCAGCGCCGTGCCGGTCATCCCGGAGAGCTTGTCGTAGAGGCGGAAGTAGTTCTGCAGGGTGATCGTCGCGAGGGTCTGGTTCTCCTCGCCGATCGCGACGCCCTCCTTCGCCTCGACCGCCTGGTGCAGGCCCTCCGACCAGCGCCGGCCGTCGAGGATGCGACCGGTGAACTCGTCGATGATCTTCACCTCGCCGTCGATCACGGCGTAGTCCTTGTCTTTCTTGTAGAGCGACTCCGCCTTCAGTGCCTGGACCAGGTGGTTGACCAGGCTGCCGTGCTCGCCGAGGTAGAGGTTGTCGACGCCGACGAACTCCTCGGCCCGTTTGACACCCTTCTCGGTCGGCGAGACCGTCTTGTGCTTCTCGTCAAATTCGTAGTCGTGCTCGGCCTCGGAGGTGTCCTTCGATTCACCGAGGGAGCGCAGCTTGTCCTTGGCCTGGACGCCGTCCATCTGTTTGGCCAGGCGGGCGAAGGTGTAGTAGGTCTGGGTGGCCTGTTCGGGCTGACCCGAGATGATAAGCGGCGTCCGCGCCTCGTCGATCAGAATGTTGTCGACCTCGTCGACTACGGCGAAATGGTGACCGCGCTGCACGCACTGCTCGAGCGACGGCGACATGTTGTCGCGCAGGTAGTCGAAGCCGAACTCGGAGTTGGTGCCGTAGACGATGTCGCCGGCATACTTCGCCTGCCGTGTGGCGTGATCGTCACCCTCCTGGATCGAGGCGACGCTGACCCCGAGCTTGTCGTAGATCGGTTTCATCCATTCGGCATCGCGGCGGGCGAGGTAGTCGTTGACGGTGACGACGTGGACGCTGTCGCCGGCCAGCGTGTTGAGGAAGACCGCGAGCGTCGCGGTCAGCGTCTTGCCCTCCCCCGTTCGCATCTCGGCGATCGCGCCGTCGTGGAGGACCATGCCGCCGATCAGCTGGACGTCGTAGTGGCGCTGTCCCAGCGCCCGGCGCGAGGCCTCGCGGGTGAGCGCGAAGGCCTCGGGTAGGAGGTCGTCGAGCGACTCGCCCTCGGCCGCGCGCTTGCGCAGCGCGTCGGCCTCCTCGCGCAGCTCGGAGTCCTCGAGCAGCTCCATCTCGGGCTCGATCCGGTTGATCGCCTCGGCGCGCTTCTCGTAGCTCTTGAATTTGCGTCCCTCGCCGACCCGCAGCGCGCGCGTGACCATGTCCCTTGCAGCAGGCATTGCTCAAGGGTAGCGAGGGTGGTTAAGTGAGGGGGCTAGGCGGTGCGGCCGCGCATGCGGCCGACGGCGCGGCGGGTCTGGGTGCGCTTACGACGCAGCTCGCGGTGCTTCTTCACCTGGCGGCGGATGTCCTCGGCAAGGGCGTGGATCGTGTGCAGCATCTCGGGCGAGGCCTCACTCGCGCGCAGGGTGACCCCCTTCAGCCGCAGCGTCGCACCGGCGACCTGGCTGTTCTCAATCGAGGGGTTGCGCTCTTCATGGAGCTCGACGTCGAGCGTCGCCAGCTCCGAGACCTGCTTACCGACCCGGCGAAATCGTTTAGCCACATGTCTGCGCAGCTCGTCGGTTACCTCGACGTTGCGACCACGTATCTCGATCCGCATATGTTGCCTCCTTGGGTGTCGGTCGAACGATGCTACGCCCTTACAAGCGCCGCGTAAAGGTGATTGCAGCTACCCGGATCGCGCCACCGCTACGCAGAGCCCGGGCGCAGGCCGAAAGCGTGGCGCCGGTGGTCAGCACATCGTCGAGCAGGAGGACGCTGCGCGGAGCCTCGCCGCGCAGTTGCACCCGCGGCGGGTGACCGATGCGCTGGGCGCGGCGCTTGCCAACCTGGCGACCGCCGCCGCTGCGCACGAGGCAGGGCCGCAGGGGCAACCCAAGCCGTTGCTCCAAGGCGGCGGCAAGCTCGCCGGCCGGGTCGAAGCCGCGCGCCAGCATGCGCAGCGGCGCCGTCGGCACCGGCACGATCACGCCGCTGAGCAGGCTGGCCGGCGCCAGCCACTCAATTCGCTCGGCGATCAGGTCGGCGACGGGCAGCAAGCGGCGGAACTTCAGCGAGGTGACCAGGTCGCGGGCGACGCCCTCATGCGCGGCGGAGGACCAGGCGCGGTCCAGCCCCGGCGGACTGCCTCCGCTCAGCGGCTCGGCGTCGGCGAGGCGGCGAGAACAGCGGGTGCAGAGCACTGCGCCGGGGCGGCAGGAGCGCCCGCAGGCGGCGCAGAGAGCGGGCAGCAGGCCGGCGGCAACAGCGTGAAGAGCCTTCATGCCCCGATCCTGCGGGGCTCCGACGCGCCCATGGCGCGCTGGATGTCACGGGAGTGTCAGGGCTTTGCGACGCGGCCCGCGATGGCACCGATCAGCATCGCCTCGGGCGCCAGCTCGGTGCCCGAGAGGAGGATCGAGTCGCGCACCCAGGCGCCGTCGCCGATGCGGCAACCGTCGCCGACGATCGCCGGACCTTGGATGCGGACGCCAGTGCCCAGCTCGACCCCGGCGCCGACCAAGACCTGGCCCTCAATCTCGGCGTCCTGCAGAGGACTCGCCGAGCGCACGCCGTCGCCCACCTCGGGTGCGCCGGGCTCGACCTGAACCTCACCGCGCAGTGCGTCGAAATTGCCCTCGCGCATCTCCTCGAGATTGCCGATGTCGTTCCAGTAGGCATCGATCTCGTGCGAGTAGAAGGGGACGTCGTTCTCCATCAGCGCCGGGAAGACGTCCATCGCCCAATCCGCGAACCCCTCCGGATCGTCGGGCCCGGCGGCCTTGCTCGTTCCTGGCTCGGGGAAGAAATCGAAGATCTCCGAGCGGAACATGTAGATGCCGCAGTTGGCCAGGTCGGAGAGCGCTTCCGCCGGTTCGGGCTTCTCCTGGAAGCCCTGGACGCGACCGTCTGCACCGGTGATCGCGACGCCAAACTGGCTGGTGTCGCCGACCCGCTTGGTGGCGAGGGTGGCGATACCGTCGTGCGATTCGTGAAAGGAGCGCATCGCGCCGAGGTCGATGTCGCTGAGCGCGTCGCCGGAGATCACCAGGAAGCTGTCGCCGAGGAAGCCGGCGGCGTTGCGAACTCCACCGGAGGTGCCGAGCAGTTGCTCCTCGCGGCTGTACGAGAGATCAAGTCCGAAACCCGAGCCATCGCCGAAGTGCCCCTCGATCGTCTCCGGGAACCAGTGCAGGTTGGCGATCGCCTCGTTGAAGCCATGGCCTGCCAGCAGGCGCACGATGTGCTCCATTACCGGCCGGTTCGCCACCGGCACCATCGGCTTCGGCATTGCGTAGGTGATTGGGCGCAGCCGAGTGCCGAGTCCCGCCGCGAGAACCATCGCCTTCATCGAGCGAAGAATACGTATCTGGCCCGGCGCTTCCCTCAGGTACCGCGCGGCCTCCCTGCCTGCCGCAGGGAGTAGATGCGGCTCTTGCCATCGATACCGCCGTCCACCACTGCATCGCGCACGCGCATCCCCCTGTAGGCCTCAACCCGCTGCCTCATGACTTCAGCCGTTGGAGTTTCCGAGACGAGCCACGCTGCGATCAGCTCGGCCCGGTTCGTCGACGCACCGGCGTGGTTGGCCTGCTCGACAAGTTCGTCGAGCCGCGACCACAGCGGCACGGGAAAGGCGGGCGCCCCAGCACGCGGGACTTTGTCCCGATCCGTGAGCCGAGCGTCAAGCGATATCCGGCGGCGGCGCCCTGTTCTGTCGTCCGAAGGAATATCTAGATTGAATCAAGATTATGCCGGGGAAGCTGACCGCGATCGTAAGTAGGCAGCCAGGGGACTGGCTGACTCGCTCAACCCCACGGCCACAGCCGCGGGTACGCCCGGGGGAGTCGGCCCGCTACGTGTCCCTCAGCCTCGATGCCTGCGCCGTGGCATCGCTAAGGGCACAAGCGGCAGCAGCGGGGATTACCGTTGACGCGCTTGTAGCCCTGGCGATCGAGCTGCGGGCCGTCGAAGCGCTGCTGGAGAGGCTCGACGCGGTCCCTGCATATGGCACGCTGCCCACCGGTCAAAGCGATCGTCCAACGGCACTCCCACCCACCGGGCCACTGCGCAGTTGGGTCGAATCACTGGATCGGCAAGCCGGGCCCCAGGTTGCCGCCCACGACAACCTGCCTCAGTTGCTGCTCCCCGAGCGCCTCGAGCCTCGTCTACGCGAGATCGGAATCGACGCCGTCATCAGCACGATTGAGGACGACTACATGCCTCTCGCCATGCAGTGGGATGCGGCCGCGGCATGCGAGGGTCAGACGCTGACCGAGTGGCTGCTCTGCTGCAGCCTGTCCGCTGGCGAAAGGCGCTAGCTCACACGCCGCAGGCGCTGTTGCCGTCGCTGCTCGAACAGTCCAGCAACCGCCATCTCCTCAAGTGCCTTGAGTAGATGACCCGCCACGGCGGGAGAGCGATCCAGCACACCCTTCATCGCAAGTTCGCGACCGAGACGATCCGCCCCGAGCAGCCGACCGCGGAGTCGCAGGTAGCGCTGGGCGGGGACCAGTCCCTCCAGTTCCGCGGCGGCCTTGACCTCGCTGATCACGTTGTGGGTCGCGGGGTGCTTGACACGTTGATCGAGCGGGACCCCAGCGCAGCCGTAGCACTCGCATCCCGACTCCGGAACCGACTCGCTGGCCAGGATCGCCATCGCATCACGCGGCGCGAGCGAGGTGCACAGCGAGGCGGCCTCGAAACGCGGGGGCGGGACACGCGGGGTGCCCGACTGAGCATCCGGGCCGGGAAGGGCCTGGCTTACGCGCCGCGCCGGAACGCCCTGCACGCCAGCGACGCCCGCCGCCCAGAACAACTCACGAAGCGAGTTAGGCACCAGCACCGAGACGGGCCTTCCGCTGTCCTGAAGCAGCAGCGCCAGTTCCACCGCGGCGACGATCTGCCGAACCGTGGAGGTCTGCCCGAGGTGCTTGAGCGCCAGCCGAATCGCATCTACCGGGTAGCCGGCAAACGCGTTGGCGACCCGCATTTGCGCGATCGGGTCGACAACGGCCTCAACAGGCAACGCAACCGTCGCGATCACCGGCAACCCAACGATCGCAGGCGTCTCATCGCGCGCGTTGAGCGTGTCGCCGAGCAACCGCAGGGTGACGAGCATCTGCAGATCGACGGCGCCGCTGGAGACCGTCCACGGGGCGATCAGGCGGTCGACGCCGCTGCGCGCCGCGTCCGCAACGGCGCTGCGCGCGACGGAGCGGAGCTGGGCCGGTTCGTCAAGCAGTCGGCCGTCGTAGAGCTTGCCGGGGTTCGGCCGGTAGGGGAGGTTATTGAGCATCTTTTTCGCCTCCCAGTCCGGAAATGCAAAGGGCGCGACAAAGGGCTCGACTGCAAGCTTGATCTCGTAGCCTCCCAGTTGCTCGCGCGCAGCTTGCAGGGCCGCTTCGCGGTGGGCCGGGACAACCGTGGAGTCGGGCGGATTGCCGTCGAGGGCAGCGAATACCGCCGCCTCGACATCACCCCGAGTGTCGGCGAAGACCGAGACTTTCGGCGCCTGGACACGTGACCAGGGGGTGTGCGCCTTCAGCTCGCTCACATCTGCTGCATCCGTCTCCACCGAGCCGCGACGCCAGGCGATCTTGTCGAGCAATCGCAGCACGAGGCTGTCCTCGCGGGGGGAGACGCCAGGTCGCAGCGCACTCGGCCTTTCCGGCTTCTGTTCGCGGATTGCGTGGATCAGATCCTCATCGCGCTGGGTCGCCGGCGAAAACGGGTGAAGGCCCGTGTACATCTCGAAAGCGATGACGCCCAACGCCCACAGGTCACTCGCCGGGCAGCACTCGCCATCGAGCTGCTCGGGCGCCCGGTAGCGAGCAGTTCCGAAGGTGCGCCCAAGGGGGGTAGCGCGGTCGTCATCGGCAAGGCAGGCGACGTCAAAGTCGATGATCGCGACTGTGCCGTCGGGAAGAACGAGGACGTTCTCGGGCTTGAGGTCACGGTGGACGATCTGATTGGCGTGCAGGACGCCCAGACCGGTCGCCAGTTCGGCCACAATCCTGCGAGTGACAGCCAAGCTGGGCAACCCGCCAAGCGCGTCGAGGCGATGCTGCAGCGTTACCGCCCGATCGACGTACGGCATTGCGATCCAGAGCACCTCGAAGCCGTCGTCAACGGATGAGAAACCCGCATCCAGCACCCTCACCAAGTTTGGGCGCCGACCGAGCCCCATCAACCGAGCGGTGACCCGTTCGAACCTCTCCCGAACGACCTCGTCGGGATTTGGATGGCTGTCGATCACCTTCACGGCCACCGGCAAACCACCTGCGGTCGTCGCCCGATAGACGCTTCCCCAGCTACCAAAGCCGACAACGCTTTCACAGCAATATGGACCGACCGAAAACGGCGGGTTTAGGGAGAGTCGCACCAAAGCGACCCAAAGGGTCGCATCCGGCTCCGACAGAATTCGCGAGAACTATGCGTGGCGGGTCGAGACTGCGTGCTCGCGCCGGCCCGGTGCCTTGCCTTCGCCGTTCGCTGCCACCGTGCCGACCTCAACGCGTCGATGCGGCGGGTTCCCCCGCGGAGCGTCGAGCGAGTGAAAGAGCGCCTCGCCGCGGGGCAGCGCCTGCTCCCCCGCGAAAGCAAACTCGACAACCGAAACGAAATTCGGCCTCGCAAAGGGGTTGATCCGCTTCCAACCCAACGAACGCCGCCGGCCCTCGCGACAGAGATCGGACAGCAGGTGTTCCGTCGCAGCAGCAGTTCCAGCCGCTGTGAAGCCCGCGCAATAGATACCCCGGCGCGACTCGGAGACAAACGGGTTGCGCCAGACCACGATGACCGCGACATCGGTGTTGACATCGTCCTTCCCGTCGGACCAGCCGTTCCAATCCCACTCCTCGCTCCCGACGACCAGCCTTCGCGAGCCCTCTTCACGCGGACGAGAGATTTCGAGCTCGGGATGGGCTTCGTTGAACTCGTCGAGAAAGACTTTTGCCACGCGATTCTTCGGGGCGTCGCTCCCCCCAAGCACGACGAGATCCCTGGTCGGCGGATCGTCCAGCCGCTCGCTGACTCGAAGGTTGGTGTCCTTGTCGAGACGCAGACCGCCAATTCGCTCGGCAAAATGGGTGGCAGCGCGCAGCGTGTCGTAGCTGGTCACGTGACGACGATAGTTATCGCCTTCCTCGTAGTCGGAGGTGACGAGAACGAGGTCGATCGACTCGTCGCGCTTCAGGCTGAAGAAACGCGCGTCCCGATTAATCCTCGCAAAGAAGCCCAGCCATCTCGCCACGTTGGTGGCGGTGATGCCGAAGAGGCTAACTATCCCAATGATCAGGCCAGCATCCATGACTTCCTTCTTTCCGTCGAGCGTTCCAGCGTAGCGAAGCTTTCCGAGTAGCGGGACTTCATCCTGGTGATGACAGCGGCGGCTACGGTGACTAGGGCCGCCCGAGCGCGGCCTTGAAGCCCTCGATCGCCTCGACCGGCAGCGGGTCGACGCCGCGCGCCTCGGCCAGGGCAAGTGAGACCAGGTCACCCAGCATCGTCGCCCAGAGCAGGCGGGCGACTCGGGTCTCGCCCTCGGCCTCCACCCGCACCACCTCGGCGCCGGCGGCGGCGATCGCCTCGCCGGTCAACTCGAAGCGACGCCGCTCGCGCGGGTGCTGGTCAGAGTCCTCCAGCAGGACGGCAGAGAAGGCCTCGCCGTTCCAGCCGCAGATCTCGTTGTGATCGGCCTCGGGCAACTCCGAGTGGAAGGCGGGAATCTCGGCGTTCTCGTTGATCTGGGTCTTCCAGCGGCGGCAGACCGGCGCGGTCAGGTCGGCGCCGGTGACGACGGGGACCGTGCCCTCGAGCCGCGAGGCGATCTCGGCCGCGCGTGCCTGAAGATCATCCGCCCGCTCGGCGAGGAACCCGGCAGCGGCGTCGATCTCAGTGTGAATACGTGGGGCGACCCCGGCCAGGGCGGCTACCTCGGCGGCGCAAACCAGCATGTAGGCGACCGCCGTCCGCGGCGCCGGCAGGATTGCGGGCAGCCCGATCACCGGCAGGCCGGCATCGCGGGCGCCGTCGACCAGGGCACCGCCGGTGCTGGCGACCACCCGGCGGGCGCCGAGCGCCTCGGCGGCGGCGAAGCAGGACAAAGTCTCCTCAGTGTTGCCGGAGTAACTGGAGCAGAGCACGGTCCACTCCGGCGTCATCCAGCTCGGCAGCTCGTAACCGCGAATGGTGATCAGGGGACCGGTGAGTCGGCTGCCGAACGCCGCGGCGGCGAGGTCGCCGCCGATCGCCGAGCCGCCCATCCCGCAGACCATCAGGCCGGCCGCCTCGGCCGGCTCGAGCCGCGCCGATTCAACTCGCCAGAGGGCGTCGCGGAGGTGATCAGGGATGGCGAGGATGTCAGCGAGCATCAGGCTAGGACCGTCTCATCGGCACCGACGACAGCGGACTCAAGGACTGCACCGGGGGCAACCTCGACTCCGGCGGAGAGGATCGAGCCGCTGAGCCTGGCGCCCTCGCCGACCACGCAGCCGTCGAGCACGACCGAGTCACGGATCTCCGCCCCGTCGGCGACCCGGCAGCCCTGCCCGAGCACCGCGCGCGGGCCGATCGTCGCCCCGCTCGCGACCTCGACGCCGGCGCCAACAAGCATCCCCGGCGCGGTCGGCTGCACCCGCGTCTCGACCCGCCGCTCGAGGATGTCCCAGCTCGCCTGCAGGTAGCGCTCGGGGGTTCCTATGTCCATCCAGTAGCCATCCAGTCGCAGGCCGTGCAGGCCCTCGCCGACCAGCCGCGGGAAGACGTCGCGCTCGATCGAGACCTCCTCGCCAGGTGAGATCAGGTCGAGGACCGAACGCTCGAGCACGTACATCCCGGCGTTGATTTCCCCCGGCACGGCCTCCCCCGTCTTCTCGAGAAACTCGAGGACCGCCCCGTCGGAGTCGCTGTGGACCAGGCCGTAGGCGGAGGAATCCTCGACCGGGTGCAGGCCGAGGGTCGCCCGCGCCCCGCGCTCGGCGTGGGCGCGCAGCAGCGCGGTCAGGTCGAGGTCGGTGAGGACGTCGCCGTTGAGGGCGAGGAAACGCTGCTCGAGTCGCTCGCCGAGCTCGTCGGCGGCAAAGCGGATCGCGCCGGCGGTGCCGCGCCGCTCGGGCTCAACCACATAGGAGATTGAGACCCCCGCCCGCTCCTCCTCGCCCTCCAGGGCCCCGCGCAACACGTCGGGCAGGAAGCCGCAGGCAAGCACCACCTCGGTCACGCCATGGCCCGCCAGCCACTCGATCATGTAGGCGAGGAAGGGCCGATCGACCAGCGTCAGCGCCGGCTTCGGCACGGTCGCGGTCAGCGGCCGCAGCCGCGTTCCCTCGCCACCGACTAGAACGATGGCCTGCATCTATTCGGGCGTACCCGCAGGAACCGAAGCCTCAACCGCCCTGCCGATCCCCTCATACTCGAAGCCGGCGCCCCTGAGCAGGGAGGGATCAAGGAAGTTGCGGCCGTCGATCAGCAGCGGCCGTGCCATCCGCTCCGCCGCGGCGGCCCAGTCCAGCTTGGCGAACTCGGGCCACTCCGTGACCAGGATCGCCGCGTCGGCGTCATCGAGAGCTTCGAGCGCCGACTCGCGGAACTCGACCGAGCCGAACAGGCCGCGGGCGACGTCGCCGGCCACAGGGTCATAAGCCGCCACCTCCGCCCCCTCCCCTTCCAGCCGCGCCGCCAGCACCAGGCTCGAGGCCTCGCGCATATCGTCGGTGTGCGGCTTAAAGGCGAGTCCGAGCAGGGCCACCCGCTTGCCGAGCAGCGAACCGAGGTGCTTCTGCAGCTTGCCCACAACGCGCCGCTTCTGCAGCTCGTTGACCTCAATCACCGCGTTGAGCAGCTGGAAGTGGTAGCCACTGTTGCCGGCCAGCATCTTCAAGGCGCTGACGTCCTTCGGGAAACAGTTATGGAGGATGATGCCGCCGGTTGCGGCAACGGTCTGGGCGCCGGGCACCTCCAGCGAGTACACCGGGCCGCGGGCCATGCGCTTGGACGTACTTGTGACTCGCGCCCACGCGATTGAGGAGTCGCCGAACCGACGAAAGCCGGTCGGGGCGATCCGCTTGCTTTGCAGCGCGAGAGACTCGATCACCTGCGAGCGCTCGGCCTCGGGGATGAGCTGAACCGCACGTTCAACCTGATCCGCACCGCTGACCGTAAGCCAGTGCGTGTCCTTGCTCGACTTCGCGGTCCGCCCGATCCTCCAGGCACAGACGATCCCGAGATCGCCGAGAAGCCGTGCTACCCCGTCAGCCAACTCGTCGCTGATCGTGCCGAAGTCGATCGTCACGCTCGGCCCGCCGTTGACGAAGGACCAAGAGCCGTCCCCCTCCCACAGCCCGGAAAGAAGTGCCCATTTGCGTGAGCTCGATTGCTCCCAAATCAAATTCGGAAGTCGCTGCTCGTAGCTGTTACGCCCCAGGCCGAGGACATCGGTCCACCATGTGGCGAGAATTCGAGACGAGATCCGAACGCAACGCGAAGTGGGCGCCGTGAAGACCGTCGTCTTGACCCCCTGGCTCTTCCAGTAGTCGGCAACCTGCTGTACCAGGTGCTCCTCCTTGGTTGGATGGAACGACCAGGTGATGCGTTCACGCGTAGCTCCATTGCGGCCATGGTCCCTGCCCACGTGACCCTCGGCCACGTAGAGGCCGAGGACCCGCCAGAACTCCTCGTCGATCCGCAGTCGCTCCGGGACGAAGGTCCCGCTCCTAGCCGTACCCAGAGTCGCGCCATACAGGTCCATGTCAGATTCACATGCCTCGCGAAGGCGCAAAGCGCCTGTTCGACTAATGTCGCCCATCCGCTGATCTCGCCCGCGCGGATGCTCTAGAAGCGCGATCCGATCTGAAGGCGCCTGAGCGCGGAGAGACTCGATCTCCCGTCGCTGCGGGCGAACAATCACCTGCTCGTCGGGGATCGAGTCTTCAATCGCAGCGAAAGTCGAGTACACGGCCGGCGCGATCCCCTCCGCGCCGCCACCAGCCATCGGCAGCCAGTCGGAGTCGGACACCTCTTCGGCCCGGATGGTCGTAACGACCTCATCGTCACGTCCATCGCCGACGATGACCGGGTGATCGGCGGTAAGCAACACCCGACGGCCCATCTTGGTCCGGATCTCGACCACCTCGCCGTCGTATGACCTCTTTGTCAGCGTCGTAACCGGCATCCACTCCGCATTCCGCTCCCCCGGCACCCAGGACCAAGTCCAGAGATCTCGCGGCGTGATCGCCTCGCCGTTTGTTGCCGCCTGATCACCGCCTTCCGCCTCCCAGAGCTCGGCGAAGCTGACCAGCTTGGCTGTTCCGTGATGACGCACGAGGAGCGTCTCCGCGCCGTCAAAGCAGGAGCCGCCGTAACCGATCCCCGGACGCAGGAAAGAGGGACCGATGCGCTGGTCAAGGCCCATACCGCGGGCGACTTCGGCGACGTCGGCGCCGACCTCCTCGCAGACGTTGGCGATCTCGTTGACGAAGGAGATCTTGGTCGCCAGGAACGCATTCGACGCGAGCTTGATCATCTCGGCGCTGGCGACGTCGGTGCGGACGATCTCGCCGCCGAGCGGCTCGTAAAGGCGAGCCACAGCGTCGGCCGAGGCCTCATTGCCGGCGTCGGCGCCGACCACCACCCGGTCGGGGTGCATGAAGTCCTCGACCGCCGAGCCCTCCTTGAGGAACTCGGGGCAGGAGACGTAGGGGACACCGGGCAGGTCGCGGCGGATCGAGTGCCCGGTGCCCGCCGGCACCGTGCTCTTCATCACCAGCGTGTGCCCGCCGCCGGCGCTCAGCTCGCCTACTACCGAGCGGACCCGCGAGAGGTCGGCGTCGCCCGACACCGTCGGCGGCGTGTCGACGCAGACGAAGAGCAGGCTGGCCGCGTCGAGCAGCTCCCCCATGTCGGTGGTGAAGGTGAGGCGCTCGGCGTTGCGCGCCAGCAGCTCGGCCAGGCCCGGCTCGTGAATCGTGATCTCGCCCCGCGAAAGCGCCTCGACCTTCTCGGGCAGGATGTCGCGCGCGACGACGCGGTGGCCGACCTCGGCAAAGCAGGCAGCCGTGACCAGCCCAACCCATCCGACCCCGATCACGCCGATTGCTTCTCTGTCCCCGCTCATCGCCTCGTCTTCCCCCTCTTTGGCTTTGGATTGGGAATTATCACGTTTGCGGAACGCGCGATCCCGATCATCTGGTCGTTGGTCAGCGTATTCAGCAGGTCGTTGGAGACCCAGTAGGTGTTGTTGCCCCGGTGCCAGGCGACGATCGGGATGCGATCGCCGTCGACGAAGATCTCGTATTCGCGACCGTGGATCGTCTTGGTCAAGCTTGGGTTGGCCAGGATCGGAGGGTCGTCCCAACCCTGGATCCCCTGCATGCCGAAGTAGTGGATGCCGTCTGAAAGCGGCAGCTCAGCCACCATCCGGTAGGCGCCGTGGCGGTGGTTGTCGGTGTCTCTGAGGTGATAGACGCGCGGATCCTGCACGTGTTCGTAGGAGTTGCTTTCGACGTAGGTGGCGCCCGAGGGCAAGCGGGTCGGGTAGAAGACGGGGAAGCCGGCGCTGACCTTGCGCGCCACGGTCTTGGCCTCGGCCTCGCCCGCTTCATGCGCGGAGACCAGTTCGTCGCTTCCCGGCGGCTTCGGCGGGGCCAAGTGCGGCTTCTGCTTCTTCTTTGACTTCTTGCCGTGCTTCTTCTTTTCGGAGCGGTCTTCGAGCGAGCCGCGCGGGCCGCCGCTCGCTTCTATCCCTTTGAATTTGTCAACCGCTTCCTGGATCGCTTCCGGCGTTGCGTAAACGTAGCTCGGGCCGAGTTCGGCCGGGAAGTGGATCTCCTTGATCGCCGCGTTGCGCGAGGCGATGAAGAGCTTCAGCACCTGCAGCATCGTCTCCGCGTCGCTGATGTCGGAGGTCGTGTACTTGGTGAAGATGTCAATCAGGTCGTCCTGACCGAAAGCGAGCTTGGAAATCGGCACCCGCTGGCGGGCGGCGCTGAGGAAGTCCTGCTGGCGGGCGGAGCGGACGATGTCGGTGTCGGTGTGGCGGTAGCGGACGTACTCCAGCGCCCGTTTCCCGCAGAGCAGCTGGTAGCCCGGTTTGATGTTGATTTCCGAATACTGTTCGGAGGCCGGCAGCCCCGCGTTGGAGTGGAAGTAGCGGCGATCGACGTCGACGTAGACGCAGTCGATCGCGTCGACCGCGCGGACGAAGCCGAGGAAGTCGACGTTGACGACGTGGCTGATCGGTAGCCCGGTCAGTTCCTTGACCACGCGCAGGGTCAGCTTCGGGCCGCCGATGGTGTATGCGGCGTTGAACTTTTCCGTGCCGAATTCGGGGATTTCGACCTTGAGGTCGCGCGGGATCGACATCACCGCGATCGCGTTGCGATCGGGGTCGAGGCGCAGCAGGATCGTCGTGTCCGAGCGCCCCGGGTCTTCCTCCAGGCTGGCCCGCTTGTCGGAGCCGAGGATGAGGATGTTCTCGGGCTCGCCGCCGTTGACCTGGGAAAGGTAGCGGTTGAGTTTGTCCTTGTAGATGTTGTGGTGGGAGAGCGCCGTGGCGATGCTTTCCACGTAGAGCAAGATGCTGGCCGAGGTCGCGGCAGCAACAGCGAGCACGATGATCACCGAGCCGAGGGAGAAGCGCCACCAGTAGCGCTTCGGCTTCGGCGGCGGCTCGTGGTCGCCCTCTGGGGGCGGCTTGCTGAAGACCGGCTCAACCAAGATGGATCAAGCGTCGAGCCGGTCGGGAAGCGAGCGCAGAAAGGTGTCGAGCGTCTGCTGGTAGATACGCAGCGAGGAGACCGAGACCCACTCCTCGGGGCCGTGGTGCCCTTCCCCGGTTGGACCGAACTCGACCGCCGGCACGCCCACCCGCAGGAAGGAGACCGCGTCGGAGGCGCCGTCGCGACCGACGCTCATCGGCTCGCCGTCGTGGTGGGCAGTGGTCGCCTCGCGCAGCGCCCGCACATAGGTCAAGTCGCGATCGACCACGGCCGGCGGGCGGGCGAAGAGCGGTTCGACCTCGGCATCGGGAACGCTCTTGACCTGCTCCAGAATCGAAGCGGGGTCCTGATCGGGCAGGTAGCGGATGTCGACGTCGATGGCGCATCGGTCGGGCACCTTGTTGAGCGCGTCCCCACCCAGGATCCGGCCGAGATTGATCGAGGGGCGGTCGAACAGCTCAGAGCTGTGCCGTGCGAACGGTAGCGACTCGATACTGCGGAAAACGTCAATCGCCCTGAGAACGGCGTTGTCGCCGAGCCAGGGGGTGGCGCCGTGGGCGGCGACGCCGCTGACTTGCAGGCGCAGCGCCAGCACCCCCTTGGCCTCGACCCCGATGTGCAGATCGGTCGGCTCACCGGTGATCGCGAAGTCGCCGAGGAAGCCGCTGTCGACCAAATGGTCGCTGCCCCGCTCGGCCTCCTCCTCGGACTCCTCGTCGCCGACGATGCCCAGCCGCACCCGCACCGCGTCCTGGTCAGCCATCGCCGCGGTAGCCAGCATCATCGCCGCGATCGCTCCCTTCATGTCATAGGTCCCGCGCCCGTAGAGCCGGTCCCCATCGATCCGCGGCTCAAACTGCCCCGCGTGCCCCGGAACGACATCGATGTGCCCATGCAGCACCACCGTGGGAGCGTCCTGCGGCCCGACTTCAGCCTTCAAAACCGGCAGCCCGCGCACCTCATCGTGCGAAGTCTCGATCCCCCGCGCCTCGAGCCAGCCTTTGATGAAGCCGGCAGCTTCCAGCACCGCCTCAGGCGAAGAGGTCTCGTAGGCAACCAGCCGCGAGGCGAGAGCAACGAGCTCGTCGCTCATCCGCTGAGCCCCTGCGAGTGAGGCACCGACGATCGTCTTTCGCTTAGAAGGCCCATGGGAGCAGCGGAAGGTATTTGAACCACGAAATCGCCGCCGATACGACCGCGAGAATCATCGCGCCCGTGACAGTCCTGCTCTACGACAACCCGGTCTCCGGCAATTGCTACAAGGTCCGACTGCTCCTCTGCCTGCTTGGCGTCGAGTTCGAGCGACGGGAGCAGTCGGTCGTCGACCGCTCGGATCGGGCCGAGGTGCTTGGCGGGCTCAGCCCTTCGCTCAACGTGCCGACGGTGGTGCTCGAGGACGGTCGTCCACTCGGCGAGTCGAACGCGATCCTCTGGTACTTCGCCGACGGCACTCGCTACCTGCCCGACAATCCGTACGAGCGCGCCCAGGTGCTGCAGTGGATGTTCTTCGAGCAGTACAAGCACGAGTCGGCGATCGCGGTCCTCCGCTTCTGGGTCTCGATCTCAGAGGACCCGCGTCCCGCGGCGGAGATCGAGGCCAAGCGCACCGCCGGCCATGCAGCGCTCGACGTGATCGAGCTCCACCTCGGCGAGCACGAATACTTCGTCGGCGAGCGCTTCACGATCGCCGACATCGCGCTCTATGCCTACACCCATGTGGCGCCCGAAGCCGGCTTCGACCTCGAGCCCTACCCGGCAGTGCGCGGGTGGCTCGATCGAATCGCGGCTCAGCCCGGGGTCGTCCCGATCACCGCCTGAGCTCAGGCGGACGCGGTCGCGTAGCCCATCCGACTTTGACCCCATCCCGCTGTGGTCAACATCGGATGCGAGGCGTCGAGAGGGCTCGCTTATCCCTGTGCGATAGCGAGGAACGCTTCAGCCCGGGCGCGGTCCTTCTCCGCCCGCGCACGGGCGCCGCTGCCTTCCTCGGACTCTTTGAGCCGCTGCTCGGCGTCGGCCAGCTGCTCTTTGAGCGCCGCGGCATCGAGATCCTCAGGCGCAAGCGCCTCCTCGACCAGGAGCTTGGCGTGGTTGCCGAAGACCTGCAGCCAGCCGTGAGACTGGGCGTAGCGCTTTGTCTCGGAGTCGCTGATGTGCAGGCGCAGCTCGGTCGGTTGCAACGACGCCAGCAGCGGCGTGTGGTTGGCGAGGATACCCAGCTCGCCAACCGCGGTGCGGGTCGAGACCTGGCGCACTTCGCCATTGAAGATCTCGCCCTCGGGGGTGAGGACTTCGACATCGACCATGTGCTCGGCGGCCATCGTCTCCCCTACGCGGCCGCGGCCGCTCCGGCGTCGGCGGTGACCTGATCGATGCCGCCCTTCATGTAGAAGGCGCCCTCGGAGAGGTCGTCGTGCTCACCGTCGAGGATCTCGCGGAAGCCGCGCACCGTCTCCCCCACCGGCACGTACTCGCCGCTGCGACCGGTGAACTGCTCGGCGACGAAGAACGGCTGCGAGAGGAAGCGCTCGATCTTGCGGGCGCGGGTGACCGTCTGCCTGTCCTCGTCGGAGAGCTCGTCGATGCCGAGGATGGCGATGATGTCCTGCAGCTCCTTGTAGCGCTGCAGCACCTCCTGGACCTCGGTCGCCGTGCGGTAGTGCTCGTCGCCGACGACGTCGGGCTTGAGGATCGTCGAGGTCGAGTCGAGCGGATCGACCGCCGGGTAGATCCCCTTCTCCGAGATCGCCCGCGACAGGGTCGTGGTCGCGTTGAGGTGGGCGAAAACCGAGGCCGGGGCCGGGTCGGTGAGGTCGTCGGCGGGGACGTAGATCGCCTGCACCGAGGTGACCGAGCCGCGCTCGGTCGAGGTGATCCGCTCCTGCAGTTCCCCCATCTCGGTCTCCAGCGTCGGCTGGTAGCCGACCGCCGAGGGCATGCGGCCGAGCAGGGCCGAGACCTCGGAGCCCGCCTGGACGAAGCGGAAGATGTTGTCGATGAAGAGCAGCACGTCCTGGCCGCCCTGCTCGCGGAAGTATTCGGCCATCGTCAGCCCGGAGAGCGCGACGCGCAGGCGGGCGCCCGGGGGCTCGTTCATCTGGCCGAAGACCAGCATCGTCTTGTCGATGACGCCGGACTCCTTCATCTCGAGCCAGAGGTCGTTGCCCTCGCGCGAGCGCTCGCCGACGCCGCAGAAGGCAGAGAGGCCTTCGTGCTCTTCACCGATCGAGCGGATCAGCTCCTGGATCAGGACGGTCTTGCCGACGCCGGCACCGCCGAAGAGGCCGACCTTGCCGCCCTTGGCGTAGGGCGCGAGCAGGTCGATTACCTTGATCCCGGTCTCGAGGATCTCCTGGGTCGGAGCGAGGTCGGAGGCTTCGGGCGCAGGACGATGGATCGGCCAGCGCTCCTCGGTCTGCACCGGCTCACCGAGGTCGATCGGCTCACCGAGCAGGTTGAAGATCCGGCCCAGGGTCGCGTCGCCGACCGGAACCGTGATCGGGCCGCCGGTGTCGATCACCTTGTCGCCGCGCTGCAGGCCGTCGGTGGCGTCCATCGCCACCGTGCGCACCCGGTTGTCGCCGAGGTGCTGCTGCACCTCGCAGACCAGCTCGGTCGCCTCGCGGTCCTCGTCGCCGGCCATCTCGATCTTCACCGCCGAGTAGATCTCGGGCAGCTTCTCGGGGAATACCGCGTCGACGACCACGCCGGTGACCTGCTCGACGCGTCCTACGTTTGCTCCGTTGCTCTCAGCCATTGGTTCCTTTTCTCGTTTCGCAGTCTTATCCGAGCGCCTCGGCGCCGGCGACAACCTCGAGGATCTCCTGGGTGATCTCGGCCTGCCTGGCCCGGTTCATCTCCAGCGTCAGCGAATCCATCATTTCCTCCGCGTTCTCAGCGGCACTGCGCATTGCCGTCATCCGCGCTCCCAGCTCGGAAGCGGCCGACTCCAGCAGCGCCCTGTAAACCGAAATATTCACGTACTCCGGGATCAGCTGGCCCAGCAGATCCTCGGCCTCGGGCTCGTATTCCCAGGCCGAGTGGCTGTGCGCCTTCTCGATCTCGCTTTCCTCGCCCTCCTCTTCCTCCTCGCCGACGCCCTCGCCGATCACGTCGGCCTGCTGCAGCGGCAGCAGCGTCTGCCGCCAGACGTGCTGGGTCAGCGGCGAGACGTAGCGGTTGTAGACGAGCTCGACCCGGTCGAGTTCCTCGTCGACGTAGCGAGCGGTCAGCTCCTCGCCGATCTCGCGCGCGTTGGCGAAGCCGGGACGGTCGGTGAAGCCGACGTAGGAAGTGCGGGGGTCCTCTTTGCGGAAGGTGAGCGCGCCGACGCCCTTGCGGCCGACGGCGGAGAAGACGGCCTCCTTGCCCTGCTCGCGCAGCTCGCCCTTGAGCCGCATGCCGTCGCGAATGATGTTGGTGTTGAAGGCACCGGCGAGGCCGCGGTCGCCGGTGATCAGGACGACTCCGACGCGCTTCTCGTTCTCGCGCTCTTCCAGCACCGGCACCCGCGGCAGCCCTCCCGCTTGCTCGGCGGCGCGGCGGGTGAGCTTGCGCATCGACTGCGCGTAGGGGCGCATCTGCTCGATCCGCTGTTCGGCCCGGCGCAGGCGCGCCGCGGCGACCATCTCCATCGCCCGCGTGATCTTGTTGATGTTCTTGATCGACGCGATGCGATTCTTGACGTCCTTCTGAGAGGCCATGACGGAAACCCGGACGCTAGGCCGGGGTCGCCTCCTTCTCAGCCTCTTCGGCCTCGGCGACGCGGGAAGGCTTGGCCCGCTCCTCCTCGGACTTGATCCGGTCGGACTCGCCGGCCTCGATCGGGTCGCCGTGCTCGTCGAAGTCGGCGCCGAAGTCGTCAACGACCTCGGCGATCGCCGCGCCCAGCTCCTTCTCGTCGTCCTCCTCGAGCTTGCCGCTCTCGGTAATCCGCTCCAGCAGCTCGGCCTTCTCGGAGTGCAAGCGGATGCGCAGGTCGCCGAGGAACTCGCCGACGCGCTCGGTTTTGATTCGGTCGAGAAAGCCGCCGGTGCCGGAGTAGATCGCCGCCACCTGGTCGGCGACCCCGAGCGGCTCGCGCTCCTTCTGCTTGAGCAGCTCGACCAGCCGTTCACCGCGGCTCAGCGTCTTCTGCGTCTCGGGATCGAGCTCGGAGCCGAACTGGGCGAAGGCCTCGAGGTCGCGGAACTGCGAGAGGTCGAGGCGCAACTTGCCGGCGACCTTCTTCATCGCCTTGGTCTGCGCGTTACCGCCCACCCGCGAGACCGAGATGCCGACGTTAATCGCCGGGCGGACGCCCGAGTAGAAGAGGTCGGACTCGAGGAAGATCTGACCGTCGGTGATCGAGATCACGTTGGTCGGGATGTAGGCGGAGACGTCAGAGGCCTGGGTCTCGATGATCGGCAGTGCGGTCAGCGAGCCGCCGCCGAGGTCGTCGTTGAGCTTGACCGCCCGCTCCAGCAGGCGGGAGTGCAGGTAGAAGACGTCGCCCGGGTAGGCCTCGCGTCCCGGCGGGCGCCGCAGCAGCAGCGACATCTGGCGGTAGGCGTAGGCGTGCTTGGTGAGGTCGTCGTAGACGCAGAGGGCGGCCTTGCCGTTGTAGAGGAAGTGCTCACCCATCGCGCAGCCCGCGTAGGGGGCGATGAACTTGATCGGGGCGGCCTCGTCGGCGGGGGCGGCGACGATGATCGTGTTCTCCATCGCGCCGTTCTCCTCCAGCACCTGCTTGAGCTGGACCACCGTGGACATCTTCTGCCCGATCGCGACGTAGATGCAGATCATGTCCTTGTCGCGGTTGTTGATGATCGTGTCGATCGCGATCGCCGTCTTGCCGGTCTGGCGGTCGCCGATGATCAGCTCTCGCTGGCCGCGGCCGATCGGGATCATCCCGTCGATCGACATCAGCCCGGTCTGGACGGGTTCCTCGACCGGCTGGCGCTGGACGACGCCGGGGGCTTTGAACTCGGCCGGGCGGGTCTCGGTGGTGTTGATCTCACCGCGGTCGTCGAGCGGACGGCCGAGCGGGTCGACCATGCGGCCGAGCAGCTCGTCGCCGACCGGGATCCGCAGCAGGTGTCCGGTGCGCTTGACCGTGTCGCCCTCGACGACCTTGTCCCACTCGCCGAAGAGGACGGCCCCGACGTTGTCCTCCTCGAGGTTCAGCGCGAGCCCGGTCACGTCGTGCGGCAGCTCGAGCATCTCGAGCGACATGCAGTTGTC
>Ga0157302_10000002_pt1 | contig 172312 bp, 152 predicted proteins | sample NitcycUS103311B2_FD_108381 | JGI IMG/M metagenome (GOLD analysis project Ga0157302, IMG submission 108381) | Soil microbial communities from Arlington Agricultural Research Station in Wisconsin, USA - Nitrogen cycling UWRJ-S103-311B-2 | ecosystem: Environmental > Terrestrial > Soil >... | reverse complement strand
CGCGGCTCGGGCTACCTGCTCTACCGCCTCGTCGACGACAGCTTCGACTACTGCTTCCCGATGCTGCGCAAGATCGGCAACAAGCTCGACGCGCTCGAGGACGACATCTTCGAGGGGCGCTCGGAGGAGGTCGTGCGCGACATCTCCAACGTCAAGCAGGAGATCATCAACTTCCGCAAGGTGATCCGCCCGCAGCGCCCGGTGCTGCGCGACCTCGAGCGGGTCAAGCAGCGCTACCTCGCCACCGATCTTGACCTTGAGATCTACTTCGATGACATCGTCGACGCTCACGAGCGGATCTGGGACATGCTCGAGAACTACAAGGAGGTCGTCGAGGCCCTCGCCGAGACCAATGAGTCGGTGATCTCCCACCGCGTCAACGACATCCTCCGCGTGCTCACCTCGATCACGGTCATCGTCCTGCCGCTGACCCTTATCGCCAGCGTCTTCGGGATGAACTCATGGGTGCCCTTCGAGGGCAATGTTGGTGGATTTTTCATCGTCCTCGGCGGCATGCTTGGCATCCTGGTCGCGATGGTCGCCTACTTCCGCCGTCGCGGCTGGCTGTAGCCGGACGCGCCTGCGATTAGCCTTCTCGACACTCAATCGCCGGCGCGTCCCCATAGGATCGGACTTGTGGCCAATTTCCGCATCTGGGCGCCCTGGCGCCTCGCCTACGTGAAGGACGCGTCGAAGGACAGCGAGGAGGAGTGCATCTTCTGCGCCAAGCCGGCCGCCGATGATGACGAGGCGACCCTGATCGTCCACCGCGGCGAGCACAGCTTCGTCATTCTCAACCTCTTCCCCTACACGAACGGCCACCTGATGGTCGCCCCCTACGCGCACATCGGGCGGATCCAGGAGCTGCCACCCGAGACCGTGGCGGAGATGATGGGTTTTGCCCAGTTGGCGATGAGCCGGCTCGAGGACGTCTACAGCCCACACGGCTTCAACGTCGGCTTCAACCAAGGCCGCGTCGCCGGCGCCGGGGTCGAGCATCACATTCACATGCATGTGGTTCCGCGCTGGGGCGGCGACACCAACTTCATGCCGGTTATCGCCGACACCAGGGTGATGCCGCAGACGCTGGAGCAAAGCTATGAGGCACTGAAGGGAGCATTTTGAGCGAGCAACCGACCCTGGCCCCGCCGGGGATCTTCAAGGCCTATGACATCCGCGGCCTCTACGGGACCGAGATGGATGAGACCACGGCGCACGCGATCGGCCGCGCTTTCGCCAGGGTGCTGGCCCGGCTGCGCGGCAAGCAACCGACCGAGCTGCGCGTCGGCCTCGGCCGCGACATGCGGCTGACCGCGCCGGCGATGGCGGCCGAGCTGCGCGACGGCATGATTTTCGAGGGTACGACCGTGATCGACGCCGGCATGATCGCCACCGAGATGCTCTACCACCTGGTCGGTTCGCGCGAGCTTGACGGCGGCGCGATGGTCACCGCTTCGCACAACCCCAAGGCCTACACCGGGGTGAAGCTGGTCCGCGAGGGCGCCCTCCCCCTCTCCGGCGAAGCCGGGATCGGCGACGTGCGCAACGAGATTGAGGCGGGCCTTGGCCACGCCCCTGGCGGCGGCTCCTTCGAGGAGGTCGACATCTGGGACGAGTATCGCGCCAGCGCACTCGGCTTTATCGACCCAGACAGGGTGAAGCCGATGAAGGTCGTCGTCGACGGCGGCAACGGGATGTCGGGACCGATGGTCGGCCCAATCCTGAGCAAGCTCGGACTCGACCTCGAGGAGATGTACTTCGAGCCCGACGGCGAGTTCCCCGACCATGAGCCGAACCCGCTGCTGGAGGAGAACCGGCGGATGATCATCGACCGCGTGCGGGCCTCCGGCGCCGACCTCGGCATCGCCTGGGACGGCGACGCCGACCGCTGCTTCTTCATCGATGGCAGCGGCGAGTTCTGCGACGGCGACTTCATCTGCGCCCTGCTCGCTCGCGCGGCGCTGGCGAAGAACCCCGGTGCGACGATCCTCTACGACCCGCGTTCGAGCCGCGCCGTGCCCGACCTGATCGCCGCCGAAGGCGGCCGTTCCGACCTCTCCCGCGTCGGCCACGCCTTCTTCAAGCGGCGGATGCGCGAGGAGGGCGCCGCCTTCGGTGGCGAGGTCTCCGGCCATTACTACTTCCGCGACTTCTGGAACGCCGACTCGGGCACGATCCCGGCGCTGCTGGTCCTGGAGCTGCTCTCTGTCGACGGGCGTTCGCTGGGCGAGCTGATGGCCGAGTTCCGCTCGCGCTACTTCATCTCCGGTGAGATCAACTCCGAGGTCGCCGATCCGGAGGCGAAGATGGCCGAGATCGGCGAGCGCTACTCCGACGGCGAGCAGACGACGCTCGACGGCATCTCGGTCGACTACCCCCAGTGGCACTTCAACGTGCGGCCCTCCAACACCGAGCCGCTGCTGCGGCTCAACCTCGAGTCGCTGGTCTCGAGCGAGGACATGGAGGCCAAGCGCGACGAGGTGCTCGGGCTGATCCGGGCGTGACGCTGACGCCGGATCAGGCGCTTGAGCAAGCGGCCCTGGCCGGGATCCATTGCCTGCGCATCCCCACTCCCTTTGCCGTTGGGCGGGTCAACTGCTACCTGATCGAGGACGAGCCGCTGACCCTGGTCGACACCGGTCCTAACTCGGGCAAGGCGCTCGACGAGCTGCAGTCGCAGCTCGGTGCGCGCGGGCACTCGATCGACGACATCGAGCTGGTCATCGTCACCCACCAGCACATCGATCACCTCGGCCTGGTCGAGATCATCGTCGAGCATTCGGGCGCCGAGGTTGCGGCGATCGGCGTCGCCGCCGAGCGCCTCGCCAACTTCGACGAGGACGCCGAGGCCGAGGACCGTTTCGCGGTCGAGCTGATGATCCGCAACGGTATTCCCGAGGAGGTGACGGTGGCGCTGCGCAGCGTCTCGCGCAGCTTCCGCGCCTGGGGCTCGCAGGTGACCGTGACAAAGCCGTTGGCCGATGGCGAGGAGATCACTTTCCGCGACCGCACTCTGCAGGCGATCCATCGCCCCGGCCACAGCCCTTCCGACACGGTCTTCTGGGATCAGCAGCGCAAGATCCTGCTCGCCGCCGACCACCTGATCGCCCATATCTCCTCCAACCCGCTGATCTCACGCGCGCTCGACGGCTCCGAGCAGCGGCCGCAGGCGCTCGTCACCTACATCGAGTCGATGGAAAAGACGCGCGAAATGCCAGCCGAGATCGTCCTCCCCGGCCACGGCGACCCGGTCACCGATCACGTCGCCCTGATCGATGACCGCATCGCCAAGCACGAGCGCCGCAAGGAGAGGATCTACAAGCTGATCGCCGAGCAGCCGCGCAGCGGCTACGAGATCGCCCAGGCGATCTGGGGCAACGTCGCCGTCACCCAGGCCTACCTGACCCTCTCCGAGGTGATCGGCCACGCCGACCTGCTCGTAAACGAGGGCCGCGTGCGCGAAGCCGAGGATGGCGAGGTGATCCGCTATGAGGCGACCGGGTAGCCGCCGGTCCGCCAAGAAGCGGATGCTGATCATCGTCAATCCCTACGCCACGACGGTTTCGGATCGGCTCAAGAACCTTGTGGTCTACGCGCTGCAGGGGCGCTATGAGGTTGAAACCGTCTCGACCGAGGCGCAGAACCATGCGACCGAGATCGGGCGCGAGGTTCGGGATCACGGCTATGACGTGGTCGTTGCCTTCGGCGGCGACGGGACGCTGAACGAGGTCGTCAACGGGCTGGCCGGGACCGATGTGCCGGTTTCGGTGCTACCCGGTGGCTCGACCAATGTCGTCTGCCGCACGCTGGGCATCCCCAACGATGTAGTTGATGCGACTGAGCACCTGCTGGCAGTAGCTGACGATTGGCAGCCGCGGCGAATCGACCTCGGCAAGGCCGACGACCGGCATTTTGTTTTCTCCTGCGGAGCCGGGATCGATGCGACGGTGGTCAAGCGTGTCGACGCCCACCCGCGGCTGAAGTCAGCGGCCGGCCCCTACTACTTCAGCTGGGCGGCGATCTCGGCCTTCTATCGCTCCTACCTGGTCAATCCCGTCCGGCTCCAGGTCGAGACCGGTGGCGGCGACTCGGCTGAGGGCGTCACCGCCTTGGCCCAGAACTCCGACCCGTTCACCTACTTCGCCAGCCGTCCGGTGCGGGTTTGTGAGGGAGTCGCGATCGACGATGGAACGCTCGCCCTTGGGGTACTGAAGCGAGCCACCCAGCGCGACATGCCGATGCTGATGTCGCGCCTCTTCAGCGAGCAGCGCCCCGCCTCCCGCCATCGCCAGATCGATCAGTTCGACGCGGTCAGCGAGGCCACTGTCTCCTCCACCTCCGAGACCAAGGACGGCATCGTCCGCCCCTTCCCGGTTCAGGTCGACGGTGACTACATCGGCGAGAAGACGCGCTTGAAGCTGCGCGCCGAGCCAGGCGCGCTAACGGTCATTGCCTGAGTGGGCCTAAAGTCTGACCAGGTTCTTAGCGTCGATGCTGCGAGTGACGCCGCGGAAGTCGGCAACCAGCGGCGCCGTGTCGACGACGCCCTCGTAGTCGACACTGGGATGCGCGGTGACGATTGCCGCGATGTCAGTGCCGCGCAATGCCTCATCTAGCTCGACCGAGCTGAGACCGAGGTCCTTCAGCGCCGGCACGTGAGGGTCGTGGTAGGAGACGTCGCCGCCGAGGTCGATCAGCTTCTTGGCGATCTTCAGCGAGGGCGACTCGCGGATATCGCCGACGCCGGCCTTGTAGCTGACTCCGAGGATGAGGATCTTGGAGCCGTTGACCGGCTTGCCAGCATCGTTGAGCGCCCGCTCAATTCGCTCGACGCAGAAGGCGGGTTGGGTCTGGTTGACCTTGCCGGCGAGCTCGATGAACTCCGGGTAGAAGTCGTGCTCGCGGGCCTTGAAGGCGAGGTAGAAGGGGTCGACCGGGAGGCAGTGACCACCCATGCCGGGGCCGGGGTCAAAGCGCATGAAGCCGAAGGGCTTGGTTGAGGCCGCGTCGACAACCTCCCAGATGTCAATGCCGAGCCGATCGCAGAGCTGGGCCATCTCGTTGACCAGGGCGATGTTGACCGAACGGAAGATGTTCTCCAGGAGCTTTGAGAGCTCGGCCGTCTCCGGACTGGAGAGGACGACAACCTCGTCGCAGATCAAGCCGTAGAGCTCACGGGCGCGCTCGGTGCAGGCCGGCGTGATTCCGCCGATCAGCTTCGGCGTGGTCTTCACTGTGTAATCGGTGCGACCGGGGTCGATTCGCTCGGGTGAGAAGGCGAGGTGGAAGTCGCGGCCGGCAGAGAGGCCGGACTCCTCGAGGATCGGCAGCAGGCGCTCGCGGGTCGTACCGGGGTAGGTGGTCGACTCAAGTACCACGAGCTGCTCGGGCTGCAGTACCTGAGAGAGCGCGGTCGCCGACTCGATCAGGTAGGTCAGGTCGGGCTCGCGCGAGCCGGTCAGCGGCGTCGGCACGCAGATGATCACCGCTTCGCAGGAGGCGAGGTCGGCTTGGTTGGCACTCGCCCGCAGCCGCTTGCCGAGCGGCGCCAGGATCGCGTCACTGATGTCCTCGATGTGGCTGCGGCCGGCGTTGATGCCCTCGACCTTGCGCTGGTCGGAGTCGAGCCCGACGACCTCATGCCCGGACTCGGCGAATGCCACCGCGAGCGGCAGGCCGACGTACCCAAGTCCCACGATCCCGATCTTCATGGTCGCGGTGTAGGTGTCGTTGACGGGCAGCGACGGTGCATTGCTTTCATGCACAGACAACGGAATGCTCGCCGCCCAGCTTTCGCCGCCCTGCGACCGTTAGCATGCCGCCGATCATCGACGGGTCAAGAGATTTCGGGACATTCGCGCGGTGAGCGGGGCAGCGCTGCAGCCATCCGATTTGGCCCCCGGGCTGCTGCTCGGCGCCGGCGTCGAGATCGGCCCCGACGTGCTGATCGGCGGTTACGCCGTCATTCACGCCGGCGTTGAGATTGGCGCCGGAGCGCGGATTGGCGATCACGCCCAGATCCGTGACGGGGCGAAGGTCGGTCCCGGCGCGACGGTCGGCAGTCTCAGCTCGGTCGACCCCGGCGTCAGGATCGGTGCTCGCTCCAGCGTGCAGGCGCGCTGCTACCTCTCGGCGGGCACCGTCGTCGAGGACGACGTCTTCATCGGTCCCGGCGTGACCCTCGCCAACGACAACACGATGGACCGCCACCCGACGGAGTTCGAGCTCGAAGGGCCGCTCTTGCGCCACGCCTGCCGGATCGGCGCCGGCGTCGTAGTCTGCCCGGCGATCGAGATCGGCGAAGAGGCCTTTGTCGCCGCGGGCGCAGTTGTCGTCGCCAATGTCGCGCCGCGCAGCGTCGTTATGGGCGTGCCGGGTCGCAGCGTTCGCCAGGTCCCGGACGAGGACCTGTTGGAGCGCTGGCGTTGAGCGCCGCGCGCGGCGAGAGGCCGCCCGGGTGAGCGTTCCGCTCTTTGCCGTCAGGCCTGTGCTTGAGCCGCTGTTCGATGAGATCGTGGCGCGCCAAAACGACGTCCTGCGCTCTGGGCAGTACATCCTCGGTCCCGAGGTCGAGGCCTTCGAGGCGGAGTTCGCGGCTTTCCTCGGCGCCCGCCACTGCGTCGGGGTGGCTAACGGGACCGACGCGTTGACGATTGCGCTGCGCGCCCTCGGAATCGAGCGGGGCGACGAGGTGGTGGTGCCAGCGCTGACCTTCTACGCAACGGCCGAGGCCGTCGTCAACGCCGGCGCGACGCCGGTCCTCTGCGACGTCGACGCGCATACGTTCGATATGACCGCGGCCACGGCGGAGCCCGCGATCGGCCCCCGCACCAAGGCGTTGTTGCCGGTTCACCTGTACGGAAATCCGGCGCCAATGGCCGAGCTGCGTGAGCTCGCCGCGGCGCACGGCCTGCGCCTGCTCGAGGACGCCGCGCAGGCAGCCGGCGCCAAGCTCGAAGGCAGGATGGCCGGCGCCCTCGGTGACGCCGCCACCTTCAGCTTCTTCCCCTCCAAGAACCTGGGTGGGTTCGGCGACGGCGGCGCGATCGTCACCGACGACGATGAAGTCGCCGCGATCGCCCGCACGCTCCGCTTCCACGGCTCCGAGGACAAGGTGTTGCACACGGAGGTGGGCTACAACTCGCGGCTCGACGAGATGCAGGCCGCCGGCCTGCGCGTTCTGCTCCCCCACCTTGCCGGCTGGACCGAGTCGCGTCGCCGCGTCGCCTCGGCCTACGCGAACAACGGGCTCGGCGAGGCGGTCGAGCTGCCAACCGAGACGGCGGGCGGCGAGTCCTGCTACCACCTCTACGTTGTCCGTTGCCCCGAGCGGGACCGGCTCGCCGAGCAGCTCGCCGCCAGTGGGATCGGCGCTCGCGCCTACTACACGATTCCGCTTCACCGCCAGCCCGCTCTGGGCGAGTTCGTGCCGAGGGTCCCGCTGCCGGGAGTCGATTCCGCCGCAGCCGAATCGCTGGCGCTGCCAATGGGCCCGGCGCTGAGCGACGAGCAGGTGGCCGAGGCCTCGCGAGCGGCTCGCGCGGCCCTCGCCGTCAGCTGAGCAGGGATTCAGGCGGGGACGGGAGATGCGTGCAGCGCCTCCCGAACAGCGGCTTGTATCGGCAGCAGTCCGGTTCGCTCGGCGGCCGAGCGGCGCGACGGCGCCCCCTCGACCGCTGCGCTCAGGCAGTCAAGGTCCTCGACGGCGATCACCTTTCCCTCCGCGGCGAGCGCCCGGCTGAACTCGACCTGATGATCGTCAACGGTCTCCTCGTAGCGCTTCAGGCGCGGAACAACCACCGGGGTATGGCCGGCGCGCAGCGCGCAGAGGATGCTGCCCGCCCCGGCGTGGCAAACCACGACCTCGGCCGCTTCCATGCTCTCGATCATTTCCGGGAACTGCATAAAGGCATTTGTTCGTGCGGCCCCCGCGGGAGGATCCACCGGACCGTGCTGGACCAGCAGCTGCTCGCCGGGGAGGGTCTCGAGCGCCCGCACGAAGCGCTCGAAGGGAATCTGGGTTGAGCCGACGGTGGCGAAGATCACGCGACGCTCCCGTGGAAGCGGGCCCGGCGCAGCTCTGCAAGCGAGTCCCACTGGACGAAGAAGGCGCTGGCGAGTGGGTAGACCAGCCGCCCCGTCAGCGCCAGCTTCTCGACCCGGGTGATCGACTCGACGTAGACGAGGCGACGGCGCTGGAGGCGGCCGAGGATGAAGAAGGGAAGCGCCAGGCCGGCGCCGGTGGATATGACAACGCTCGGGTTCTGTTCGCGCAGCACCCGCCAGGCCAGGCGCAGGTTGCGGAAGAAGTTGCCGATGTCGCGTGGGGTCGGTCCGTGTCCGTAGATAACCTGCTCGTCCTTGAGCAGGTACTCGACGTCGGTCGAGCGCAGGGTGACCCAGGTCCGCTCCATGTCCCCCCAGGCGGGCTCCAAAGCGAGCATCTGCAAGAGGTGACCGCCGGGAGAGGCGACGATCAAAACTCTCTCGGAGGGCGCCCGCCGCGGGCTCATCTCGCCGTCTTTGCCCGCGGCGAGCGTCTGCCGCAGGCTTCGTCGAGAGTGACCAGGGCGAGGCCGAGCTCAGCGGCGCGCCCGGCAATCGCCTCGATTGCCCGCGCCGTCTCATTTGCGTTAGGTCGCACTGCGTAGCGAGCGGAGTCGTGCAGCAGCACGATCGAGCCGTCATTGAGGTCGCGGTTCACCCGCCGGGCGATGCGTTGGGCAGGTAGCGGCTCCCAGTCCAGCCCCCAGGTCGACCAGTAGGCGACCTCGAGGCCGAGGCGACGGCAGGTCTCGGCTCCGGCTGGAGAAAGCTTGCCGTACGGCGGTCGATAGAAGCGCGGCTTGGCTCCGCCGATTGCCGCCACGGCGGCATAGCCAGCCTCGATGTCCTCGGCGGACTCGGCGCTTGGTACCCGGTCATGACGAAAGTGGCGCTGCCCGTGGACGCCGATCTCGTGACCGCGGGCGAGGATCTCGGGCCCGAGCTCGGGGGAGTCGGCGATCTGCTCGCCGACCAGAAAGAAGGTCGCCTTCGCGCCGGCCGCGTCCAGGGCGTCCAGGACCACTGCGGTTCCTTGCGGCGAAGAATCTGGGCCGTCGTCAAAAGTCAAAACCGCTCGTCCATCGGCGGGCACACGTTCAACTCCTGGCAATTCCCGCCAGCGTCGGGATCGGCTTGGGGAGTGCTCTTGAAGCGCGCAGCGCAGTGAAAGTGGCAGCAACCTACGGAGCCGGTGGAGGTGTCTGCGCATCACCCCCAAAAACGTAGGTCCGCTACTTGAACTTTCGGCCAATGGTTTGGCTAAAGAAAACTGGGTAGTCCAGGGGCATGCTAAGACCTTCGTCCAGTCAAGGGCCATCGCGAGTTCAGGCGCGTTCACCTTCACCGATAACGAGGGCAATGCGCAAGCTTTCTCATACATTCGCCCCGCCCCGCTTTCACCTCGCGATCGCCTTCAGCGCGGTCGCTTTGTTTATTGCTCCCTCCGTTGCCTCTGCAGCAGCTGGTGTCAGTGACAATGGCCCGGCGGGTCACAACGGCCTGAGGTCGGCTCAAGCCGTCCCGGTCACTAAACAAGCGGTCCCAGTCACTAAGCGCGCAAATGCAGCAAGAACTTACTCGTGGCATACCGATTCCGACAACGACGGGCTCAGCAATTGGATCGAGAGATACAGGACGAAAACAGATCCGCGGCGCTCCGATACCGACGGCGATGGATTCGGTGATGGCACCGAGGTGCGCGCCGGGACGGATCCGCTCGATCCGGCCAGCGCCCCAGCCGGTCCTCCGACACCCCCGCCGGTTGTCCCCCCACCCCCCGCCGACACGACCGCCCCCAACACCACGATCAGCTCGGGCCCTGCCGGTACCACTACTTCGACGAGCGCCAGCCTTGGTTTCAGGTCCAGCGAGAGTGGCTCGACCTTCCAGTGCAAGTTGGATTCGGGCTCGTGGGTTGGCTGCACTTCAGCCAAGACTTACAGCCGACTCGCCGTGGGCACTCACACCTTCTCGGTCAAAGCGACTGACGCTGCGGGCAACACTGACCCATCTCCCGCGACGGATAGCTGGACCGTGCAGGCGGGGACACCGCCTGCCGATACGACCGCGCCAGACACCACGATCAGTTCGGGTCCCTCCGGTACGACTTCGTCCACCAGTGCGAGTCTTGGCTTCAGCTCCAGCGAGAGCGGCTCCACCTACCAGTGCTCATTGGACTCCAGTGCCTGGAGCACCTGCTCCTCGCCCAAGACTTACAGCGGCCTGGCGGTGGGATCGCACGCCTTCTCCGTTAAAGCCGCCGATGCCGCCGGCAACACTGATGCCTCGCCCGCCACTCGCAGCTGGACCGTAGCGGTGGCAACGCCCCCGGTGGACACGACCGCGCCTGATACTTCGATCACCTCGGGACCGTCGAGTGCGACGACATCGACCACGGCCAGCTTTGGCTTCTCCGCGACGGAGGGTGGGTCGTCCTTCCAGTGCAAGCTCGACTCAGGATCCTGGAGTGCCTGCACCTCGCCCAAGGCCTACAGCGGCCTGGCGGTCGCCTCTCACGCTTTCTCGGTCAAAGCGATCGATGCCGCCGGAAACGCCGATGGGACCCCTGCGGCACAGGCCTGGACCGTGCAGGCCGCCGAAGGCGGCGGCGGAAGCGCGAGCTGCACTCAGACGCTCAGCTCAGGGGCCAACCTCTCCACCGCCCTCTCATCCGCCGCTGCCGGAGCGGTCATCTGCCTCAGCTCCGGCTCCTATAGCGCCAACGTCACCAAAATCAACAAGTCCAGCATGGTCACGGTGCAGCCGGCCCCGGGTGCCTCTCCGACTCTCAGTTACTCAATGCTGAACCAGGCGACCAACTTGCGCTTCCAGGGACTCAAATTCACGGGCGGGATAGAGGCGCTCGGGCCGTCGAGCAAAATTCAGCTCGTCGATAACGAATTCGTCGGTCCCTTCGGCTTCCACGCCAATGGCCAGGAGCAGAGCAACGGCACCGAAGTAACCGACGTCCTGATTGACGGCAACAACATGCATAACCTCGATTACACCGGCACCCAGGGCACGGCAAACGGCTATGGCATCACCGCATCGAACGGCGCTGCCCGCTTTACGATCACCGACAACACGATCAAGAGCCCGGCCTCCGACTACATCCAGTTCGCCTCGCCCAACACCGTCTTGATCGACCACAACACGTTCCTCGGCCCCAGCCTGCTCGGCAGCCACGCTGACCATCAGGACCTCGTCCAAATCTTCGGCGGCGGCAAAAACGTCACCTTCACCAACAACGTCGCCCGAAACACTGAAACCCAAGAGAGCCTGCTCTTCCAGGAGGGCGCCTTCACCAACGTGGTGATCGAAAACAATCTCTTCGATCACGACTCGCGCGGCTACACCTGCCAGCTCTACCAATCGACCGGCATGGTCTTCCGCAACAACACCGTGGTCGGAAGCCACTGGGGGTGCCTCTTCCGCGACCTCGCCTCAAGCGCGGCCGGCAGCGGCTACCAGATCGACCACAACGTCTTCACCAATACGGCCGAAGGCTCAGACATCTCGACCGAGGGTCGGGCCGGCAGCTGGGGCACCTACGATTACAACGTCTCGGAGGATGGCTCCGCCAACGGCTCCCACTCAGTACGAAATTGGTCTCCTTCTTGGTCGGACGCCAGTAACTACATCCCGCTTGGGCTGCCATTTACCGCGGGATACCGTCCCTGAGCTGATCTCAGGCAGGTGCCTTGGCCGCGAGGCGCCTGTAACAATCGTCGCGTGCGGGCCGGAGCGCTTCTACTGTTTCTTTTCTGTGCAGCCGCGATGCTGCCGGCAACGGCGTTCTCGCATGGCAAGCGTGCGCACAACAGGTTCGGCCTCAGGGCGGCCCGAGTTGTCAAACGCGCCAGCCTCCCGCCGGGGGCCGTCAGTGCTCCGGCCGGCCCACTCGATCTAAGAGTGACGTCCCTGCAGTCACCTGCCTCCCTGCCCCAGGCTCCGGTCGAACCTCCGCCAGTCGTCGACACCACTCCGCCCGACACCTCGATCAGCTCTGGACCTTCGAGCACGACCACGTCGACCAGCGCAAGCTTCGGGTTCAGCTCGAGCGAGGATGATTCTACTTTCCAGTGCTCGCTCGACGCCGAAGTGGCGAGCAGCTGCACCTCGCCAAAGGTGTACAGCTCTCTCGGCGTTGGCGCTCACACCTTCACGGTCACGGCCACCGACGCGGCTGGAAACGCCGACGTCACTCCATCCGTTCGCGGTTGGACAGTGACCGAACCGGAACCGCCTGGCGACTGCACGACAACCCTCCCTCCGGGAGCAAACGTCGCCGACGCCATCTCGCAGGCTGCCGGCGGCGACGTGATCTGCCTGGAAGGCAGCTACGGAAACATCTCCGTCGAGGGCGCCCATAAGTCCCCACCGGTGACGATCCGTTCTGGCCCCAACGGGCGGGCGACGGTTGACGGCATCAGCCTCACCGATCCCTCCGGCCTGCGCTTCGTCGGGCTGGGCATCACCAGCGGCACCACCGTCACTCCCTCCGCGACGAATATTCAGTTCCTCGACAACGACATCACCGGCGTCGCCGGCATCTACATGTTTGGCGACTATCGAATCGGCGATCAGATCAGCGACGTCTTGATCGAAGGCAACAACATCCACGACCTCGACTACAGCGGCAGCCAGGAAACCGGCTTCGGCTACGGGATCGAGGGCGTCGGCGACGTCCGCAACATGACAATCCGCGCCAACACGATCAAGAGTCCGGCCTCCGACTACATCCAGTCGGCCTCCCCGATCAATTGGGTCGTCGACCACAACACCTTCCTCGGCCCCAGCTTGCTCGGTGAGCACGAAGACCACCAGGACCTCTGGCAGATCTTCGGTGGCGGCGAAAACATCGTCTTCACCAACAACGTCGCCCGCAACACCGAAACGCAGGAGAGCCTGCTCTTGCAGGAGGGCACCTTCGCGAACGTAGACGTTGAGAACAACCTCTTCGATCACGACTCCAGCGGCTATACCTGCCAGATCTACCAGTCAGCGGGCCTGATCTTCCGCAGCAACACGATCCTCGGTAGCCACTGGGGATGCCTCTTCCGCGACCTCGCAAACAGCCCCCCCGGCAGCGGCTATGAAGTCGATCACAACATTTTCGTCGGCACCGAGGCCAGCCTCGATATCTCTGAAGAGGGCCGCGCCGGCGAATGGGGCGCCTACGATTTCAACGTTTCCAGTGACGCATCAGCCGAAGGCTCACATTCGGTACGAAATTGGTCCCCCTCGTGGCTGGATGCGACCAATTATGTGCCCCAGGGACTCGCATTTTCCGCCGGATATAGACCCTAGAACTCGGTATCGGACCTGGCCACATGCAAGAATGCGGCCCGTGCGCACTCGTCAACTTCTGCTGGCTGCTTTCTTGGCAGTGTTCGTGCTCCCGGCCACGGCCCAGGGCCAGCCAAGCCAGGACCCCGTTGGCGGCGCTCGGATTTCGGCAGCGGCCCCGAGCTATCGAGGGCTGAATACCGGCCACGCCGTCCTCTACTGGAAGCTTCGCAGCAGCGCAGACCCCGACAAGGATGGCCTGCGCAACTCAACCGAGCTGCACCGCACCAAGACCAACCCGCGCAAGTTCGACACCGACGGTGACGGGGCCGGCGATGGCGCCGAGCTGCTTGCCGGCTCGGACCCCCGCGACCAAGCGAGCGTCCCGGGCGTGGTCGGAGTCCTGCGGGCGGTTGCGATCCTCATTACTACTAGCGTGTCACGGAGCGACACCGCCGCACCCGACACCATGATCCTTTCGGGACCTGCCGCAACAACCACCTCAACCAACGCCAGCTTCAGCTTCTCCTCGGGCAAGAGCGGCTCGCGCTTCGAGTGCAAGCTCGACTCCGGATCCTGGGACACATGCAGCTCGCCGAAGACATACAACGCCCTGAACGTCGGTTCGCACAGCTTTTCGGTCAGGGCGACCGATGCCGCCGGCAACGTTGATGCCTCACCGGCGAGCCGAAGCTGGGTCGTGCGAGCGCTGGGAGACACCACACCGCCCAACACCTCGATCGTCTCCGGGCCCCTCGGAGCCACCACATCGACTACGGCAAACTTCAACTTCTCTTCGAACGAGAGCGGTTCGAGCTTTCAGTGCAAGCTCGACTCCGGAGTCTGGGACGCATGCGGTGCTTCGGAGTCCTTCGCCTCTCTGGCATTGGGTGGACACACCGTTTCGGTCAGGGCCGTCGACTCAGCAGGCAACATCGACCTCACCCCCGCGACCCGTGGCTGGACAGTTCAAGCTTCGGGCGATATGACCGCGCCCGACACCACAATCGACTCCGGACCGTCGGCGACAACCACTTCTACCAGCGCCAGCTTTGGCTTCAGCTCGAGCGAGGCCAATTCAAGTTTTCAGTGCTCGCTTGACTCGGGACCGTGGGGGGACTGTGCCTCGCCAACCTCCTACAGTTCCCTGGCCGCTGGCTCGCACACCTTCTCGGCGAGAGCCACCGACGCCTCCGGCAACACCGATGTCTCACCGGCGAGCCGGACTTGGACTGTGGAAGCAGCACCCGATACAACCCCGCCTCAGACCTCGATCGCTTCCGGACCGTCGGGAACGACCTTCTCGCTCGCCGCCAGCTTCGGCTTCTACTCAAGCGAGGGCGGCTCCAGTTTTCAGTGTCAACTTGACGCCGGCCCGTGGAGCACCTGCGCGACGCCGCAGGCCTATGCCTCTCTCGGACTCGGCCCTCACACCTTTGCGGTGAAAGCCACCGACGCCGCCGGCAACACCGACGCCTCACCGGCAGGCCGTGCTTGGACGGTCGAAAGCGGCAGCTGCACGCAAACTCTCTCCCCCGGCACGAATCTCTCCAGCGCAATCTCCGCGGCGCCCGCCGGAACCGTGATCTGCCTTGATGGCGGGTCTTGGTCATTCAACCTCTCGAGTGTCAGCAAGTCCGATTATGTGACCGTGCAGTCCAACGGTGATCAGCTTGCGAGCCTCGGCTACTCGATACTCAACAACTCGAGCTTCCTGCGATTTCGGGATTTGAAATTCACCGGTGGAGCGGAGATGATCGGGGCCTCCAACCACATCGAGTTCCTCGATAGCGAGTTCACAGGTCCCTTCGGTATCCGCGCCAACGGGGACGAGGCGAGCAGGGGCACCAACGTCACCGACGTCCTGATCGACGGGAATTACCTCCACGATCTCGACTACACGGGGTCTCAAGGACCAGCCGACGGCTACGGAATCACCGCGGTCAACGGAGTCGAACGCTTCACGATCGCCGACAACACGATCAAGAGCGTTGCTGCGGACTACCTGCAGTCGGCCAGTCCGATCGACTTCATCGTCACCCGCAACACGCTGCTCGGCCCCAGCCTCGTCGGCGCCCACCCCCAGGAGCACCAGGACCTCTGGCAGATCTTTGGCGGCGGCACTAATATCACCTACAGCAACAACGTCGCCCGCAACACCGGCACCCATGAGTCGCTGCTCTTCCAGGAGGGCGCCTTCAGCAACGTGGTGATCGAAAACAATCTCTTCGATCACGACTCCCGCGGCTACACCTGTCAGCTCTATCAATCGAGCGGCATGGTCTTCCGCAACAACACCGTCGTCGGCAGCCACTGGGGGTGCCTCTTCCGCGATCTGGCCTCAAGCGTGGCCGGTAGTGGCTACCAAGTCGATCACAACGTCTTCGCTAACACCGAGGCCAGCGTTGACGTCTCCACCGAGGGTCGGGCCGGCAGTTGGGGCACCTACGACTACAACGTCTCCAGTGATGGCTCGGCCAGCGGCTCCCATTCAGTACGAAATTGGTCTCCTTCTTGGTCGGACACCAATAGCTACACTCCGTTCGGGCTGCCGTTTGAGGCGGGGTTTAGGCCTTAGCCCGGAAACGGCCGCGCCGTGCGCTCGTGCCACAATGGCGCCGTGCGCGTCTGGTGGCTTCCGGTAATTCTGCTCCTGGCGGCAGCTGGGTTGCAGCTCGCCCCCTCCCTTCCGGATCTGTCTCCGGCTGATGCCAAACCGGGCTCCGGCGTCCGCTGCACAAAGACGCTTGGCGCCGGGTCAAGTGTCGAGCAGGCGATCTCCGCCACTCGCGGCGGCACGACGATCTGCCTGAAGGCGGGCTCGTATGACTCGATTGAGGCGGCGGGAGTTAAAAAGTCGCCCGCGGTAACAATCCGGTCGGCTCCAGGCGCTCGGGCGAAGCTGAGCGGGATCGATCTGATCGATCCATCCGGCTTGCGCTTCGTCGCCCTCGACGTTAGCGACGGCGTCAGCGTCTCTCCCTCGGCCTCCAATATTCAGTTTGTCAACAACAACATCACCGGCAGCAACGGCATCTACATGTTCGGCGACTACCGGATCGGCAAGCAGATCGACAACGTGCTGATCGAAGGTAACTACATCCACGACATCGATTACAGCGGCAGCCAGGAAACCGGTTATGGATACGGGATCGAGGGTGTCGGCGACGCCCGCCACGTCATCGTTCGCGGCAACACGATCGAAAGCACGGCCTCCGACTACATCCAGTCGGCGACCCCGGTGCACTGGATTGTCGATCGCAACACCTTCCTCGGCCCCAGTCTGCTCGGCAGTCACGAAGACCACCAGGACCTTTGGCAGATCTTCGGCGGTGGCCGCGACATCGCCTTCACCAACAACATCGCCCGTTACACCGGTACCCAGGAGAGCCTGCTCTTCCAGGAAGGCTACTTCCGCAAGGTCGTGGTCAAGAACAACCTCTTCGACCACGACAGTCGCGGCTACACCTGCCAGATCTACCAATCTGATGGCCTCGTCTTCAGTCACAACACGATCGTTGGCAGTCGCTGGGGGTGTCTCTTCCGCGACGAAGCGAGCAGTCCCCCGGGCAGTGGTTATCGGATCGAGAACAACGTCTTCGCCGAGACCAGCGACGGCGGTGATATTTCGACCGAGGGGCGAGCCGGTGACTGGGGCACCTACGACTACAACGTCTCCAGCGATTCCTCGGCGAGTGGTCGGCACTCGCTGCGACGCTGGTCGCCGCGCTGGTCGGGCCGCGCGACCTACGCCCCGCTTGGGTTGCCCTTCGCTGCCGGCTACGAAGCGCCCTGACCCAGGCGTCGCATTCAGTGCGAGGGCAGCAGGCGATCGACCACGCGTCGGGCGTAGTACGAGGTGGTGCGGCCCAGTTGACGCGAGCCGGTCGATGCGCTCGCCTCCGGGCTGATCTCGCGCAGCTCAACCAGCAGCGGCACCGCGACGCGCCCCCAGCGGAACTCATCGGCAAGCCGGTGTCCAGCGGCGGTGGCTTTTACCCGCGCCTGCTCGTCCAGCGAGGCCAGAATCGCGGCGGCTACAGCGGTCGGTGAGCCGGCCTCGACCAGGGTCGCGAAGCCGGACTGCTCGAAGCGCTCAGCGGTCTCATCGCCGCGGCCGAGCACGCACGGCAGCCCGGCCGAGAGGTAGTCCATGTAGCGGGCGCGGGCGGCGAGCGAGGCCTCCTCGGTGTCGCGGTGAAGGGTCAGGCCGAGGTCGGCGTCCCTGAGGTAGTCGCCGCGCTGAGCAAAGGGCACCCACTGCTCGAGGAAGAGAACCGAGCGGTCGAGTACGCCGAGCTCCGCCGCCAGTCCCTTTGCCTCGGCAAGCACCGAGTGCCGCTCGGCGTCGCCGTTGGGCGGGCGACCGGCGGTGAAGACGAGCTTTACGTCAGGGCGGGAGTCCGCCAGTGAGGCGACGGCGCGGATCGCCGTCTCAGCATCGAGCCAGCGCCAGAGGCTGCCCCACCAGAGCACGACCTTGTCGTCGGCTCCGATCTGCGCGAAGTGCTCGCGCAGCGGGTGGCCGTTTCCCAGCGGCAGCTCTCCGTCGATCCCGAAGGGCACGTTGCGCAGGGGCGGCCGGTTGGATTCCCCGAAGGTCTCGATCTCCGCCTCAAGTAGCTCGCGTTGGCGCTGGCCGGCACAGAGGACGAGATCGGCGCTGCGCAGCTGCAGACGGCGCGCGGCGCGGGCGGTGGCGCGGGCCCGCTTGGCGCCCTTGGCGAGGGTGCCGAGCTCGATCTCAACCGGGTCGTACTGGTCGGAGATAGCGACGATCCGCAGGCTGCGCTTCAGTGCTAGCGCGAACGGAGGCACGGTCGAAGCCATCAGCACGTCGTGGCGGCGCGCCTCGCGAAGCAGCCCGCGGCGGGAGAACGGCACGACCGGGAGGCCATCGTGCTCTCCCCCTGCCGCTCCCGGTGCCATCAGGGTCACTCGATGCTCGGCGGTGAGCGCCTGGCCGAGCCGCACGGCGCGGATCTCTGGGCCGCTGAGCTTCTCGCCGAGTCTGCCCGGGACGAGGATCAGGACGTGGCAGCCCCGCTCAGGCGACGGCATGGGCCCTCTCTTCGCTCGGCCGTCCCTCCACAACCTGCTGGTGCCAGAGCTCGAAGCTGAGCATGCTCCAAAGCAGCGATGAGTTGTCCTCCTCGCGGGCGAGGTGGCGATTGAGCAGACCTGCGACGACGTCCTGTTGCAGGTAGCCGCGCCCTTCGGCGCCGCCGCCGAGCAGGGTCTCACGGGCCAGCTCGCGCAGGTCGGTGCGGAACCACTCGGCCATCGGCACCTGGAAGCCCTGCTTGGTGCGGTCGATGTGCTCGTCGGGAACGACGCCACGCAACGCCGCCCGCAGGGCAATCTTCTTCTCGCGGCCGCGCACCTTGAAGCGAGCTGGCAAGGAGGCGCCAAGGGCGACCAGGTCCTGGTCGAGCAGAGGCGAGCGCGCCTCCAGCCCGTAGGCCATCGTCGCGATATCCATCTTGGTCAGCAGGTCGCCGGGCAGGTAGGTCTGCTGGTCGACGTCGAGCATGCGGTCGATCGGATCGAGCGCGGTCGAGGACCCCCACGGCTCGGCGATCGTCTCCGCCGCCGAGCCCTCGAGTGAGGCGCGGAACTCCGGTGTGTAGACGTTCTCGCGCAGGTCGAGGCCAAAGCGCGACATCGCCCGCACGTAACGGTCCTGCGGCGAGAGCGGCAGCAGCGCCGAGGCGCGGCGCAGGCGGTTGCGGGGACTGTTGAGATCGCCGCTGGGGCTTACCCGACCGGCCAGCGCGGCGACCGTGTGACGCAGCCCGGCGGGCACCGCATCGAGGCGCTGCATGATCGCCCCGTGCGCGTAGCGCCCGTAGCCGCCGAAGACCTCGTCGCCGCCGTCACCGGTCAGCGCCACGGTGACCTCGCGGCGGGTCATCTCGGCCAGGTAGAAGCTGGGGATCGCGGAGTGGTCAGCGAAAGGCTCGCCGTAGTGGCGGGCGAGCTTGGGCAGCAGCTCGACCGCATCGGGTCGCACGACCAGCTCGCGATGCTCGGTGCCAAAGCGCTCGGCGACGTCGCGCGCGTAGGGCAGCTCGTCGAAGCCGTTCTGCTCGAAGCCGATCGAGAAAGTCTTCACCGGCTCGCTCGAGAGCTCGGCCATCGCCGCGACGACGGCCGTCGAGTCGACCCCACCGGAGAGGAAGGCGCCGAGCGGCACGTCGGCAACCATGCGGCGGCGGACGGCGTCGCGGACAGCGTCGCGGACCAGCTCACCGGCCTCCGCGTCACTTCCGACATCGATCTTTGGGGCGAAGTCCGCCTTCCAGTAGCGCTCGATCCGGCTCTTGCCGGCGCGCCAGCGCAGCAGCGAGGCCGGCGGCAGCTTGCGTACCGCGCGGAAGGCGCTGAACGGGCTGGGGACGTAGGTGTAGGTGAAGAAGCGATCGAGCGCGACGGGATCGACCTCGCGCGAGATCTCGCCGTCAGCCAGCAGCGCCCACAGCTCCGAGGCGAAGGAGATCGTGCCGCCCCGCTCGGCGTAGAAGAGCGGCTTCTTGCCGATCCGGTCGCGGGCTATGAAGAGCTCTCCCCGCCGTGCGTCCCAGAGCGCCAGGCCGAACATCCCGGCCAGTGACTTGACGAAGTCGGGGCCCTCCTCCTCGTAGAGGTGGGCGATCACCTCGGTGTCGCCGTCGCTGGCGAAGCGGTGCCCGTTGGCGGCAAGCCGTTGGCGCAGCTCGCGGTAGTTGTAGATCTCGCCGTTGAGGACGACCGCGACCGAGCGGTCCTCGTTATAGACGGGCTGATCGCCGGTGGCGAGATCAATCACGCGCAAACGCTGGATGCCCAGACCGACCTGACCGTCGAGGTGGATCCCACGCGAGTCGGGACCGCGATGCTCGAGGCCGGCACACATCGCCGCCAGCAGCTCGCCGTCGACCACATTGCCGTCACTGCGCGCCTGTCCAACGATGCCGCAGATGGTCTACCTCGCTTCGTCGAGGACGGTGGCGGAAGGACTGGACGGCCGCGCCGGCGGCTCGGCCCGCAGCGGCGGCTCTCCGAACCCGAGCAGGACGCGCAGCGCCCTCGCCTCGGCCCGGATCCGCTCGCGCGCAGCGGCCTTGAACAGCGCCTGCGGGACCCGCAGCGCGATCCGCAGCACGTACCCCACGGCCAGCGCGGCGCGGATGCCCAGCGCCCCGAGCCTGCCGTGGTGCTTGCGGGCGAAGAGTGTGCGCGAGTAGGCGAGCTGCGCCATCAGGTCGCCACGGTCGCGGCGGCCGGCGTGGTGCGTCACGGTCATCAGCGGCAGGTGGCGAACGTCCCAGCCCGCCTGGTGCGCCCGCAGGCACCAATCGATCTCCTCCGAGTAGAGAAAGAAGCGCTCGTCCATCGGGCCGATCGAGGCGATCGCCTCGGCCCGGGCGCAGAGGAACGCACCGCATACCCAATCCGCCGAGATCTCCAGCCGGTAGACCCCTGGCCGCGTCTCAAGCTCCTGCATCGTTTTGAAGATCGGCCAGCGCGCCGCGAAGAGCGACTCGCCAAGGTCCCTGCCGGGTGACGGGAAGCGGCGCATCGAGTACTGCAGCTCACCGTCGGTCCCGCGTTGAACGACGCTGGCGATGCCCACGTCTGGCCGCGAGTCGAGCGCCGCGATCAGCTCGGCGAAGTTGCCCTCGAGCACCTCTATGTCTGGGTTGAGCAGGAGAACGTAGCGGCCCTGCGCCCAGGCGATGCCGATGTTGTTGCCGGCAGCGAAGCCGCGGTTGGGGACGCGCAGTACTTCGACGTCGTCGAACTCGCGCTCGATCGCCTCCGGCGTGCCGTCGGTCGAGGCGCTGTCGGCGACGATCCACTCCGCCGCCAGACCACCTAGCGATGCCCGAGCCGAACGCAGCGTGCGCAGCGCCATCTCGCGCCCGTTATGGGTGACGATGACGACGCTCAGATCGGGGCGGCCGTCGCTCATGTCGTCACCGTGCGGCGCATTACCGTGGGCACTCGCGCCGTCCAGCCCGCCGGGACCTCGACCGAGGCCGCGCAGGTGCAAATCGCCGCCATAAAGAGGAACAGGTACGGCGCCTGGGGGAAGGTGAGGATGTCGTAGAGCGAGCAGGCGACGCCAAAGGCGAGGCAGGCCGCGCCGGCGGCAAGCGCCGGCGGTCCGCGCACTGGGTCATCGGAGCGCAGCACCGAACGGGCGACGAAGAGCGGCGTCACGATCAGGGCGATGAAGGCGAGCAGGCCGAGGGCGCCAACCTGGAACAGCTGCCCCAGGTACTCGTTGTCGAAGATTCGGTAAGTGTCGACGCGTTCGGAGTCGAGCGTGCCAAAGCCACGACCGATCATCGGCCGGGTGAGGACATCGGGGACGACCGCCGGGTAGTCGGACGTCCGCCCCTCGGTCGAATCCTGTTCTTTGGTCTGGCCGAGCTCGCGCACGGTGCTGAAGATGCCCGGCGTGACCACCAGCGCGACGGCAAGCGCGACCACCCCGAACGGCGCCAGTCGCAGCAGCTGGCGCGGGCGCAGGACGAAGAGGACGAGCAGCGCCATCGCCGGCACGACGGCCCCCGACTTTCGCTGTGTGATCAGCGCCCCAGCGATAATTATGCAAGCGGCAAGGCCCCAGAGGATGCGGCGGCGGCGGACCGGCGTCATCGCCGCCAGGACAACGGCAAAGGGGAGGGCCATGCCGAGGATCGAGGTAACCGAGAGCGCGTGCCGGGTCGGACCGGTGATCGTCGGTCGCGGCGTCGTGCTCGGGTCGGGATTGACGTCGGTCGGCGAGGGCGCAACGTCGGCGATCGGCGAAAAGACAGCCGCGGAGGTTTCGTAGAAGACGTTGAAGCCGCTCTTCTTCTCGTAGATCGTCCCGGTGGCGGTGATCACGGCGAGCACCACGATCAGGACCGAGAATGGGCGCAGCTCCGAGGCGCGCAGGTTGAGGGTGACGATCGCGAAGACCGCCGCCAACGAGAAGAGCACGGCGAGGTGCTTCTGCGCGTCGTCCCATTCGCCGAGATTGGTGATCCGCTCGACGTTGAAGGCGATGCTGGCAACGGCAACAAGGAGGAAGGCGATCATCCCGATCGCCCAGCCGGGCGGTCGCAGTCGTTCAACCGCCTGCGGCTTGCCGAGGGCGGTCCCTATCGCCCACACGCCGACTATCGCCATGACCAGAAAACGGTCGAAATCCGAGCTGACCGGCATTGCCACCTTGAGCTGCATCGCATCGAAGGGGACGAGGAAGATCATCACCAGAAGCGCCGCAAAGAGCCAGGGCAGCGGGCGGCGCGTGTACGGCCAGGCGTTCTCTTCGCGCATCGGCAAATGCCGTGCCGCGGCCCTCATCAGCGCACTCGCTCGTGCTCGCCGCCCGGGTAGCCGAAGCCGCTCTGAGTTTCGCGCTCGTGAGTGCCGGGACGGGGGTCCCCATTTGGGTTGGAGCCACCGTAGACATCGGCTTCGCGCCAACCGCGGGCAAGCGTCTGGGCCGGGATCAGGAGCATGCACCAGGCGCCGAAGACGATGATGAAGACGAGCAGGGCGATCTGGATGTTGGCCCCCTCATTAACAACGCCACCGGTTGCGTTGCCGAGCTTGCGAATCACCACGCGTCGGCCCGGAGGTGTGTTCTGACTGGCCTGGATCCGGTTGATGTAGGTACGCAGAGCCCGCGGCGCGGCGTCGGCGAGGCCGATCGCCGCGGCTTCCGTCGGCGCCTGGGCAAAGACCGAGACGACCGGCAGCACCGGGTTGTTCTCGAAGCGCAGCCTGTAGAGCGCGCCCTCGCCGATGATCTGCGAGCTGCGCTGGCCGGCGGTCGGCTCCTGCTGGATTACCGGCAGGTTGATGTCGTAAGGCCCCTCGGCCTCGATTGAGCTGAGCGGCACCTGGGCTTCCTGGGCGATCAGCTGCAGCGCCACCGGGCTGGCCAGGAAGCGGGCAAATACGGCGGCCCTGGTCTCCAGCGGCGTCAGGTCGTTTTCGAGGTCGGCGAAGGCGGAGTCGGGGGCGTCGACCAGCAGTTGGGTGGAGGCCGTCGCGAAAACGTTTGTGCGGCTGGTCATCGAGGGCGGGAAGAGCCCGATGCTGTAGACGCTGAGCAGGGCGGCGATCAGCGCGAACACGGCACCGAGAGCCACCAGCCGGCGCCGGATCCAGAGGGTCTTGAGGGTTCGCGCCAGTTCCATGGTCTGAAATTCGGTGCGGCTTACACCGCGAACTAGAAACGGCCCGCGGGGTGGCCTTCTTTCATCCCCCTGGGAAGGGAACGGCGCTGCGCGGCGCGCTTGGGCGTCGCAGGCGGTCGACGATCCGCCGCCGCTGCTCGGCGCGGACGAACTTGCGGTAGCCCTCGACGTCAACCCGCGGCACGCGGCGCACCGCCGCGCGCGCATAGCCGTAGACGTAGGCGGCGCTGGAGGCGCCGCGCGGCTTGACCCGCGCCACCTTGGTCGCTCGCATCACCGTCCAGGGCAAGCCGTGGTGGAGGATCCAGTGCGCTTCGCCCCAGCGGACGTGGCCGCGCAGGCGGCCGTCGGCGCTGCCAGTGTGCCGGTGGTGAAGCGCCTCGGCCCGATCGAATGAGCGGGTCTCGAAACCGAGCATGCGGGCGGTCACCTCGTCGATCCCGTCCCACCCCAGGCGCTCCCAGACGCCGCCGATCGCGGCAAAGCACTCACGTGTGTAGAGCTTGAGCGCGCCGCGCACGTGTTCGGGCGCGCTTGAGGTCGGCTCCCACTCCGTGCCGTGCTGCTCGAGCACGACGCCGCCGCCGATGCCAAGGTTCGGGTTACGGTCGAACTCGGCGAGCAGCGAGGTGAAGTAGTCGGGGCGCAGCTCGATGTCACCGTCGAGCTTGCCGAGATGGGTGAAGAGCGAGAGCTCCCGGGGGTCGATCGTGTGCAGGCCGTAGTTGAAGGCACGCGGGGCCGCCGCCACCTTGAGCCGATCGTTGGCTGGGGCGGTGAAGCCGGGCGGGGTCGACACGACGTGCATGAAGTCGATTTCGCTGGCCAGGCGATGGATGATCTGAGGCGTCTCGTCATCGGAGCCGTCGTCGACCACCAGCCAGTGCTCGGGGCGCCGCGCTTGCGCAGCGAGGGCATGGGCAACCCGTTCGATGTGGGCGGCCTCGTTGCGCACAGGCGTGATGATCAGCAGGCGGTGTTCTGGCATCAGTCGAGAAACGAGTCGCGGACCGCCGCGCTTGCGCACAAAAGAGCCGGGCGGGCCCCGTCGTTATTCCAGCGTGAAGGCCGTGCGGAGAAAGATCAGAAGCGCGAAGGACGCCACCCGGCGGGTCGTCTTCGCTTCCGAGCGCCGCCACGTCGCCGTCCGCCGCCATCTCGCCGGGCGCTACCTGCAGGGAGACGGCCTCGAGGTCGGTGCCCTGCACCTACCGCTGGCGCTGCCGCGCGGCGCCCGCGCCCGCTACGTCGACCGGATGAGCGTCGAGGATCTGCGCGCTCACTATCCCGAGCTCGACGAGTACGAGCTCGTCACCCCCGACTTCATCGACGACGGTGAGGCGCTCAACTCGGTCCCCAGCGGCTCGATGGATTTCGTCATCGTCAACCACTTGATCGAGCACTGCCAGGACCCGATCGGCGCCCTGCTCTCGCACGCCCGCGTGCTGCGCGAGGGAGGCGTCCTCTACCTGGCCGCGCCCGATCGTCGTCGCACTGCCTTTGACCGCGAGCGCAAGGAGACCTCGCTGGAGCACCTCCTCCGCGACCACGAGCAAGGGCCAGAGGGCTCTCGCTCCAAGCACTACGAGGAATGGTCGCGCCTCGCGATCAAGGTTCCGGCCGACGAGGTCTCCGCCCACGCCGCCGCGCTGGAGCGGCAGGATTACTCGATCCACTTCCACACCTTCACCCTGACCTCGTTCCTGGCGCTGATGCTGCGTGCCCGCGAGCTCTACGGGCTGCCTTTCGAGGTAGTCGCGAGCGAGACCAACAACCACGAGTTCATCGTTATTGCTCGCAAGATCGCCGACGGCGCCGAGCCTGCCCAGCAGGGCGTGCAGGTGCCGGATCTGGCGCTGGCCACCAACGGCCGCGCCTCCTAGCTCCAGCTTCTAGCGCGCTGCTCGAACAAATCCAAGGCCGCTACTTCAGCCCATCCGACATTCACCCACCTAGGGTGTGGTCAATATCGGATGCGCGGTACGGAGTCGGCTATTCGGCGACGGCGGCGGGCATGCCGACGGCGAGGTCGCCGTTGATTGCCGGTGGCTGCTTCTCCGCATCCAGCCAGGGGATGAGGCGGCTGGCGATGAGGCGGATGTCGGCCCAGGAGGCTGGGCTGATTAGGCGCAATACCAGGGCGTATGCGGTGAACCCAGCTGCCGCGCATGCCGCCAACAGAGGCACCGTCGGGGCGTCGAGGAAGAGGCGCAGGGGCAGCGCAGCGGCGGCGAGGGCTAGGCAGCCGAGCAGAGCCGGGCCGGCGTCGTCGAGCAGCTCGAAGACCGAGCTTTCAAGCACCGGCCCGAGCAGGAAGGCGTAAGAAGCAATCAGCGCTGCCACCCTGAAGCCGGCGATCGCGGCGCAGACGAGGACCAGGTCGCCGCCGGAGGAGGCGAGGAAGAGCATGCCGGCGTAGAGCCCGACTTCGAAGATGTTGAAGACCATCAGCGAACGTGGTTTGCCCGCGGCGAGGACCAGCGGGTCGATCGTGTTCTTCAGGGTCCCCGCCATGCCGGCGACGGCGAGGATCTGGGCGAGCACGACGGCGGGCTCCCAGCGGGCGCCGAACAGCCACGGCACCAGAACCGGAGCGACGACGATGAAGAAGACCATCAGTGGGAAGATCAGGGTGGCGTTGAGGCGGACGATCCGCTGCCGCACGGAGCGCAGGTGGACCATGTCCTTGGTCCGCGAGTAGACCGGGAAGGCGATCCGCGAGACGATGCCGCTGACCTTGCGCTCGTATTCAACCCCGAGCGTAAAGGCGCGGTAGTAGAAGCCAACCGCGGAGGGCGTCAGCCGCGCGCCGAGGATTGCGTAGTCGACGTTGCGACTGCCGATGCCGGCCAGGCCGGCTCCGGCGGCGGGCGCCCCAACCGCCGCAATCTCCCTGATCTCGGCACCGCGCCAGAACGGCAGCGGCGTCGAGCCGGCGAAGAGGAGCAGCACCGTCGCCCAGGCGAAGATCCCGGCGATGCTGCCGAGCACGAAGGCCTCGGCGTCGAGGCCGGCCAGGGCCAGCGCGATCGAAACCACCGTGGTGACGGCGGCGGAGACCACTTCGGAGAGACCGATGCGGTTGAACTCGAGCCGCCGCTGAAGCATCGCCAGCGGCACGATCATCACCCCAGCGATAGTGAATACCGGCGAGTAGAGCTGGATTAGCTCGCTCGTCGCGGCGCCGAATAGCGGTGTGGCCAGGAGCGGCGCGACGAAGTAGGTCAGTGCAGTTAGGGCCAGCCCACCGACGACGCCGATTGCCATCGTGCCCTCGGTATGACGGTGAGTAACGGCCTGGTGGCGGACCAGCGGCGTGCCCAGCCCCTCGTTTACCAACGAGAGCGCGATCTCGGGAATGACGAGGGCGATCGCAAAACGCCCGTATTCGGCAGGCGGCACCAGGTGCGCCAGCACCACCGCTCCGACGACGGCAACGATCTCAAAGGCAAGCCTCGTCGCTGAGATCCAGCGCACTCCATCAAGCGTTGCCTCGCGAAGCTCGCCGCGGGAAACCTGCTGCGATTGGTCAGACATCGCCGCCGCGGCGCATCTCCAACTGCGCTCGCTCAGCGATTGCCTCCGCAGGGGCGAGGGCCGGCGGTACAGCCGGGTCTCCCGGCAGTGCCGGTGGGATGTGTGGGAAGACGCCGAACTGTCCTTCGGCGGGCGGCTCAGCATCGACCGCGCGCCAGGCGTCGATCAGGCGCGGGATGCCGAAGATCAAGAGGACCCCGAGGGCGAAGAGCACGACGAAGATCCCCAGCGCCGCCTTGATCCCCAGTGCTTCATTGGTGAGGTCGGCCTGGGCTGGCCCGAGCACGCGGAAGGTTACCTTCTTGGAATCGGGGATCTGCTGCTGCGCCTGGATCGTGGAGACGATCCCGCGGATCGCCGCCGGGGCGGCCGCGGCGAGTTCGCGCGCCTCGGGCACGGTCGGCGCCCGGGTTTCGACGTTGACGATCGGCAGCTCGTCGCGCTGGACGATCTGGAACCCGTAGGGGCGGATGTTGGTCGGCGGCGCGGTGGTGCCGACCGCCTCGCCGGGCAGCGGCGCCGGTCCCGCCACTTCGATCTGCTTGACGGGGATCCCGGTCGTCTTTGAAATCTGCTTGATCACGTTGCCGCCGGCCATATAGCGGGCGAAAACGCCAGCACGCGCTGTCAGCGGTTCAAGATCGCGCCCGACGTCGGCGATCGGCGACCTTTCCGAATCGATCAGGATCTCGATCGAACCGTGGGCTTCGACGTGATCGCGCTTGCTGAGCGACATCGAAGAGGGGCTGATGTTGAAGACGACCAGCACCGCGATTACTGCGGCGCCGACGGCAGCGAGGGCTACGGCAAGGCGCCGCTGCCAGAGCTCTTTGAGGAAGTAAATGAAGTTCACGCGGTCCTAGCGGTCGACTTGGGCCATGGGGTCATGGGGGTGATCGTCTGAGAAACGGATGAAAGACGGGGGAACTTGTGCGCCGTTGCGAGTGGCCTTTTCGGCGGCGATCTCATCCCACAACCGATCGAGCCCCGCTTGACGGTCATAGTCGCGCCGCACCCGCTCGGCGCCGCGCTTTGCCTGCCCCCTGGCTGCCTCGGGATCGGCAACCAGCGCGATCACGGCGGCGGCCATCGCCGCCGGATCCTCGGCCGCAACGACGGTGCCGAACTCGCCCCCGCCCAGGACCTCGGCAACGCTGCCAACCTCGGCGGCCACCACCGGGCGCTCCGCGATCAATGCCTCCATCAGGACCAACGGGGTCACATCGGCCCCTTGACTCGAGCAGAAGAGCAGAACGTCGTGGTCACCCAGTAGAGCGGGGACGTCGTCGACCGAGCCGGTGAGCTCGACCCGCTCGCTCACGTCCAAGTGCGCGGCGGTTGCCCGCACCTGCTCGGCGTAGGCCTCGTCAAGGACAGGCCCGACAACACTCAACCTCGCGTCGAGCCCTAGAGTTCCGAGCAGCGCGAGTGTCTCAACGGCACGGTGTTGGCCCTTGCCGTCGCCGCCGGTGAGGCTGCCAATCACGCAGAGCCGCAAGGGGCTGCCAAAGGCGGCGGCGAGCGGCTTGCCCTCCCTCGCCGTGATCCCATCGGCGATGCGGACGACGCGGGCCCGGCCCCGTCCTCCGAGGCGCGCCGCGACGCCGGCGGAGATCGCCACGATCACATCGGCGCAGTGGCGCTGCAACCAGAAGACGGCTTTGCCCGAGCGCGATGTCGGCCACTCGCGAGCATGGGCAAATGACGGCACTCCGGCAAGCCTGGCAGCGAGAACCGGAGCCAACAGCACCGTGCTGCTGGTCAGGACCGCGTCGACCTTGCGGCGGCGAATCGTCCTCGCCAGGCGGAAGGCATCGACGCAGCTGCGCAGTAGCTGCAACGCCCAGCGGCCCGGGGAGACGTCCCAGGTCGGCAACGACGGAGCCGGGGCGATCACCGCACCACAGGCGGCGAAGCGCTCGCGAAGCGGGCCCTCGGCAACAGCGGCGACGATCGAACAGCGCGAGGCAAAGCGCTCTGCCTGGGCCAGGGCCATCGCCTGCGCGCCACCCGGCGCGGCGCTGTGCACGGCGATCAACAGCACCGCCGGCCCACCGTGCTCACCGGTTGGCACGCTTGCGGCCCGCGAACTCACGGCTGGGCCATGCTGCCGGCTAGCTCGCGATTCCCCTTCGTCTCACTCGCGCGCCGCAGCACTCGTTCGGCGAGGTATGCGTAGCCAGAGGCGATCAGGGGGACCAGGACGAGCTCGTAGCGGAAGGCGGAGAAGGCGGGTCCGACGGCCATCAGCAGCAGGTAGCCCGGAACGGTCGACCAGAGCAGGATCGTCAGCGTGTCGCGGCGCGGCGTCAGCGCGAAGGCAGCGACGATGCCGCCGAGCGCGGCCAAGACGACGAGCGGATTACCCGCTGCGTAGTCGGCATAGCGCCCGAGTATGTGACCGATGTTGGAGGGGTACTGGGAAAGCACCGCGCCCCAGCTGGTGTCGGTGGGGATCGTGTGGTTGTTGAAGACGTAGGCAAGCGCTTTCGACTCCGAGACGCCGTGCACGAAGAGCGCCGGCAGGGCCGCGGCGACCCCGCAGCCGAACAGAGCCAGGGACGGCCTGTCGCGGCGTGCCACGAGCAGCCCGAGGGCGGCAATGACGGGGATGAAGGCGATGTCACGCGTGAAGGCCAGCGCCAGAACGCAGGCGAACCACGGTGCCAGCCAGCGCCGGCTCCGCTCGATCGCCAGTACCGCGCAGAGCAGGGCGGCGATCAAGAGGGCGAGGCCGCTGCTGTCGGTGAGCGGGAATACGGACCAGGCTCGTAGCGGCGGCCAGAGAATGACCGCGGCGGCGACTCCAAGGCTGATGGCGAAAGAGAGGCGTCGCCGCAACAAGAGGAAGAGCAGGGCGGGAATGAGGATGAAGCCGAGCAGTGAGAGGACCTGCAGCGAGTGGAGCCCGAACAGCGGCTCTATGACTACTGCGAGCGCCGGCAGGAACAGTCGCCGCGCGTAGAAGTCGGAGCTGTATTCGACCCAGGCCGGATCGCTGACCCGGGGCGGTTCATCGGGCGACTCGGCCTCCAGTCCCCGCTCATAATCGGAGAGCGGACCACCGAAGACTTGCCGTCGCGCCGTCGCGCCCTCGGTGCCGCTGATCTCCTCGCTCTTTGCTTGGTAGAAGAGTGCATCGGTCTCCCAAGAAATTGGCCCGCCCCAGTGCGTCGCCATCGAGATGGCGGCGAGGAGCGAGAGCGAAAAGGCGGCCAGAGCGGTGCGCACAAATCAGGAACGAAAAGTCCTTAGCAAGACTTTCGGTGCCGTTTTGGCCGAGTTCAATCCGAAGATTGGACGAATTTCATCCTAGGGCCGCGTTAGGGAATGGGAAGGTGTCGCGTTGCTCAATTGACAATGCGAATTCGCCTCCCACTTTTGCTGCTCCTGCTCGGAGCCCTACTAGTCCTACCCTCCCCCGCCGGGGCAGCCGTCAGCTGCCCCAACTCCAACCCGGTCGTCAATGAGAACAACTGCATGGGCGCGGGATCGACCGCCTGGCAGCTGACTAACTACGACCAGGACGGGATCACCGGCTACGCGACCAAGACCAGCGTCGACCTCGGCGAAGGGGTGCCGTTGCGGATCGCCAACCAGGCGGGCACGGGGAGCGCGGAAGTCAGCGTCTTCCGTATGGGCTGGTACGGCGGCAGCGGCGGCCGGCTCGTCTACCAGAACAAAAAAGTCACGATCAACAACGACCGTCATTGCGAATCCCCCGACGAAACGACCGGCTACTGGTCCTGTGAGAACTGGGAAACCAGCCTCACCGTGCCGGGCAGCTCGCTGCCGGCCTCGGGCATATATCTAGTGCGAATCAAGGACCTGGCCAACAGCCAGGACAACCAGATCATCTTCACGGTTCGCAATGACGCGCGTAAATCCGCCCTTCTCTACAAACTGCCGACCGCCACTTACCAGGCCTACAACTCCTTCAACGGCCACTCGCTCTACCGCTTCAACTCGGCCGGCTTCCAGACGATCACCGGCACCGGCCGCGCGGTCAAGGTCTCCTTCGAACGCCCCTACGTCAACGACTACAACGACGCCAACTGGTTCCTCAAAGCTGACTTCCCGATGGTCGCCTGGCTCGAGCGCGAGGGCTACGACGTCGACTACACCGAGAGCGTCTCGGTCGACTCGAACCCTGGACAGCTGCTCAACCACAAAACGCTGGTCTTCTCGGGCCACGACGAGTACTGGTCCGAAGCCGAGATGAACGGCTACAAGGCGGCCCGCGACGCCGGGGTCAACATCGCCTCCTTCAGCGGCAACACCGGGTACTGGAAGATCCGCTACGAGGACGGCGGCCGCACCCTGGTCTGTTACAAGGCGGTCGAGGGGACCAAAGAAGGCAGCGTCCCCGACGGCTCCAAGGGCGTCAACGACTGGGGCCCGGACGGGGTCAAAGGCACCAAAGACGACGCTCTGGGGCTCGACGGTAAAGCCGGCACCGCCGACGACAACCCCAAATACGCGACCACCACCTGGCGCGATGACGGGGCGCCCCCCGGTAACCCCAACGCCCCGACTGGAGGTCGCGTCGGCCCCAACCAACCGGAGAACTCGCTGCTGGGCTCGATGTACGTCGGCGACAACGACAACTTCGATTACCCCCTGACGATTCCCGCCACCAACGGCGCGGACGAATACGCCGGCGACCGCATCTGGCGCAACACCGGCATATCGGAGACCGGCAGCACCACGATCAACAGCAAGCTCAACGGCTGGGAGTGGGACTCGATCCCGACCCAGGCCCAGTACCTGAGCAAACAGCCGAGCGGTGTCAAGCGCGTCAGCCTGACCGACGTCGGGAGCGCCCCAAGCCCGCCCGAGTGGATCCAGGACGAGGGTCTGCTCTACTCGACCACCGCCCCCCCGGGCCAGCCGACCACGGTCTCGGCGGTCAAGTACAAAGCCGCCAGCGGCGCCCTCGTCTTCGCCTCCGGCACGATCCAGTGGTCCTGGGGTCTCGCTCATCACTATCTGGACAAACCGAGTGAAAGCTACGAAGACCCGCCGGTCGACCTCAGCGACCCGCGAATCCAGCAGGCGACCTACAACATCTTTGCCGACGGCGGAGTTGAGCCGCTGACCCCGGTCGGCGTCGTCATCGACGGCAACGAACCGCCGGAAGCCTCCTTCACAGCCACCCCCAACCCGGCCTCGGCAGGAAGCCTGGTCACCTTCAACGCCTCCGGCTCGACCGATTCGGACGGCTCGATCGTCAAATACGAATGGGACCTCGACGGCAACGGCAGCTACGAGACGAACACGGGCTCGACCGCGACCACGTCGAAAACGTATGCGAGCGCCGAAGAAGTGACGGTCGGCCTGCGGGTGACCGACAGCGGCGGCGGCGCCGATGGGGCAGTTCGCACACTGGTCATCAGCAATGGCACGCCTGGCAACATCGCGCCAAAAGCCGCCTTCACCATCTCCCCCAACCCGGCTTCACTGGAAGCGCTGGTCACCTTCAACGGCGCCGGTTCATCGGACCCCGACGGATCGATCGTCAAATACGAATGGGACCTCGACGGCAACGGCAGCTACGAGACGAACACGGGCTCGACCCCCACGGCCAGCCGCTCTTACTCGAGCGAAGGCGACCGCCAGGTCAGCCTGCGGGTCACCGACAACGGCGCCGGGATTTCCACCGTCACCCACGCGCTGGTCGTCGGCAAAGGCAGTGCCTACCGCGCCGAAGTCATCGCAACCTCGGGAGTGCACAACTACTGGCGCTTCGGCGAGAAATCGGGCAGCACCTTTGCCGACGCCGTCGGCTCCAGCCCGGCGACGGCTCAAGGCGGCTTCGCGCTTGGAGCAACCGGTGCCCTGGAAGGCGATCTCGATACAGCCGCGACCTTCGACGGCGCGACCGGCGCCGCCAGCGCCACCGTCGATCTCTCCGCGACGTCGCAGCTGACGCTTGAATTCTGGCTCAACTGGGCGGCCTACGCCAATGACGATGACCTCGCGCTCGAGTTCACGCCCAACTTCAACAACGTCAACGGCGGCTTCCTGGTCGACCCCAACGCAGGCGAGATGGGCGGCAAGTTCGGCGTCGGCATCGGCCGCGGCGAATCGCGCAACAACGTCTACTTCGCTCGGCCCAGCGCCGGTGCTTGGCACCACTATGCCCTCGTCTTCGACACCACGGCTCCCGCGGCCCAGCAGATCATTCCCTACGTCGACGGCAAACCGATCTCCTACGAAAAGCTCAACACCGGTATCGGCGCGGGCAAATTCGCCAACTCGACCCTCTCCTTCATGTCGCGCAACGCCTCGGCCCTGTTCGGCAAAGGCAATCTCGATGAGCTCTCGATCTACAGCCGCGCCCTGACCGGAACCGAAATCGGCGCCCATTTCCAGGCCAGCCGCACCAATAAATTGCCGCAGGCCTCCTTCTCGGTCTCCCCCAATCCGGTCCCGACCAACACGCAGGTCAGCTTTAACGGTTCAGCTTCATCGGACCCCGACGGCTCGATCGTCAAATACGAATGGGACCTCGACGGCAACGGCAGCTACGAGACGAACACGGGCTCGACTGCGACCACGACCAGCAGCTACTCAACGGAAGGAAACCGCCAGATCGGGCTGCGGGTCACGGATAACGGCGGCGCCGTGGAAACCACCACGCGCACGCTCGTGGTTCAGCAGAACTCCCCCCAGGCGTCGTTCACCGCTACGCCCAACCCGGCGGCGACAGATGCACAGGTCAGCTTCAACGGCTCGGGTTCCTTCGATCCCGACGGCTCGATCGTCAAATACGAATGGGACCTCGACGGCAACGGCAGCTACGAGACGAACACGGGCTCGACCGCGACCACGATCAGCAGCTACTCCAGTGCCGGCGAATACCAGGTTGGTCTGCGGGTTACCGACAACAGTGGCGGCACCGCGACAACGACCCGGACCGTCACCGTGGGCGGCGCCTACAGCGCCGCGATCGGCTCGACCCCCGGCCTGGTCGACTACTGGCGCCTGGGCGAGCAGTCGGGCACAACCTTCGCTGACATTTCCGGCCCGAGTCCCGCCACACTCAAAGGCGGCGTAACCCTCGGTGCGCTCGGCGCGCTCGAATCCGATCCGAACAAGGCCGCCTCCTTCGACGGCGCCAGTGGCGCCGCCAGCGCCAACGTCGATCTCTCCGCCACCTCGCAGCTGACACTCGAATTCTGGCTCAACTGGTCCACCTACGCCAATGACGATGACCTCGCCTTCGAGTTGACCCCGAACTTCAACGACAACGACGGTGGTTTCATCGTCGACCCCAATGCCGCGGAGTTCGGCGGCAAGTTCGGCGTCGGCATCGGCCGCGGCGGATCGCGCAACAACGCCTACTTCGCGCGGCCCAGCGCCGGCGCCTGGCACCACTACGCGCTCGTCTTCGACACGACAGCGCCTGCGACCCAGCAGGTCCTCCCCTACGTGGACGGCAAACCGGTCTCCTTTGAAAAGCTCAACAGCGGCACCGGCGCGGGCAAATTCGCCAACTCGACCCTCTCCTTCATGTCGCGCAACGCCTCGGCCCTGTTCGGCAAAGGCAATCTCGATGAGGTCGCGATCTACAACCGGGCCCTGAACGCGGGGGAAATTAATTCCCACTATCTGGCCAGGGGCAACAACGCGCCCCAGGCGTCCTTTACGGCGACGCCGAACCCGGTTGAAACCAAAGCCCAGGCGACTTTTGATGCTTCCGGCTCTTCGGATGCCGACGGCACGATTACGAAATACGAGTGGGATCTGGACGGCAACGGCAGCTATGAGACCGACACGGGCTCGACCGCGACGACGACTAAAACTTATTCCGTAGCCGGTACATACCAAGTCGGCCTGAAGGTCACCGACGACGACGGGGCCACCGCCACCAGCAGCGTCAGCCTGGCCGTGAAAAACCAGCCGCCTACGGCCTCTTTCACCGCCGTGCCCAACCCTGCCCCAATCGGAACCCAGGTCAGCTTCAACGCCTCGGCCTCCTCGGACCCGGACGGCACGATCGTCAAATACGAGTGGGACCTCGACGGCAACGGCAGCTATGAGAGCGATACGGGCTCGACCGCGACGACGACCAAGCGCTACACCAATGGCGGCGATGTAACCATCGGCCTGCGGGTCACCGACGACAGCGGTGAAACCACGACAACCACGCGGGTCGTCAGCGTCGTCGGCTCCTACTACGGCGCCGTCAGCTCAACCCCCGGCCTGATCGACTACTGGCGCCTGGGCGAGAAATCGGGCCCCACTTTCACCGACGGCGTTGGCTCTAACGCCGCTATCACCGAAGGTGGGATCGGCTTCGGTAAACCGGGCGCGCTCGTGGGCGACCCCAACACAGCGGCAAGCTTTGACGGCAACAACGGCACCGCGAGCGCAAAACTCAACCTCTCCGGCACCTCGCAGCTGACGCTCGAATTCTGGCTCAACTGGGCTGCCTACGCCAACAATGATCGGCTCGCCTTCGAGTACACGCCCAACTTCAACCAAAACGACGGCGGCTTCCTGGTCGACCCCAATGCGGGTGAGCTCGGCGGCAAGTTCGGCGTCGCGATCGGCCGTGGCGGGTCGCGCAACAACGCCTACTTCCAAAGGCCCAGTGCGGGCGCCTGGCACCACTACACGCTGGTCTTCGACAGCCAGGCTCCGGCCGCTCAACAGGTCGTCCCCTACGTTGACGGCCAGCCGATCTCCTACGAAAAGACCGCCAGTGGTACCGGTGCGGGCAACTTCGCCAACTCAAGTCTTTACTTCATGTCGCGCAACGCCATCACGCTGTTTGGCAACGGCAGTCTCGATGAGGTCGCTCTCTACAACCGGGCCCTCAGCTCTTCAGAGGTCGCCGCGCACTTCGATGCCAGCATCGGCAAACCGCCGGTGCCCTCTTTCGCGGCCTCCCCCAATCCGGTAGCGGCCGGGCTCCCTACCAGCTTCGACGCTTCGGCTTCAACGGATCCCGATGGCGCGATCGTCAAATACGAGTGGGACCTCGACGGAAATGGTAGCTATGAGACCGATACCGGCGAAACCGCAAGTGCGACCAAGAGCTATGACACCGCCGGCGAGGTAGCCGTCGGCCTGCGGGTGACCGACAACGTCGGTGAAACGACGACCATCACGCGTACCGTCACGGTCCAGGGCACGCTGCCGACGGCGTCGTTCACGGCAACACCCAACCCGGTGTCGACCGGTGACCAGGTCAACTTCGACGCCTCCGGCTCATCTGATCCCGAGGGCCCGATCGCCAAATATGAGTGGGATCTCGACGGCAACGGCAGCTACGAGACGACCACGGGCGCCACGGCGACGACGACCAAAAGCTACCCAGCCAAAGGCGGCGTCACCGTTGGCCTGCGGGTGACGGATGGCGACGGCGCGACGGCGACGACCACGGTTGGCCTGACGGTTCAAAACAAAGCTCCTTCCGCCTCCTTCACCGCCACGCCCAACCCGGCCACGACCCTGAGCCAGGTCAGCTTCGACGCCTCGGCATCTGCTGATTCCGACGGCAGCGTCATCAAATATGAGTGGGACCTCGACGGCAACGGTAGCTACGAGACGAATACGGGCACCACGGCGACCGCGTCGCGCTCCTTCGAAAGCGCCGGCGCTCGCGAAGTCGGGTTGCGCGTTACCGACGATGATGGTTCGACCGGAACGACCACGCGGACCGTGACCGTTCAAAACCGTGCTCCTTCAGCCTCCTTCACGGCCACGCCAAATCCGGTGCCAACCGGTACGCAGGTCACGTTCAACGGGACTGCTTCTACCGACCCCGATGGCACCGTCACCAAATACGAATGGGACCTCGACGGCAATGGCAGCTACGAGACCGACACGGGCTCGATCGCGACCGCGACGAATACCTATGCCGTCGCCGGCAGCGTCACCGTCGGCCTGCGAGTCACTGACAACAACGGCGACACTGCAACGACGACACAGGCCCTCACGGTTCAAAACCGTGCTCCTTCAGCCTCCTTCACGGCCACGCCAAATCCGGTTCCGACCGGCACCGCCGTGAGCTTCGACGCATCTGGTTCTACCGACCCCGATGGCACCGTCGCAAAATACGAATGGGACCTCGACGGCAATGGCAGCTACGAGACGAATACCGGCGCCACGGCGGCGACGACTAAAACTTACGCCAGCGCGAGCACGCCGACGATCGGGCTGCGCGTCACCGATAACAACGCGGGGGCAGCAACCACGACGCGTGTCCTCACGGTCCAGAACCGTCTCCCCTCAGCCTCCTTCACGCTCACGCCCAACCCGGTGGTGAGCGGCAGCCCGGTCAGCTTCAACGGCTCCGGATCCACCGATCCCGACGGCACGATCGCCAAATACGAATGGGACTTTGACGGCAACGGCACGTACGAGACCAGCACCGGCGCCACCGCGACCACGACCAAAACCTTCGCCACCGCGGGCAGCGTTACCGTCGGCCTGCGAGTCACCGACAACAACGGCGGCACGGCGACGACCACCCGCGCCCTGACGGTCTCCAACCGCGCCCCCACAGCCTCCTTCACCGCGACTCCCAACCCGGTGCCGACAGGTACGGCTGTGAGCCTCAACGCCGCCACTTCGTCGGACCCCGACGGCACCGTAGTCAAATACGAATGGGACCTCGACGGCAACGGCAGCTACGAGACGAATACCGGCACGACGGCGACGACGACCAAAACCTTCGCCGCGCCCGGCACTTTCACGGTTGGCCTGCGCGTCACCGACAACCTTGGCCTGACCGCAACCAGCAGCAAAACCATCACGGTCCAGAACCGCGCTCCAGTCGCCTCCTTCGTCGCCACGCCCAACCCCGTGACGGTCAACACGGCCACCGGTCTCAATGCCTCCGGCTCCACGGACCCCGACGGCACCGTAGTCAAATACGAATGGAATCTCGACGGCAATGGCAACTACGAGCTGAATACCGGCGCCACGCCCACTACGACGAAAACCTTCACTGGCTCCGGCGACCAATCGATCGGTCTGCGGGTCACCGACAACAATGGGGCGACGGCGACCACCACCGTCGTGGTCAAAGTTCAGAGCAACTACAGCAACGTGGTCAGCTCGACCCCCGGCCTGATCGACTACTGGCGGATGGCCGAGACTTCGGGGACCACCTTCGCCGACAGCGTTGGCGCCAAAACCGCCACCGCCGTGAACGGCGTCACCCTGGGCGGCAGCGGAGCGCTCGCGGGTGGGAAAGATTCCAACCCGTCCGCCTCCTTCGACGGCTCGAACGACGCCGCCAGCGCTGCGCTCAACCTCTCCGCCACCAACAAACTGACGGTCGAGTTCTGGCTCAAATGGTCGAGCTTCTCAAACAACGACGATCTCGCCTTCGAGTTCACCCCCAACTCGACCAACACCAACGGCGGCTTCTTCATCAACCCCAACTCTTCCGAATTGCTGCTCAGCCGCTTCGGGGTCGGAATCGGGCGTTCCACAAGCCGCAACACCGCCTACTTCAGCCGCCCCTCCGCCAACGTCTGGCACCACTACGCCATTGTCATGGACAGCAGCGCGACAGCCTCACAGCAGGTCATCCCCTATGTCGATGGCGTCGCTGTGAGCTATCTCAAGACCAGCAGCGGCACCGGGGCAGGCAACTTCGCCAACTCGACCCTCTACTTCATGTCGCGCTCTGCCTCCTCGGTGTTCGGCCAAGGAAGCCTCGACGAGCTCGCGATCTACAACAGGGGCCTGACCGCCGCTGAAATCTCGGCGCACTTCAAAGCGGCGAACCCCTAGGCACGAAATTCCGCCGTTTGCGGCGGAAGTGCCAACCCTCCCTAGCCGTTATTCCAATGGTGAAGGCAGAAACTGAACAAAGCAACGGCCGGATCGCTTCGGCCAAGCTCCGGCTACAGGTGCTGAGCAGCAACGGGGCGGTCTCTCAGCGGGTCGTCGATACCTTCGGCGAGCGTGGCCTCTCCGTCGCCGAACCGGCTTCCTCGCACGATGAAATCGATCAGAGCACGATCGATGCCTCGACCATCTTCGTCCTCGTCAGCGATGTCGACGAGGCCAACGGCATGGCAGCGCTGCGCCGCCTGCGCCGCGAACAGCCAAAGCTGGCGATCATCGTCATCTCCCCGCCGGTTACCGGCACCGGCGCTCGCCGCGCCCTCGACGCCGGCGCCGACGCAATCGTCTTCGAGCCCGAGATCGAGACCACCCTTGCCGTGACCGCGCTGGCCGTCGCCAGCGGCCAATCGGTGGTGCCGCGCAAGCTGCGCGCCAGCGTCGAAAGGCCGGCCTTCTCGCATCGCGAGCGACAGGTCCTGGCCCTCGTCTCTAGAGGACTGACCAACAGTGAGATCGCCGAACGCCTACTGCTGGCGCAGAGCACGGTCAAGAGCCACCTTTCCTCAGCATTCACGAAGCTCGGCATCCGCTCCCGCAAGGAGGTCACCGCGCTTCTGCTCGATCCCGAGCAGGCACAGAGCGTCGGCCTGATCGGCTTTCGCAACGGGTCCTCGGATACCAACGGCAACGGCAACGGTTCGGTCGCCAGCCACGACGCGGTGCCCGAGCCGATCGCGTGAACCCTGTCCTCTCACAAGCTGCGCCGCCCGCACAGGCGGCAACCGGCGTGCCCTTCGTGCGCCTCGATTCCGCCGATCCCACCCTGACCGCGGACATCTTCGCCGCGATCGAGCGGATCGCCGGCAGCGCCGCCTTCACCCTCGGCGAGGAGCTCGAGACCTTCGAGCGCGAGTTCGCCGCCTGGTGTGAGACCGAGCACGCGATCGGAGTCTCATCCGGCACCAGCGCACTCGAGCTGACCCTGCGAGCCCTCGACATTGGGCCCGGCGACGAGGTCATCGTGCCGACCAACAGCTTCATCGCGACCGCCGAGGCCGTCACGGCGATGGGAGCGACGCCGGTCCTCGTCGACGTCGACGAGGACACTGCTCTGATCACGGCCGAGATCGTTGAAGCCGCGCTGACCGAACGCACGCGCTGCGTAATCCCGGTCCACCTCTACGGCCGCTCTGTCGAGATGGAGCCGCTGCTGGCCCTCTGCCGCGCCCACAATCTGCGCGTTGTCGAGGACGCCTGCCAGGCCCACGGGTCCCGCTATCAAGGCCGTCCCGCCGGCACACACGGTGACGCCGGCTGCTTCAGCTTCTACCCGACCAAGAACCTCGGCGGCTGGGGCGACGGCGGTGCCGTGGTCACCGCGGACGCCGACCTGGCCGAGCGCATCCGCCTGATGCGCTCTCACGGCGAGGGAACCCGCCACCACCACGAGGTAGCGGCCGGCACCCACCGCCTCCACTCCATTCAGGCCGCGATCCTCAGCGTCAAGCTGAAACGACTCAGCGAGTGGAACGAGCAGCGCCGCCAGGCAGCAGCGACCCTGCGCGAAGCCCTCTCTGACACCGACCTGATCCTGCCGGTCCCAGTGGCCCCCGACGGCGACCACGTCTACCACCTCTTTGTGGTCCGCACCCCAGACCGCGATGCCCTTCGCAGTCACCTGAATGAGAGCGAAGTGGCCAGCGCGATCCACTACCCCACCCCGATCCACCTGCAGCCGGCCTATGCACCAAGCCAAGGCGACCTCCCGGTCAGCGAACGCCTGGCCACGGAAAGCTGCTCCCTCCCGATCTTCCCGTCGATAACCGACGAGGAGTTGGACCGCATCGCCGCCGCAATTAACGCGTTCTCGGCCTAAAGCCAAAGCCAAAAGTGTCCAGCGAGAAGTTCCGACCTGCGCATCTGCAAAGGTCGGGCGGTGGTGAATGCAGACAAAGACCTTCTCTACAAGGTGCCTATGACGAGGCCGTACGTGCACTCTCCGAGCAGCAAGGAGTAACGACAGCTTCCGAACCCGCGCCGGCCTTCTGCTCTCAGCGGCCGCCATCACCACATCTTTCCTCGGCGCTCAGGCCCTAAACGGCGGGGACTCAAACCCGGCGGCTTGGCTCGCCTTGATTGGCTTTGCCGGAGTTGCCGCGATCTCGCTAGCCATCCTCTGGCCCCGCCGGTGGGAGTTCACGGCCAATCCGCGAGACGTGATCCAGACGTACATTGAGGCAGAAAACCCGGCGCTGGTCGAGGAATTGCATCGGGATCTCTCCCTCCACATGCACAACAGCTACATCGAGAACCGTGCGGGTCTAGAGCAGCTCGCAATCTTCTTCCAGATCGCCAGCGGAACGCTCACCGTCGAGGTGATCCTCTGGATCATCGCCATTGCATCGACTGCGTAGAATTGACGCCATGGCACAGACCACACCGCCAACTCCACCGCCTGAGCCCAAACGACCCAGCCCCATGCAGGTCGAGACGCGTGGACTTTCTCTCGGCAAGAGCAGCACCTAGGTTGATCGATCCTTCCTACAACAAGCAGACAGTGCTGAACTCGGCTCGCCATTTCCTCTGATATTCCAACTTCATAGCTAAGATCAAGCCAGTTCATCACGATCGCGGCATCTGGAGCGATTGGCACCCGGATCTCGAGTGTTTCTAGTGGACCCGGGCCTTGACGCTCAAATGGCTCGCTAAATGGAACGTTCAGCGGCCAAAGGACAACTGGATGGTCAGAGTAGGCGAGCACCGGGGCATCGAACCGCAAAATCTGCCAGCACATCAGCCCCAACACGCTAGCGACCTTCACCGCGTAGCTCAACATGGTGATGAACCGCTGGGTCGGGTCGAGGTAGGCGGCAACGGCCTGCTGGCGGGCCAAGGCAACATCGCCACCAAGCGCGGAAAGTCCCAAGAGCTTGAAGTGCTCTGCCTCTAGCACTTCAAGCGCTGGCCGAATTACCTCCTCGCGCTGTTCGAAAAAGGCGGGACTACGCATGATCTGGACAGCGAGAAGCTGCGCGAGTATTCCCTTGCGCCCAGGCTCCAACTCCCGCCCGGCGACCAACGCCCTCAAAGGCGGGGCTGCCTTGCCTCAATGACGGACAGCGACTTCTCGATGTCGTCAGTCTGCTCGCCCTTGGTCGGATACGACGGTAGTAGGGACCCTCGTCCCTGCGTGCTTGGTTGATTTAATCTCGCACGCCCTGGGACCATCTATGTGGACGGCGACCTTCCTACCCTCTATCTCCAAGGTTTTTTGGTACATCCGCGGCACGATGTGGCCGCTCTCGACCCTGGGACTATCGGAGCCATCAATGGTTAGCGTGGTCGCTCGCCCCGCGCTCGTTCGCGGTCAGCGTCCAGACAACACTTCTTGTACTTATGTCTGCTTCCGCAATGGCGAGTCGCGTTGCGTCCAATTCTCTGAATATCTTGAGACCACGAGACTCCCCTGTCGGCACCAATAACAGGGGTGCACGAGAACCGTCACGGACGACGAGGCCGGCAAGCAACTACCGTTGCACGAGGGATTGAGTTTGAGGCTGAGGGGAGAGTGCCACCAGAACGTCCCTCGCCATGGTGATCTCATGCCTCGGCAGAGGCCGGGCGTACTGCGCCTACTAGGAGGCGGATCTGGCGGGGGGCCAGTTGCGAGGTCGTTAGGCCGTAGAGGACACCGCCTATTCCTACAGCGAGGACCGGGGCTGCCAGGCCGGATATGAGGTTCTCGGCTATAGCTGCTCCGATGCCGAAGGAGACGGCTGCCAGGGCTACGAAGCGGAGGCCATCTCGGGCCAGCTCTCGGGCTATCGGCGCCCAGCCCCTGCCGGTGCCCGCTATGAGAAGCACGGCGGCGAAGGCTGTTGGGACTATGCAGAAAGCGCCCACTACGCCGTTGACGCCAAAGAGGCTTCCGGCCAGGGCCGTGACTCCTGCGTGCGCCGCCACTACCGCTGGCGCCATCCAGTTGACAAGTTTGGTGCGGCCGAGGGCGAATAGAGCCGGCAGCAGGAGGTTGACCAGCAGCGCCGCGATCGTCCAGGCGCAGAGCAGGGCGGCGAAGACGCGCAGCTGATGCACCTGAGAGGCATCGAAGCTCTTCGGCAGCACATCACCGATCAGTGTCGCGCCGCCGCCGATCAATGCCGCCAGAGCCGGGGCGACAAGCAGCATTGCGTAGCGGAAGCCGGCCGGCACAGTGGCGGCGATCACCTCGCGCCAGTCGGCGACGGCGCCGCGGCTCATGTCGGCGATGCGCGACATGCCGAGGGCAAAGCCGGTGGCCGCGACCAGGTAGCTGGCGAAGAGGTAAGCGTAGGAGAGCACGGTGGCTCCCCCCGCTCCGTACTTGCTGGCAAAGGCGAGGGTGATCACGTAAAGGCAGTTGAAGGCGAGGTAGACGGCGGTGCTGCTCAGCACCATCCAGACGCAGCGTGCCATGCGGGCTACCCCACCGGCGATGGCGATCCTGATCCCGCCGATTGCCTCGCTGGGGCGACTGGCGCGGACACCGTCGAGCATCATCGTGCAGGTGACCACAGCCATCGCCAGCATCGACCAGCCGAGCGAGAGCTCGCCGGCGACCTGCGAGACGGCCAGGTAGACGATCAGGCCCGCGATCGCGCCGGCAATGTAGGCACCGGCGATGCGGTCGAAGCGATCGCGCACTGCGAGCAGCGTCGCCCCGCCCGCGGCCCAGAGCTGCAGGATCATCGCCAGGCCGAGGATCGGCAGCGCCGATTCGGTCACGCCCCGCCCGGTCTCGCCCAGGCCCGGCGCCAGAAGTGCGGCAAGCGGTCCGGAAAGCGGGATCGTGGCGATCGCGACCGGGATCGAGATCGCGACAAGCGCGACGGCCAGCTCGGTCGGCGTCAGCCGCGGCCGCAGGCCGACCAGGAGCGGCGCCGAGGTGACGCGGATGCTCTGACTGAAGACCCCGAAGCTCGTGTAAAGCGCAAAGGCGATGAAAAAGCCGTCGGTGCGGCCGCCGATGCCGAAGGAGCTGAGGTAGAGAAGTGCCTGGATGCCGGAGGTGGCGCCCATCGCGAGGGTCGCGATCGCCATCGCTACACCGGCGTGGGCATGCTTCGCGCGCAGGCTGGATCCGTCCGAGGCGATTTCCGGCTCGGCGGCGTGCGGCGGCGAGGCTGTGGTAGCGCCCATGCCTACTTAACGCTGCGAATGGGCCAATTCTTGCCCGGATTGATCAAGCCGTACAGGCGAAGTTGCATCGCGAACCAGGACCGCCGAAGCGCCGCTGCCGTCGGCCGGGGCTGTGTAGACATTGCGGCCGTCCGAATAGACGAGCGTGTCGTTGTCCAGCCACTCGACCTGGTCGTCGATCGAGCGCTCCTCGGCGACCGGATGGTCATCAAGGGTCGCCACGTCGAGCACCCGCAGATGCCAGTGGGCCTCGTTGCCGATCCGGCTCTTGTAGGCAATCTGCGCGCCGTCCGGAGACAGCGATGGGCACTCCACCCCTTCGCGCAGAACCGTCATCTTTTCGCCGCTGATGCTGCCTTCGACCAGGTAATGGTCGCCGCCGGTGCCCAGGGTCGCGTAGAAGTGATCGGAGTCATTCGGGTCGAAGGTGACGCCCCAGAAGTTGAAGTCGACGGCGTCGAAGGGCACGCCGTCCTTTTCGACCTTGAACTGCTCGAGCTGGCCGACCTGCCTGCCACTTGCCATCTCGAGAATCGACGTGCGGGTCGAGAAGGCGGTCGGTGAGGAGAGGTAGGAGTCACCGGTGACGAAGACGGTCATCGCCCCATAGCGGCCGTCGGGCGAGACCCGGGTCCGCGAGGGCAGGCCGGTCAGGGCGATCGTGTGTTCGCGCTGCAGTTTCGAGTTGAAAACCGAGGCCGTGTATTCGACCCCGGAGGGAGCGACGCCCATGCAGATGCCGTGGCCTGCGGCGAAGTAAACCCGCTCGCAAGCGAGCTCGCCGGACTGCTTGCGCAGATGGCCATCGTCGAGTACGTAGACGCGCCCGTTGAGGGTTGGCTCTTTGGGGTCAACCGCCCGCACCATCAGGTCGGTGTTGGCCAGCGCCGCCCCGACGCGCGGCTGCGCGTCAGTCGTCGTCTGGTTTGGGCCCAGCGCGGCGATCGCGATGTAGGCGCAGGCGCAGACGACGCAGAGCGCGATGATTACGGCGAGGATTTTCTTACTGCGGCTATCCATCCAGGGCTGCCCGCTGAGAGCGAACCAGCAGCGGCACCGCGAGGAGGATTGCCAGTGCCAGGGCGGCGGCAAAGACGATCACGGCGCTCTGCAGGCCGATCGCGAACCAGAGCGCGCCGAAGGCGAGCGATGAGAGCAGGCTGCCGATGCTGACCACGGTGGTCAGTATTCCGAGACCGCTTGCCTGCAGCTTCTCCGGCAGCATCGCTCCAGCGAGTGCGGGCATCACCCCTTCGGTGGCGGCGAAGAATCCACCGAGGGCGACCAGGCAGAGGAGCAGCTCGAAGTAACCGAGCGAGCCGATCAGCAGGGTGCCGTAGACGATGAAAAGCAGGGCGTAGCCAGAAACCAGCACCGGCACCCTGCCGATCCGGTCGGCGAGCTGCCCGACCGGAATCGCGAAGGCCATGAAGATCACCGCGGTGATCACGTAGAGCAGCGGGAAGAAGGCGGGCTCGAAGTCGATCTTGCGCTGCAGGCCGACGTAGATCAGCGCGTCGGAGACGCTGGCGATCGAGAGGCCGGCCGCGGCGACCAGAAGCAGGGCAAAACGAGGATCGCGGACCAACCCCGCCGCGGAGCGCAGCGAGGGCGCGTTGGGGTCCCGCGATGCGCGTTTGGGCTTGCCCTGCACGGTCAGCGCCAGCACCGCGACCCCGAGCGCTGCGAAGAGGGTGCTGACGACGAAGACGGCGTCGAAGCGGGCGGGCGCGGCGAGCAAGATGCCGAAGGCGACAAGCGGTCCGAGCATCGCACCGGCGGAGTCCATTGCCCGGTGCACGCCGAAGGCGGTGGCGAGGCCGGCTTTGCTGCTCGAGAGAGAGATCAGGGCGTCGCGCGGCGCGGTGCGGATCCCCTTGCCGACCCGGTCGAAGGTGACGATCGCGCCGATCCCACCGATCGTGTTGCCGGCCGCGACCAGGGCCACCTTGCCGACCGCCGAGATCCCGTAGCCAAGGCCAGCGACCTCCTTGGGGCGGCGAAAGCGATCGGAGGCGAAGCCGCTGGCCACCTGGACCAGAGCCGCGGCACCGCGGTAGGCACCGTCGATTGCTCCCAGTGCCAGTGGGCTGGCGCCAAGCGTGAAGACGAGGTACAGCGGCAGCACCGTCGCGACCATCTCCGAGGAGATGTCGGTGAGCATGCTGACGAAGCCCAGCATGACGACGTTGCGCGGCACCTTGAGCCGCGCCGGCGTCCGCGCCCAGAGGCGCGGCTTGAGTAGTGCTTTAGAGGCTTCGACTTGGTACATAGCTGCTCAGTCAGGGCGAATCGGCAGCTGCCTCTTTGCCCTTCAGCTATGCAACGTGCCGGCTAGTCCTTTTCTCGCACCCTCTGTTGCCGGGCCCGAGAGACCAAGGCGCTCGGCAACTTCGCCGGCCACTCCTTCGGCAAAACCCATTACCGAGTCCCCGTTCAGCAAGTAGGGATAGATCTGGGCGTTGGAGGCAAGGGCCAGGCCTTTGACCCCGGGCCAGATCGGTGCCACGCGGGGCTCGCCGCTCGGGCGCAGCGTGTGCACCGGCTCGACCAGCTTGGCCCGTTGCACGGTCCAGTCGAGAACCTCGTCGCGGCTGAAGCCGGGCGAGAGGCGAGCAAGGTAGTCGGTGAAGCGCCTATATATGGACTCGTCGCCCTCGCTCTGCTCGGGCGCGCCGGGATCGCAGTACTTGGGCAGGTAGACGAGGTGCTGGCCATCGGTGTGGTCGGTCCCCAGCACCTGCGTGGTCTCGATCGCACTGGTCACCGGCGTCGGCTCGGTGATATTGACCGCGTAGTAAGGAAGCAGCGAGCGCGGCACCTTGATGATCACGCAGACGCAGCCCAGCCAGCGCTGGGGATACGGCGCCAACAGGCCCTGGTGCTGCTCCGGCAGGAGAAAGCGCAGGGCGGGTGGCTGCAGGGTCGGGATCGTCAGGTCGAAGTCCAGAGTCTCGTCCTCCAGCTCCACTCCGGTCACCGAGCCGTCCTCTCCGGTCGCCAAACCAGTGACCGGCGCGTCGGTGCGGGCCTCGACGCCCAACTCCGCCGCTTTCGCGACCATCGCGTCGATCAGCCGCTGGTGGCCGCCGACGATGTGGCCCATTTCCTCTCCCCCGCCCTTGCCCCGGGCACCCGACATGCGCCGGGTCCGGGCCCAGAGGTAGGTCGCCGGCAAGCCCGAGGGATCGCTGTCGAAGCGCGAGTTGAGCAGCGGCTTCCAAATTCGCTCCACCACCTGTTTGCCGCAATGGCGCCGCAGCCAGGTCTCCAGTGGCAGGTTCTCGAGCCCGTCGTAGGAGCTGCGCAGCTGACACTGGGCGACGAACCAGCCGAGCCGCAGCCGCGCCGCCGGGCCCAGCGGTGAGAAGCGCAGCAGGTCGCCGATGCCATTGAAGTCGTGCATCTCACCATTGGCAAAGAAGCCGGCGCCAACCGGCGTGTAGCGCAGCTCATCGCCGAGCCCGACCTCTTCGGCCATCGCGATCATCCGCGTATCGGCGGGGGTGATCACGTGGTAGAAGCGGTCGACCTCGTGGCCGCCGAAGTCCATTGTCCCGGCCAGGCCTCCGAGCGTCGGCCCACGCTCGATCACGGTCACGTCTGCGCCCGCCTGTGCAAGGCGCAGAGCGAGAGAGATACCGAGTACGCCGCCGCCGACGACGCCAACCCGGGGCGCCGCGGCGCTCATCCGGTTTGCGGCAGTGGCTGGCGGTCGGGCTCGGGCACCTTGATGGGCCCCGGCGCATCAACCATAGGTGCGGTCACCTCAGCCAACGGCGAGACCGCCGGCGGCTGGATGCGACCGACCATGTGGGCCGCCATCACCCTGAAGTAGGCGAGCACGGTCGGCTTCAGCTGCATCTTTGAGACGCCCTTGCGGGTCCGCCAGTCGTTCGTGGTCGGCACCTCGGCGACGCTGGCGCCAGCGTTGTAGAGCTTGAGCAGCAGCTCGACGTTGGCGGCAAAGCCCGGCTCGCGGACGAGCAGGTAGCCGTAGGTATCGGCGGCGCGGCGCAGCGTGCCGGCGCGATAGACGCGATAGAGCGAGGAAAGCGTGTGCATGTCACGCAGGCCGCCCAGGTAACGGAAGGTGTTGGAGACCGACTTGCTCGCGGCCAAGCGCCAGCCCGCGACGCCGATGATCTTGCCACCGGGAGCGTAGACCGAGGCGAGCACAACGTCTGTGCCCTGGTCGAAGAGATCGAGCATCCGCGGCAGGTCGGAGAGATCCGAAGTTGTGTCGGCCTCGAGGGTGACGATCGCGTCATCGTCTGAGGACTCCTTCAGCGCCGAGCGGATGCCGGTGTTGATCGCCGTGCCGAGGCCGCGATTGGTGGTGTGGGTGACGATCGCCAGGTGCATGTCGCGGGCGTGGGCGCGGATCACCTCGGCGGTGCCGTCGGTGGAGCCGTCGTCGACGATGATCACCCGGGCGCCGAGCTCGCGCGCAACTGGCGCAAGGTCTTTGAGCAGGCGAGGAATATTTTCGGCCTCGTTGTAGGCCGGGATGACGAAGCGGATCACGCCAGTACCTCCAGCGGTTGGGGCTCGGGGATCGCCAGCAGCTCGACCGGGCGGCGTACGGCCGCTGACTCGCGTACGGCCAGCGCCGCGGCGAGGGCCTTGACGCCGTCGTGAGCGCTGACCGGCTCCGCGGTGTCATCGAGCACGCAGCGACAGAAGGCTTCCAGCTCAGCCCGCAGCGGCTCGGCCTTGGCAAGCGAGAACCGCACCGCGGCACCCTCGCCGTCACCGCGCAGCATCGAGAGTCCATCCCAGTGCAGCGGCGCGCTGGGGGACTCCACAAACCAGACGTCCTGGGTGATGTAGCTCGCCCGCAGCAGCCCGTTCTCGCCGATCAGGACGATCTCGCGGGTCTTCTCCGGGGTCAGCCAGTTGACGTCGAGTAGGCCGAGGGTGTCACCCTCGCCTTCGGCGCTGAAGCGGACCAAGCAGGTCAGCAGGTCCTCTTGGGAGCTGTGCAGGAAGCGGCCGCCGTCGGCGTAGATCTCGCTGATCGATTGGCCGAGGATGTGCTGCATCACGTCAAGGTCGTGGGTGGCAAGGTCGATCGCCACGCCGGTGTCCTGGATCCGCGTCGGCAGCGGGCCGACTCGGGTCGCGTGGGCGCGGTAGATCGTGCCGAGGCGACCGTCGGCGACCAGCTCGCGCAGCTTCGCCACCGCAGGGTTGAAGCGCTCGACGTGGCCCACCATCAGCTTGCGATCCGCCTCCATTGCCGCACCGCGCATCCGCAGGGCGTCGGGAAGAGTCGTCGCGATCGGCTTCTCGACCAGGACATGAAGGCCGGCGGCAAGCGCCTCGAGCGCGATCGTCGCGTGCATCTCCGACGGCGAGGCGATTGAGATCGCGTCGAGCTCGTCTTCGCCGTGCTCGATCATGTCGCGCCAATCGGAGAACTCGAGGACGCGTGTCTCGCCGAGCACCTGGCGGCGCGCCTCGGCGTTGGGGTCAGCGACCGCGACAAGGCGAGCGCAATCGAGCTGGCCGTAGTTGCGGATATGGAAGGCCCCCATTCGGCCACAGCCGACGACACCGACCCTCAACTGCTCAGACATGGGATCCCTCCAGGGCACGGTCGAGATGGGAGACGGTCAGCTCGGCGATCCGCTCGGCGGCATTGCCGTCGCCGAAGATCGGCGGCCGCGACTGCGGGGAAGGCTTTGCGAGGGCGGCGCGGAACTGCTCGGCGTCGACCCCGACCAGGGTGTTCCAGCCGGTCGAGACGGTCTCGATCCACTCGGTCTCCTCGCGCATCGTGATGCAGGGCACGCCCCAGAGGTAGGCCTCCCGCTGGACGCCGCCGGAGTCGGTGGCGATCGCCACCGCACCGCGCTCCAGGGTCAGCATCTCGGTGTAGGTGACCGCGGCGCGGACTTCGACGTTGGCCGGCACCGTCAAGCCCCAGGCCTCGAGGCTCTTGCGGGTGCGTGGGTGCAGGGGGAAGATCACGCGCTGCTCGGCTGCCTCGAGGCAGGCCAGAACCGCGCCCAAGCGCTCAGGCGAGTCGGTGTTGTAATTGCGGTGGGCGGTCGCGAGCACGTACTCGCCCTGCTCGCCACCCTCGGGTAGGCGATCGCGGGTCGAGAGCAGAACATCGGCAAGGACGTCGCCGGTGACCTCCACGGTGCCGGGCACTCCCTCTTTGAGGAGTACCTCGCGGGCGTGCTCGCAAGGGGCAAAAAGAAGCTCGGAGAGCCGGTCGGTCTCGATCCGGTTGGCCTCCTCGGGCATGTCATCCCTGTAGCTGCGCAAGCCGGCCTCGACATGGAGGAGAGGAACGCCCGCGGCCACAGCGGCACGCGCTCCGGCAACGGTGGCGTTGGTGTCGCCGCGAACCAGGACCGCGTCGGGCTTCTCGGTCTCGATCACGCGGGCGATCCGATCCTCGGCAACGGCCACGCTCTCCTGATTGGGGAGTGAGCCGACGCCGAGGTTGTGCGCTGGCAAGGGAAGCTTGAGGTCGGCGATCTGCAAATCCGAGAGCGCCGGGTCATAGTGCTGACCGGTGTGCACGAGGATCTCCTCGACGCAGTTGGCAAAGGCCAGCGAGAGCGGCGCCGCTTGGACGATCTCTGGTCGGGAGCCGATGATTGAAATGATTCGGGGGGCCATGCTCGATTAACGCGGCAAAGCGGTCGGTCTTTTTGCGCAACCCGAAAGAGATTTTCGCCCACTTATAAGGGGACCTTTTTCAACCTCTACATCCATCGCCCGGCGCAAGCGTTCAGGCGCTTGAGTCGTTTGTTCGGTGGAGAAGATGGAGGCACACGAACTGACACACAGGCATCCGGTCGATCGCGCCGCCGGCGAACCGCTCTGGCAGGCACTGGTCAGGCGCAGCGTCGATCTCGTCCTGGCGTGCGCGATAGTGCTCGTGCTCTCCCCCCTGCTGCTCGCCCTGACGATCGCGATTCGCTTCGACAGCCGCGGTGCGGCGCTTTTCCGCCAGCGCCGGATCGGCTATGGCCAGCGCGAGTTCACCCTCTACAAGTTTCGCAGCATGCGGGTCGACGCCGACCCCAAGGGACATCGCGAGTACGTCACCGCCCTGATCAACGGCGAGGAGGCCGATGGCGGGCGCAAAGATCTCTACAAGCTCGCTGTCGACGACCGGATCACGCCGGTCGGCCGCTTCATCCGCAAGTGGAGCCTCGACGAGCTGCCCCAGCTCTTCAACGTGATCACCGGCGACATGGCCCTGGTCGGCCCGCGCCCGGCGATCGCCTACGAGGTCGCTGAGTACCCGAGTTGGTATCTCAAGCGTTTCTCGGTCAAGCCGGGCCTGACCGGCCTTTGGCAAGTCAGTGGCCGCAACGAGCGCACCTACGAGGAAATGGTGCGGCTTGACATCGATTACGCCGAAAGGCGCTCGCTGCCGCTTGATTTCTCGATTCTCGCCCGAACCCCAATCACAGTGCTCGCAAGGAGAGGTGCCGCATGAACCCAGCAGGTGCGATCGGAACGATGGTTGTCGGTTACGGCTACTGGGGTCCGAACCTCGTTCGCAACGTGGTTGACCGGCCCGAGTTCCGCCTGATGGGCCTCTGCGAGCTTGACGAGGGCCGGATCGAAGACTTCCGCCGGCGTCATCCCGGCGTCTGGATCGAGCGCGACCTCGATACGGCCCTGGCCGATCCGCGGGTCGAGGCGGTGGCGATCGCCACCCCGCCCCACACCCACTTCGCCCTCGTCAGCAAGGCCCTGGAAGCGGGCAAGCACGTGATGGTCGAGAAGCCGCTGGCCCGCACCTCCGAGGAGGCGGCGAAGCTCGTCGCGATCGCCGAGGACCGCGGCCTGACCTTGATGCCCGGTCACACCTTCCTCTACAGCCCTGCGGTCAACAAGGTCCGCGACATGATCCAGGGCGACGAGCTGGGCGAGATCTACTTCGTCACCTCCTCGCGAATGAACCTCGGCCTCTACCAGCAGGACGGGGTCGTGCTCGACCTCGCCCCGCACGACCTCTCGATCCTGATGCACTGGCTCGGCAAGCCGCTGGTCGAGGTATCCGCCAACGGCCGCAGCGTCTTTCAGGAGGGCGTCCACGAGACCGCCTTCCTGACCCTGCGCTTCGAAGGTGGCGCCCAGGCCAACATCCAGCTTTCCTGGCTGGCGCCGCGCAAGCTGCGCCAAATGGTCGTCGTTGGCAGCCAGAAGATGGTCCAGTACGAGGACACCGCCTCCGATGACTCGGTCCGCGTCTACGACCGTGGCCTCGATTTCGCCGAGCCGCCCGCCAACTTCGGCGAGTACCGCCTCACCTACCGCACCGGCGACATGGTCGCCCCGCGGCTCGAGGCGTTGGAGCCACTCGGCCAGGAGCTCAAAGACTTTGCCGAAGCGATTCGCACCGGCTCCACGCCGGTCTCCAACTCCAGGCTCGGGGTCGAGATCGTGCTCGGCCTGGAGGCACTGGAGCACTCACTGCACGCCCAGGGTGAACCGGTTGCGGTACCCGCGGTCGATGATGTGCTCGCCAGCGTTCGCCAGCCCGCTTAATTAATTGCCAGCGTCCCTAGCTAGTAATTAGTAGGAAACCGCTCGTTAATTAGTAGGAAAGTACTCGTGTGCGTGTGCGCACACGAGTAGATGGTGAAACGCATCGCAGATTCACCAATCAAATGCGCTTCAGCGTCGTCCTAAGCGGCGCTGGCGGGCGTCAAGCGGTCGATCTCAGCCAGATAGACCAAAACCGAGTGGGCGGCCAGCTCGCTCGCTGTCGTGCCCTGCTTGGCGGCCTCGCGCTCCAGCACACCCCGGGTCTCCTCGTCAACGGGGAGATCGAGGGCTTTTACCGACTGACCCGCCAGGGCGTCAGCAGCGAAGCGCGGGATCTCGGGTGGAGGCGACCCGGAGTCGAGCTGACGCCTGTAGCTGGCAAGCGCCTCGCGTACCCCAAGGGCGAGATCGCAGCCCAAATGAGCCTCGACACCCATGCACGCAAATGTTCCAAGAGAGATTTTCATCGTACTTCTACCCAGACAACTCCCTGGCGATGCCCAAGATTTTCACTTGGAAGCCCCAGATCCTCCTAAGTTCAACCTCAATACCTGTGCATTTGCAGCTGACTTGAGGCCGAGGATGAAATTTAGACGAATATTGGGCATTGACATTCGGATGAAGGGCCACTATTCCTTCTGGCCGTAAAACGAAAGCTTTCGATCAGAAACTTTCCGCAAAATACGTCAACTTGTAGGAGGAAGAAAGCCTTGACCAGTCAAACGCCGGACCCCAGTCCGCATAGCTTGGGCCAGAGCCCCAGTAAGACCGCGGCCGCGTCCGACAACAACGGTCGGCTCGTGCAAGTGGCCATCGAGCGCGCCAAGGCAGGCGACTCAGAGGGACTGCACTTTCTCTATGTCCGCTACGCAGCGGATGTCCAGCGCTATGTCGCCAGCTTCGTCAAAGATCATCATGAGGCCGAGGACATCACCCAGAACATCTTCGCCAAGCTGATGAAAGCGATCAAGAAGTACGAGCAACGAGAGGTCCCCTTCGCCGCCTGGATCATGCGGGTCGCGCGCAACGCCGCCCTCGACCATATGCGGGTACGACGTGCCATCCCCACCGAGGAGATCAGGCTCGCCGACACCGGTCGCGCCCAGGTCAGCCTCGACCGCGGACATGACCTGCGCGACGCCCTCGAGTACCTCCCCGATGATCAGCGCGAGGTGCTGATCCTCAGGCACATCGCCGGGCTGACCCCGGTCGAGATCGCCGCCACGCTCAAAAAGTCTGAGAGCTCAGTGCACGGCCTCCATCATCGCGGCCGTCGCACCCTGCAGACAAAGCTCACTGAGCTCGGCGCTGCCCCTGTGGTGGCGCCGCCCGCCGGCTGCTGACCCCACCTTCCTCCTCGGCCGAATCTTCCAGGCCATCGAGGATGCGGCGGGTGGCGCGGCCGGCATCGACCTCGCCGGCGACGTAGAGTGAGGCGTGGGTGACCATTTTCTGCGGCGAAACCCCCTGGCGCTCGGCCTCCTCCTTGAGCAAGTCCCACAGCTCGCCATCGATCTCGAGCTTCACCTCGACCTCTTCGGGATACTCCTCCTCGCGCAAAAAGCGCGGATAGGCCCAGCCGGGCCCATACGTGCCGCTATCGCCGAGGTAGCAACGGATCGCGTCGACGACTTTCTCTGCCAGCTGCTCGCGGTTGCGATCTCCCTCGCCGGCGACGACGGAGCAAGCGAACTCGCTGAGGTGAACTGTCACCGAGCGGCTCATGATCATCGCGCCCACGCCTCAACTCGGCTAGCGCTTCCCACGGTCACAGCTCTCACGAATGTCTCCCTCGTCTGGCCCTGCACCAGTCCCGTTGGCCAATCATATATGAGCCGACCCGTCGACGAAATTAGTGAATTCTCCTCCGCACTTTGCTACAGGCCAAGGCTACGCGGCTGGGGTGATCCGGTAGGCGTCGAAGACCGACTCGACGTTGCGCAGGCGGGCAATGCATTGCTTCAACTGCTCGGTATCGCCGACCTCAATCACGAACTTGTTTTTGACCATCGGATGGTTGGTCGTGCAGCTCGCCCCAAGGATGTTGATCCCGGCCTCGGAAAAGGTGCGCGAGAGATCCTCGAGCAGGCGGGTGCGATCGTAGGCATCAATTTGCAGCTCAACCCGGTATGAGGACTCGTTCTCGCCATCCCAGCTCACGTCGACAAACCTTTCCGGCGCCCGCTTCAGCGCCTTCATGTTCTTGCAGTCGCTGCGGTGGATCGTGATCCCGCGGCCGAGCGATACGTAGCCGGCGATTTCGTCGCCGGGCACCGGCCGGCAGCACTTCGCCAGCCGCACGGCGATGTTTTCAGCGCCCTTGACGCTGATCCCGTAGTTGGAGGCGTCCTTGGTCCGCCGCTCCTTGTCCTCGCGGTGGCCACCGGGGAGGCCGAGCGGGTCGGTCTCCTCGACCGCCTCGCCGGCCTTCAGTCGCTGCATCAGCTTGTTCGCCACGGCCTTGGTCGGCACCTTGCCCTGGCCCAGGGCGATGTAGAACTCGGTTGCCTTGCGAAAGCCCATCTCGCGGATCACGTCGACGAGCAGCGGCGAGGCAGCTACCTTCTGCATTGGCAGGCCGTGCTTGCGCAGCGCCGCCTCCAGGCCCTCGCGGCCCTTGCGCTCAGCGTCCTCGCGGCTCTCCTCCTTGAAGAAGGCGCGGATCTTGTTGCGGGCGCGGCTGGTCCGCACTAGCTTCAGCCAGTCCCGTGAGGGGCCGCGCTTCTGCTTCGCGGTGAGGACCTCGACGATGTCGCCGGAACGCAGTTGGTAGTGCAGCGGCACGATCGAGCCGTTGACCTTGGCGCCGACGCAGGCGTGGCCGACGTCGGTGTGGACGGCGTAGGCGAAGTCGAGCGGGGTTGAACCCGCCGAGAGATTCTTGACTTCCCCCTTCGGCGTGAAGACAAAGACTTCGTCCTCGAAGAGGTCGACCTTGAGCGACTCGAGGAACTCGGCCGGGTCCTGATCGCCCTCGGCCTCGACCAGTTGGCGCAGCCAGGTCATCTTCTCCCGCTGCGGATCGGCGGCGGCGCCCTCCTTATAGGCGACGTGGGCGGCGATCCCGTACTCGGCCAGGCTGTGCATCTCCTCGGTGCGGATCTGGATCTCCAGCGGCTTGCCCTCGGGGCCGATCACCGTCGTGTGCAGCGCCTGGTACATATTTGCCTTCGGCATTGCGACCCAGTCCTTGAAGCGCCCGGGCAGGGGCTTCCAGAGCGAGTGGATCACGCCGATCGCGCCGTAGCAGTCCTTGACCGAGCCGACGATTACCCGCATCGCGGTGAGGTCGAAGATCTCGTTGAACTCGCGGCCCTTCTTGGTCATCTTCGTGTAGATCGAGTAGAAGTGCTTGGCGCGGCCAGAGATCTCGGCCTCGATCCCGACCTGGCTCAGCTCGCCGGAGAGAAACTCGCCCGCCTCGGTGACGTAGACCTCGCGCTCGTTGCGCTGCTGGGCGACCAGCTGCTTGATCTCGGCGTACTTGCGCGGATGCAAGGTCGCGAAAGCGAGGTCCTCAAGCTCCCACTTGATCGCATGGATCCCCAGCCGGTGGGCAAGCGGCGCGTAGATTTCCAGCGTCTCTCGTGCCTTCGCCGTCTGTTTTTGCTTCGGCAGGGCACCAAGGGTGCGCATGTTGTGCAGCCGGTCGGCCAGCTTGATCAGGATCACCCTGACGTCGGTGGCCATCGCCACCATCATCTTTCGGTAGTTCTCGGCCTGGCGCTCGTCGCGGCTCTCGAAGGTGATTCCGGTCAGCTTGGTGACGCCGTCGACGAGCTGGGCGATCTCCTCGCCGAACTCAGCCTTGACCTCCTCGAGGCTGGCGCTGGTGTCCTCAACCGTGTCGTGCAGCAGCGCCGCCGAGAGCGTCGCCGTGTCGAGTCGCATGCCGGCGCAGATCTGCGCAACCCCGACCGGGTGGGTGATGAACTCATCGCCCGAGTGGCGCAACTGATCGGCGTGGCGATCGCAGGCAAAATCGAAGGCGCGCTCGATGGCGGCGCGGTCGATCTCCACCGCCGAGTCGAACTCCTCGACCACGGCGAAGAGATCGGCCAGGAGGCCCTGGTTCGCTACCGATGTTTGTGTGCTTCGAGGTATTGCCGTGCCTCCTCGTGGCGGGCGCTGTAGGCACGAAATGCCGCCGAGCGCTCCAGATCTGTTCCATCTGAGGATACGACCCCGATCTCGCCGTCGCCACCGGCGGGCGTTCCGCTCAGGAGGCCAAGCTCGGAAAGAACGCGAAAGCAACGTGCGGCAGTCTCGGCGCTGCGCGGGTGGCGATCGCTGCCGAGCAATGCCTGGCGCAGCTCCTCACCACTCACCTCGCCAGCATCGCGGAGGTCGCGAAAGGTCGCGATCAGGGTCGGTCGTTGCGCCAAATGGACGGCGAGGACGCTGAGTGAGAGGCGCCACTCGGCCTCGCCCCAGACTCGGTGCAGGTAGGCGCCCTGCCGGGGCGAGCGCGAAGCGAGGCGGTCGATGTCAGCGCTGGCCGGCGGGTCGACCTGCACCACGTGATCGAACTCGGCTGCCAGCTCCGGTGAGCGTTCGAGCTCCGGGTAATCGGCCAGCCGCACCCCCTCGCCGGCCATTCCGGCACGCAGCCCCGCATCGGCGGCAAGCGCGAGCACGCTGCCGCCGCAGGAGGCGAGCTCGCCGACAACGGCCGCCGGCGCGTTGGAGCTGGTCAGGACACGGCGCTCGTGACCGTCGACCAGGACGTCTTTGAACTCGGGCCAACTGCTGGGGTCGCGGGCCAGCTCGGCCTCAAAACGTTGCCACCACCCGTCTGCCTCCAGGGCCGCCTCCCCTCCGTCTCGCCGGTAAAGCTCGCGCAGGATGACCTGAGGCTCAACCGCTCCATTCCAATGATTGACCTCCAGCCGAACGGCCACATCAACCAAATCGTCCTCACCAACCCCCAGGCTCGGCCGGCCAAAAGCAACCCCAAGCGCCCGATGAGCCCCGCTATGAAGACTGAAACGAGCGTGCTTGCCCTCCCCCATGGTCCGCACGTCACGAACCTGCGCCGAAGGCACAAGCAACCGCACCCCCGGATTGCCCATGCCAAACGGAGCCAACTGCCGCAGCTCCTCAGCCAAATCCAGCCCCAGCGAAGCGCCACCGACCATCGCATCAATCCGCTCAGTCCGCTTCAGATCCTCAGGCCCAAGAACGCTCGCGGCGTGCGCCGCGAAGGCCTCACGAAAAGCATCGACGCTCGCCTCCTCAAGCTCCAACCCCGCCGCAGCCCGATGCCCACCAAAGCTGCCGAGATGCTCAGAACAAGCCTCGAGCCCAGCCAGCAAATCGAACCCCGAGATGCTCCGCCCAGAACCGCGGCCTGAACCCTCGCCGTCCAGCGAAATGACAACCACAGGCCGGTGGTAACGCTCAACCATTCGCGAAGCGACAATCCCAACCACCCCGGGGTGCCAGTCATGCCCGGCAACCACCAAGCCAGAAGCATCCCGTAGGTGCTCCGGCAGGTCCCGAAGCGCTGCCTCGGCCGCGTTAGCAACCTCTCGCTCGGTGGCCCGCCGCTCACTATTGGCCCGATTCAGCTCAACAGCAATCTCCGCAGCTCGCTCCTCGTCCTCGGTAAGAAAAAGCTCAACCCCTGCGTCCGCGCGATAGAGCCTTCCCGCGGCATTGATCCTCGGTCCAAGCCGGAAACCCAAGTCACTCTCATCGAGCCGACTCGGATCACATTTCGCCGCTTGCATTAGCGCCCGCATCCCGGGCCGCCGTGCCCGCCGGACCTCCTCGAGCCCGCGCTTAACCAACGACCGGTTCTCACCCACCAGCGGCACAACATCGGCCACCGTCGCAAGCGCAACCAAATCGAGATCGGCATCGGGAGAGGAGTCTGGGATGGGGTCCCCAAAACACTCAAGAGCGGCTCCCGCCGCTCGTTTTGGGGACCCCATCCCAGACTCCTTACGCAACGCAGAAGCAAGCTTCCAAGCCACCCCGGTCCCGCAAAGCTCAGCAAACGGATACCCATCAAGAGCCGGATGCAAAATCGGACAATCAGGCAGCTCGTCCCCGCCCTGATGGTGGTCGGTAACGATGACCTCCATCCCCAGCTCCTTGGCAAGGGCGACCTCGGCGACCGCCGTCACACCGCAGTCGACGGTAACGATAAGGCTGGTGCCGCGCTCGGCCAGCTTGCGCACGTTTGCCTCACTGAGTCCGTAGCCATCAGCCATCCGGTCCGGAATCAGCCAGTCGCAATCGGCGCCAAGCTCGCGCAGGCAACTGACCAAGAGCGTGGTGGCGCAGACCCCGTCGACGTCGAAGTCTCCATGCACCGTGATCCGCCGGCCGGCCTCAGTCGCGACGAGAACCCGCTTGACGACGTTCGCCATGGACCGAAACTCGCTGGGATCGTGGGACTCGTCGGCCTCGAGGAAGGCCCGGGCCTCCTCCGGCGTACGGTAGCCGCGCCGAACCAGGGCGATCGCGATTGGCTCGCTCAGGTTCAACTCCGCCGAAAGCTCTCTCGCCTCCTCGTAGGAATACGGCTCAGCTTTGTAAGCGTGCAGGGTGTCGGCCACGGAAGCAGGCTAGGAATCGCCCCGGACCCCTATCCCGCCGTCATTCCTCGCGAACTGCGGCTACTCGGCAGCTTGTTCTGAGCGCAAGCCGAAGGCGTAGACGACCGCGAGTCCGATCGCCACGCCGGGTATCGCCGTCAGGGCCGTGGCCAGGTCGGTGTTACCGAGGCCTTTGTCGGTGATGATCTCGACGATCGCGCCAAAGACAACCGCGCCGATCACCGAGCCGAGGAAGGCGCCGACGATCCCCTGCCAGAAGCGATCGGGCAAGAAGACCGTGAAGTGCCAGAGGGCGATTCCCATCGTGAACCAGACGAGCAGTGCCATCAGCGGCTCCTCCCATGTTTGCGCCTCTGTTTGCGCCGCTCGCGGCGGCGCTCATCGCGCTCACGGCGCTCCACCGCCGCCGGGTCGACCGCGGGCGGCTCGCCGTTGCTCGATGGTTTGCCGCCATCGCCCGCCGCCGGCGGCTCAACCGTCGCGACCGCGCCGGGCTTTGGCTTCTCCTCGCGCTTGGCAGAGATCTCAGCCTCGATCTCCGCATCGCTCTCCTCCTCGCCGCCGATCCTCGCCAACTCGACGTCGTCGGCAAAGGGAGGCACAGTGCCATCGATCGCGGCGATCCGCTCGCGGCGGCGGATGAAGCCGGGCTCGCGTTCCTTCCAGGCGGTCAGAACCGGCGAGGCGATGAAGATCGACGAGTACGTACCGGAGATGATTCCGACCGCCATCGCGAAGGCGAAGTCCTGCAGCGTGGCGCCACCGAAGATCAGCAGCGAGGCAACCGCTAGCAGGGTGGTAAAGCTGGTCGCCAGCGATCGGGTCAGAACCTCGCTCATCGAGCGGTTGACGATCTGCGAGAACGCAGCCCGCGGCATCCGCGGCATGTTCTCGCGTATTCGGTCGAAGACGATGATCGTGTCGTAGAGCGAGTAACCAAGGATGGTGAGGAAGGCGGCGACCGTACCGCTCGTCACCTCCCTACCGGTCAGTGAGTAGACACCCGCGGTGATCAGGATGTCGTGGAAGATCGCGATCAGTACCGGCACCGCGAACTTGGGGTCGAAGCGGAAGGCGATGTATGCGCAGATCACCAGCAACGAGAAAATCAGCGCCTTGAGGGCGCTGTTTGCCACCTGTTCGCCGAAGGTCGGACCGACGCTGGTGCTGTCGAAGCCGTCCTCGGCGACGCCGAACTTGTCCTGCAGGGTCGTCTGCGCCTCGTGCACCGTGCTCGGCACCAGCTCCCTGGTCTGGATCTGGAAGACGTTGTCGCCGAAGACCGGGTCTGAGACCTGCTGGATCTCCTCACCGCTGACGCCGACTTCGTCCAGCGCGGCGCGCACGCCGTCCTCGTCGGTGGGCTTGACCAGCGCCACCTTGATCCTCGTCCCCGCCTTGAAGTCGATGCCGAAGTTGAGCTGATTGGTGGCGAGCGAAAGGGCGCCGACGAGCAGGATCACTCCCGAGATCGAGAAGAACCAGCGACTGGCGCCCATGAAGTCGAAATGCCAGCGCAGGCCCTGGCGGGTCGCACCGAGGGCGCTGGGCGAGCGCAGTATCCGCGTCCGGCTCATCGAGCCGAGCAGCGCCTGGGTGAAGACGACCGCGGTCAGCAGGGTGACGATCGTGCCGACGCCGAGCGTGAAGGCGAAGCCCTTGACCCCGGCCGTTGCCAGCACGAAGAGAATGAAAGCGGTGAGCAGGGTGACGACGTTGGCGTCGATGATCGTCGCGATCCCGCGTTTGTAGCCAGCCGCGATCGCGCTCGACATCGAGCGTCCCGCCCGCACCTCCTCCTTTATTCGCTCGAAGATGACGATGTTGGAGTCGGCCGCGATCCCGATCGTGAGGATCAGACCCGCGATCCCCGGCAGCGTCAGGGTGATCGGGATCAGTTTGATCAGAGCGAAGAAGATCACCCCGTAAGCGCCCAGGGCCAGGGTCGCAATAAAGCCGAGGAAGCGGTAGAAGACGAGCAGGAAGAGGACGACCAGGATCAGGCCGATCACGCCCGCTTTGATCCCGTCGTGCAGAGCCTGAGTGCCCAGCGTCGCCGAGACCTGGGTCTGGCTGATCAGCTTCAGGTTGATCGGCAGGGCACCGATCTGCAGGATCGTCGCCAGGTCCTGAGCCTCGGTGATGCTGGTGAAGCCACCGGAGATCTGCGCCCCGGTACGACCGTCGATCCCGTCCGGGTTCTGCGCGTAGTTGATGATTGGGCGGGTCTTAACTTCGTTGTCGAGAACGACAGCGAAATGCCCAGATGTCGCTTCGGCTGTTTCGGCGCTGCTCGGGCCGATCGCCGAGGCCGCGCCGCGCTGGGCGATCTGGCGGGTGACTTCCTGGAAAGCGTCGCGGCCTTTATCGGTGAATTCGAAGCTGACGTTCGGTTCTTGGAATTCGCCGAACCCCTGCTTGGGGTTGGTGATGTCGGTGCCCGAGAGGGCCGGTCGGTCGCGCAGTGCGAACCAGCCCGGCTCGCCGTTTTCGATCACTTGCCCTTTGGAGTCGCTGGGCTTTTCCGAGACGACGACGGTCCCGGCCGGGACCTTGAGCACGGTGCCGTTGTGCGAGCGTTCGACCCCGGTGGCGCTGATGAAGAGGTCCTTTTTGCTGAACTCGGGACCGGCCAACAGCTCGTGCGGTTCTTTTTTTGAAAAGAGGTAGTAGCGGGGACGACTGGTCGAGCAGGTCGTGCAGTCTGCCACCGGTTCCTGTTCAGAGGCGAGCTTTACCGCGTTGTAGGCGGCCGGGAAGGCGCCGGCGAAGAGCAGCTGCTGGTCGGTGCGTTTCGTTGTCGTCCGCCCGGCTTCTTTCCATTCTTCGTTCGCCTTTTCGATCGCGCCTTTTGGCGGTTCTTTGCCGGGATGGCCGCCGATCGCCTTCTCCTGTCCGATCAGGTTCGGTTCCCAGTCGTAGAAGAAGAGCTGGGCGGTGGTGCCGACCTGGTCGATCGCCCGCTGGGCGTTGGTCACGTCGGGCAGGCTGACCGAGATCTCGTTGGTGCCCAGGCGCGAGACTTCGGGCTCGGAGACACCGAGCTTGTCGATGCGCTCGCGGATGATTTCGATCGAGTGATCGATGTCTTCGCCGCTGACTTCTTTTGATTCTCCGGTCGGCGTGCCCTGGTAGACGAGCTCGACGCCGCCCTTGAGGTCGAGGCCGAGCTTGGTCGGCTTATTGGCGATGACCAGCGCCGAGACGGCGATCAGGCCAAGGACAAAGAGCAGGATGAAGAGGTGGTTGCGCCGTTTGCCCATGCCGCCCTCAACTCTCCGGCGTGAGGACGATCAGCAGTCCACCGTCATCGTCATAGGCGGGGAAAACATCGGCGACCGCCTCAGCCGGAAGGTCGCCCTCGGCGTTGACCGAAACGCGCTTGCCGAGCGAGCGCACTCCCCACTCCAACGAGGTCTCGATCGGGTCGGCGACCGCAACGCTGCCGGCCTCGGGCTGCTGCTCGTCTCCCTCGCGCCAGCGCAGGCCGAGCACCTCCTGCACCGGCCTGCCGATCACGTCCTCGTCGGTGAGGCCGGTCAGCTCGAAGCTGCCGCGGCCGGCGTCGATTACGCGTGCCTTCTGGTCGCAGACGAAGAAGGCCGCGTTAGGCGCGGGGTAGTAGTCGTCGAGCAGCTCGAAGACGAAGCCAAAGCCACATTTGGAGCAGCCCTTCGGACGCGAGCTGAAGCCCGCCGTACGCTCGGCGCTGACCTCCCTGTGGCCGCAATTGGGGCAAATGAAGAACGGCACCCCACGCAGATTACTGAGCCTGAGTTTTAGAAGAGGCTTCTTGCGGCATCCGGCGTCGGCAGCCCCAGATGCTCGTAGGCCCTGGGCGTGATCACGCGGCCGCGTGGGGTCCGCTTGAGCAGGCCCTGCTGCAGCAGATAGGGCTCGAGCACGTCCTCGATCGTGTCGGCCTCCTCGCCGATCGCGACCGCAAGGGTCGAGAGCCCGACCGGGCCACCGCCGAACTTGGTCGCGACGGTGTCGAGCAGGGCGCGGTCGCTGCGGTCGAGGCCGCCGGCATCGACCTCGAGCATCGCCAGCGCCGCGGCGGCGACCACGGCGTCGATCGCGCCGCTTTCCTTGACCTGGGCGAAATCGCGCACGCGCTTGAGCAGTCGGTTGGCCACCCGCGGGGTGCCGCGCGAGCGTTCGGCGATCGTCTGCGCGCCCTCTGCATCGATCTCGACCCCGAGGATCCCGGCCGAGCGGGCGATGATCTCGGCCAGGTGCTCCGGCACGTAGTGCTCGAGCCGGTGCGAGAGGCCGAAGCGGTCGCGCAGCGGCGTCGTCAGCAGGCCCGCCCGGGTGGTGGCGCCGATCAACGTGAAGGGCGGCAGCGGCAGGGTGACCGTGCGCGCGCCCGCGCCCGCGCCGAGCACGACCGGCAACTCGCCGTCCTCCATCGCCGGGTAGAGCGTCTCCTCGACCGCCCGTCCCAGGCGGTGGATCTCATCGACGAAGAAGACGCTGCCCGGCTCCAGCGCGGTCAGGAACGAGGCCACATCGGCCTTGCGCTCCAGCGCCGGCCCTGCGGTCTGCACCAGCGGCACTCCCATCTCCTCGGCGACGATGTGCGCCAGCGAGGTCTTGCCAAGCCCCGGGGGGCCAGCCAGCAGCACGTGGTCGAGTGGCTCATCCCTACCGCGCGCGGCCTCAATAAAGATCGCCAGCTGCCCCGTCACCTGCTCCTGGTTGACGAAGTCGGAGAGCGTGCGCGGCCGCAGCGAGCGGTCGAGGTCCTCGTCGGGGACATCGGCGCGCGCATCGTGGACCCGCACGTCATCGGGCGGAGTGTCATCCCCTGGTGGGAAAGGACCGTCGATCCCGGGAGTTCGAATCCGGTCGCTCACGCCTTGCTCCTCGAAGTACCGGCTTTGCGCAAAGCGGTGGCGAGCAGCTGCTCGGCGTCCTCGCCCTCGATCCCGTCCAGCAGCTGCTCGGCCTCCAACGGCGCGTAGCCGAGGTTGACCAGGCCGTCGCGGGCAAGACCGCGCGGGTCATCGCCGTCGGCGCCGGCCAGCATCACTTCCTCCTCCAGCGCGCCGGCGACCTTCTCGCGCAGCTCGACGATGATCCGCTCCGAGGTCCGCTTGCCGATCCCCGGCACCGCCTGAAAGCGTTTGGCGTCGCCGGCGGCGATCGCCCGCAGCAGTTCGCGTACGGGTCCGCCGGAGAGGGCCGAGAGGGCGACCTTGGGCCCGATACCGCTGACCGAGATCAGCTCGCCGAAGAGGTCGCGCTCCTCCTCGGAGGCAAAGCCGAAGAGCGCCAGTGAGTCATCGCGGGAGATCAGCTCGGTGTGCAGGAAGGCCTCACTCCCAGCGGCCGGAACCGCCTTCAGCGTCTCGGCCGATACCGCCAGCCGGTAGCCGACGCCGCCGGCCTCGATCACGACGTGATCGGCACGGCGCACCATCACCTCTCCGCGGACGGCCGCGATCATCCGGCCTGCCTCGCCCCGGCCGCGAACTTCAGGGCTGACTCCTCCGCCTCCTGGCGACCGACACCACCGCCGTGGCAGATCGCCACGGCGAGGGCGTCGGCAGCGTGATCGGGGGTCGGCGGCTCGGGCAAGCCGAGCAGCGTCCCCACCATCCTCTGCACCTGTTCCTTCCCCGCCCCGCCGGAACCGCAAACCGCCTTCTTAATCGCCTGCGGCGTGTAGGTGGAGCAGGGAACGCCGGCTTGGGCGGCTGCCAGCATCGCGGCGCCGCTGGCGCGGCCGACAGCCATCGCCGAGTGCACGTTCTTGCCGAAGTAGAGGTCCTCGAGCGCCATCGCCGCCGGCTGGTGCCAGCCGATCAGCTCCGTGAGGGCACTGTGAATCCGCTCCAGGCGGCGCTCCATCGCCAGATCGGCCGAGGTTTCGACCACGCCACCGTCGAGGGCAACCATGCGGCTGCCCTCGATCCTGATCAGGCCAAACCCTAGGTTGGCTGCGCCGGGGTCGATCCCCATCACGACTTGCATTAGAGGTGATTCTGTAACCAAGCCCGGATGCCTCTAGGGCCGGCCCTCAGGCCGCAAGCTTCTCGAGGATCTCCTGCGGCACGTCGAAGTTGCCGTGGACCTCGTTGACGTCGTCGTGCTCTTCAAGCGTGTCGAAGAGGCGCAGCAGGTCTTCGGCCTCGCTGCCCTTGACCAGGACCGTGCTTTTCGGCTCCATCGTTACCTCGGAGGACTGGATCTCGACCCCCGCGCCCTCCAGCGCGTCGCGCACCGCCGCCAGATCGGCCGGCTCGCAGACCACGCGCAGCTGCTCGCCGTCCTCACGCACGTCCTCGGCGCCGGCGTCGATCGCGACGATCAGGTCGTCCTCGCCGTATCGCCCCGCGTCGACGACGACCACGCCCCGTTTCTCGAAGATCCAGGCGACGGAGCCCGGCTCGCCAAGGCTGCCGTGGTGCTTGTTGAAGGCGTGGCGAACGTCGGCGCTGGTGCGGTTGCGGTTGTCGCTCAGCGCTTCGACCAGGATCGCGGCACCGCCGGGGCCATAGCCCTCGAAGAGGATCGATTCGATCGCGTCGGCGTCAGTGCCGATGCCACTGCCGCGGTCGATCGCCCGCTGAATGTTGTCCTTCGGCATCGAGGCGTCGCGGGCCTTCTGGATCGCGGTCGCCAGCGGCGCGTTGGCCTCGGGATTGGGCCCGCCGTCGCGGGCGGCGACGGTGATCGCCCGCGCCAGCTTGGTGAACTGCTTGCCCCGCTTGGCGTCGGCGGCGCCCTTCTTGTGCTTAATGGAAGACCACTTCGAATGTCCGGACATAACTGGCATTCTATGAATGTGGAAATGGTCAGCGATTCGCACCGCGGCGGACCGGCCCGGGGATTGGCGGCCAGCCTTGTCTTCGTGGTCATGCTGCTGGCTGCGCTCTCGCTCTGGACGGCGATTCCCCTGAGCTGGGTCTACATCGCCTCCAAGGTCTCGCACACCCAGTTCCCCAGCGGCGGCCCGTACTTCGTCGTCGCCGCCGGCATCCTGATCTCAGTCTTCATCGTCGCCTGGCTGATCGGGCGGCTCAACCGTCTTTACGTCCAGATCACCGGCACCAACCGCCTCGCGCCGATGCGCCCGACCTGGCTCAAGAGCATGCGCGACACCTCTTCGGCCGCCGGCACGACCACTGTCGTCGAGGCGGTCCTGATGGGCTCGGTGATGCTCGCCCTCCTGGTCCTGACCGTCTGGTTCTTCCTCCTGGCCGGCTCCCCGATCGGGAACCAATAACAATTCCGCCCATCTGCTCTGCTCCCGTGGGGCGCCAAAGAATCAGATACGGATGGCGCCCCACTCCCGCGTCCGCGATGGGCGCGGGTCTCTAAACCACGAAACGGCCATCGACCTGAAAGTCGACGCCGTCGACTTCGATCTTGCCGCCCTTGCGCAGGTCGCAGACCAGATCGGTGTGCACGGCGGAGTCGTTGACGCCGCCCGACTCCGGGTAGGACTTGCCGACGGCCATGTGGACGGTGCCGCCGATCTTCTCGTCGAGCAGGACCTCGAGCGTGCCGCGGTCGATCGCGTAGTTGGTGCCGATCCCGAGCTCGCCGAGGCGGCGGGCGCCCTCGTCCGTGTCGAGCAGTTGGATCAGGAACTCCTCGCCGCGCTCGGCGCCGGCGTCGACGACCTTGCCCGCCTCGAAGCGCAGGTGGACGCCGGAGACCTCGCGCCCGCCGATCACCGCGGGCAGGTGGAAGGTGACCTCGCCCTCGACGGAGTCCTCGATCGGGCCGGTGAAGAACTCGCCGTCGGGCATGTTGTGATCGCCGACGCAGGGGATGAACTTGCGCCCGGCGATGCCAAGCTTGATGTCGGTGCCTGGAGCCGTCACCCGCACCTCCTCGTGGCCCTCGATCCACTCGGCTAGCCGTTCGCACTCACCCGAGGCGCGCTTCCAGGCGGTCAGCGGATCCGGGTCGTCAGCAAGGCAGGCGCCGAAGTAGAAGTCCTCGTAGGCGCTGAGGCTCATCTCGGCCTCGGAGGCGTAGGCGTTGGTCGGGAAGAGCGTGTAGCACCAGCGGAAATTACCGGCGGCACTGCGCTCCATCATCCGGTTCAGCACCGGGCCGGTAGCGGTCTGGCGCCGGGTCTGGCGCTCCGGGTCGACGCCGGAGAGTTCCCGCGTGTTGGCGCTGGCGCCGATGCCGATCCGCACGTCGGCGTTGTCGACCGTCCACTCCAGGTGGGGCGAGATCCACTCCAGCTGCTCGTCGCTGGCGTGCTCGTAGTAGATCGCCGCCAGGCCGTCGAGGCCGACGTTGAGGACTGGATGCGCGCCCGCCTTCAGCACCTCCTCGTAGACCGCGCGCAGCAGCGGCTCGGCCCCCAGCTCACCGTCGATCGAGACGACCTCCCCCGCCTTCACCTCGGTCGAGTAGCCGACCAGGATCTTCGCCAGGTTCTCCGCTCTGGGATCTCTCACGCCTCAGCCTCCTCCCGAGCGCGTGTCCCCGCGCTCGTCGTCATTGCCATGAAAAGTGCGTGCAAGCGCGAGTCGTCGGTCAGCTCCGGGTGAAACGCGCAGGCCAGCACGCCGCCTTCGCGGATCGCAACCGGGTGACCCCCATAGGAAGCGAGGACTTCGACGTCCGGCCCGCGCCTCTCGACCCAAGGCGCTCGAATGAAAACCGCGCGCAGCGGCTCATCGCCGATGCCCTCGATCTCCAGATCCGCCTCGAAGCTCTGCAGCTGTCGTCCGAAGGCGTTGCGGGCCGCCGTCGCGTCGATCAAGCCGAGGTGCGCGTCGTCGCAGACGATCATCCCCGCGCAGGTGCCGAGCACCGTGCCGCCGCCTCGCTTGTGGGCGCGAATCGGATCGGCCAGTCCCGCCGACTCGATCCCCATCGAGATCGTCGTGCTCTCCCCACCGGGTATTACCAGCCCGTCCAGGCCGTCTAGATCGGCCGGAACCCGTACCTCCCGCACATCCGCGCCGAGAGCGCGCAGCACACGCAGGTGCGCTTCAAAGCCTCCCTGGATGGCAAGGACGCCGAGACGCAGGGTCAGGCACCGCGGTCCTGGAGCAGGGCGTTGGCTGCGGCCAGCTCCGCGATCTCGAGGCCCGGCATCGCCTCGCCAAGCCCAATCGAGGCCGCCGCGACCCGCTCAGGGTCGTTGAAGTGCGTGGTCGCCTCGACGATCGCCTTAGCCCGGCGCTCGGGATCCCCGCTCTTGAAGATGCCGGAGCCGACGAAGTTGCCTTCAGCGCCGAGCTGCATCATCAGCGCCGCGTCCGCTGGGGTGGCGATACCGCCGGCGCAGAAGAGCGGCACCGGCAGGCGGCCCTTCTCAGCCACCTCGTGCACGACTTCCAGCGGCGCCTGATGCTCTTTCGCGGCAGCGGAGAGCTCCTCGGGGCCCATCTGGGCCAGCCGCTTGATCCCGGCGACGATCTCGCGCATGTGGCGGACCGCCTCGACCACGTTGCCGGTCCCGGCCTCGCCCTTGGAGCGGATCATCGCCGCCCCCTCGCCGATCCGCCGCAGCGCCTCGCCGAGGTTGGTCGCGCCACAGACAAAGGGCACCTCAAAAGCAAGCTTGTCGATGTGATGGCGCTCGTCGGCCGGGGTCAGCACCTCGGACTCGTCGATGTAGTCGACCTCGAGCGCCTGCAGGACCTGGGCCTCGGCAAAGTGACCGATCCGCGCCTTGGCCATCACCGGGATGCTGACCGCCTCCTGGATCCCCTTGATCATTGCCGGGTCCGACATACGCGCCACGCCACCGTCGCGGCGAATGTCGGACGGCACCCGCTCCAGCGCCATCACGGCGCAGGCGCCGGCGTCCTCGGCGATTCCGGCCTGCTCAGGCGTGACCACGTCCATGATCACGCCGCCCTTCAGCATCTCCGCCAGGCCAGTCTTGACTCGGAAAGTCGCTCGCTCAGTCACGTCCCGCATATTACGGCTCAAGTGCGGTCGCACTTCTTCCCGCATAGCGGAAACAAATACGACATCTCGGAGGTTTGGGGCGCTACTTCAGCTTGTAGGCACGGATGCGGTCTTTGTGCGTGTCTTCGTCACGCGCGTAAAGGCCGTGCGCCAAAGCCTGGACCAGAGCCATCAATGCCGTGTTGGAGCGGGCAAACGATGGGCTGTTGGAGGAGTAATAGAGGGTCAGCTCGGCGTGCTCGCCGACCTCGGACATCGAGGCATCGGAGACCGCCAAGGTGCGGGCGCCGCGGTGCACGGCGAGCTTCATCGCCCGCAGAAGCAGTGGGTGCGCCCTACCCGAAGAGAGGATGATGACGAGCGTCTCCTCGTCGATTCGCCCAAGTCGCTGCAACGACTCGCCGCCGGTGCTGGCGACGATCTCCGCCCGAATATCGAGCAGGCTGAGCGTGTGGCGCAGGTAACTGGCGAAAAAGGCCATCTGATCGACGCCGACGATGACCACGCGCTGGGACTCGGCCAGCGCTGCGACGGCGCCGTCGACCTGCTCGCGGGTCAGCTTGCGGGCCGTTTCCTCGAGGTTGGCGTAGTCGGCGCCGAGCGATCCCTCCAGCTCGGAGTGATCGAAGGAAAAGAGCGCGCCGGAGCTGGCCGCGCTGGCGGCGGCAGCCCCCGCGGTGCGGTACTCCTCGATCGCCGCTTGCTGTAGCTCGGGGTAACCCTCGAAACCGAGGGCCTGGGAGAAGCGCACCACCGTCGATGAGGAGGTGCTCGCTCTCCGCGCCAGCTCCTCGGCGGTCAGGAAGGCCGCCTCGTCGAGGTGATCGACGATGTAGCGGGCCACGTCTTTCTGGGAGCGCGAGAACTCGTCGAAGCGCTCCTGGATGTACTCGGAAAGGCTCTTTAGCTGGGGGGGTTTAGTCGCAGTCTTGGTCACGGAGCTGAGTTTCGCCGGACCCCCCGCTTTCCCTTCTGAGCGGTTTGTCTTTCGCTCGGCGGGGCTCGATCTGGTTGGATGGAGCCTGCGATGACGCTCGAGCAGGCGCTGCGCCTCACCAACCGCAACATGATCGTCTTCGACCTCGTGCTCGGTAGCGCCGCGATCGCGGCCCCTGCAACAACGCTGAAGGTGCTCGGCCACGAGCACCCCTCACCCGACGCCGAACACCTCTTCCGCCGCTGCGGACCGATCTGGATTACCTTCGCCGCCGCCCACCTGATTGCCGAGCGGCGCGGCGAGCAGCGCGACTGGTGGGCGCTGGCCTGGCTGCGCGGAACCGAGATCGCCACCGACGCGCTCTGGTCCGAGTCGCCGGCGGTCAGCCGCCCCGGCGCCAAGCTTGGCCTGCGCCTTGCGAGTGTCTCCAACCTGGCGATGGCCGCCGGCTTCGGCTGGCTGTCGCGCCGGTAATCGATGGCCGGCTTCGACGGCCTGCCCGACAAGCGCTGGAGCCTGCGCGGCACCACCGAAGAGGGCGACGAGGCTTGGCTGATCCGGGCGATCTCACGCAAGCTCTACCGCTGCCCCTCCTGCCATGGCGACATCGAGATCGGCAGCGAGCACGTCGTCGTCCAGTACGTCTTCCGCCTCGGCGGCACCGAACACCACCACTGGCACCGGCGCTGCGCCGAAGAGGGACTGGTCGGGGAGCTCTCACAGGTGCAGCGCGTCCCGGCCTCCGAATCGTCGCCGTCGAGATTGCAGGACCGCGGCCGTTACCCGTCCGGCCGGCGGCGCCACCGCTGACGTGAGCCGCCGCGCCGAACTGGCCTCGACCTACACCCGGATTGGCCGCACATACGTCCGCTGGGCACCCTCGCTGCTGTTGCTCGCGGTCGTCGTCTTCGTTCCGCTGGGCCTGATCCACGCGCTCACCGTCCATGCCGAGATCGGATCGTTCGGGTTCGGCGCCGGCCTCAAGCTCCTCGCCGCGATCGCGGCCGTGCTGGCCCTGGCGGCCACCGGGCTGATGGGCGAGGTTTTTTACACCGGCGCGGTAGCGATCTCGCTCACCCATCCCAAAGGCGGCAAGCCACCACCATTGCGCGAGATCGCGCGCATGGTCAACTACGGCCCGCTGATCGCGATCGACCTGATCTACCTGGCGCTGGTCGCGGTCGGGCTGATTGCCTTCGTCATTCCCGGCCTCCTCGCCTTCGTCTGGCTTGGCCTGGCGGCGCCCGTGGTCGAGATCGAGCACCGCGGAATTCGCGCGGCTTTTCGCCGCAGCGTGCAACTGGTGCGGGGCAAGTTCTTCCTCGTTGCCCTCGTGCTGATACCGATCGAGATCGCCGGCGATGCCCTCACCGGCGCGATCACCGGCGTGGCCCACGACGCCTTCGGCGGCTCGCTGATCGCCGAGTGGGCCGCCGACGTGCTCACCAACATCGCCTTCACACCCTTCTATGCCGTCGCCGCGGTGCTGTTGACAGTCGACCTGATCAGAGAAAAGGGCGGCGGCGTAGAGCTTCACTCGCGGCCCGTGCCATGACATTGGCGTCAACGCCGGACCCTCAGCAGTTCGGGGCTGCTGCTTAGATCATCTGGGTCATCAGGCCGATCTGGTGCCCCTCTGGATCGGTGAAGAGGGCGATTTGGCCGCTGGGGATGTCCATCGGCCCCATCACCTTCTTGCCGCCGAGATCCTCAGCTTTTGCCAGGGCGGCCTCGATGTCGTCGACCTGCACATAGAAGGTGACGTGCCCGGGGTTGCCCTCGGGCGCGGCGCCGAGCCCGCCGCGAATGCCCTCGTCGCCGTTCTCGACCACCGAGTACGGCATCGCCTCCATATCGGTCAGCTGCCACTCAAACAGCTGAGAGTAGAAGTCCTTCAGTCCCTGCTGGTCCTTGCCTGCAACTTCGAACCACATCACTGGATTGCCCATCGTGCTGCCTCCTCGTTAGTCGCTTGTCAGTTGCTCTGCTCGGCCCATGGGTCAGCCCCGGGGTCCTCGCCGATTGCCGCCGCAGCCAGGCGCTCGGTGTAGTGACGCCAGCCGTGACCGTGTTTCTGCGCCGACTCGGCGCTCGGCAGGTCGCGGTGGAGCAGGCGCAGTTGGGTGCCGTCCCCGTCGGGTTCGAGCAGGACCTCGACCGTGCTGCTGCCCGGTGCGGTCACCGAGTCCTCGCCCTCCCAGCCCCAGGTGAAGACGACGCGGCGGGGCCGGTCGAGCTCGACGTACTCGCCACTGGCGACGGCGTCGCCGTTGATGTCGCAGCGCAGGGTGCCGCCGGGTCGCGGGTCCAGCTCGGCCTTGCGGCCCATCCACTGGATCATCTTGTCGGGGTCGGTGAAGAAGTCAAAAACTGTCTCAGGACTTGCCTCGATCCGAACCCCTACCTCGGTCGCGTTTGCCGTCTCTCCGTTTGCCACGTTTGTCCCTCCTCTGCTGCTCCAGCTCGGCGGCCAGCTTCAGCCGCTCGAGACGATCGGGCCAGAACTCGTTCAAGAAGTCGCGCAGCCCGGCGAGCGCCTCGGGCTGTGCTCGGTAGAGGCGGCGGGTGCCTTCGCGCCGCTCGCTGAGCAGGCCGGCCTCGCGCAGCGCCGAGAGATGCTGGGAGATCGCCGGGCGGGATACGTCAAAGCGCGAGGCAATCTCCCCGGCGCTGAGCTCGTCCTCGCGAACCAGGCCAAGGATCTCGCGGCGGCGCGGCGCGGCGATTGCCCGCGCGACGCGATCCATCTGCTCCCGGTCGACCTCGGTCTCCACCCGAACTATTTAAGCAGAATCTTACGTAAGATGCTTCTTACTCTCCCAACGCCTTGATCACCAGGCGCTTGGGGCGGCCACCATCGAACTCGCAGTAGAGACCTGTTGCCAGGGACCGAGGTCGAGGCGGCCAGCCGTCACCGGAACGATCGCCTGGTGATGGACGAGCAGGTTCTTCAGGTGGGCATCGCCGTTGTCCTCTCCCCCGCGATGATGGCGGTAGTCGCCATCATCGGGAAGCAGCGCCTCGGCCACCTCGTTGGCGGCGGGGCGCCAGCTCGGCGGCGCCACCTTGTCGAGCCATTCGAGCACGTCCTCGTGGAGCCCGGGCTCGTCATCGTTGACCCAGACCCCGGCGGTGATGTGCATCGCCGAGACCAGGACCATGCCTTCGGCGATGTCTGCCTGATCGACCGCCGCCTGCACCTCCTCGGTGATCCGGATCAGCTCGCGCCGTTTAGTGGTGTTGAAAGTCAAGTACTCGGTGTGCGACTTCACGTGCTTCCTCCTTCGGCGATGATTTGCTGGCCAGGCCAGAAGGGCCACTCCTCGAACTCGCGACAGCGACCGTCGACCGCGAAGCGCACAACCCAGAGGTCGCGGTACTGGAGACGGCCCGGCGGGCCGTATTGCACCTCGACTCGAATCACCGCCGTATCGGCCTCCACGGCGACGACCTCGTACTGCATCTCAAACTCTTCGTCGGGGCCCTGGCGCTCTCGCTCCCAAAGCTCGCTGATCCGCGGAAGGCCGACGACCGGCTCCTCATACGGCGACATCCGGTAGCTCGCGTCCTCGGTGAACAGATCCCCGAGCGCTCCGGTGCCAGCCGATCGCCAGGCCTGCTGATAGCTCATGACCCATGCATTGGCTCTGTCGCGGCCAATTCTCACTGACGGTTGGTGCTGCATTCGCGCAGTCCGACTGCGCGAGCAAGGTCGTAGCGTTCTCCGGCCTCGTTGTCGCGGCTTTCGCGGGCCGCCAGATAGGCGGCCGGTTCGCCCGCTTCGGCTGCCTGCAGGGCCTCGCGGTCGTAGGCCTTGACCCGTTCTTGTGCTTTGACGTATTCGCCGAAGGGCTTGCGCACAGCGGCGGGCGGATTGAGTGAGTTGAACCTGCGAACCGCGCGGGTCGAGATTTCGGTGAGTCTCCTTGAGTAGGTTGGGTCCGGTTCGTTCTCGCCGTTGGGGAATTCCTCGCGCGCTGCTTTGTATGTCGCTTTGCTGTCGGCGCAGATCGCGTCGGCCTTTGAGATCAACACCGACTTGCTCAAAGGCCTGGGCGCAGGCTTCTGCTTCTTGATGGGAGTCGTCGTGACGCCGGTCTTTACGTCGCCTGCGGTACTCGCGTCCCCGCCTCCTCCCCCACCCGTCAGCGCGATCACCGCCACGACAATCGCCATGACCGCGAGGGCGACTCCAGCGAGCACGAGGCTGCGGTTGCGGTGTGCAGGCGTAGATGGATCGAGCCGTTTGGTCTCGGCGGTCCCCGTTTTGGCCTCCTCGGGCTCAACCGAGATCGTCTCCGCGGTGCGCGTTGCTGCTGCGCCGGTCGCCACGGTTCGCTCCGGCGCCGTTGTCCGCTCACCGCGCAGCGCTGCCTGCGCCGCTCGGCCGAGGTCCCCGGCGGAGGGGTAGCGGTCGTCGGGCGTCTTCGACATCGCCCGGATCACCACGTCGTCGAGCGCCATCGAGACCTCGGGCACGTAGAGCGAGGGGGCCGGCGGCGGGTCGTTGAGATGGGCGAAGAGGCGCGCCGCATCGCCGTCCTTGGGGAATGGCACCTCGCCGGTGAGTAGCTTGAAGAGCAGGCAGCCGAGCGCGTAGACATCGACGCGGGCGTCGATCTCGCCGCCGGAGATCTGCTCGGGGGCGACGTAGTCGAGCGTGCCGACGAAACGGCCGGTCTGGGTCAAGCCGGACTCGGTGGCGACGTTGCGGGCGACGCCGAAGTCGGTGATGTAGGCGTGCTCGGCCCCCTCGCCGCCGCTGAGCAAGACGTTGGCCGGCTTGACGTCGCGGTGGATCAGGCCGGCCGCGTGGATCGCGTCGAGCCCGTTGCCAATCTGCGCGATCAGCTCGACCGCGATCTGGGGCGAAAGCCGCCCCTCGCGAACGAGTCGCTTTGCCAGGTCGGCGCCGGCGACGTAGCGCATCGCGATGAACGGCACCCCCTCCTCTTTGCCGGCCGCGTAGATCGGCACCACGTTCGGGTGCTCGATCGAGGCGGCGATCTTCGACTCCTCGGCGAAGCGCCTGGCGAAAACCTCATCCATCGCGGCCTCTGGCGCGATCAGCTTCAGCGCTACGCGTCGCTCCAAGCCCGGCTCGAGCGCCAGGTAGAGCACGCCCATGCCGCCCCGCCCCAGCCGCTGCTCGATCCGGTAGCCGGCGAACTCGTCGCCCGCCGACAACTCGATTCCGTGCTCCGCGCCGGCCATCGCCCAACCCTAGGCCTTGTTGACGCCGTAGCGCATCGTTAACCCACCCCGGATTGGCCTCTACCTAGACTAAATACGGGACTATGCGCCGCCTCGTTGCCTCAGCCGTTTTCGTTCTCCTCGCCTTGACCGGTGCCGTCGCGGCGCGGGGGGAGCTGATCCAGCAGGGCAGCCTGCGCGTGCACTTCGACGGCGAGCTGCGGCCGCGCGCCTTGCCGCGCGAACATCGCGCGCCGGTCAGCGTCAGCCTCGAAGGTGACGTCAGCACCACAGACGGCACCCGCCCACCACAGTTGCGCGAAATGACGGTGGCCGTCAACCGGGCCGGGGTCGTCTCGGCCAACGGCCTCCCCACCTGCTCGGCGCCGCAGCTGCAGCAGACCAGCAGCGAAGCAGCGCTGCGGGCCTGCCGCCCGGCCCTCGTCGGCCGCGGTCACTTTGGCGCCAACGTCGACTTTCCCGGCGCCCCCCTGATTCCGGCGAAGGGCGAGGTGCTCGCCTTCAACGCTCGCATTCACCACCGGCCTGGAATGCTGCTGCACCTTTACGGGTCGAGCCCGGTGCGAGCGGCGTTTGTTCTTCCCTTTGAGATTTCCCATAGCCGCACGGGAAGGTACGGAGCCGTGTTCTCAACCAAGATCCCCGAGCTGGCCTCAGACCTCGGCTACGTGACCGAAATAGGGATGACGATCGGTCGCACCTACAACTACAAAGGCCGGCAGCGGAGCTTCATCAGCGCCAGCTGCTCTGCGCCCGCCGGCTTCGCCACCGCGAGCTTCCCGCTCGCCAGGGCGACGTTCTCGTTCGCCAACGGGCAGCGGCTGACGACCGGGCTCTCGCGCGCTTGCAAGGTCCGCTAGCCCCCACTGGGCGCTTAGAGACCCAAGTCGCCCACTCCGCGCTCGTTCCAGCCGAGGTGATGGGCCAACTCATGCCTCAGGGTGCGCTCGACCTGACGCGCCAGTAGGTCTTGGTCGTGGCCGAAGTCGCGTTCGAGGGTGTCGCGGTAGATCACGATCCGGTCCTCATAGCGTTCCTGCGCCACACCGTCGCCGTAGTACTGCCCGTACGCGTGCACCTCGGCGCCGTGATCGGACATGACGACCGCGACCTTTTCAAGCACACGCTGAAAGTCCTCCGGCAGGGCGTCGATCGCGTCGACGACAAGTGCTTCGAACGGATCTTGGTCATCGGGTCCCGGCATCGATAGACAAGGATGCCTGAGGCCATTGCTGGGCCGCCGGTTACGAGGCGCCCGGCGACGGCAGGGCGCCGCCGGGCCTCCATTTGACTCGCTCAGTTGCCGGACTGCTTGACCCGCTGTTCGGCTTCTTCGATTCCGCGTTCGGCCTCTTCCTTGCCCTTTTCGATGCCTTTCTGCGCTTCTTCCTTGCCCTTTTCGAGGCCCTTCTGGGCTTCGTTGGTCGCCTTTTCGACGCCCTTGGTGCTGCTCCCCTTGACTTCCTCGGCCGCTTCCTTCGCAGCCTTTTCGGCTTCGCTGAAGCCTTTCTGCACTTCTTCCTTGCCCTTTTCGAGGCCCTTCTTGGTCTCGTTGGTCGCCTTTTCAATCGCACTGGTGGCTTCCGAAGATGCGCTGCTGCTGTCGCTGCTCCCGCCACAGCCGGATGCGGCCACCCCGACGATGCCAATCACCAGCGCCAGCGGCAATAGCCGGGCGACCCGGGTGCTCTTCCAGCTTAGGTCTGTACCTGACACATTCACTCCTATCTGTTGCGGGCTGACGGCGCGATCTTCGCACCGATGACGGCGAGCGGCTAGTCGCGGGTTGCCATGGCCGGCCGGAGGCGCCGGGCGGGTTGGCTAGGGTGCGGCCGTGGAAGCCGACGCAGCGTCTGCCGAAGACGGTCAGCGGCAGGCACTGCACCGTCGCTTGATCCGCATCGCTACCTGGCTCGGTGGAATCGCCGCCCTGCTTGCGGTACTGGAGCTGCTCGGCGTGCCGGTGCTCGACTGGATCGACGATCTCCTCGACAAGGTCGCCGCCGTACCCGCCTGGGCAGTTGCCGGTGGTGTGGTCCTGGAGAGCATCCAGACCAGCCTTGCCGCGTTTGCCTGGTACGGCATCCTGCGCGCTGCCCTCCCCCGCGCCGTCCTGCCCTTTCGCATCGTCCTTGCCTCCTACGCCGCCGCGGTCGCGCTCAACGGCTTCCTGCCGGCAAACATCGGCACCTTCGTGATGTTGGTGATGTTCACCACGCTGATCGTCGGCGCCACCTTCCCGCTGGTGATCTCTGGGCTAATCGTCGAGAAGATCCCCTTCTCGATCTTCAACGTCGGCCTTTACCTCTACCTCTTCCTCACCGTCAGTGGTTCCTTCTCGATCAAGTTCGGCGTCGTCGCCGATCACGTTGGCCTCATCCTGCTGATCGCATCCGGCGCAATCGTCCTGCTCGTCCTGCTCGCGCGCGTCTTCTGGGAGCGGCTGGCGAAACTGCGCGGGCAACTGCTCGCGGGCGGTGCAATCCTGCGCACCCCGCGGCGCGCCTTCACCCGCCTGGTCCCTGCCCGAGCTGGGCAGCTACCTCGCCCGGCTCTCGATCGTCGCCGTCTTCCTCGGCGCCTACGGCATTCCGGTCAGCTTCCACAACGTAGCCACCGTCACCGCTTCCAACTCGATCTCCAACAGCGTCTCGGCCACCCCGGGCGGCGTCGGCGTCACCCAAGCAATGAACTCAGCGGCCCTGTCCGGGGAAGCCTCGGCCAAGACCGCCACCGCCTACTCGATCGGCCAGCAGCTGATCATCTCCGCCTGGGACGTCCTCTTCGCGATCATCCTCGTCTCCTGGGCCTTCGGTTGGTCCGGCGGCAAGCAGCTGGTCGAGTCCTCTTACGCGGGGGCGAGGGTCAAGAGCAGCGAAATGAAAGCGAGCCGCAAGACCCGCAAGCAAACCCGAACGACGAGCTAGAGCCTCCGCGGGCCGCTACGCTCACCGGGATGAAAAGCTTCGCCAATCTGGAGACGTTTCCAGGCGCCGATCTCATCGAGCGAGGCGCTGCGGACCTGAGTGCCGGGCATGAATCGATCGAGGCACTTCTCGTCTCGATCGGCGCCCCTCGACTGCGCTCCATAGGTATCGAGCTCACTACGCCAATCGCATCTCCCGAGCACAAGCTCTACGCCCTTCTCGCCGCCGAGAAAGGCAACGCGGCGCACTCTGCCTACAACGCCCTGATCCGGCGACTCGTCAGCTTCGAGCGCGCCGCCGCATGCGCGAGCTAGCCAACTCCACACGCATCGAGCAGTTCATGCGAGAGCTGGGACGCGCCGTCGATGTGGACGGCCACGTCTATCTCACCGGCGGAGCAACCGCGGTTCTCTACGGTTGGCGCGAGACAACTATTGATGTCGATATCAAGCTCATCCCCGATCGCGACGAGATTCTGCGCGAGATACCCCGGCTAAAGGAGGCGCTGAACCTCAATGTCGAGCTCGCAGCCCCATCTGACTTCATTCCCCTACCCAAGGGATGGGAGGATCGAAGCCCGCTGATCCGCCAAGAGGGCAGACTCACCTTTCACCATTTCGACCCAGTCGCTCAAGCGCTTTCCAAGGCCGAGCGAGGCCACGACCAGGATATTCGTGACGTTCGGGAGATGATAGCTGCCGGCCTGGTCAACCCGGCAGAGGCCCTGATTCAGTTCAAGGCGATTGAGCCCGAGCTTTTCCGCTTCCCGGCAATCGACCCAGCCTCCTTTCGAAAGGCCGTGGAGGATCTGTTTGCGCAGTAGTGGGACGAAATTGTGGATTCCCTGGGCAGCCGCGATCTGCGCTGCTTGCGCTCTTACGGCAATTGACGCCACTGCGGCCTCTGCCCTCGAATACGAAGAAGTCCCGGCCAAAGTCAAGCCCGCGCGGATCGTGGCTGGGCAACTTATTAGAGGCGATCCCCCGATGAGCACTCATGCTCTCCGCGCTTTCACCTTCAGCGTGCCCAGCGGATATTGCGTAGGCGACCCCAAGCCTCGCATTGATCACATACGGGTGGTGGAAAGGCCAAAGACCGCTGAACGGCCGTTCAAATCAACCGTCATCACGGCCTTTTTGCTGTACCCGGCCCACCTGCGAATTATCCCGCCTTCCCCGCCCCCACCGCACGTCGTCTACAACGCCTGCTCTGGCATTGGCCTCAGCTTCACAAGACGGATCAAACTCAAGCGGCCGGCAGCAGATCTGCTCTTCTACGACGGGAGCTACCAACACCCCCACCGAGTATGGCCGCCGATTGACTGAGGCGTCAGATTTACCCGACAAAGGGCAGCGCTGAAGCCGGGCCTGATACCAGGCGTCGGGGGCTTAGGAGCGGTTTTACTGCGGCTGACGCCGCGCTCTTCGGTGACCGCTATGGCTGCCAAAGGGGCGTGTGCGCTCAGGCCAGATAAGAAAAACGCTGAATACGGCTATGCCGGCAAAGAGGAAAGCGTACGCGCCGCCAGTGCCGGCCCGCGTCAGGCCGTCAGCGCAATCGCACAGGCAGCCACGAGAGCAGAGCCGAGTAGGAGTCCGACTGTCGAAGTGCGGTTCATTGTCTTCATAGTATCTGCCCAAGCAGCGCCGCAGTAAAAAAGAGCGCGCCCGCCACAAATCCCATGCTGACACCGCGGCGAGTTCAGGTGTCAAGTTCAGCCGCAGAGAGCCCCAACATCGATCCAAAAACGAGCATGACGACGCCTCCGGCCCAGCTGTACTGAAGATGAAGCCCACGCCGATCATGTCGGGGACTGGGTCTTCGACTCGTGGAAGCAGGGAGACGAGCGGCGTGCCAGCCATCGGGCACGAGGCTAGGCAGATCGAGCGCGCCCATGGCGCGCAGAGTCATGCGATTGTCGCGCAACTTCTTCCTACGGACGAGTCGCGTCATGGGGCGAGAAGGACTCGAACCTTCGACCGACGGGTTATGGGTCGCGCCGGAAGCTGTCTATAGAGCTGAGTCTGGCCTGACAGAGCGATTCACGTCCAAGGAGCTCGGCTGAGTTCGGTGGAGTCTGGGACCAATTTCGGGACCAAGTTTTGAGCGCTGGACCACTACTCAATAAAGTTTCAAACATGGCCAGTGGGAAGGAACAAGAGCCAGCTGCATCCAGGTCCAACCCTCCAGCCAGGAAAGGAAGGGGGCGACTCTTTGCCGCCTACGCCACCGTGGTGGTGCTGGCGCTCATCCCCCTCACCGCCGTCTTCCTCTTGTTCTTCGGGTCAGATCCTGGCGCCCGCGGCAACCCGCACATCAATCTGGACAGCGGGCTCACCAACGGCATCGCGCCCGACAGCCGCATCGGAATCGAGCCCCCACACTTTGGAAAACAGAGTCTTCAAAAGGCAGCACAAGCCGCGGAGTGCGAGCTTCGCCTCCGGCTACCCGACGAGGGCCACGAGCACATTCCAGCCAGCGCGCCGGAACCGCGCTACAAGACGAATCCGCCGACGTCCGGAGACCACGTCGATGCACAGCAGGCAGACGGCGCTTACCGCGAGGCCCCTCCCCCGGTCAGCGTCGTGCACTCCCTTGAGCACGGCCGCCTCGCGATCCAATATCGACCGGATCTACCGGAGCGAGCCCAACTCGAACTGATCGGTCTATTCGACACCATGTACGGAGGAACTCTCCTTTTTCTCAACCCAGACATGCCCTACATGGTCGCGGCCACGACCTGGACGAACCTATTGGGCTGCCGCTCCTACGGGGGAATGACGCTTGCGGCTATTGACGCCTTCGGCAGGGAGACCTGGGGACAATTTGGCGGCGAGCCCGTGCTCGGGCTCAAGCCAACCGCGCCAGCGCCGGGATCTCATCCATCATCCTGATTACCCAGCCATACTGTGGCCATTTCGATTCAGGCGCCAAGGTTCGGCTGCGACCGTTGGAAGCGACGGAGTGGCGAAGAATGGCAAGGGGGCCGTCAAGATCCGGATGCCGAACGCCCCCAGGATCTCAGCGCCCAATGCGGCCCTCTCCCAGAGAGAGTACCCCTTGCTAACCCCATCAGCCACCGCTGCCGTCTTCTCGTAGCTGCCTGCCCTGAGTCCTTCGATCCCGAAATGGGTAAGGGAACCAATTAGCGCACTCTTTCCCATCTTGTCAAGGGTAGTGGCATTTACCCTACCCATCAATAGATCACCGGCATACTCCTCCGCCGCGCTCTCCCCTGCCTCGGACATCATCCACCTGCCACCTTTCTCACCAGGACTAGGCTCCGGCTTCGGAGGCCGAGGAGGGCCCACTGCCGGAATCGAGCCTCCAGAGCTTGAAACGCAGAGCCCCCAAGAGTCAGCACGAGCCGCCAGCTGTGAGCTTCAACTGCGGCTACCGGACGAGGGCCACGAGCAGATTCCGGCCAGCGCCCCGGAACCATGCACGAGGGAGAGGCGACTCTCGTTGCACTCCGAAATTTTGGGCGATCTACTTGAGGGAATTCGGCGGCGAGCCGCTCATCGGCCTCCATCCTGGAGCGCCGACCCCCTCCTCGCCTTAATCGCAGCCGGGCACAAGTAAGCACCAGTCTTCTCAGGGCCCACAAAGGTACTCAATGAGATGACTGAGCCCCTACAAATCCCGTCCATTACTTGCTTGCCTGCAGAATAGACACGCTAACAGGACGAGCAATTCTCGTCTCTGGACCAGTTGGCATGATCGACCTCCATGTGCGCCCGTCACGGCGTGACCTAGTAAATCTCCTGAGCCTGCCCCCCGTATTGCATCATGAACATGCGGGCCTGACTCTCAGTCATGAGAAAGGGCTGCAAACCCCCCAGCAAATAACCAAAAGCCCGATCCACGATCTTGGCCCAACCCCAAGCGTCATGCAGATCGCTTAGAGACTTAACCCTATCGGCTGCCCCATCGGAGCCATTTCTCCTCAGAACATGCTCCAAGAACGACTTACCAGCTGACACCAAGCCCTCCTTCATGGCACCCTCCCTGATTGCCTTTAGTAGATTCTGCTCCATAAAGTACTTACCCCTATTATCGAGCGCCCCATCAATGACGCCTTGGGCATAATCGAGAGGACCAGGCAGGCCACCCCAGTCATCGTCATCACCGTTGACGACTATCTCTGGCAGCTGATGTGCCGGACGGCTATAGGGATCATCCTCTGGACACGGAGGGCAGGGGCAGGACCCAGAGCGTGGATACAGGCCGCTAGGATCCATTAGGTTGACCGGGTTCGCGGCCGCATAGGCATACGTTTCCCCCGAGATCGCAGCTACTGGGTCAGGGGTCAGGAACTGCGCAGTCACCGGGTCGTAGGTTCGCGCCCGCAGGTAGATCAGCTGTTTCTGGGTGTTCATTCGGAACTGGCCGGCGAAGCCCATCTGGGTCCCCGTCCCCGTCTGCTTCCAGAGCGCCCCGTTAGGTCCGTATCGATAGGTCCCAATAACTGCTCCGCTTGAGTCGGTCATGATTCTGGTCGACCCAAGCTGATCGTGGTGGTGATAGTTCGCCACACCTGTCGTGATTCGCTCAATCACCAGACCGTCGGGGCCGTAGATGTAGTAGTTCTGCCCGGCCCGAATCAGAAGTGGGAGCCCCGCGGTGGAGTCCCAGACCATCGGATAGGTCGAGGCATTCCTCGTTTCGGTAGTCCGCAGGCCCGTCCCGTCGTATTTGAAGGTGCTTTCAAACCCTCCGCTGCTGGTCGAGATCAGGTTTCCTGCCTGGTCGTAGGCATAGGGAATGGACGATTCGCCCGTGGGCGTTTCTTTGATCCGCTGACCGACTTTGTTGTATTCGAAAGTCGCGTTGCTCGCCGTCGCGATCTGGTCTGCTTTGTCGTAGGTATAGGTTGTCGGAGAGATTTTCGTGACGTTGTTGGCGGCGTCGTAACCGAACAGTGTGCCGTTGCTTTTCGTCAGCCGGTTGGCGGCATCGTATTCGTATTTGCGTTCGGCTTCTTCGGAGAAGCCAGTATCCACGGATTTTTCAACCCGTCCGAGTTTGTCCCGCGTGTAGGTCATCGAAGCCAAGACTTCGGCTTTCTTCCTCATCGATACCGCCGTCATCTCCCCGGCCTGGTTGTAGGAGTATTCGTCCACGTTTTCGGTCGCGGCGGGGAAGGTAATCGCTTTCGTCTGCGAGTCCCGGTTGTAAGAGAAGGCGGTTTCTTTGCCAAGCCAGTCGGTGATTTTTTCGAGCCGCCCGGCTTTATCGAAAGCACGTTTTACGGTTTCGCCGTTTGGATAGACCATTTCGGTCTGCTGGTTGCCGAGGTCATAGGTGTATTTGACGACTTCTGATTTGCCGTTTTTGACTTCGGTCAACCGGCCCAACTGGTCATAGACCCTGGTGGTCGTCCCCGTGCCGTCGATCATTTCGACGATGTGGCTGTTTTTATCGTATTTGTAGGTGACGTCCGCGGTAGCCGCTTCTGAGTAGTTGACTTCTTTGAGCCGATCGGCGTTGTCGTAGGCGTAGGAGATTGAACGGCCGAGAGCGTCTTCGGTTTTTTTCAGATTGCCCGCGGCGTCGTATTCCCGTTTCGCTTTGCGTTCCAGGGGATCGATCGTTTCGGTCAGCTGCGCGAGCGTGTCGTGTTCGTATTTGGTCGTGTAGCCGTTGCCATTGGTACGGCTTTTCACTTCCCCCATGCTGCCGTAGACGAATTCGGTCGTGTTGCCATTGGGCTTTTCGACTTTGGTTTCCTCGTCGTTGGCGTTGTAGGTGTATTTGGTCGTCTGACCTAGAGGGTTGGTCAACGATTCGAGGTTGCCGTTTTTGTCGTAGGCGAATTTGGTTTCGTGGCCGAGCGGGTCGGTGACCTTGATCGGCCGGCCCTGGGCGTCGCGTTCGGTTTTCGTTTCGAATTCTTCGGCTTTGGCGCCTTCTTCGTTGCCGCGCGGGCTGACTTCTGTCAGCTGCTCCCCGTTTTTATTGTAAGTCCAGGTGGCTTTGTCCCCCGCGGGGTTGATTTCGGCTTTGAGGTTGCCGTAAGTCTCGTATTCGAATTTGGTTTCGCGCCCGAGCGGGTCGGTCGCGGATTCCAGGTCGCCATTGGCGGCGTGTTTGAAGGTCGCTTTCTGGGTCGTTTCGCCCGGTGCGGGGCGTTCGATCGCTTCGACGTTGCCTTTGGCGTCTCGTTTGTAGGTGGTCACCTCGGCTTTGGGCGTGGTTTCGGTCAAGACGTCGTGGGTGGCGTTGTAGGTCCATTTCGTTTCGTTTCCTTCGGCGTCTTTTTCGAGCGTGCGGTCTCCGGCTTCGTTGTATTCGTAGGTCGTCGAGTGGCCTAGCGCGTCCGTCGTTTTTACGAGCCGGTAGGCGGAGTCGTATTCGTAGGTGGTTTTCCGTTCGAGGCCTGTGCCTTTGGCCTTGATAACTTCTAGCGGCTCGCCGGCCGCGTTGAACTTCTCGAAGGTGGTCGAGCCGTTCGGCTCGGTGATCGTCGTCGTCCTAAATCCTTCTACTTCGCCGTAGGCGAATTTGAGCACCCGTCCCATCGGATCGGTCTGTTTTTTGACCCGGTTTTTTTCGTCGTATTCGGTTTTGGTGACGCCACCGCGACCGTCAATCATTTCAGCCAAAATGAAGGGGAAGGGATATACGAATTTCCAGCGCGGTGTTTCTTCTCCGGGCAGCGTCACCGAGGTTAGGTGGTTCGATGTGTAGGCATATTTGACTTTGCGGCCCATCGGGTCTTCGATGCTCGTCACCTTGCCTTCGGTGTAGCCGAAGACCAGTTCCCTGCCAGCGGCGTCTTTGACTTTGAGCACGCTGGCCCCAGAGGTGGTGACGGTGAGGGCGTTGCCGTTGCGGTCTTCTTGTTTGGTCAGCCACCCTGCGGTACTGAACCAGAGCTTTTCCTGATCGGGCAGCGTGAAGACATAGCTTTCCCCTTCTTTGATCAGGGTGGCCTGAACCCAGGGGCCGGGAACGTATTTGCCTCCTTCGAGGAGGAAGGTGACCTTGGCCCCGTTTTCCTGCACGACGGTGACCGCACCGGATTCTTTATTGAATTCCAGATGGGAGCTGTAGGGGCCCGACCAGCCAAAGCCCCAGGGGCCGAGTTTGCCTTCAGCGGCGACCTGAGAGTTGAAGGTGCGGGTGACGTGAAGGGCGGGGCCGCGGCCGGCCAGGATGAGATCGGTCTGTTCCTCGGTCTGGTTGCCGGTGGCGCAGTTGACCGGTTCGCCCACGATGCACTGAGGGATGTTTGGGGCGGCTTTGCTTCCGCCGCCAAGCAGATCACCATCGCCAATGGGTGGCCCGGGCGCGCATTCGGCGAGCGCGTAGGTGGCGGCGAGGGCGGCTGAGACGAGGAGGGCCAGGAGGCAGACGGCGAGTGCTCTGGCCCGAGGGGTCATCGGATCAGGCTTGCCCTAACGAATAGGAATCCTTGATCATTGGCGCAGCATCTCGGCGCACTCAGGAAAATGCAAGCAAAACAGGCCGGTTCTTTATTTAGTGAGGAGGAACGCCCGTTCGGCGGTGCGAGGATGAGTGGGGCGGGAAGGACTCGAACCTTCGACCGACGGATTATGAGTCGAGCCGGAACCTGTCTATAGAGCCGAATCTGGCCCGATAGAGCGAATCAAGTCCAAGGAGTTCGGCTGAGTTCGGTGGAGTCGGGGACCAATTTCGGGACCAAGTTTTTCCAGCTCTCCCTCAACTCTAGGCGGCTCTTTCCACCGGTCCAAAGTCTTCAGCACCGACGACCTGCAAAGTCTGTGGCTTCCCCGTCATCTTTGGCGGTCCGGTCCGTGGCCAAAAATCATCCTCAAGCTGGAAGTTGAGGGAATTGGCACTCATGCTGAACGCGCTATAGCAATCCAGCATTTCCATTGCGACGGCGCCTGTCTCTCCCCCAATCGCGACCATGCCACCGTCGGCTCGCGGTCCATGCGTGGGAGACCAAATGGTCCGCCTCGCCCCTTCTGGGGAGTGCCAGTCGTGCTTGTTGAGCAAAACGTCGTAAGCCGCGAACAGCATCCGATGGACGACCGGCCTGTAGTCCGCAGCGACGAGCAGGCGATGGTCTCTATCCGCATGGACCGTGCGCCCGCGAAGCTTTGCAACCCATTCTTTGACCTCGGGCTTCGTATAACCGAGCACCGGACGGACTCCGAGGAAATCAGTCAGGCACACGGCCAACTTAGTCGAGGTGCGGGCGAATGCTCTCTCAAAGACCCGCAGTAGCTCGCGATACTTGGCTGATAGATCGGTCGTCGCGAGGGCGGAAGCGAGAAGCGCAACGCCGTCCTCGCGATCGTCCAAGTCCCTGATCAGCACCGGATCGAGCCGAAGTGTGAAGTAATCGCCAGCGACGAAGAGATCGCCATCAGCGATGCCCCCTGCATCACGAAGGGGTTGAAGCTCGCTCGGGTCTTCTGAGTGAAATGCCACCGGAAGGCGAGGCGAAACAATCCCGCAACGAGTGCCGCGAAAGACCGAGATGTGGTTTGCCGTAGATTCGATGGCCGCCTCTGCCAGCAGCCGCGCCTGTCGAGGCACCTCTATCATGCCCGCGTCGGTCAAAACCGGCGGAGCAGGAAGCGGGACGAACGCACCGACAAGGACTTCTACCTCTTCTTTTGAGTCCCAAGCAGTCAGAGAGGTCACTCCGATCTCATTGGTCTTTAGAGAGAACGAGCGCCAGTCGTCGTTCTCTTCGGGCACACCGATTTGAAGAACTGCAAAGCGGGCAAGCTTCATGATGGGGACAATGCCAAGCCGCTCGGCGGCTCTATTGCAATTGAAATGGGGCGGGCAGGACTCGAACCTGCGCTCCACGGATTATGAGTCGCGCCGGAACCCGTCTATAGAGCCGGATCTGGCCTGATAGAGCGAATCACGTCCGGGGATTCGGCGGAGAGCGGTGGAGCCCGAGTGGGCTGGGCTCAGGTCTTAGGAACTGCTTCCCCGAGTCGATCATGGAGCGCGAGCGGTCGAACCCATAGCCATCAACTAGATCGCTGAACTGCTTCCCTCGAGGATCGATTCCGCCTGATTCGATGGAAGCAGAAACGCTGGCGAATACCAAGCGGTTTTTGGTGCCGAAAATCCAGTCTGTGACGATCAATGGCAAAACTGGCCCAGCAAGCTGGTTGGGGATGTATTCGTCCTCCGCGATGCGCCAATAGATGCCGAACCAGCCAACAAGCATGCCCGCCTCGGGGTTCTGAATCGACTCTGGCCTCGGTGCGTCGACGCCACCGATGCCGGTGAGGAAGAGGAAGGATCCGTAGTCCCCGGGTTTTTCCTCAAGAAGGCGCATCGTTCGCCACCACTCGGCCACACTCATGTCTATTAGGGCCGCGAGTCCCAAACACCGTGGATACGCGCCTCCGTCTAGAAACTCAATCAGGCGAGCGTCAAGCGAGACTGCACGGTGCTCCGCAACGTTTGCGAGGCGGCAGCAGATGTGCTTGACGAAGTATCGCACCAAGTCGAGGCTTTTCGACTCCCACTCCACTCCGAATACCATACGAATATCTACCTCTCCAGACCCAAGAACAGCAGCCTCGTTATCTGAGAGATAGTCCATGAATTCGTCGTAGGCCGCGTCGAAAGGCTGGCTTCGCTCGCCATTGCAGCGAGTGCACATCGTTGGCTCGAACTTGAAGACCTTGCTCTTCGAGCCGGTGACGTCGCTCGGTCGCTGGTCGTAGCCGTGTTTAACGAGAGTTTGGCCGTCGCGGTACGGACCGCGACCGAACTCCCGCTCGATATCCGTTCGCTTGAACTTGTGCTCACGGCTGTTGGCGGCGCTGCCGCACCACCAGCAGGTACCGATCGTGGCTTTCACGAATGAAGGCATCTCAAGTCCAGAATAGGTCTATGTCGTAGGCGGTACGAGAACCGCACGAGGCAAGCGTTCCCATCCGTAGCTATGGACTGCGATGGCCAATTTGCATGCACGCGATGCTTCCGCTTCGCGTGATGCGGGAGTCAAGAGTTCGGCCATGACCCAAGACTGTCGCTGGTCGCGGTGGCACGTTGAACTCGACGCAAGCGAACTCACGAGGCATCCGGCCCAGCGTGTGCCGGCCTGGAGCGGCGAGCTGTTTGCCAGTGGCGGACTATGTCCGCTGGTCGGTGAGCGCGCGTAGCGCAGACTGGCGATCGTCGGAGATCCAGTCCGGCGTGAAGTACTCGAAGGCCGCCAGCATGGTCTTGGCCGCACCGACATACTCGCGGTCGTAGAACCGTTGGTTCAGGGTCTTCTCGCCCACGAGGCCACTCTTCTTGACTGGCCGCTCAACACCGTGCCGCTGAAGCGCAGCTAGGCTCTGCACGCGGCGAAAGGCAGGCCACCAGTCCTCTTTGGTCGGCGGGTCGACCCCAAACAACGCGGGTAGCTCTTCCGCGTAACGCTCGTTGAGCGGCCGCTTCGCGGCTGCGGCGGCCGTCTCCGCCGAGAGGCGGTCGAGATGGAAGCTCGCGTACGCCTCGAGCCCAACACCCGCAGATGCCACGGCGGTGCCAGCATTCAGCCGAAAGTTGACAGCCGCGCTGATGTCGACGCACGGAATCTGGCCGCGGCGGTCGAGTTGCCTCAATGCCGCCTCGCGGTACGCATCCGCCGACGCCTCGGCCGCACTAACTGTCGCCCACTCGGCCGCACCCGGCATCAGCCTCGGCACCCCGACGGTGATGCCGTCGATCTCGACCAAGCCAATCGGGACGATCTCGTCCCCGACTAGGTCCGTGGGGCCTGCGAGGACCGTGCTGCTCGCGGCTCGTGGGTCAACGGTCTCGCTCATCACGAATCCGAGTCTACGACCGGGTTCGGCGACACCGAGCGGCGAAGCTGCGCTTCTGCTTTGCGCGATTTGGGAGCACGCTGACTCCGAGTCCTGGATGACCGTTGGTCTCTTCATGAACGATTCGGGCTAGGTCGAGCTCGGCTCCTTCGTCCGCCAACCGATCTCAGACCAGTACGCAGGTTCGTTGGTGGCGGGATTCAAGTACCAATCAGGCGGGTTATCCAGGCTGCACCAACGGGGCGGGTTGTCCGGCTGCGCCGGGATCGGTCGTGACGCGTACTTTGTCTCCAATCGCTGTCGCCGACGTTCTTGCGCTCGCAGAGTGTTGTTCCTGAAGAGGGCGTTCAGCATCCAGGCAGCGCTCAATGCCAGCCAGAAGGCGCCGGTGCCGTATTTGGCCTCAGCGAGTGCCCAGATGCCGAGGCTGGCGAAGGCCGCGGAAAAGGCGATCCCCCCGATGCGGAACTGACGCGGAGTCATGCTGGGATGGTACTTCTGATCCGCGGTGCTCGCCAATGAAGCGTGAACTGATCCGTCGTTGCCGCTTTGCGCGAAAAGCAAGGAAGTGGCAAGGTTTTCGTATTGAAATGCTTGTCTCGACATCGTCGACCGAGAATGAACTCGCCATCCTCCAAAAAAGAGCAGGTAGCCCTTTTCCCGTTTAGAACCGGCGGACTATGGGTGAGGGGTGAACTCCTTGGAGCGAGCTACCTTTTGGAGCGGGATGGATACGGGATCGTCGTCAGCCTGCCATCCGATCAGGGCGACTTTGGAATTGCGCGTCCCGAGGAAAAGCGTCTCTTCAAGGTTGGAATTAGCCGGGGCGAGGAAATCATCGCCGCGACGGTCAACATTTTCCAAGTCGCCATCTGGGTTGAAAGCGAGGCCGCAGTTGACCATTTCCCTCCCGACGACCCCCGCGGCTTAGATGGCCAGCGGGCGCTCACCGAGGCATCAAAAACGGCCATCGCCGTCGCGGAAGACTTCCTGGCATGGCTCCGGGTTTTGGGGCAACAGTACTGGCTTGGGGCGAGCCATGAGCCCATTCGGCATGCAGGAACCGCGGATCTCATCGACCTCGAAGCCGGAAAACGAATCAAAAACATCAACTGGGAGTACGGGTTGGTACTTCAGAGCTTTGGCGAGGACGCCGCGCTGGGCCGGGATTCTCTCGACAAGATTGTCGGCCGTCTCGATCAAGAGCAAACCGTCCTAGAGGCAGATGTACTACTTGCGGATGCGCGACACACGCTCATAGGTCCCCAGCCAGAGAGCACCATCACCGCATCACGACGCGATGTAAGGCGCTGCGTTCTTCTTGCAGCAATCGCCTCCGAGATGAAGATCAGGGAAACACTGCGCGAGAAGACTCCCCCTCAGCGCAAGGAACTCGTCGCTGTGATTTTGAAGAATTGGCGGGAGATCGATATTGCCATAGCCCAATTGCCTCACAAAGCGATGAAGGCAGCCCTTGGCCGCTCTCTGCACGAGGAGCAGCCGGATCTCTTTGACAAGGTCCAGAAACTCTTCGTCACTCGAAATAAGGTTGCTCATCGCGGCGAAGCACCGACTCTTGCGGAGGCGCAGGAAGCAGTTCAGACAGCCTCCAGGCTGTCAGCATGGCTCGACGGCCTTCAAGTGCCAACGACACCCTAGGCACGTCGTTAAAAGCGAAGTCAGGCTCTAAGCCTGTTCGGCATCAACCAAACGATCCCAAATTGCCTTGGCGTCTTCGCTTTGGAAGTAGCTACGCACGGCGAGCGGCTGGAATCGTTCCTCGGCGGAGCCGCGAAAGACATAAAGAAAAGAGACCATGCGCACTAGGAGCGTGTCGAGTGGCTGGGGCCCGCTACTCGCTCTTGTCAGATTTGCGCAATCCGTCGTTCGAATTGCCTCAATGTGCTCCGTATGAAAGTCACGTAGATAGCTTGCGGCAGCCGCATTGGCATCAAGCTCAATGGGAACGCAATTCAGATAGGCGCCCGGGATTGACCCCCCAAAGGCCTGAAACAGCGTGGGCTTAATCAACCCGTTGAACAGATCAAAGATGTGCGGACATAAGGCGTATTGCCGGGCATGCTCAAGCTCATGACGCAGCAACCCCCCGAGAAGCGCCTGAACTGCTGAGCGCTCCAGGCCATCGGGGAAGTCATAGTCCAAGTGAACGACGATTCGATGGCGCAGCCACATCGTCTCAGAGGTGGCCTCCTTGTATTGCCGTAACGAGAAGCCGTGTGGAGGGTCCGGATCAATTTCTGGCGGGAACCACTGTGCAGCAACATCCTTCAGCTCCTGAGGCCGTTTCTCTGACTTCCAAAGCGACAGGTCTTGGTCGCGTAGTCCAGCGGCGTACTGGACAGCCTTGGGCCACTCAGCATCAATTGCCCTCAGAATCTGCCGTCGGTCAATCGGCATCGAAGAACGCCTGGTCGTCGCTGATCCCCATGCGGCGACCATACGCGCTCGGAGGGCAGCCATCCATCCGTAGTCCTCAGCCCGCTCGGGCTCTTAAGCGCCTCGCGCCACATAGATCGCCTTGAGATGCCTGCCTTCGTCTAGGGGCTGTCTGAAAACAGCATCCTCTATGTGGCCGAATACGTCTAGGCATTTGAGGCCGCTTGCTGCAAGGGCGTCTAGAGCGACCTCCCTGGGGAAGTGCCGTTGCCGGTGGACGCTGGCCGACTCGTCCGACTCGTATCCAAGCCGGGCTTCGCACAGGGAGCCAGGCGCAACATCGCGGGCCGAGCGTCCTTCCCAAACCAAACGACCCTTCTCGGTCTCGATCACCTCAGTGTCAGCGAACTCGGTCCGGTACATGCGGAGCGTGTTCAGGTCGAAGACGACCAGACCCCCGGGGGCCAGATTTCGCCGCATGCCCTCAAAGGCCATCGCCAGTTCGTCGGCGTCGAGCAGGTAATTGAGCGGATCGGTCAGCGCCCAGACAAGATCAAATTCGCCGAAGGCCGGCAGCTCGCGCATGTCGGCGACCTCAAGGCGCACGGAGTCATCCGCCTTTCTCTTGGCCAGCTCGATCATCGCTGGCGATAGGTCGCAGCCAACGACCTTCCATCCCCGGGCGGCCATCTCACGGAAGCTGTTGCCGGTACCGCAGGCAACATCGAGAAGGCGGTTTCCCTCAAGACCGTGGCGCTCCAACTCCGGCATAAGGCTGGCGAGCCACAGGCCGAAGTCATGGTGGGCTGTCAGGTCGTCATAGGCAACTGCGCAACTCTCATAGGCATCTAGGGCATCGCTGCGCAGCCCTCCCCGGTTCGCCATGTCTTATAGACCGAAGGGCGACGGGGCCAAGTTCCGTCGCTAGCTCCGAACGATCTGCGAGACCCGCTGGTGGCTCATCTTCAGCACCCGCGCGATCTCAGTCATCGGCATACCGCCCTTGTAGGCGGCTCGGATCGCCTGGTCTCGATCGGCCCTCAGCTCGTCGGCTTTCTTCTCAAGCGCTTGTTCGCGCCGCGCGTGCTTCTCGGCAAATGCCGCTAGCTCAGCCTTAGCCTCGGGCGCGTCCCGCTTCCTCCTCGCGATTCCTTGATCGTCGGCCGTTTTCCTGCGAGTCGGTTAGCAGAAACCGACCAAACGATTTTCGTACTTGCTCGGACGAGAAGCAAGGGGTGCAGGGAGCGCCTGGCTCTGCGGCTGCACCGCCCCGGCGAGAGGGAGATGATTTGCCGGCCGGGGCGGTGCGCCTCCCTGGCAGTCTGTAGCGGCTCAGAAGAGCCCCGTGCTCGTGGCTGACTACTTCTCAACCTCCCCGGTGCGATCCGCTTCGTGGCTTTCAGCCGCCCGCTCGGCGGGCTCAGGTTCGTCATACTCCCCGCCGGTCCACCCGCACGAGCAAGAGACGGCATAGCCGTCGCTCATCGGGATAACAAGGGCATTGTGCCGTTCCGATGTCTCAGTCGTTAACGATCTTCCCTGCGTCATTGAAACTCGATCCAGTTGCTTTCGAGGGAGGGCGGCGAGGCCGTTTAGGGACGAGTTCACCGCCCTCCCTGTCCATCGAGCAAGCATCGAGCGCCAACCAGGAGCCTCATGCTGACAACCCAGCGGGCGTACCCGACACGCAGGGCAGAGTAGGACTCCTCGAATCGTTTTAGCTCCGAAACAGTTGCGGTAAATGCGGGGCGACGAACCGAGTCGGCCCGTCGCCCCGCCGGCCGATGGGATCAGCTCACCATCAAGCCCGGCGAGCTACCCAACCTCGCCTAGCCCAGCTTGCGCGTTGAGAGCAGCGGAGCTACGGGATCGACTGGGATCACCTTCATTGCACTCACCTCCCTTCTCAACCGGCCGCGCCGCTTCCGGCGGCGGGCCTTGGTCGTCAGCAGGGATGAGTGTCCACCACTCGACTTTCGTAGAGGTACTCGGAAAGTCTGCGAAAAACGCTTCTAATCAATTAGCAGGATTGGATTTGGACCGCTAGTCTTGCGCGCTCTGAAATGTCGTACCAATACGCGATCTAGAGGGGTGTCCAATGCCGAAGAAGCCAGCCACCGAGAAAGGCAAAGCCGCGACAAAGAAGAAGCAGACGGGCTCCAGGGACGTCGTTGACCACGCGCTGATGCGCGGGCTGTCCCACCCACTCCGCACTCGCATTCTGGCCATCCTCAACGAACGGGTCTCTAGCCCAAACCAGCTCTCCAAGGAGTTGCACGAAGGCCTAAGCCAGGTCAGCTACCACGTCGAGAAGCTGAAGAAACTGGGCCTGATCGAAATGGTCAAAACGGAGCCTCGTCGGGGCGCTGTAGAGCACTTCTACCGAGGCGTGCGACAGATCCTCGTTCCCAGGGGCGCGTGGAAAGACCTTCCCTCAAGCATCCTCTCGGGCATCACGGCGCAGATTCTCGAAAACTTCTTTGACGATGCCCAAGGATCAATAGAGGCCGGAATCTTCGATGACCCGGACAGCTACGCGGGCTGGTCACCGTTGATCTTGGATCGGGAGGGCTTCAAACGAATTGACGAGCTGGCAAACGAGTTTCTTGAGGCCATCTTCGACGTACAAGCCGAAGCCAGTGGGCGACTGGCCGAGAGTGGCAAGGAAGGCTTTTCGGCAACGGTTCTACTCGCGTCGTTCTTGTCCACCCGAAGCCCGGAGGACAGCAAGCGGGCGACCTCAACCATGCAGCGCTAAGCGCAGCGACTGTCGCCTCAGCAGCCACCGGCACCCGCTCCCCCCGACCTACCCGCCAAATCGGCGCCGCGCGAAGCGGCAGTAAAGGGCGCGAAGCGCCCGACCCCCGCAGGGGGTTTACGGCCGCGAGTCCGGTGCTTCAATCGAGCGGGTCGGGGGCTCACCGACCAATGCCGAGACCCCGCTCGTTGCCCCTCGCCTGCTCTCGGGTCTTGACCCGCTGCTGCTCAAGGCCGAGCCTGCGCTGGGTCTCGGTCAGCCTTCGCTGTGCGGCTTTCTGCGCCGCTCGCGCTCCGGCGTCTTGCGGCTCGCGGCCGAAGGCGCTGCCTTTGTCCTTCACTCCGTGTTCGAGCCGGTAGCGCTCGACTCCCTGAACGCCGCGATCCCAAGCGCTCGCCCTGCCCGGATCGGCGGGCCTTGGCCCAAGCTCCTTGACGATGTAGGAGGGCGGCTCGATCCGGGCGGCTGTGAGCGCTTGGGCTGAGCGGGCGTCAAGAAGCTGCGTGGCGATCTCGGCCTCGCGGCGGACCTCCGTTGTCGGCGGCCTCATCTGCGCCAGCTCCTCCTTCGCCTCGGCCAGCCGTTCATGGAGCAGTTCCTCGCTTTCGATCGCGTAGGGCAACTTCTGGCGGCGCTCGCGCCAGCCGAGCGCTTCGACGGCCTCGCGGTTGCTGGTCGCCTCCTTGACTTCGCGGCGGCGCTGCGCCACATACCGGTGTTGGTCGGCGTATTCCTCCTGGTGGCGGGCCTCGAAGCGAGCCGGGGTGCCCAGCTCGTCCCGCCTGGCGGCCAGCTCCACGGTGGGCAGCTTCGCCAGCTCGGCACGCAGCGCCTCGTCATGGGCGGCGGTCTGGGCGCGATCGCGCTCGACCGCTTCGCCAATGTGGGCGATGGCGTTTCGCTGCGGCCCGCCGGGTGCGTACTCGCTTCGCTCGCTCTCGATCTCCGGCGTCGTGTAGAGGTAGGTCTGCTCGCGAGTGCGCGAGGTGGCGACGTAGGACTCCTGCTTGTCCATGCTCGGGTCAATCACCACGTAGGCGGTGTCCACGGTCGTGCCCTGGGCGCAGTAGGTCGTCACCGCGTAGGCGTGCTGCAGGGCGGGAGCCTCGCCGCCCAAGGTGGTGCGGTCCAGGTAGTCGCGGCCGACCTCCACACGGCGGGCCTGGTCGATGCCCTCAAGGACGATCCGCCCGCGCTCGGCGTCCACCTGGGCGACCTCCCAGCGCTCGCGGTTGTAGATGCCGCCGGCGCGGTCGTTGACGCGGGTGATGACCTGATCGCCGGCAGCGAAGGGGACGCCGCCGACCTCGATCTCCTCGGCGCCCAAACGCCCTTCGGTCTTGACCAGCTCGCGCGCCGTCGCGTTCAAGCGCTCGACCTCAACGTTTCGCTTCGCGACCATCAGTGCGTCGTCCCCCTGGGAGTAGGAGCGCCACCAATCCTCGACTATCGCCACGCGGCGCTCCTCGGCGGTACCGGCGACCGTGATTCGCTCCTCGGATCGATAGAGGTAGAGGGCCTCGCGACCCGCTCCGTCGCGGATCAGCTTCGCCGCGTCGCGGTCGAGCTCGTGGTTATGGCGGATCACTTCGTGCAGGTGGACGGGCTCGCTTCGATCTGCAATCGCCGAGAACAAGCCGCCTGCCTCGATCGAGCCAAGCTGCTCGGGGTCTCCGACCAGGACCAGCTTCGCCCCGGCCTCCTCGGCGTGGCCGATCACTCGGGCCAGATGCTCGGAGCCGACCATCGCGGCCTCGTCGACCAGGAGGACCGAGCGCGAGGACAGACCAAGCTCGCCGCGGTCAAGATCGCGAAGCAGACCGGCGACGGTCATCGCCTCAAGGCCCTCGGCGCTGAGGACGTTGGCCGCTCTCCAGGTCGGCGCGGAGGCGCGAAGCTCAAAGCCCGCTTGCGCCCAGCCTTCGGCGGCGGCGACCGTGGCGAAGCTCTTGCCCGTCCCGGCCTCTCCGATCACGACGACGATGCCCTCCCGTCCTGCGAGCAAGCGCTGCACCATCTCGCGCTGGTCGGGCTTCAGGGTCGGGCGGGCCGCGATCACGCGAGCGGCGACCAACTCCCCGGCCTCACCGCGTGGCTCTGCCGCCATCCGCTTCGCAGCCTCAAGCGCCTGGCGCTCAAGCTCCCAGATTCGCTTGGTTGTGTATCGGGCGCCTTTGGCGGTCTCTGAGACCGTGACCACGGACTCGGAGGCGAGAAAGGCGTCGGCGGCTGCCTCGACCTCGTGGCCGGGCGCTCCGCTGGGAAGCAGGTTGGCAACCGCCTGGATCGCGGCGCGGCGGTCGAAGTGGGAGGCGTGGGCCGTGACCTCGCGGTCGAGCTGGGCCATCGCCGGCTTGGCGGCCCGATCGACCTCCCTGCCTGTCTTCGCGATGGCCTCGCGATCAAGACCGATCTCCCCGGCTTTGGCCTGCCAGCGCTCGCGCAGGTTGCCAAGCTCGACGCCCTTCTCCTTTGTCTTGCGGGTGGCGAGCGTGGCGATCTGGCGGGCGCGGGCCGAGGCTCCCTCCCCCGCCGCCTCGAGTATTTCCGCGCGGCGGGTCGAGAACGCCTTAAGCCACTCATCGGCGAAGCCCTTGATCTCAGCGATGCCCTTGCGCGGCGCCTGCCACTCGACGCCGAGGCGGCGGCTCAACTCGTGGCGCAGGTGGGCCTCGTAGATGTAGCTGGCTGTGGTCGCGTGCTCGTAGATCGCCGGGTGGTAGAGGCGGGTCCATTTGCCGTCCGGTCCCTTGGTCGCGTTGGCGACCAGCACATGCGTATGCAGCTGCGGGTCGCCATTTCGCGAGGAGCGGTGGGTGTACCCGGCGGCGAGGTAGCCGTTGCCTTTGACGAAGACCGCGCCGCCTTTGCCCCGGCGGGTCCAGCAAGCCTCGCGCTGCATGTAGTTCAGAGCGACTTCTACCGAGCGCCAGTGGGCGGCCTTGACCTCGACGGCGGCTTCGGGACCTCCGAGCGCCCAGGTGAGCGAAACCGACTTCGGCGCGGAGAAGGTGAGATCGAAGCCGGGCACCGGGCCTTTGCCCGAGACGGCGACCAGTCCAAGCGGCTCCCCGGTAGCGGGGTTGTTGCCGGTCAGCATGGATACGAGCAGGTCCGGTGAGACCTCGCCGGAGAGGCCCAGCTCGGCGGCGGCGTCGCCCAGCCATTGCCCGGCCTCCTCACCCTCGCCGGAGTAGTAGTCCTCCTGGCCTTCGGCGACCTTGGAGAGGTAGTAGCCCTCCTGGCCTTTTCCGAGCTTTCCAATGCTGAGCATCAGAAGCTATGTCCAAACGGCGGCGAGAATGCGCCACTCTTTTCGTTAAGGATCGGCAAGGCACTCCGTACTCCAAGCGGGGGGCTTCCGTGCGTCACCGATTCGCTCATGCCTTAGAGGTCAAAGAAGAGGTCGTTCTTGATCCACTTCTTTAGGAGTCGAGCGCGGCGGCCCAGCGCCCCGGTGAATTTGCGGGCGGCCGCAGGGCTGCCGGGCGGTTACGCCGCGCCGGGGATCACCGGAGGGTGATGTGGCGTGAGGGCTGTGGCTGTGGGTGCTGTAGGGCTGCTCGTAGGTGCCTGCCTGCCTACCTCTGGCTGGCTGGTCTGCTGTGTGGGTCCAGGTCCTAATCGGTCTGTCCGTGGGTCTGACTGACTGGCTCTACGGCTCTATCTACTGATCTGACTGCTCCTGCCTGACCGTCTTCTGCTTGCTCGCTTGGGCGCGCCAGCGCCGCCGAGCATCTTCCTCAGTCCTTCGCCGCGTCTTGGCCGGGCGTTAGCCCTCGCCGCTCGGCTTCGAAGGAGTGGATCAAGCCCAGGCCGTGCCGGCCACGGCCATGAGATCAGGGCAGAGGCCCTTGGCGAGGACGCCGATGGCGCTGCCCTGTGTGAGGTCTGTGTGAGCAATCGGCGGCGGAAAAGTGGCGCAAAAGGACGCCCTGGATGGACTACTAGACATGAGGAAAAGCAGCGATACGGCGGCGGTCAGCGCTGGACAGTCGGCGTCCGCAGGAAATCGGTGGATCAAATGCGGGCCTCCAATTGACCTTAAGGACATGAAGCCCCATCCGATTCGCCCACTCGTGGGGGCGCTGAAGGCTCGCGCCGGACTTGGGAAGCCGATGGATGAGCCGCTCACTTTTGACGTCGACCAGACCCATGACCGAGCCTGAACTCCTCAGAGATCCCCTTCTCGACGCTCACGAGGCCGCCGAACTTCTCCATGTGCCCCGCAGCACCCTTTACGAGCTGGTGCGATCCCGGGGACTACCCCACGTTCGTATCGGCGATCGTGGCCTGAGATTCACGCGCCCGGAACTTGAGCGCTGGGTAGGCGAGAACACCTATGGAATTCGGCGCGGACGATAAGCCAGGGTCACGGAGCGGGTACCGGTCGTCTCGATCGTTGGGGCTCCTCCAGGCGGAATGCCTCAGAGACTCGCTTGGCAGCATCCTCGCGGTCAACGAAAGCGAGGTAACGCCTGGTCGTCGTCAGGTCTGCGTGCCCCATCCACTCCATGACCTCCCGCGAGTCGGCGTGTCGAATCACGGTGCTGCCGAAGGTGTGGCGGAGGTTGTGGAAACGGAAGTCCTCGCGCAGGTCTGCCGCCCGGAGAGCGGCGCGGTAACGCTCCTTCAAGGACTTGTAGCCGACGTGTTGGCCGCATGCCGTACAAAAGACAAGATCGTCGTCGGTGGTGAAGTGATCGCGCTGGCCGAGTCGCGCCAGACGTTCGGCGACCTCCTCGGCCATCGGCACGGCTCGCTCGGTCCCGCCCTTCGGCGTCGTCGTCTCACCCTGGGTCCAGTTCTCGCGGACGTGGATTGTGCGGCGGGTGAAATCCACGTCGCGCCAGCGCAACGCCAGCAGCTCGCCCATTCGCAGACCGGCGAAGGCCGCCGTATGGAAGATCGCTGCGTCCTGATCAGACTCCGCCGCCCTGACGAGTGCCAAGACCTCTTCGGGGCGCAGCACGTCGATCTTCGCCGCGCGACGAACTCGCGGGCGCTCAACGAGATCGGCGGGGTTGCGGGGCAGGCCATAGACCTTCATCGCCCGCTTGAAGATCGAGCCGAGGCAGACGAGGTACTTCTGCCGCGTCCGGTTGGAGCCGCCGTAGCCGCTGATCCAGAGGTCGATGTCCTGGGTCGTGATCGTCTCGATCTTGCGTTTGCCGAACTCGCGGACGAGGACGCGGGCCATGTTGCGGTAGTCGCGGAGAGTGGACGGCTTGCAGTCGCGGACGTTCTCGCTGTAGGCAAGCCACTCGTCGGCGGCGTCAGCGAAGGTCTTGCCGGTCTGGACCAGCCCCGGCAGGGAGCCGTCGCGCGTCTGGCGCAGCAGCTCGTCCAAGTGCGCCTGGGCCTTGCCTTTCGTGAAGTAGCCGTCGGGTGGCGCGGTCTTCTCGGTCCAGGCCAGCCCGAGCCGCTTCTTCTGCTGCCGGCCGTCCGGCAACCGGAACTTGGCGTACCAGACAACCCCACGCTTCCCCTTGCGCTTGAAGACATGGCCGGAGATCGGGTGGGGCGCTGGCTGTCGCATCGGTCCCGAATTCTAGCGCGTTTCGGGACCAATTCGGGACCAATTTAGCTACTTCGTGCCAAGTAGCTCAAAGCTATTTGGCTCTATAACTGGCTTTTAGTAGTGGGGCGGGAAGGACTCGAACCTTCGACCGACGGATTATGAGTCCGCTGCTCTAACCAACTGAGCTACCGCCCCGTTGGCTGAGGAGGGTAGCGCTAGGCGCTGAAGAGTTGCGCCAGGGAGCGGCCCACGTCGGGAGGCTCTTCCTCGCCCTTGGAGGCTGCGGCGGCGCCCTCGGCCAGGGCCTTGGCTGCGTCAGCTATCTGATGGGAGCGGCCGCCGCGGATGGTGCCGGTTTTCTTCGCTTCGGCGAGGTCGGATTCCATCAGGCCGGCCAGCTCGGCCAGGCGGCGCAGGCCGACTACGCCAGCTGCACCGCGCAGGGCGTGGGCCTCGATCCGCATCGTCTCGAAGTCGGTCGTCTCGGTCGCCAGGCCGGCGGCGATCACGTCGCAGCGGCGTCGTGCCTCCTCGGCGAAGGAGGCCAGTAGCTCAGCATCGGGGCTTGGGGTGGTCTTCTCACTCATTCTCCAGTCAGTCCCTTCACCACGCGGGTCAGTTCTTCGACGCCGAACGCGCCGTCGATCTCGTCTTCGATCTTTCCATTTCGGCCGATTGCGAACAACCACGGCTCGGTCGGCAGGTGGAAGGCCTGCACCTGCGGCCGCACCGGCTTGTTCGGGTCGTTGTCCTGGTAGATCTCCATGTGGATGAACGCCACCTTGTCGCCGTAGAGCTGCTTGAGCTGCTCGGCAACGTCGACGACCGGGCCGCAGACGCGGCTGACGCAGAATTGTGGGGTGGCGAAGAGGAGCACGATCGGCTCCTTACCGAGGACATCTGCGTAGTCAACCTTGTTTTGGGTGTCCGGGGGAATGCGGGTGGTGATCTTGGCCAGGTCGCCGCCGACGTCGTCGGCGGTCGGCGTGTGGATCAGCGGCGCCTTCTGCCCGACCTGCGGCACCTTCGAGAAGCGGCCGACTTCGGCGCTGGGCAGCAGCGTTGTGGTCAACTTGTCGTCCTGCCTGATCAGAGCGGCGATCCGCCACTCGCCGTTGCTGGGGAAGTCGACGTTGGTTTTGTAGACGACCGTGCCGGCGTCGGGGTCGCTTGTCGTCGTCTGGGCACGAAAGGCGGGCTGGGTCTGAAGCGTTTCAATCGCGGCGGGGAAGGGTCCCGTCGCGGGCTGATCGAGAGCGCGTTGTTCGGCCTTTTCCGCACTCGCGGTGCCCGCTGGGGCACCGGCTCCGGCCGTGCCGGAACCTTTCCCCGGCACCTTGGCGAAGTAGAGCGCCACTTCGGCGTCGGGGACCTGGGTCCGGTCGCGCTGAAAGACCCCGAACGGGTAGCGATTCTCACCCTTGTTAAAGACCTCGGCCGCGGGCGAAACCACGAGTGTGGACGGCGCGGCGTTTTCTGCTTCGAGGACCTCGGCAAGAGTCTTGCCATTGGCGCTGGGAAACTCGTTCCTCGGTGGCGCCGGGCGACTCTGGGCGCTGCCCGAGGAAGATCCGGTCGAGGAGTCCGATCCGCTGCCGCAGCCGGTGACCGCAAGCGCCACCGCGAGGGCGCAGACGAGGGCGGCGAGAACTCGGCTCAGGCGCATCGGCGGCATGTTATTGACGGCGAGGCTGCCGCCGTAGCGCGATCCGCGCGGCGCGAACCCAAGATAGGGTCCGCGGCGGAAGCTGTCGAGCAAAGGAGAGGGTCTTGGCGGAGCGAGCGGCACTGATCACTGGGGCATCGAGCGGAATCGGGCTGGCGGTTGCCCGGGTGCTTGGCGAAGAGGGCTACGCCCTGACCGTCTCCGCGCGACGACCCGACAAGCTCGAGGGCGCCGCCGAGAGTCTCCGCGGCGATGGGCTCGAGGTGCAGAGCGTCGCCGCCAACATGACCGACGAGGAGGACGTCGTCGGGGTTTTCGCCAAGCACCGCGAGGCCTACGGCCGGCTCGACATGCTGATGAACAACGCCGGGGTCGGCATCGGCGCGCCGATGGAGGAGATCCAGACCAAGCACCTAGACATGCAACTCGGGGTCAACCTGCGGGCGCTGATCATCGGCACGCGCGAGGGGTTGCCGCTGCTGAAAGAGGCCGGCGCCGAGCACGGCAAGGCGCTGATCGTCAACACGGCCTCGATCGCCGGCAAGGGCGGGCAAGCCTGGCTCTCGATCTACGCCGCGACCAAGGCGGCGGTAATCAACTTCACCCAGTCGACCCACCGCGAGGTTGGCGGCGGCGGAATCCAGTGCACGGCGCTGGCTCCCGGCTTCGTCGACACGCCGATGACCGAGTTCGCCAAGGGCCAGGTCCCGGGCGAGGAAATGATCCGGCCCGAGGACCTCGGCGAGGCGGTCCGCTTCCTGCTGCGTACCTCCCCCAACTGCCACGTCCCCGAGATCGTCTTTACGAGGCCTGGCGAGGGGCTCGACACCCCGTAGTGCAGGTATGACGGCGACGGGCGGCAGCGAGGGCCTGCGCTTTCTCGTCGCCGCTTTTGGCGACCCGGGGCACGTCTTCCCAGCGATCGCGCTGGGCCGGGCGCTGCGTGAGCGCGGCCACGAGGTCGTGCTCGAGACCTGGGAGGAGCGGCGCGAGGCGGTCGAGGGCGCCGGGCTGGGCTTTGCCGCGGCCGAGGAATACCAGATGTTCCCGCCTCCCGATCCCGATTCGGTCGACGGTGACCACGCGGCCGAGGCGGCGCAGGCGCTGCTGCCGCTGCTGGAGGAGATGCGGCCCCACGTCGTCGTCAGCGACATCCTCACCCTCGCCCCTGCCCTGGCCGCGGAGAGGTCCGGAATCCCGCTCGCCACGCTGATCCCCCACATCTACCCAGTGGTCGAGCCGGGCTTGCCGTTCTTCGCGATCGGGCTGATGCCGCCGCGGACCCCGGTCGGGCAAGCGGTTTGGCGGACGGGACAACGGGCGCTGAACATCGGCCTCGAGCACGGCCGCCGCGACCTCAACCGCCAGCGGGCGCGACTCGAACTGCCGCCGGTTGAGCGCTTCCACGGCGGCATCAGCACCGAGCTGGCGCTGGTCGGGACGTTCCCGCAACTCGAGTACCCGCGCCGCTGGCCCGCAGGAGTCGAGATCACCGGGCCGATGACCTTCGAGGTTCCCCACCGGGAGATCGAGCTGCCGCCCGGAGAGAACCCGTTGGTGCTGGTCGCCCCCAGCACCGCCCACGATTCGGACAATCACCTGGTGCGCACAGCCCTCGCCGCGCTGGCCGACGAGCCGGTTCGCGTCGTCGCCACGACCAACCGCGTTGTGCCGCAGGTCCCGATCGAGGTCCCCGACAACGCGATCCTGGTCGACTGGCTCAGCTACAGCCAGCTGATGCCCGCCGCCTCGCTGGTGATCTCCCACGGCGGCCACGGCACCGTCGCCCGCGCGCTCGGTGCCGGCACCCCAGTCCTGATCTGCCCGATCATCGGCGACATGAGCGAGACCGCGATGCGGGTGACCTGGGCCAGGGCCGGCCTCTCGGTCCCCTGGCGTCTCTGCCGGCCGGCGCCGCTGCGCTGGGCCGCACGCCGCCTGCTCGGCGACCCCGCCTTCGCCGCCCGCGCGGCCGAGCTGGCGACTTGGGGGCGTGCGCACGACGGCGCTGCCCGCGGCGCCGAGCTGGTCGAGCGGCTCGCTCGCAGCCGCGCGACCGCATGAGAAAAGCTCCGGGGGTGGGACTCGAACCCACAACAACTCGATTAACAGTCGAGTGCTCTACCGATTGAGCTACCCCGGACCGACGGAACGGAATTTACCGATTAGCCGCTGACGCGCTCGGTGTGGGCAATGCGCTGGACCAGGGCGGCGCGCTCGCGACTGAGGGCGGCACGGCGCTCGTAGTCGTTGCGCTCGCCGGCGGCTGCGATCTCTGCCTCTATGCGGCGCTGGTCGAGCAGGAGGAAGTTGAGCTCCATCGCCTCGGGCGAGGCGGGCTCGTCGTGAGCGAGGATGACCAGCTCGGCGATCAGGCCGGACAGCTCCGAGTCCTCGCGCGGCAGGTCGGAGGCGGGGTCGTCGGGATGCTCGCGCAGCCAGGCGGCGGCGCGCGATCCGCCCGGCGAGAGGTGCTCGCCGGTGAGCCGCTCGAGATAGCCCTTGCCCTGCTCCGGCAGGGCAATACACATCGCCAGCAGGGCCCGCTCGCGGCGCTCGCGCGAGGTCAGCTCCGCTGTGCGCCGTGGCGCGGGAGCCGAATCACCACGACCTGCAGCGACAGCCCTGCCGCCGGTTACGGGGCGGGCCGCAACGACCTTGCCCATCACCATCGCCGGCTCCATGTCGAACTTCTCCGCGACCTGCCGGACCAGGTCATCGCGGCTGGCGCCCTCTCCCATTCCGGCCAGGATCGGGGCGATCTCCGCGTCCAAGGCGCGGTCTCGCTCCGCGGGCACTGAGGAATCCGTCCTGCCGATCACCAGCCCGACCTGGAAGGCGGTCAGCTCGAGAGCGCCATCGAGCAGGGCGCGGAAGCGCTCGGCGCCTCCCTCCGCGGCCATCATCTCCGCCGGGTCCTCGCCTGGCGGCATCGCGGCCACTCGCAGGCGCATCTTGCGGTCTCCCGCCACCCGCTGCGCGCGCAGCATCGCCTCCTGCCCCGCCGAGTCGGCATCGAGGGCCAAGACCACCTCGTCGACCATCCCCGAGAGTGAGGCCACCTGCTCCTCGGTGATCGCGGTCCCCATCACCCCGACCGCCTCCTCGATCCCGGCCTGGTGCAGGGCGAGCACGTCGGTGTAGCCCTCAACGACCACGGCGCGACCCGCCTTGGCGATCGCCGCCTTGGCCAGGTCGATGCCGTAGAGCATGTTGCTCTTGTGGAAGAAGTCGGTCTCGGCCGTGTTGACGTACTTGGCACCCTGATCAGAGCGCATCGCTCGGCCGCCGAAGCCGAGCGTGCGGCCGCGGCGGTCGCGGATCGGGAACATGATCCGCGAGCGGAAGCGGTCGTACTCTCCCCCGCCCCGGCCGCGCTGGACCAGGCCGACCCCGCGCAGCTCCTCGACCTTGAAGCCGGCCCGCTGGCCGCGCAGCAGCACTTTGTCCCAGGCGCTGGGCGCGTAACCGACCGCGAAGGCGCGCAGGATCTCCTCGCCGAGGCCGCGCTCGGCCAGGTACTCGCGCGCCTTTGCTGCCTCGTCGGAGTCCCAGAGATAGCTGGCGTAAAAGCCGGCGGTGCGGTCGAGCAGCTCGCTGAGGCGGCGGCGCTGCTGGCGCTTGGCCTCCGCCCGCGGGTCCTCGCGCTCGCGTTCCAGTTCGACCCCGTAACGCTCGGCGAGCAGCTCCACCGCCTCGGCGAAGCCCAGTCCCTCCTTCTCCTCGACGAACTTGATCGTGTCGCCGCCCACCCCGCAGCCGAAGCAGTGGTAGAGCTTTTCCGCCGCGTCGACCGAGAAGGACGGGGTGCGCTCCTCGTGGAAAGGGCAGAGGCCGACCCAGCGGGTGCCCTGACGGCGCAGGTCGGTGTGGGCCGAAATCACCTCGACGATGTCCACCGCCTGCTTGACCCGCTCCAGACTCTCGGTTGAGATCAGCGCCACTCGGCCAACTCCGCGTACTTGGCGATGCAGTAGCGATCGGTCATCCCCGCCAGGTAATCGGCGACCCGCTGGCACTCGCTCGCGCCTTGCTCGAGCTCGGGAGCCTCACCGGGCCGCTCCATGTAGTGGTCGAAGAGCGTCTGCATCATCCGGTGGACGCGCTCGTGCTCGCTGCGCGCCAGCGGGCCGAGGTAGACGCGATCGAACATGAACTTGCGCAGCCGCAGCATCGCGCCGCCAATCTCATCACTCTGCACGATGTCGCCAGCGGCGCGGGAACGCTCGACTATGTCGCGGACCAGGGTGTCGATCCGGGCCGAGCCACTTGCGCCGAGCAGCTCGATCTCCGCCGCCGGCAGATCGCCGGGGCTGAGGATCCCCGCCCGCAGCGCGTCGTCAATGTCGTGGTTGATGTAGGCGACGCGGTCGACCAGCTTGACGATCCGCCCCTCCAAAGTGGCGGGCTTGTTCGAGCCGGTGTGGTTGAGGATGCCGTCGCGCACCTGCTCGGTCAGGTTGAGTCCGCGACCGTCGCGCTCCAGCACCTCGACCACCCGCAGCGAGTGCTCGTTGTGCTTGAAGTCGCTGCCGCAGCGCTCGCGCAGGGCCGCGTCGAGGGCCTCCTCGCCGGCGTGGCCGAAGGGCGGGTGGCCGAGGTCATGACCGAGCCCAATTGCCTCGGTCAGATCCTCGTTGAGGCCCAGCGCGCGGGCCACAGTGCGGGCAATGCCGCAAGCCTCGATCGTGTGGGTAAGCCGGGTGCGGTAATGATCGCCCTCGGGAGCGACGAAGACCTGGGTCTTGTGCTTGAGCCGGCGGAAGGCCTTGGTATGGACGATCCGATCCCGATCGCGCTGAAACGGCGTACGAACAGGACTGTCGGGCTCCTCAATCTGGCGCTTCGCCGGATAAGACCGAGTCGCCGCCGCATCGAGGAATTGCTCCTCCAAAGCGCGCACCCGATCTTCAAACGTCAGCGTCGCATCCATCCACCGATCCTAAGGCCCTATCACGGTAGGGGTGGAACGTCTTGTACTTTTTGGGCGTCCACCTTGCGGCGTCAGCAGATACGTCAGCATCCAAAAAGTTAAGTGGAACCCCTGCCGGGATAGGGCCTTAAGCAGCGGAGCGCAGCTGCACGTGCGCATGATGCTCAAGGGTCTCGCGAACCGCCCGCTCTACTTGGCGCAGAGCCATCTCATCGGCCCGGGGCGCCTCAGCCAAAGGACTGCCGATCGCCGCGACCATGAAGCGGTGCGCCTCCTCGGAGAGCGGGAAGGCGGCCGCTTCGCAACTGACGCAGACGACACCGCCAGCCGCGCCGGAGAAGCCGCTCAGGTGTTCGGCCTCGCCGCAGTGCGCGCAGGAGGCGAGCTCCGGCGAGAAACCCGCCGCCAGCGCCAGCTTAAGCCGGAAGGAGAGCGCGGTCTCAAGGCTCGCCCCCCGCTCCGCGGTCGGGTCGTCGAGCAGCGCCAGGTAGCGACAGAGCAGGTTGTAGGCGGGGGGGTTGGACTCAGCCGAGTCGAGCAAGCGCAACACCGCATCGCAGGCGCGGGCGCCCGCATTGAGGGCGGGACCGGAGGCGCGCAGGCGCGGGTAGCCGTCAAGGGTGGAGGCGTTGGTCACTGTGAGCAGCTCTCCCCGGCCTTCATGCAGGATCAGGTCGAGGCGAAAGAACGGCTCGAGGCGTCCGCCGAAGCGCGACTTCGGTTTCCGAGCCCCCTTGGCGATCGCCCCGATCCGGCCTTTCGTCTTCGAGTAGAGGTGGAGGATCCGGTCGGCCTCGCCGTAGCGGATGCTGCGCAGCACCACCGCCTCTGTCTTCAGCGTCTTTCCGGCCATGGCCGATTTACGTTGAACGACGGGCCGGACGACGCCTCCGCGGTCGTTTGCGCAGGCGGACCTGGCAGTTCGGGCAGAAGTAGGTCGAGCGGCCGGAAACGACGATGCGGACGATGGTGCCATCGCAGCGCGGGCAGAGCTGGCCCTCGCGCGTGTGGACGAGGAACTCGTTCTGCATCGTTCCCTTCTCACCGCGACCATCGCGGTAGTCGTCGATCGAGGCCCCACCGCCGTCGATTCCCGCTTCCAACGCCGCAATGACGGCATCTCGCAGCGCTTCGAGGTGCTCGGGCCTCATCGACCCGGCCGGGGAAAGCGGGTGCAGGCGCGCCCGGAAGAGCGCCTCGTCGGCGTAGATGTTGCCGACCCCGGCAACGCCGGACTGGTCTAGCAGGAACGACTTCAACGGCACGATTCGGTTCGCGGCCATCTCTCCTAGCGCTTCGGGCGTGAAAGCGTCAGAAAAGGGCTCGACGCCGAGCTTGATGAAGCGTTCCTCAAGCTTTGCGTCGTCGATCAGAAAGGCCTCGCCGAAACGGCGCGGATCAGTGAACCAGACCTCGCGACCGTCGTCGAGCGTGAAGCGGGCACGCAGATGTCGCTCAGACGTCGAGCGCTCCGCCTCATACAGCCGCCGCCCCTCGGAAGGATCGAGCTTGCTCTCGCCTTCGACCAGGACCAAGTTGCCGGTCATCCGCAGGTGCATGACCAGCGTCCGAGCGCCCTCGAGCGCCAGCAGCAGGTACTTCCCCCGCCGTCCCAATCCCTCGATCGTCGCGCCTTCGACCGCAGCCTCCAGCTTGGCGGGGGACATGGGACGACACCAGCGCGCATCAAGAACTTCAAGCCCATCGATCCGGTGCCCCGTCAGCTCAGGATCAAGCTGGCGGCAAACGGTCTCCACCTCGGGCAACTCGGGCACTCGCCAGTTCTATCCCATCGCGGTCGTATTTCTCTCCGTTATCCGGAAAGAAGTACGACCGCATGGGCCTGGCTGGCATCTACTGCTAGCCGGCGGTGGCGCGAGGGTGGGCCTTGAAGTACGCCTGCTTCAGGCCCTCGCCCGAGAGGTGGGTGTAGAGCTGGGTGGTGGAGATGTCGGCGTGGCCGAGCATCTCCTGGACGGCGCGCAGGTCGCAGCCACCCGCGAGCAGGTGGGTGGCGAAGCTGTGGCGCAGGGTGTGTGGGCTCATCTGGCCTGCCAAGCCGGCATCGCGGGCGTTGCGTTGGACGATTTTGTAGAGGCCCTGGCGACTCAGCGGGCCGCCGCGGAAGTTGACGAAGAGCTTCGCCTCGTGGCGGTCGCCGATCAGCTTCGGCCGGCCGCCGCGGAGGTAACCGGAGATCGCCGCGATCGCCTTGCGGCCGAGCGGCACCAGCCTTTCCTTGCCGCCCTTGCCGCGGGCGCGCAGGAAGCCCTCGTGCAGATCGATGTCGGCTAGCTCCAGGCCGATCGTCTCCGAGGCGCGCAAGCCGCAGGCGTACATCACCTCGAGCAGCGCCCGGTCGCGCAGCGTCGTCGGCTCGTCGCCGTGCGGGGAGGCGAGCAGCTTCTGCACCTCGGCGTAGTTGAGCACCTGGGGCAGCTTCCTTGCCCGGCGCGGGGCGCTGAGGGCCGCGGTCGGATCGTCCCCGATCAGCTCGTCGCGGCGCAGCTGCTTGTAGAAAGAGCGCAGGCATGCGGCCTTGCGGTGAACGGTCGCCGACGAGCATGGCGGCCGACCGTTGCCGGTTGCCAGCTCGGCGAGGAACTCGCTGATGTCGGCCGGGCCGGCGGCAAGCGCGTCGAGGTGGTGGGCGTCGAGGTACTCGCCGTACTGGTGCAGGTCGGTGCGGTAGGCATCGAGGGTGTTGCGCGAGAGGCCCCGCTCCAGCTCCAGGTAGGAGAGGAAGTCGAGGACCAGGCCTTCGAAGCGGGGCTCGGTTTTCGGGGGATCGGCGACGACCATGGCCGGGGGGTTCTCCCTGGGACGGGACAAACCTTGATTCGCAAGGGACCGTGCGCTCGGCCGCGGGGCCCGTCGCGGTCTGAGGGGGACCTGCGGGCGGGCGCAGGGCGTCCGTTCTCGGCCCCCCTCAGCCCACGCCACCCGCGGACAATTCGACCAGGGCTCTGCCCGAAGCTAGGGCTGCCGCAAAGAAGAGGGGATCCTCGGCGAGAGTGCGGCCCATCGTCCGAGCCGGCAGGCCGGATGCTTCGTAGCCCTTTATGTCGATGGGAGCTTCGTGGAGGCGGTGGCGCCAGCCCGCTGCCGTAGCTAGGACCGCGATAGGTACCGGCTCACTGGCGGGAACCGGCACCTCCACCCCACCCAGGAGAAGCTGCATCACTGTGAGGGTGTGGTGGCTTACGGGTTGGTGGCGCTCTCGAGGATCGGCAGTGGAGAGTCGGGGCGAAAGCAAGGTAGGCAGGCTCAGGGCCAGCGATGCGTGGGCCGTGTCCAAGGCGGCCATGCCGCCGTGGCCGAGGCGGCTGTCGGAGCCGATGATTCCTGGGCCGGGGCCGGCGATGATCGCGTCCCACTCCAATCTACCGGCGGCGGCCTCGAGGGCACCGGCTACTGAGATCGCCTCGTGCTCGCCGCCGTAGGTTGGTGCCACCGTGATGTGACCACAGAGCAGATTGCGCTTTCGCAGCTCGACGACGTCTCTGCTGAGCGAGCCAGGCAGAGCGCCGCCGGCCGTCTGTACGTAGCCAACCTTGAGCTCTGGCGAAACCTGGGCCGCGGCCCAAGCGGCCGGCGCCAGATGCCCATGCAGTGGCAGAACCAGCACAGGTATCGACTCATTAACCCCCTCCGGTGCGCCTTTTGCACCCCCACGGTCCATAAAGCGCACCGGAAGCTCCACCGGGTCGACCGCGTGCTGGAGGGAGCTGTAGTTGAGCTTGATTACGTGCTCGCCGGCCGGCCCAGCCCCCTCGAGGCCGCGGGTCAGGTTGACGTGGACGATGTCGAAGCCGCCTGAGCCGAGACCAAGGTCGAGGGCCTCGACGTTGACCACGACCTCGTCGCCCTCGCGCATCTCGCCCAGTAGAACGGTGTCGGCCCAGGCCGGACGCTGCTCTCCGTCAACCTCGACCGTCAGCGGCTCCGCCCTGACGACGACGCCCCGTCGCAGCTTCAGCCGGCCGCTCACCCCGGCGGCGTTGCGGCCTCGGCGACTATGCCCTCGCAGACCTCGAGCATCAGGTCGAGGTTACGCGCGCTCACCGTCTCGTCGGGGGTGTGGTTCGCCTCGGTGCCGTTGGCGAGCAGGACGCAGTCGAAGCCGTCGACGATCAGGGCGTTGGCGTCGCTTCCGCCCCCGGTCGCCGTCCGCTCCGGCTCGAGACCAGCGCGGCGTAGTCCTGCCTCAGCCAGGGCCAGAGCTGGCGAGGAAGGCGCGATCCGGTAGCCGCGGAAGAGCTCTTCGATCCGCACGTCGGCGTCGCAACCGTGCTCGCTGGCGCCCCAGGCGCAGGCGTCGCTCAACAGCCCGGCGACCTCAGCCGCCCGGCCGGCATCGAGGCTGCGCGACTCGGCAACGATCTCGCACTTACCGGGAACGACGTTGCCCGAAGTTCCACCCGCGATCACCCCCACGTTCGCGGTCGTCTCCGCGTCGAGCCGGCCCAGCTCCATGCGCGATATCGCCGCCGCCGCGGCAGCGATCGCGTTGTTGCCGTCCTCGGGGCGGATACCGGCGTGGGCCTCGACCCCGGTGAACTCGGCGAGCACCCGCTGCTGGGTGGGTGAGCTGACGATCACCTCACCTGGGGCGCTGGCATGGTCGAGCACGAAGCCGCAGTCCGAACGCAGGGTCGAGACGTCGAAAGCCTTGGCGCCCCGCAGCCCCTGCTCCTCGGCGACGGTCAGGAGCAACTCAATCCCCACCGGAGGCGGCTCGGCGAGATGGCGCGCGACCAGCTCCATGAAGACGGCCACGGCGGCCTTGTTATCGGCCCCGAGGATCGTCTCGCCGGCGCTGCGGAAGACACCCTCAGACTCGACCACCTCGATCTGGCCCTGGTGAGGAACGGTGTCGATATGGGCGCAGAACATCACCCAGCGGTCGCTGCGACCGGACAGCCGCGCGACGATGTTGCCGGCCCCGGCTTCGGCCGGCCCGGCGGCGTCGTCCTCGCTTACTTCAAGACCGAGCGCGCGCAGTTCGGCGAGGATCGTGTCCGCCACCTCCCGCTCCTCACCGGTCGGACTGCGAATCTCACAAAGCCGGACGAAAGTCTCGTGAAGCCTCTTCACGGCGAGACAGGCTAACCGGGATTCGAAATGACTGAGGGACTGTCCCGGTAGGGGTGGAACGTCTTGTATTTTTTCCGCAATTCCTCGCGGCGCCAGCCCAACGCGTCTCCACCGAAAAAGTTAAGTGGAACCCCTACCGGGACAGCCCCCGGACGGATTCGGCGTCCGGCAGTTCTGTCTCGTCGGCGGGACGCTCGCCCGCATGCCGTGCAGCGGCGCCGACGAACTCGCGGAAAAGCGGCTCGGGCCGGTTCGGACGCGAATTGAACTCCGGGTGGAACTGCGAGGCGACGAAGAAAGGGTGGTCCAGCAGCTCGACCATCTCGACCAGGCGCTCATCGGGCGAGGTGCCACCGCAGACCAGGCCCTCGTCCTCGAGTCGGCGCCGTAGCTGGTTATTGACCTCGTAGCGGTGGCGGTGGCGCTTGTAGATCACGGCCTCGCCGAAGATCTCGCGGGCTCGCGTGCCCTCGTGCAGCTTCACCGGGTCGGCCCCGAGCCGCATCGTGCCGCCCATCTCGGAGACCTCCTTTTGCTCGGGAAGCAGGTCGACGACCGGGAAAGGAGTCTCGGGATCGAACTCGGCCGAGTTGGCGCCCTCCATCCCGACCACCGTACGGGCGAACTCGACCACGGCAATCTGCATGCCGAGGCAGATCCCCAGGTAAGGAATCGAGCGCTCGCGGGCGATCCGCGCCGCGGCGACCTTGCCCTCGATCCCGCGCTCGCCAAAGCCGCCCGGGATCAGGATGCCGTCAACACCCTGCAGCTGCTCTGGGTCGAAGTTCTCCGAATCGACAAGCTCGACCTCGACGTTGACACCGTGGTGGATGCCGCCGTGCTCGAGCGCCTCGATCACCGACTTGTAGGCGTCGGCGAGCTGCACGTACTTGCCAACCAGGGCGATTCGCAGCATGTCCTCGGCCCCGTCCGCCCGCCGGATCATCTCCTCCCACTCCGTCAGATCGGGCGCCGGCGCCTCCATCTCGAAGTGGTCGAGCACGAGGTCATCGACGCCCTCAGCGCGGAAGACCAGCGGCACCTTGTAGATGTTGTCGACGTCGTTGGCGGAGATCACCGCGTCGACGGGAAGGCTGGCGAAGAGCGCGATCTTCTCGCGGATCTCGCGGTCGAGCCGGCCCTCTGAACGACAGACCAAAGCATGGGGCTGGATCCCGATCCGGCGCAGCTCGTTGACCGAGTGCTGCGTCGGCTTCGTCTTCAGCTCGCCGGCGTGGCCGACGTAGGGCACCAGCGTCAAGTGCACGAACATCGAGCGCTTTGGCCCGAGGTCGGTGTAGAGCTGGCGAATCGACTCGAGGAACGGCAGCGACTCGATGTCGCCGACCGTGCCGCCGATCTCGGTGATGACAAAGTCGACCGACTGCGACTCGGCGACGATCCGGATCCGGTTCTTGATCTCGTTGGTGATGTGCGGGATCACCTGCACCGTGGCGCCGAGGTAGTCGCCGCGGCGCTCGCGGTTGATCACTGAGTTGTAGACGGCACCGGCGGTGACGTTGGAGGCGCGCGAGGTGTTCTCGTCGGTGAAGCGCTCGTAGTGGCCGAGGTCCAGGTCGGTCTCCGCCCCGTCCTCGGTGACGAAGACCTCGCCGTGCTGGAACGGGCTCATCGTCCCCGGGTCGACGTTGATGTACGGGTCAAACTTCTGCAGTTGGACCCGGTAGCCGCGCGAGCGGAGCAGGCGGCCGATCGAGGCGGCGGCGATCCCCTTGCCGAGAGCTGAAACCACCCCGCCGGTGACGAAGATGAAGCGGGTGTCTCCTTGGGAAGGTCTGCTCATGCTCTGCCGAGCGAGTCTAGCCAGCGCAGTGGCGGAACCGAGTCAATCGTCGCCGAAATTGAACGCAACTCTCCGTAAATGGTCAGTCCGGCGACCGCCGCGAGGGCAATCAGACGGGCATCGGGACCAAGCGTGGTCAGCAACCAGACCCCGCCGACGGCCCCGATGAGGTTCGAGCCAGTGTCACCGAGCATCGCCCGCTCGCGCAGAGTGAACCAGGCGCCGACCAGGATCGGCCCGGCGAAGATTCCAAGCAGCTCCAGCGGCGCCAGCGTCCAGGCGCCGAGACAGAGGCCAGCGCCAAGCAGGACCAGACCCTTCTCCGCCCGCCCCGGCCGCAGGTCGAACAGGTTGAAAAGATTGGTGGCGAGAATCAGCAGCCCGATGTCAGCGAGGTAGCGCCAGGATTCGAGCCCGCGGCCGGAGACGACGTAGGCGGCCAGCGCCAAGGCCCCCAACGCCTTCACCGCGCCGGTCGAGAGACTGCCTTGGCGCAGTGCCCGGGCGTGGCCGCGCCAGCCGCGGGGCGCGCCCGCCTCCTCACCACTGCCCAGCGAATCGTCAAGGAAACCGAGGAAGGCGACCCCAAGTAGGTAGGGCATCCACTGGCGCAGTCCCGGCGCCAGCAGGTCGAGATCACCGCGATCGTTGAGAAAGGCCAGGGGGGCCAGGGCGACCAGCGCCGCCGTCGCCAGCACGGCGCCGAGTGGAAAGGCGAGCCTCGCGGCCCGATAGTTTGTCCGCACCAGGCCGGCGTCGAGCAATCCTCGGATCCCGGCCGGCACGACAAGCAGGGCGACGGCAATCGCAACTGGGAAGCCGACCCAGTTCACGCTCAGCGCGACCCCGCCGGCGGCAGCAAATCCGGCAGCAGGCGGTCGGCCGAACCCTTGACCCCAAAGCTGCCCTCAGCCCCGAGCAGGGCGAACACGGTCGCGACCTGGCCCGCAGTCATCTCGACGTCGTCGACGCTGGAGAGGTCGTTGCCGCCGAAGAAGGAGACTGATGACGGTTCGGCAGTCGAGGTCTCGACCCCGACCACGGGCGTTCGCGTTCCGGTTATGCCGCCCATCAGCGCCGATTCGAGTTGCGCCGCGGTCGAGCGCTGCAGCGGCCCCATCTCTTCGGGCGGCTGGTGGACGACAATGACACCGTCGAGCGCGCCGAAGTTGCCGCTGGCGCGGGAGAAGAGTTGGCTGCGGACCAGTTCGAGCAGGGTGCCGCCGCGGACGAGCTGGCGCCCCGCCCCGGAGCCAAAAGCTGTGAGCGTTTCCGGGTTTGTCCTGATGTCGGCGAAGCGGGTTTTCGCCAGGTCGGCGGAAAGGGCGCGCAGGTCGACCGGCTCGCGCACCACCCCGATCCCGACCAGGCGCGCCCCGGTCGGGCCAAGCGCGTCCTCGATCGCCGATGACGTTCCGCCGGGAAGGTCGCCGAGGGCGATAACGCCGATCCGCCTTCCCGCAAGCCGGTTTCGCACCAGGGCCGGATAGACCCGACTGGCGAATTCATCGGAGCGGGCCAACTGCTCACCCAATTCGTCTGCCCGCGCCCGCTCATCCTGGAGGTTGCCGGTGAGGCTGTGCTCGAGGTCCTTGCGGGTGTTCGTCAGGGCGTCGCCGCCGAACTCGGCGCCGATCAGGATCCCGATGGCGAGGGCAAGGAAGACGGCGACCAGCGAGGTCGCGTGGTATCGGGCGCTGTATCCCATCGGGGTGCAGGCTACCTTCGGGCCGCGAGATCTCGTTTATGCGCGAATGACACGTACAAACGAGGTTTCGCGTTAAAGACCCAGCCAGATCCGGATCTTCAGCCAGACCAGCTGGACCAGATCGTTGAGGGCCGGCGAGGTGATGATCACGACCGCGAGCAGAATCGCGAAGGCGGCGAGGAAGAGTACGAGCGGGCCGAACGGGGAGCTCGGGTTATAGAGCCGGCTCACACCCTTTGCGTCGACCAGCTTCTCGCCGATCCGCAAGCGAGTGAGAAAGGTGGACGACATGCCGCCGCGCTTGCGGTCGAGGAACTCGATCAGGTTGAAGTGAGCGCCGACGCTGACGATCAGCGTCGCTCCCTTCTCGTAGGCGAGCAGCATCGCCACGTCCTCGCTGGTGCCGGCGGCGGGCAGCAGCGTGTGTTTGAGGCCCAGGTCGAGTAGGCGCTGGCGGCCGGGCGCGCGGCCGTCGGGGTAGGCGTGGACGATCAGCTCGGCGCCGCAGCGCAGCGCCTCGTCGCCTGCTGAGTCCATGTCGCCGAGGATCACGTCGGGCTTCATCCCCGCCTCGAGCACCCCGTCGGCGCCACCGTCGACGGCGACGACCAGCGGCCGCACGTCGCGGATGTAGGCCCGCAGTGCCTTCAGGTCGCGGCGGTGGCGGTCGCCGCGGACGACGATCAGCACGTGGCGGTCACGAAAGGAGGCGCGCGTCGGCGGGAACTCGATGCTGCCGGTGAGTAGGTCGGTCTCGCCGCGCACGTGGGCCACCGTGTTCTCGGCGAACTCAGCGAGAGCCTCGTCGACTCGCTCGAGCTGCTCGTTACGCTGGCGCTCCAGCTGCTCGACCCCGAGCACGCGGCCGCGCAGCAGCTCGCGGCCGCTGACCAGAAGGCCACCGCCAACGATCGTCAGCCGGTCGCCATCGCTGAGCAGCTCGAAGGGATCTCCCTCTTCGGCATCGACCAGTGTCACTCCGGCCTGGGCCAACAGCAGCGGACCGGCGTTGGGGTAGCGCCCATCGGAGGAGGCGGCCGCGTTGACCACCGCGCAAACGCCGGTCGCGATCAGCTCCTCGGCCGCGATCCGGTCGATGTTGACGTGGTCGATGACGGCGACGTCGCCGGGAGCTAGGCGCTTGACCAGGTGCTTGGTACGACGGCCGAGCCGCGCCGTGCCCTCGATCGCCTCGTCTGCCGACGCCCCGTTACGGCGTGAGAGCAAAGCGGGCAGGCGACGGCGACTGGAGGTAGCCACCGAAGCAGGTTAACCGCCCTGACAAGGGGATCAAACCGTTCTTGGATCGCCTTCAGGCCGCGGCAAGCAGCTCGCGTGCGTGGCGCGTGGCTGCCTCGTCAGAGTGCTCGCCGCCAAGCATGCGGAGGATCTCCTCGACCACCTCCTCACCCTCAAGGCGGCGCACGCTGGCGCTGGCGCGATCGCCGGAGACGTCCTTCTCGAGGCTGAAGTGGGTCTCGGCAAGGGAAGCAACCTGGGGCAGGTGGGTGATGCAGAGCACCTGGCGGCCCGCGCCGAGGGCGCGCAGCCGCTCGCCGACGGCGCGGGCGGTCTTGCCACCGACCCCGGCGTCGATCTCGTCGAAGACCAGGGTCGCGGCGCCGGCCCCACCGCCAAAACCGCTCAGGGCCAGCATCACCCGCGAGAGCTCGCCGCCCGAGGCCGCATCGCGCAGTGGCGCCGCCTCCAGGCCAGGGTTCGGCGCCAGCTTCAGCTCGACCGTCTCGGCGCCTCCGAGGCCGAAGCCGTCGGGATGCGGTTCGAGCACGACCTCGAGCCGAGCCCCGGGCATCGCCAGGCGCTCCAGCTCCGCCGCCGCCTCGCGCTCCAGCGGCGCCGCCGCTTTCGCCCGGCCCTTGCCCAGCTTGTCGCCGAGCTTGGCCCGGCGCGCTTCGGCCCCGGCCAGCGCGGCCTCGGCCTCCGCCCAGTGCTGCTCGGCGTTCTCCAGGCGGGAGATCTCGGTTCGGCAGTGCTCGGCGTGAGCGAGGACCGACTCGACGCTGCCGCCGTGCTTGCGCTGCAGCTTGTCGAGAGCCTCGAGCCGCTCTTCGATCGCGGCGAGGCGGCCGGGATCGGCCTCGAGGCCGTCGAGGTAGCCGCGCAGCTCACCGGCGACGTCGCCGAGCTCGATCGCGAGGGCGCTGACCCGAGCCGCGATCGCGTCGAGATCCGCATCGACGCCGCCAACGCCCTGCAGCAGCGCTTCTGCCTGCGCCAGCGTCCCAACCGCCCCGCCGCCGTCCTCGTCGGCGCCAATCGCTGCCGCCTGGGCGCCGGCGGCGGCTTCGCGCAGCCCCTCGGCGTGGCGCAACCGCTCGCGCTCGCCCGCCAACCCGTCCGCCTCCTCAGGATCCGGCGCAACCTCCTCGATCTCGGCGAGCTCGTAGCGAAACAGGTCGAGATCGCGCTCCCGAGATCCGTCGCGCTCCCGCAGCGCCTCCAGCGCCGCCGCCAACCGCAGGCACTCCCGGTGCACCTCCCGGTAGCTGTCTCGCAGCTCCAGGTGACTCGGCCCGGCGAAGCCGTCGAGCACCTCCATCTGGGCCGAGGAAATGGTCAGCTTGCGGTGCTCGTGCTGCCCGTAGAAAGCGAGCAGCCGCCCCCCGAGCAGCTTCAGATCGGATGCCGAGGCAGCGCGCCCGGCAACAAAGGCGCTTGTCCGCCCGCTCGCCGAGACCCGCCGGCCCAAAACGACCTCGTCGGCATCCTCGGGCAGCCGCTCGGCAATCTCAGCCATCTCCGGCCCCCCGAGCAATCCCTTCGGCAGATCGAAGACGCCCTCGACCCAAGCCTCCTCCGCCCCGGGCCGCACGATCTGCGACCGGGCTTTACCGCCCATCAGAAGATCAAGTGAATGCGCCAGCACGGTCTTGCCCGCGCCGGTCTCGCCGGTAATCGCGTTAAGCCCCTCGCCGAGGCGCAGTTCCGCCCTCTCAATCAAGAGCAGATTCTCGATTCTCAGCTCGCGCAACACCCCTCTGTATCTAGCACCGCCAGCGGACCGAAGCCGCTCTTCAAGCCACAGTTCGCGGGGTCGTGCCTACGCCTCTGCCGCGGCTGGCTCCGGGGCACCCTCGGCATGCTGCACAAAGTCCCTGGACCTGACGAGGGCGAAGCCAAGCGCGGCGCCGACAAAGGAAAGGATGGCGGCGATCAGGATGATCTCGTTGAAGGCGCCGACGAAGGCGACGTCGGAGGCGTGGACGACCTCGGGGCGGATTCGGGCGGGGGTCACCGCTGCGGCCGCTTTCGAGCCGCCCGAGGCGACGATTTCGCCGAGCCCGCTCGGCGCGTGCGGCAGCAGCTCAGAGAGCTTCGAGTTGACGCTTGACTGGAAGACCGCGCCGAGCCCGGCGACGCCGGTCGCGATCCCGACCTGACGGAAGGTGGTGTTGATCCCCGAACCCATGCCGGACTTCTCGACCGGGACGACGGCGATCGCCGCCTGTCCGATCCCGGGATTGGTGATGCCGATGCCGATGCCAGCGACGAGAAAACCGCCGAGCAGGGTCGTCCAGCCGGAGTCGGGTGAGACGCCGTGCATCAGCAGCAGGCCGACCCCGACCGTGGCGAGGCCAACGCCGAGCAGGACGCGGATCGGGATCCGGTTCGAGAGCGCACCCGAGATCGGCGCGACGATGAAGCCGAGGACCGTCAGCGGCAGGAAGCGCAGGCCCGCCCCGAGCGGCGAGAAATCGAGCACTCCCTGCATGTAGATGGTCAGGTAGAGGAACATCGCGAACATCCCCGCCGAGAGCCCGAAGGCAACGGCGGAGACACCGTTGAAGGCGGACTTGCGAAACAGCGTCAGGTCGAGCATCGGGTATTTGGAGCGGAGCTCGATGGCGACGAAGGCCGCCAGCAGCGCCGCGGCGCCGATCAGACAGAAGAGGATCAGGGCGCTGTCCCAACCCTCGGGGTTGCCGCGGATCAGCCCGAAGATCAGCAGGAAGAGGGCCAGTGAGAAGGTGACGAGCCCGGGCACGTCGATCGGTTCCGGATCTTTGGCGAAGACGTTGACGATCTTGCGCTCGGTCAGCACCATCGCCCCGATACCGATCGGAACGTTGACGAAGAAGATCCACTCCCAGCCGAGGCTCTCGGTGATCACCCCGCCGACCAGCGGTCCGACCGCGACAGCGCCGCCGACCGTCGCCCCCCAGACACCGAACGCCGTCGCCCGGTCCTTATCGTGGAACTCCTGGCCGATCAGGGCCAGCGAGGTGGCGAACATCCCCGCCCCGCCGACGCCCTGTAGCCCGCGCGCCAGGTTGAGCAGGGTCGGGTCGTTGGATATGCCGCAGAGGAACGAGGCGAAGGTAAAGACCCCAAAGCCGATCGTGAAGACGCGGCGACGGCCGAGCCTGTCGCCGAGCGAGCCCGCGGTGAGCAGGAAGGCGGCCAGGGTCAGCGAGTAGGCGTCGACCACCCACTGCAGGCTGGAGAGACTGGCGTGGAGTTCACGCTGGATGTCGGGTAGGGCGACGTTGACGACCGTCACGTCGAGCAACAGCATGAACGTGGCTATTGAAACGAGGAGAAGGGTCCACCACTTTCGCTCCATGCGGCGAAACCCTAGAGAACCGGACACGTCGGCTTTGGAGGCCTGTCCCGGGAGGGGTTCCACTTAACTTTTTGGATGCGGACGGAGTTGCTGACGCCGCAAGGTGGGCGCCCAAAAAGTACAAGACGTTCCACCCCTCCCGGGACAGGCCTCAGACGGCTAGGTGGCCGAACTTTTCCCGGATGCGGTGGTAGAAGCTGCTGCCCGGGAGCTGAGCCAGCTTGCCGACGGCGTCGACGAAGCGGACGTCTAGGGCGGCGTCCGGGGCGAGGGTGCCCGCGTGGGCCCCGTCGATTGCTACGTCGACTCCCTCTCGCCCTGCTGCGTTGCCGACGGTGAGGACGTCGCCTGGAGCTACGACGAGGGCGCGGGCGGTGAGGGAGTGCGGGGCTATGTAGCTGACTACGTAGCCCTTTACGCCCCAGGCCAGGATTGGGCCTTGGTTAGCGAGGTTGTAGCCGGTTGAACCGGCCGGGGTGGCGGCGACGAGGCCGTCGCAGCGCACGTTGCCGACCTCCTCGCCGGCGATCCGGTAGCTGAGCTCGGCGACTCGGTCCTGGGGACGGCGACTGAAGCTAACGTCGTTGAAGGCGAACTGGCTCTCGCCGTCGATCTCGACCGCGAGCGCCGGCAGCTCGATCGTCTCGGTTTCGCCGGCCAGGGCGCGGCCGATCCCGGCCTCCGCCTCGTCGCGCTCGACCGCGGCGAGGAAGCCGACCGTGCCGAAGTTGACCCCGAAGACCGGCACCCCGGTGCGGGCAAAGCGACGCAGCGCGTAGAGAATTGAGCCATCGCCACCGAGCACGAGACAGAGGTCCGGGTCGGTCGGAAGGTGCTCCACAGCCTCCACCCCGGCCGCCGCCTCGCCGTGCTTGGCCAGCTCGTTGGCGGTCGCGACCAGGCGCCAGTCGACATCCCCAGCGACGGAGGCGGCCAGGGCAACCGCCTCGGTCGCGGTTGGCGGGTGCGAATGGGTAATTAGTGCTGCAGTCTTCATCGCCTCTGACCCCGACCCTTCGCCTTGCGTTCTTGAGGCTCTGCCGCGGCGATTGCCGCTTCTAGATCGTCGACCTCGGCCCCATCGCCACCGCACCAGACGAAGGTCTCGCGGTTGCCCTTTGGCCCAGGCAATCCGGAAGAGGCGAAGCCGCGGATCGGCAAACCCAGCTCGCGCGCAGTCAGTGCCACGCCAAGGATCGCCTCGCGCCGGTCGGAGAGGTCGTGGACGACGCCCCGGCCAACCCGCGCGCGCCCCAGCTCGAACTGCGGCTTTACCATTGCCAGCACTTCTCCTCCGGGCTCGAGGCAGCCGGCCACCGCGGGCAAGATCTTGGCCAGCGCGATGAAGGAGACGTCGACCGTCGCCAGGCCGGGCACAAACGGCAGGTCGGCGGGCAGCATCTCGCGGGCATTGAGGCGCTCGATCACCCTCACCCGAGGGTCGTTGCGCAGGCTGACGTCGATTTGACCGTAGGCAACGTCAGCGGCGATTACGCGCGCCGCCCCGCGCTGAAGCATGCAATCGGTAAAACCACCAGTAGAGGCGCCGACGTCAAGGCAGTCGCGCCCGGCGACATTGATTCCGAGCGCGTCGAGCGCGTTTTCAAGCTTGATCCCGCCGCGCGAGACGAAGCGCCGCCCCTCGGCGACGATCAGCGCCACCTCGGGCTCGATCAGCTGACTCGGGCGCAGGGCCACCGGACCATCGCGGCCAACCCGCACCGCACCGGCCCGCACCGCCCCGGCGGCAGCCGTGCGCGAGGGGAACAGACCCCGCTCGGCCAGGACCGCATCTATCCGCGCCTTCTTCATCCGCCGCAACGGTAGCGCCGCCTCGGCCGGCCAGCCGCCCGCGGGCGGCCGATACAGGTTTTTAACCACGCTTTGACTTCAGCTGATTCGATGCTTCTTGTCCGGGTAGCCAACGCCTGACAGGGCCTTCCGGAACGCGCAAAGCGGTCTGTGATCCCACTCACACACAAACCGCACATACGTTCGTACGCTGTTCAAGGATTCGTAGAGGACAACCGATAGAAGGGGCAGATCGAAAAGACTTTTTGGCTGGGTTCGGAGTCGCCCATATGGCTCTTGTCGCTTCCCACGGCGAGTTGCCCGCGACTCATCAAAGGGCCCACCTACCTCCCACGGATCCACATATATAGAGATACATATCTCTCCTCCCTGTAGTAACCCCAGAACTCGCCTCGGCTCCCCGCCGGGGCGTTTTCTGTTGTGGGGTCTTGTTAGATGCAGAATGCGTGTGCATGATTAGAGACCTGGAGGCGATCTAACCGTGGCGGACCAAGTGCCCGCGGTCTGCGATGTGCTGACCACGATCGAGCGCCGTGATTGGCCCCTGCTGGAACGCCTGCTCGACCCGGATGTCCACTGGACGACCGCGGTAGAGGAGCACCTACATGGGCCGGCTGAGGTGATTGCCCTTCTGGCCGGTGATCCTCCCCCGGCGCCACCGGCGTTTCACGAAGTGCGCAGCGGACTGATCGTGCGCTGGATCGATATCCCCGGCTGAGTGCGGCCGCGCTCGCTCGGACAGGGCTACAGGTTGCGCACTCGACGGCCGATCTCTTGATCCTGGGGATAGCCAGCGGACTCCCAGAATGCTCCAGCCGCGTCGTCCTCGAAGGCGACCAGGGCTGTCACCCGGCTCACGCCGCAGCCACGCAGGTACTCCTCCCCGGCCCGCGTCAACGCGATCCCGATGCCCTGCCGCCGATGCCCTTCGCTCACAACCAGCCGGTACATGTTCCCCCGCCACCCGTCCCAGCCGGCGATCAGAGCGCCGACGATCTCCTCGCCGCGCACCGCAACCAGAAGGGCGGCCGGGGAATCTCCAGTCAGGCGCTCGACGTCATCGAGGCGGTCGGCGATACTCGCATGCTCACTCCGCTCTTGAGTCCAAAGCCCCAGGACCGCTCGCGCATCCTCGGGCCGGCACCTGCGTATCGTGACTTCCGCGTCAGTCAAGTCGCCAGTATCGATCAAGCCTCGGGCATCTGCGCAGCGGCGGAGAGTGAAGGCTCATGATTCCGACCAGATGTGGGCTTTTTCATCAACTTCAGGCACGGGAGTGCAACTCCGGGCTCTTACTTGAGTTGGTCTCTATAGACCGGGGCATCGTTGGCGGGAAGCGTCCTATGGATGGCACCGCGCAAAGAACCTCAACCGGCTCTCGGCCAGGCGATTCGTCGCCTCCGGACCGAGCGCGGCCTCAGCCAGGAGGAACTCGGGCACCTGGCCGAGATCCACCCGACCTGGATTTCGCACATCGAGTCGGGACGGACGAACCCGGCCTGGGGCACGGTCCGCCGCATCGCCGCCGTTTTCGAGGTCCGGCTCTCGGAGGTTGTGCTGTTAGCGGAGAGCTTGGCGGCGGAGGAGGAAAAAGAGAAGACCTGAGACCCGAGCACCGCGGCGCGGTGCCCTTGGCACCGGCGCGGCTAAAGCAGTAGATCCACGAGGCTCCCTACCTGCGGACCCACATACATAGAGATGCCTCTCCTCCCTCAAGTAACCCCAGAAGAGACGCCGAGAGGCTAACCGATTGAGCGCATTGGTGCAAGCCCTAATTTTTGAGGCGGTTCTCTAACCCGGTCAGCTGAGGGCCGGCTCTCCCGAGCGCAGCGCGGCGAGGACCCGCTCCGCGACGGCGGGGCCGGTCAGTCCGGCCTCCTCGCGCAGCAGCGCCGGCTTACCGTGGGTGACGTAGCGGTCGGGCAGGCCGAGGCGAAGGACCCGGGCGCGCTCCTCCGAGCGATCGCCAAAAGCGTCCTCGAGGTGCTCGAGCACGCCCGAGCCGAATCCCCCCGGCAAGACGTTCTCCTCAACGGTCACCACCAGGTCGTGGCCGAGGGCGAGGCTCTCCAGCAGCTCGGCGTCGAGTGGCTTGGCGAAGCGGGCGTCGGCAACGGTCGCGGTGAGACCGTGCCCGGCGAGGATCGCGGCTGCCTCGAGCGCCACTGCGACGCCGTAGCCGTAGCCGAGCAAGGCCACCCGCTCCCCGCTCGCCAGCAGCTCGCCACTGCCGATCGGGATAGCCGCGGGCTCGACCGGCAGCTCGACGCCCTCGGCGGTGCCGCGCGGGTAGCGCAATGCCACCGGGCCGCAATGGTCGACGGCGGTGCGCAGCATGTGGACCAGCATCGCCTCGTCGCGCGGTGCCATCACGACCACGTTGGGGATCGGGCGGAAGTAAGAGATGTCGAAGGCGCCGTGGTGGGTCGGGCCGTCGTCGCCGACCAGGCCGGCGCGGTCCATGGCAAAGGTGACATCGAGCTCCTGCAGGCAGACGTCGTGGATGATCTGGTCGTAGGCGCGCTGGAGGAAGGTCGAGTAGATCGCGCAGATCGGCTTCGCGCCCTGGATCGCCAGGCCCGAGGCCAGCAGCACCGCGTTCTGCTCGGCGATGCCGACGTCGTAGTACTGGCCCGGCACCTCGTCGGCAAGCTGTTGCAGTCCCGTCCCCCCCGCCATCGCCGCGGTGATCCCGATCACGCGCCGGTCGCGCCGCGCCTCGGCGACGATCGCCTCGCCGAAGACCTTCGTGTACTGGGGCGGGGCACCGGCGGCGGGCGGCTTCTCCAGCCGCTCCGGCGCGATCGCCTCGGGCGAGTCGGACTCCTGTACCGCGACCGGCTTCGGCGCCGGCGCGCCGTTGACGATGCTCTTCGGCTTCGCCGCGTGCCACTGCTCCATCCCCTCGAGGCCGCCCTCCTCGGCCGGTGAGAAGCCCTTGCCCTTGACCGTGTGGATGTGGACGATCACCGGGCGTTCAGCGTCGAAGGCCTCGCGCAGGGCCTCGCGCAGGGCGTGCACGTCGTGGCCGTCGATCACGCCCATGTAGGCGAGGTCGAGCTCCTCGAAGAAGAGCCCGGGCGCCCAGTAGGCCTTGATCGCCGACTTGATCTCCGGCCCCAGCCGTTCGATCCGCTTGCCGAGCCCGAGCGGCAGCTTGGTCAGCCGGTCCTCGACCCCCTCGCGGGCGTGGAAGAGGCGCGGGTTGAGCCGCACCCGGTTGAAGTAGCGCGAGAGAGCACCAACGTTGGGGGAGATCGACATCCCGTTGTCGTTGAGCACGATCACCATCGGCGTCTGCAGGCCACCGGCGGCGTGCAGCGACTCGTAGGCGACGCCGCCGGTGAGCGCCCCGTCGCCGATCACCGCGGCCACCCTGCCGTCCTCGCCGATCCCCTTGCGCATCGCCTCCTTGAGGCCGAGGCCGTAGCCGATCGAGGTCGAGGCGTGGCCGGCGCCCATGATGTCGTGTTCGGACTCGAAGATCGAGCAGAACGGGGCCAGCCCCTGGTACTGGCGGATCGAGGGCAGGCCATCGCGGCGGCCGGTGAGGATCTTGTGCGGGTAGGCCTGGTGGCCGACGTCCCAGAGCACCTTGTCGCGCGGCGAGTCGAGCAGGCTGTGCAGCGCTACCGCCAGCTCGCAGGTGCCGAGGTTGGCGCCGAAGTGGCCGCCGATCTCACCGATCGTGTCGATGATGTAGGTGCGCATCTCCTGGGCCACCTGCTGCAACTGGGCCTCGTCGAGGCCGTGCAGGTCGGCCGGGCCGTCGATACCGTCAAGCAGGCGCAGCGCGGCGCCGTCCTCGTGCTCGGGTGCGTGTCCGTTGTCTGTCATTCGTCTCTGGTGAAGATGTAGTCGGCGATTCGCCTCAGGTCAGCGGTCTCAGCGGTTGCCTCGGACAGTGCCCCGACTGCCTTGGCGTGGGATTCGGCCGCAAGCTCTCGCGCCCGCTCAAGGCCGAAGAGGCTGACGTAAGTGAGTTTTCCATGTCGCTCGTCGCTTCCATGGGTCTTGCCGAGCTGCTCATCGCTTCCGGTCACGTCGAGAATGTCGTCGACGATCTGGAAGAGCACGCCCAGCTCGTTGGCAAATCGGCGAAAGGGGATTGTCTCAGGTTCGGACAGCCCGTTGAGCGTGAGGACGACGCCGACACTGGCGGCGATCAGCCGCCCGGTCTTCAGCGTGTGCAGCGCCCGCAGGCCCTCGGCGTCGCGCTCGGCCACCGCGACGTCGACGTACTGGCCGCCGACCATGCCGTCGACGCCGGTGGCGGCGCTGAGCTCGCGCAGCGCCGCCAGCACCCGGGCCGGCTCGCCCGGCTGCTCGCAGAAGAGCCGCACCGCCTCGGCGAAGAGGCCGTCGCCGGCGAGGATCGCGACGTCTTCGCCGAACTTGACGTGCGACGTCGGCTGGCCGCGCCGCAGCTCGTCGTCGTCCATCGCCGGCAGGTCGTCGTGGATCAGCGAGTAGGTGTGGATCAGCTCAACCGCGCAGGCGACCGCGAGGAAGTCAGCGGGCTCGGCGCCGAGCGCCCGCGCCGTGGCCAGCGCCAGCACCGGGCGCACCCGCTTACCGCCGCCAAGCAGCGAGTAGCGCATCGCCTCCTCGAGGCCGGCGGTCGCTGCCGGCGCCGGGAAGCGCAGCCGCTCCAGCTCGGCGTCAACCAGGGTGCGTAGGTCTTCGGGGTAACTCACCGGCGAGGTGCGCTCACTGTGAAGCGGCCTCGCCCTCACGGATGCGACGGTTTGCCTCCTCGACCGCCTCGGCGGAGAGGTCGGCCGCCTCGTGGGCGAGCTCGGCCGCACGAGCGTCGGTCGCCCCCTCGCCCTCCAGCTCGCGGGCGATCGCGGTTAGCCGCTCGGAGATCTCGCGCAGGCGGCTCACCGCACGCCCTCGCGCTCGCGCACGATCGCGCCGAGCACGCCGTTGACGAAGCCCGGCGCGTCGGCGCCGCAGTACTCCTTGGCGATCTCGATCGCCTCGTCGATCGCGACCTCGGTTGGCACGTCGTCGCTGTACTCGATCTCATACAGCGCAACCCGCATCAGGTTGCGCTCCAGGGGGGCGATCCGCTCCAGCTCCCAGCCTTTTGCGTGGGCGGCAATCGCCCTGTCGAGCTCGTCGCGGTGCAGCTCCACCGCGGCCGCCAGCTCACGCGTGAACGGCCGCGACTCGGCCACCAGCTCCTCCAGCGGGCGGCCGGTGACATCGCGCTGGTAGCAGGCGAAAACGGCGTCACGGCGCTGGTCTGACCTACGCATGACGCCATTCTCGCGCTTCTGGCGGCTGGACCCCTCGACCACCCTCTTTGCTGCTGTCAGCCGCGCGTATAGCTGAGGGCGAGCAGGCCGGCGTTGCCGGAGAGGTTGGTCGCCGCTTCGCGCACTTCAAACGGTTCGAAGCCCTGGCTGGGCGAGAGCTTCTTCGGCAGCGCAAAGAGGATGAACATGTACGTTTCGCTGCCTTCGGGGCAGATTTCATAGTCCACCTTGCCGAAGCTGTTGCGGCCGGTGACGGCGCCCCTGGGCAATTTTCCGGCTTCGATTTCGTCCAGGTCGGGACTCAGCCCACCCACGGCCCAGTCGAAGAAGAGTTTTCCGTTGACCGGCTGGACGTTCATCGCGAAGAGGACCAGTTCGGCGGTCCCCGGCGGCACCCCCTGCCAACGAAGCGCCGGCGAAGTGCTCTTGCCATCGCAGGTGTACTCGGCGGGCAGCGTCTGCGGGCCGCCGCTGGACCCCAAGCTCGACGGGCTAACCAGGGCCATACTGGCCACCGTCACTTCCTTGCGTTCCTGAGGGGTGATGCCGCGCTCCGGCGCGCCTTTGGGCTGCGCGATGGGCGGACCGTGCTTGCCGCCGGAAGAAGATCCTCCACCGGGAGACGCGCCCGGAACCGCCGAGCCGCCGTCTTCCGTCGCTTCCGCCGCCGAGGGAGAGCCGCTGCCGGCTTCGCCACTGGCGCCGCCAGGAGCAGCGGCGCTTGGACTACCCGAGCTCGACGTTTCCGAGCTCGCGGTGGCCGAGCTCGAGTCGTCCGAGGATCCTCCCCCGCACCCGGCCAGTGCCAACGCCGCTACCGCGAGCGCCAGGATGATCCCAACGCTCGCGGTTGTCTTTACGGAATTCATTAGGAGGCGCTGATCGACTCGCCTCGGTGCCACTCGAACGCTTCGGTCGGGAAGACGCCGTTCCATTCGACCGTTTCGCCCAGCGATTTCAGCGACGTTCCCGTTGCTGAGAAAGTCGACGGGCTGAACGTGGCGCTTTCGGTCGTGTTGTTGATCAGGCCGCCGGCCGTTCCAGTGACGTTGGCCCAGACGCCCCACAGCGGGCAAAACCAGCCGCCGTAGAGGATCCAGACGTCCACCCCTTTGACTACGAGGTAGTTATTGGCGCCGACAGTTTTCAGTTCTGAGGGCCAGGGGAACGATTCGGCTTCGATCGCTTCAACCGTGCAGGTCGAGTTGGTGTAGCAGCCGAACAGGGGCAGGCTGGTGATGCTCCCCTTGCCGGTCCCCGCTTCGTTTTTGATGTCGACTTCGTAGAGGAAGTTGTTGCAGGTGGTCGTGAACCCCCACATCGTCAGGCCGCTTTTTTCGGCCCCCCCGAGGATCGTTTCCGTGCCTTCCAACGCTTTGCCGTTGAACTTCCAGGCCGGAGCGGCCCCCGCACTGGCGGCGAAGGCAGCGCAAAGCATCAGCGCCACGACCAACCCCCCCAGGATCTTGTTCATTCGCATGACTGGTTCTCCCTCTATTGCTCAATGGACTGGGAAACAGCTACCCCAATGGAGCCTTCGAGGAGAGGTTCAGCGCCGCATCGCTCGAACCCGCCGCCCACAAATTTCCTCCCTCAAAAGCTCCAGGGCGTACCCTGAAATCCTCCAACAAGTACCACATCTGAGGCCGCTGCGCCACCCCAGCGCCGGCGCCGGCGACCCGATGCCTCAGGCGCGCGAGACGTATTCGCCGCTGCGGGTGTCGACGCGGACGATCTCGCCCTCTTCAATAAATAGCGGCACCTGCACCACCACGCCGGACTCCAGGGTCGCCGACTTGTTGCCGCCGCCGGAGGCGGTATCGCCCTTGACGCCCGGCTCGGTCTGGGTCACCTTCATCTCAATCGCGCTCGGCACCTGTACGTCGCTGGGCCGCTCATCGACGAAGAGCACGTCTACCTCGGCGTTGGGAAGCAGCCACTGCATCGCCTCGCCGACCAGGTCGCGCGCGATCTCGATCTGCTCGTAATCGCGGTTGTCCATGAAGACCGCCGCCTCGCCGGAGTCGTAGAGGTACTGCATCTTGCGCGACTCGGTGCGCACTGGTCGGAACTTCTCGCCGGCCCGGAAAGTCTTGTCCTGTACCGACCCGTCCTCGATCTTGCGCAGCTTGGTCCGCACGAAGGCGCCGCCCTTGCCTGGCTTGACGTGCTGGAATTCGATGATCCGGAAAATCGTCCCGTCGATCTCGATGTGCGAGCCGTTCTTGAATTGGTTGGTGCTGATCACGGCGGCGAATCCTAAAGAAGGGAGCGCATCGCTACTTCTTCGGAGCTCAACACAGCGACGGGGGATTGATCGTTTAACGTGGCGGACAGGGAATGAAGGGGGTCCTTACAGCCGTCATATCGCTCGCCGCAATGGCGCTGCTGCCAGTCGCGTCCGCCTTGGCCGAAGGGGAACCGACGCGCCTCCAGTACGTCGAACAGGTTGATCCGATCTGTCAGGCGAACACCGAAGCCAACAAGCGGATCCTCAAGAACGTCAAAACGAAGGCGCGGAGCAAGTCGGTGAAGACGGTGCGCGAAGCCGGCTCTCAGTTCATCCAGGCCTCAAGCGCGTTCGGAAAGGCGGAGAAGAAAATTGCCGCGGTGCCGCGGCCGCCGGCCGACGACGCCCGGCTGCTCAAGTGGTTCAACCACCTCGACATCGTCAAGACGGACTTGCGCAAGCTCGGCAAGGCCCTGCAGGGAAACGAAAAGATTCTCGCTGCCCACGAACAGGTCCGGGTTGAACGCGCCGCCAACGCCGCCAATAACGTCAGCTTCGTCTTCGAATTTCAGTACTGCCACCTGAGCCCTTCCAGCTTCTTCTAATCGGGCTCCCGAACGGCTATTCCTTTTCGGCCGCGGTGGTGGTCGTGAGAGCGGCGGCCGAGCCGCCGGAGAGCACGCGACGAACCAGGCGCGGGGCGAGGATGCGGGCGATCGCGGCAAGCGCGTAGGGGCGCGGCACATAGCGCTCTGCCTTGCCGCCCGGGCCCGCCTCAAGGATCGCCTCGGCGACGTTCTCGGGCTTCGAGACGACCCAGCGGGTCAATGCCCTCTGGCGCAGCTCGGTCGCCGGGAAGCCCTCGGTGGCGATGAACCCCGGCAGCACCATGCCGACGTGGACGCCGTGCGGGCGCTCCTCGGCGTAGAGCGCATCGGTCCAACCAATCAGCGCGAACTTGCTCGCCGAGTAGGCGCCAGTGCGGGCGCGGGCAACCCGCCCCGCGGTACTGGCGACATTGACGATCGCGCTCGGCGCGGAGGCGCGCAGGGCCGGCAGCAGCTCCTCGGTGAGCCGAGCGACGGCGTCGAAGTTGATCTCCATATGGCGCTGCAGATTGGCGTAGCCGGCCTCGCCGAAGCCACCGCGCCAAGAGGCACCGGCGTTGTTGACGAGCAGGGTCAAACGGCCGCCGTGCTCGGCCACGTGGGCGCCGATCCGCCCGGGTGCATCGGCATCGGTGAGGTCGGCGGCGACGTAGGTTGCCTCGCAGGGCAGCGACTCGACCAGCGCCCGCAGGCGATCCTCGCGACGGGCGACGAGAATCAGGCTGGCGCCGGGCTCACGCGCGAGCCGGCGCGCAGTCGCCTCGCCGATCCCGCTGGAGGCTCCCGTTACCAAGGCCCTAATACCGCTCGCGCTCACCTGTGGAACGCTATTCGAATCGCCAGACCGCGGACGCTTGTTTTTATCGACATACTGCGCGCCCTGTGAACGAAACCCCTGGACTACTCCATAACCTCTTGCGCGTACCGGGTCCGTCGGGCTACGAGGCCCAGGCCGCCGCAGTCTGGCGCGAGGCAGCCTCCTTCGCGACGCTTTCGACCGATGGGATCGGCTCCTCGGTAGCCCGCATCGGCGAGCCATCGCCGCTGCTCGCGGTCGTCGGTCACATCGACGAGATCGGGCTGGTGGTCCGCCACATCGACGAGAAGGGTTTCCTCTGGTTCGCCCAAATCGGAGGTTGGGACCCCCAGATCCTGGTCGGCCAGCGAGTTGAGATCCAAGGTCGCAACGGTCCGGTGTCCGGCGTCGTCGGACGCAAGCCGCTGCACCTGCTCGACGCCGAAGCGCGCAAGAAGGTGGTCGAGCTGAAGGGCCTCCACATCGACATCGGTGCCGACGGTCGCGAGGGGGCCGCCGAACTGATCCGCGTCGGCGACCCGGTCGTGATCGCGTCCGAGCCGCTCGGACTCTCCGGCGAACGCTTGGTTTCCCGCGCGATGGACAATCGCCTCGGCGCCTACGTCGCGCTCGAGGCCCTGCGCCGCTGCCACGAGCACGACTCGCTCAAGGCCAGCTTCGCCGCGATCGCCGCCGTGCAGGAGGAGATCGGCCTCTTCGGTGCCCGCACCTCCGCCTTCGCCGTCCAGCCCGACTTGGCGATCGTCGTCGACGTGACCCACGCCACCGACGCGCCGGGGATCGACGAGAAGGAGCTCGGCAGCCACGCCCTGGGGTCGGGACCGGTGATCTACCGCGGCGCCACGCTCTCACCAAAGGTCTTCGAGCTACTGGTCGAGACGGCCGAGGCGGAGGGGATTGAGCACACGATCGGCGCCACCGGCAACTCGACCGGAACTGACGCCGACGCGGTCCAGTTTGCCCGCTCGGGAATACCGACCAGCCTCGTCTCGATCCCACTGCGCTACATGCACTCCCCCGTTGAGATGGTCGACCTCGCCGACCTCGAGGCAACGGTCGCGCTGATCACCGCCTTCGCGGCGCGCCTCGACAGCGGCATCGACCTCAGTCGCTGACTGACGCCGCCCTGGCGTCGCCAGACAAGGACGCAGGGAGGCCGAATAGCAGCGCTATTTGGCCGACTGAGGACGCCGTATGGCGGCGCCAGGGACCGTCAGCGTCAGTTCGCTACGAAGACCTGGTCGCGGCCGCCAGCCTTCGCTGAATAGAGAGCTACGTCGGCCCGGGAGACCAGATCGTCCGTGTTGACCCTCGGCGGCCCTGAGACCGCGGCGCCGATGCTGATCGTCACCTCCACCCCCGCCGGACGACGCCTGCTCACCGCCTGGCGCAGCCGCTCGGCAATCCCGACGGCATCCTTCTCTGTTGCGCCGGGGAGGATTACGAGGATCTCCTCGCCGCCGATCCGGTAGATCGAGTCACCGGCTCGCAGCACCGCCCGCATCGTGTCGGCGACGTCCTTGAGGACCGCGTCGCCGGCCGCGTGGCCGAGCTTGTCGTTGACGCGCTTGAAGTGGTCGAGGTCGCAGAGCAGTAGCGCGTGCGAGAGACCCTTCTTACCATTGCTCGGCTGCCCGTCGAGCTCGGCCAGACGCTGCTCGAGGGCATTGCGGTTGAAGAGGCCGGTGAGCGGGTCGAGGGTCGAGCGGCGGCGATGGGCACGGTCGGACTCGACCAGCGCCCCAGAGAGGATCACGGTACTAAGGATCAGGGCGAGGGCGGCGACCAAGGTCTGGCTGTGGGCCGCGGCGCTGACAGGGTCGATCGCCACCGTGCTGATCAGAAAGACGGAGAGGAGATAGGCGGTGCCGACCGCCATCCCCCAGGGCTCGAAGCGGACGCCAAGGGTGACCGCAGGCAGCGCGAACCACATCAGCGCCGGGCTCGTCGGGCCGCCGCTCGCGATCACCGCGGCGGCGAGCAGCAGTGGCAGCAGGCCCCAGGCTCCCGCAACCCATAGCCCCGGGCGCGGACTGGCCTGCATGAAGCGATCGGCAACGGCGAAGCCACCGAAGCCGGCAGCGAGCGGCGCCAGCCAGAGCCAGCCGACCGCGGGGCTCGCCGAGGCAAGCGCCAGGCCGAGAATCGCGAAGCAGGCAGCACGGTAGCGCCGCATCCGCCGCTCCCCGTCGAGCAGGCGCTCGCGCCGCGCTTCGGCTCGGATCGCCGCGAGCGACTCACTCGAGCTGGCCGGGCCGTGCTCGGAGGCGAGGGCGTCGCGAAGCATGTTCGATGTCGGTGCCACGACCACCTCATCGACTGCCGCCGGGTCGGTCTTAACCCTGCACCCGGATGGCCACCCGTCAGTCGACCAGCCGCAGCTCCTTCGGTAGGCCGCTGAGGTTGCGGTGGCCGTCCTCGGTCACGACCACGAGATCCTCGATCCGGACTCCCAGCTCGCCCGGCAAGTAGATGCCGGGCTCAATCGTCACCACTTCTCCAGCCGCGAGCACGTCCTCGGAGCGCTGCGAGAGGCGCGGCTCCTCGTGCACCTCGAGCCCGACGCCGTGGCCGAGGCCGTGGCCGAAGCGCTCGCCGTGGCCGGCGGCTGTGATCGGCTCGCGGGCGACGGTGTCGACATCCTCGGCCTTGACCCCGGCACTGACCGCGGCCAGCGCCGCCGCCTGCGCCTCGCGCACAACCTCGTAGACCTCGCGGGCGCGCTCCCCGGGCTCGCCGGTGGCGAAGGTGCGGGTGCCGTCGGAGCAGTAGCGGTCGAGCTTCACCCCCATGTCGAAGACGACCAGCTCGCCGCGGCCGATCTCGCGCTCGCCGGGCTCGGCGTGTGGCAGGGCACCGTTAGGTCCGGCGGCGACGATCGTCGGGAAGGAGGGCTCGGCGCCCTGCTCGCGCATCCAGGCCTCGACCCCGCGGGCGACATCGAGCTCGGTGCGCCCCGCCAGGCCGCGCTCCAGGGCCCAGCGCCAGGCCTCGTCGGCCAACTCGGCCGCCGCCGAAATCGCCGCCAGCTCGGCCTCATCCTTGACCCGGCGCAGTTTCTCGACGGTCCCCCCGGCGCCCTCGAGCGAGACGCCCTCGGGGAGTTTCTCCTCCAGTTTGCCCTTGGCGCGAACCGACATGTGGTGGTCTTCGAAGCCGACCTTGCCGCTGAGCCGCGCGGCGATCCCGCCCAGCCAGTCGTCCTTGACGGTGACGACCTCCCAGCCCTCGACCTCGGACTCGGCGCGCTCCGTGTAGCGAAAGTCGGTGAGGAAGACGCGCGCCTCGCCGCCGCAGATGCAGGCGCCGTTGGTGCCGCCGAAGCCGGTCAGGTACTGGACGTTGACCAGGTCGCTGACCAGGAAGCGGTCGAGCTCACGCTCGGCGACCAGCGCCGCGAGGCGGTCCGCACGCGCCTGCATCAGGCCGTGTTCGTGCCGAGCTTGCCGGCGAGCAGCTCGAGCGCCTCTCGATACCCGTCCGGCCCCTTGCCGCAGATCTTCGCCAGCACCAAACCGTCGAAGACCGAGAGCCGGCGCCACTCCTCGCGCGACTCGACATCGGAGAGGTGGACCTCGACCGCAGGCAGGCCGGCGACGTCGAGCGCGTCGGCGATCGCGCGGCTGTAGTGCGACCAGGCACCGGCGTTGACGATCGCCGCGTCGGCCAGCTCGGGCAGCCGGTGCATGTACTCGACGAACTCGCCCTCGGAGTTGGTCTGGAAGAAGATCGTCGCCAGGCCCTGCTCGCGCGCCCAGTCCTCGATCTTGGTCTCCAGGTCGCGCAGCGAGAGACCACCGTAAACCTCGGGGTCACGGCGATCGAGGATGTCGAAATTGACGCCGTGCAGGACGGCGACGCGGTTGTGCGCGGTTGTCATTCGTAGAGCTCCTCCACGGCGGCCCTGACCTTAGCCGGATCGACCTGTCCCCCGATCCGGGGGGCGCCCGGCTCGGCGAGCAAGACGAAGCCGACGCCCTCGGCCGTGCGCTTCTTGTCGCGCTGCAGGGCGTCGAGGGTCTCGCCCACATCGACACCGGGATCGAGGGCGACCGGAAGGCCGTGGCGACGCAGGATTGATTCGACCTCGTCGTGCAACTGCGGGGCGTCCGAGAGCCGCAGTGCCGCCAGCAGGCCAAGCCCGATCGCCTCGCCGTGGCGATAACGCCGGTAGCCGCTCGCAGCCTCGATCGCGTGGCCGACGGTATGACCAAGGTTGAGCACGGCGCGGGGGCCGCCGTCGCGCTCGTCGGCAGCGACGACCTCGCACTTGTAGCGGGCGCAGGCGAAGACGAGGTCGGAGAGCGCCGCCCCGGGCTCAAGCGCCTCGAGCGCCTTCGATCGCTCCCAGAGCTCGCCGCCCGCCAGCAGGCCAGTCTTCAGCAGCTCGGCGAAACCGGCGGCGAGCTCCTCGCGCGGCAGCGAGGCCAAAGTGTTGGTGTCGGCCAGAACCGCGGCGGGCAGCTGGTAGGCGCCGGCGTAGTTCTTGCCCTCGGGCAGGTCGACGCCGGTCTTGCCGCCGTAGGCTGAATCGACCTGGGCGACCAGGGTGGTCGGAACCTGGATCACCCGCACTCCACGCTGATAGAGGTGGGCGCAGAACCCGGCCAGGTCGCCGACGACGCCGCCGCCGAGGGCGACGACGTGGTCTTCGCGGGTCATCCCGGCGCGCGCCATCTCTCGCAGCACCCGCTCGGCCTCGGCCATCGTCTTCGCCGACTCCCCAGGCTCGACCTCGATCCGGGCGGCGAGTGGGCCGAGCTGCTCGGCGTAGAGCGCGCCGACCGCTTTGTCTGTGACGCAGAACCGCCGCCCGGGCAGTGGCCAGAGCGCCGTGCTGAGGACGCCGGGACCGGCGAAGATCGGATACTCGCCCGAGGCGCTGGCAGCCCAGAGCATCTTGGTCCCGGCCGGCAGCTCCGCCAGCGCCAGCAGCGAGGGCATCGCACGGGCGATCAGCCCCCGGTCGCCCGGCGGCAGGATCGCGTCGGCGAGCGAGTCGTAGAAAGGCAGGCGCTCCTCCATCAGCTTGGCGACGCCCTCGGCGCTATTGGCCAACGGCCGGTCGCTGCGAGCAATCCGCCGCCAGGCCTCGCGCGCATCGACCTGGAGCCAGACGACGATGTGGCGTCGCAGCGCCTCGCGCACCCGATCGGAAAGCACGCTGCCGCCGCCGAGGGCGATCGCGCCGCCATCAGCTTCCTCCAGCAGCGAGCCGACGACGTCGGCCTCGCGCGCGCGGAAGGCCGCCTCGCCATCCTGCTCGAATGCGGCCGTGATCGACTTGCCGAAGGCCTTTTCCATCAGCTCGTCGATCTCAGTGGTCTCGAGACCACCGTCGCGCGCCGCGGCCAGGGCGGTCGACTTGCCCGCACCCATGAAGCCGATGAAGACGAGCGCTGGCTTCACCGCGCGAGACCTCCCTTTTCCATCCATGGCATGGGAAAAGGAGGTTTCATCCCCGGAAATCGATACGCCTCTTGTAGGCGTCGACCGCGGCGAGCACGTCGTCGATGTGGTCGCCGCCGAACTTCTCACGGTAGGTGCGGGCTAGGGCGAGACAGACCATCGCCTCGCCGACGACCGCGGCAGCGGGGACCACGGTCGAGTCGGTGCGCTCGCGCAGCGCCTGGGCCGGCTCCTTAGTCGCCGTGTCGACCGAGCGCAGTGGCTTGGTCAGAGTCGAGATCGGCTTGATCGCGGCCCGCACCGAGAGCGGCAGACCGTTGGTCATCCCGCCCTCGAGACCGCCGGCGTGATTGGTCTCACGGAAGTAGCCACGCTCCTGCGACCAGAAGATCTCGTCGTGGGCCTCGGAGCCGGGACGCCCGGCGACGTCCCAGGCTTCACCGATCGAAACCCCCTTGATCGACTGGATCGAGGCGACGGCGCCGGCGAGGCGTCCGTCGAGCCGGTCTTCCCAGGAGATGTGCGAGCCGAGGCCGGGGACCAGACCGAAGGCGCGCACCTCAAAGGTGCCGCCGAGGCTCTCGTTGGCCTTGCGCAAGCGGTTGATCTCCTCGACCATCGCCGCACTGGCGTCGGGGTCGAGGCAGCGCACCGGGTCCTCATCGACGCTGGCGAAGTCCTGCGGCGCGAGGTCGGCCCGCTCCGGCGCGATGACCGAGGCGATCTGGGTGACGTGGCTGTGGACGCTGACACCGAGGGCGCTGAGGAAGCCGCGGGCGATTGAGCCGGCCGCAACGCGGGCGGCCGTCTCGCGGGCGCTGGCGCGCTCGAGCACGTTGCGGATGTCGTCGTGGCCGTACTTCTGGGCGCCGACGAGATCGGCGTGACCAGGACGCGGCAGGTGGACCTCGTCGACCTCGGCCTCCACCGGCCAGGGGTTCATCCGCTCCTCCCAGTTGGCGTAGTCGCGGTTGGCAACGAGAACGGCGATCGGGCTGCCGAGTGTGCGACCGTGGCGCAGGCCCGAGCGGATCTCAACCGTGTCGGTCTCGATTTTCATCCGCCCACCGCGGCCATGCCCGAGCTGGCGTCGCGCCATGTCGCGGTCGAGCGCTTCGCGCTCAAGGACAAGTCCGGCCGGCATCCCCTCGACGATCGCGACCAGACCCGGCCCGTGCGACTCGCCCGCGGTTGTAAATCGAAATGCGCTCATCGCCTCAAGGCTATAGGCGGACCGCCCGGCGGCACCGCCTGCTGAGTTCGCACTTTCTAGTCCGTATGGACGTAAAAAGGCGAAGTCACCGAGTGAAAGGCTGGGCCGATGGAACGTCAGCTGCGGGCGGCGGCGCGCATTGTGTCGAGAGGCGCCGGGCGGCCCGTCCATATTTCCAACGAGAGGGCGCCCTGCTGGACCAGGATCTCGATGCCGTCGACGACGGTGGCTCCTCCGGCTTCGGCGCCGCGCAGCAGCGCGGTTTGCTCGCCGCCGTAGACCATGTCGACCACTGTCTGCTGCGAGGAAAAGCCGCCCGGCGCCAGGGGAAGCTCGGCAAAGGGATCCTCACCGCCGAGACCGACGGCGGTTGAGTTGACGATCAGCTCGTATGAATCCTGGGCGGGTTCGGCGACGGGTTGACCGCCGAGCTCCTCGCAGAGGTGCTGGGAGCGAAGCTCAGTTCGATTCCAGACGCCGACCTCGGCCCCCTCGCGCAGCAGCGCCCAGACAACAGCGCGGGCGGCGCCACCGGCCCCCAGCACAAGCGCCCGCTTGCCGGTCGGCGCGGTCGGCAGCGCCCGCAGCAGCCCATCGGCGTCGGTGTTCTCGGCCCGAATCTCGTCCTCAGCGAAGCTGAGTGTGTTGGCGGCACCGATCTCACGCGCCGGCTCCGAGAGCTCGTCGGCGAGTGAGAGTGCCGCACTCTTGTGGGGGACGGTGACGTTGGCGCCGACGAAACCTTCGCCCTCGAGCGCCCGCGCCCGCGTCTCGAACGCGTCGGGAGCGACCTCGATCGCCTCGTAGCTCCACTCCGCCAAGCCGAGCTCGGCGAGGGCGGCGTTGTGCATCGCCGGTGAGCGCGAGTGGCCGACCGGATAGCCGAGGACGGCGAGGCGCGGCACTGCGTTATTCCCCGCAGCTGTCCGGCGAGTTGCCGCCGGCCGCTTCGCGGGCCGAGTTGTAGCTTTCGACGTCGGCGTTGAATTCGGCTTCGGTCGAGGAGAAGGCGAGCTTGTTGCACGCCCCCGGCTCGGCCACATAGAAGAGGTAGTCGACCTTCGCTGGGTGGGCGGCGGCTTCGATCGAGGCGAGGCCGGGACTGTCGATCGGCCCCGGCGGCAGCCCGGTGTGGGTGCGCGTGTTGTACGGCGAGTCGACGGCCAGTTCGGATTCGGTCAGCGGCCGCGTGTAGTTGCCGGTGGCGAAGCGGGTCGTCGCGTCGATCCCCAGCGGCATCCCTTCGTGCAGGCGGTTGTAGATCACCGCGGCGACCAGCTTGCGCTGGCTTTCCAGGCCCGCCTCGTGCTCGATCATCGAGGCGATCGTGAGCACGTCGTAAGTCGTCAAGTTCTTCGCGCGCGCGTAGCTCATGTCGACGCCGGCAATCCGCCGCTTGAAGTCTTCGAGCTGCAGCTGGACGAGGTCGGCGGCCTTGGCGTGCTTGACCAGTTCAAAGGTATCGGGAAAGAGAAAGCCCTCGAGGTCCTTGGCGCCGCCGCCGCCGTACTTGGCGGGATTCAGGTACTTGGAATGGACGCTGGCCTTCTCGTAGTTGCCCTGTAGGCCTTCTTGCTTGGCGAGCTCCGCGGTCTGAGAGCGGGTGTAGCCCTCTGGGATAGTCAGAGTGATCGTCCGCACCACCACCGGTGGAGGCGGACTGCTGCGGTGAAAGTGGCGGTAGGCAAGGGCCGCGATCGCGGCGATCCCGAGGAAGACCGCGCCAAGCGCGAAGGCGACGCCGAGTCGGCGGCCGCGGGAGTGAGCGGGCTGGGGCTTCGGGGCGCGTGGTGGCTTGGTCTTCTTGACCTTCGGCTGCTTCTTCGACTTGGGCGGCTTGGCCTTTGGCGCGGGCGCGGGCGCGGCGGATGGCGTCGACTTGGCTCGGCGTGCTTCGCGCTCGAGGCGCCGCCGCTCGCGCTCGGCCGCCGCCGGATCGTCGGCCTCGGTGAACGGATCGTCACTCATCGTCGCGCTCTTCGATCGCCGCCTGGCCGGCGAGGTATGCCTGCAGCAGATGCGCGGCGGCGAGCGAGTCGGGGGCGGCTGTCGCCCCTTCGCGCTTGCTCGCATCGGCCATGCGGGTCGTCAGGCGCTCGTCGTAGGTCTCGACCGGAACGTCGACAATCGCTTCCAGTTCGGTGCAGAAGGTGCGCGCCAGCGCCGCCTGGCTGCCTTCCTCGCCGCTGAGGTGAAGCGGCAGGCCGACGACCACCCGCTCGACCTCGTACTTGGCGACCAGCTCGGCGACCGAGCGCGCCTCCGGCGGTTCGATCACCGGCAACGGGGTCGAAAGCGTGCCGCTTGGGTCGGAGATCGCGCAGCCGATCCGGGCGGTGCCGTGGTCGAGGGCGAGGACGCGCAACGCAGCTACCCCAGCTTCCCCTCGATTGCCGCCCGCGCCACCGCCAGCGCCTCATCGAGCTTGCCGGGATCCTTGCCGCCCGCCTGGGCCATGTCGTCGCGACCGCCGCCACCGCCGCCGACTACCGGCGCCGCCTCGCGCACGATCTCGGCCGCCGAGAGCCCGCGGCCCACGGCGCCTTTGGAGACCAGGACGACCAGCGCGACTTTGCTGGCCTCAGCTCCACCGAGGACAACGGCGGAGTCGCCGCCGAGCTTGGACTGCACGCGGTTGGCAAGATCGAGCAGCTGCTTCTGGTCAGCAAGCGGCGCCTGTGCGGCGACCAGCTTGACGCCAGCGTCGTCGGTGGCCTCGCCGACGAGCCGCTCCGCCTCCTCACTCGCCAGCTGCTTCTGCGCCTGCTCCGCCCCCTTCCCGGCCTCCTTCAGGCGCTCGGCCGCGCGCTTCGCGCCGCTGAGCGGGTCCTGCGGCGAGCCCAGCAGGTCGCCGACCTCGGCCAGGCGCTGCTCGCGCTCGCGGAACCAGTCGATCGCGGCCGGCCCGCTGAGCGCCTCGATCCGGCGCACGTTGGCGGCGCTGGAGCCCTCGGAGGCGATCTTGAAAATGCCGATCTCCGCCGTATTGGCGACGTGGGTGCCGCCGCAGAGCTCGCGCGAGACGCCGTCGACCTCGACCACGCGCACCCACTCGCCGTACTTCTCGCCGAAGAGCGCCATCGCCCCCAGCCGCTCGGCCTCGGTGCGCTCCATCTCCAACCAGCGCACCGGCCGGCTCGCCTTGATCCACTCGTTGACGCGATCCTCGACCGCGCGCAGGTCCTCGGCGCTGAGCCCCTGGCCATGGCTGAAGTCAAAGCGCAGCTTGTCGGGGCGCACGGCCGAGCCGGCCTGGTGCACGTGGCTGCCGAGCCGCTCGCGCAGCGCCGCGTGCAAGAGGTGCGTGGCGGTGTGGTTGCGCATCGTCGCGTGGCGGGTCTCGCGATCGACTTCGGCCTCGACAGCGACACCGTCGTCGAGACCATCGGCGGGTTCGATCTCCAGCGCTTGGTCTTCGCCAATTCGGTAGACGTCGAGCACCTTGGCTTCTCCCGCGGGCCAGCGGATCACCCCACTGTCTGCGACCTGTCCCCCTCCCTCCGCGTAGAAAGGGCTCTCCTCCAGCTTGATCAGCGCCCGCTTGCCCCCGGCCGGGACTGTTTTCTCTCCGTAGAGCAGATCCGCAGGGGACGCGTAGTCCTTATTTGCCTCGCGCTCGACCGCGGCGAGGCCGGTCGTCGTCCGCAGTGTCTCGTAGCCGACGAACTGGGTCGGCGCGGCCGCGCCGGCGAAGGCGATCACCCGCTCGTGGCGATCCTCGGAGCCATGCGCGGTCGCGGCGCCCGAGCGGGCACGCTGGCGCTGCTCGTCCATCAGCTCCTCGAAGCCGCTGTCGTCCACCGAGAGTCCCTGCTCGGCGACCAGCTCCTTGGTCAGGTCATAGGGGAAGCCGTAGGTGTCGTGGAGCTTGAAGGCGTCGGCGGCATCGATCCAGGAGGTCTCCTTCTGCTTCGCTTCGGCGACCAGGTTGTCGAGCAGCTCGCTGCCGCGCTCCAGGGTGCGGCCGAAGCTATCCTCCTCATCGCCGACCCAGCGCGCGATCGTCGCGCGCTCGGCGACCAACTCGGGGTAAGCCTCGCCCATGATCTCGATCGCGCACTCGGTGAAGCGGCTCAGCCACGGTGCCTCGAGGCCGAGCGTGCGGCCCTGCTGGATCGCCCGCCGCATGATCCGGCGCAGGATGTAGCCGCGGTCTTCGTTGGACGGGACGACGCCGTCGGCGATCAGGAAGGCGGCGCCGCGCGAGTGGTCTGCGACGATCCGCATCGCCCGCGTCACCGCCCCGCCCTCGTCGTAGGAGCGGCCGGACATCGCCTCGGCCAGATCGACCAACGGCCGTACCAGGTCGGTCTCGTAGACCGAGGGGACCTCCTGCAGGATTGCCGCCATCCGGTCGAGGCCCATGCCGGTATCGATGTTGCGCATCGGCAGCTCGCTCAGCGAACCGTCGGCACCGAGGTCATAGGTCATGAAGACGTGGTTCCAGAACTCGAGGTAGCGCTCGGTATCGTCGCCGGGGCGCTCGTCCTCGGCGCCGAACTCGGGCCCGCGGTCGAGGTAGAGCTCCGAGCAGGGACCACAGGGCCCAGCCGGGCCGGCCTGCCAGAAGTTGTCCTCGCGGCCGAGCCGGACGATGCGCTCGTCGGGCACGCCGACCCGGCGCCAGACCGCGATCGCCTCCTCGTCGGGGCCGAGTCCGAGCTCCTCGTCGCCGCCGAAGACCGTGACCCAGATCCGCTCCGGGTCCATGCCGAAGCCCTCGGTCGAGAGCTCCCAGCCCCAGGGAATCGACTCCTCCTTGAAGTAGTCGCCGAAGCTCCAGTTGCCGAGCATCTCGAAGAAGGTGAGGTGGCGGGCGGTGTTGCCGACCTCCTCGATGTCGGTCGTGCGGAAGCACTTCTGCACGTCAGCGAGGCGGCGTGCCGGCGGCTCTTCGCGGCCGAGGAAGTAAGGCTTGAAGGGCTGCATCCCCGCCGTCGTCAGCAGCACCGAGGGATCGTGGGCAGAGGGCACCAGCGAGGCCGAAGGCACGATCTTGTGCCCGCGCTGCTCGAAGAAGGAGAGGTAGGTCTCGCGGATGTCGCTGGCCTTCATGGGTGGGAGCCTAGCCGCGAGTCCGCGAAAACCCGTCTTGAACCCGGGGTAACGGCGGACTCGGCGAGCTTTTCAGGACGCGGCCGCGATCGTGCCGTGGCCGACGATCGCCTCGCCGGCGAGCAGCACGGCGGTCTGGCCCGGCGAGACACCGGCGAAGTCCTCGCCCAGGGCAACCTCGAGCTTGGCGTGCGAGCCGGTATCCGTCGCCGAGACGGCGGCCGGCACGGGCTGCGAGCGATAGCGCAGGCGCACCGCGTCGATGCTGCCCCCGGCGCGGTGCAGGACTGCGTTGTGGAGCTGCACCGTGCGCGCCATCAGCTCGCGCCGCGGGCCGACCGTGACCGTGTTTGCGACCGCGTTGGTCGAGAGCACGTAGAGCGGCTCCTTGGCGCCGCCGCCGATCCCGCGCCGCTGGCCGACGGTGAAGTTGTGGTGGCCGCGATGGCGGCCGATCGCCTTGCCGGCGCGATCGAGCAAGTCGCCCTCACGCTCGCGCAAGCCGCCGTGACGGCGGAGAAAGTCCGACTTGCCTTGGCCGGAGAGGAAGCAGAGGTCCTGGCTCTCGGGCTTTTTCGCAACCGCGAGCTTGTGGCGGGCGGCAATCTCGCGCACTTCGGGCTTGGTCAGCTCGGTCAGCGGGAAGCGCACCCGCTCGAGGATGGCGGGTGGTAGCGCCGCCAGCATGTAGCTCTGGTCCTTGTTCTCGTCCGAGGCAGCGGCCAGCAACGGCCCGTCAGTGTCCTCGACGATCCGCGCGTAGTGGCCGGTGACGAGGTGGGTGGCACCGAGCCGCGTCGCCAGGTCGACCATCGCCGCGATCCGCACCTCGCCGTTGCAGGCAATGCAGGGGTTCGGCGTGCTGCCGGCGGCGTAGCCCGAGACGAACTCGGCGACAACGCGGCGGCGGAACTGCTCCTCCAAGTCCAGGGTCAGGTGCGGGATTCCAAGCGAGAGGGCGAGCGCCCGAGCACCCAGGACCGCCTCGGGAGAGCAGCACGCCTTGGCGCCGTCTGTCTCGGGGTCGGCCCAAAGCTTCAGCGTCACACCGACGACCTCCGCTCCCTGCTCGCGCTCCAAGAGCGCGGCGACAGCACTGTCGACACCACCCGACATCGCGACCAGCACTCGCGTGCGATCCGGCGTCGCCAACTGCTCGGCCGATGCAGCCGCCCGAGCTAGCGCGCGGTGCAGCGCGTCGGCGGCAAGCTGCGCCGCGTGCCGCTTGGCCGGCATCAACCCCCCGATCGCCTCATCGACCTCGTCGATTCCGATCCGAGCTACCTCGAGCACCGGCTTCCGATCAACCATCTCGGCCACCGCCGCAGTCGCCGCCCGAGTGGCCCCGCATCCCTCAGCGTCAAACGTTACGCGCGCGACCCTCTCATCCTCGATCGTGAGCGAAACCCGCGAAAGGTCGCCACAGGCGGCTCCTCCCGCCGCACCCGTGAATGCCCCGTCCTCAACCGGGCCCAGACGGCTGGCATCACGCAGATAGTGCTCAAACAGCTCCTGACTCATCCACTACAGGGTAAGAGGCCACCACTATCCGCGCAGCAGCCTGCGCAGATCGGCAATCACTGTGGGTGCATCGTCGCGCAGCTGCCGCCACGTAATCCGTGTCACTCGCCACCCCTCGACCAGCAGCAACCGGTCACGTTCACGGTCCTTCTCAAAGGCCAGGTCCGTCCCATGCGATTCCCGCCCATCGAGTTCAACGATCAATCGCTGCTCGGCCCAAAGGCAATCGGCTTCGAAGAAGCGGCCCCTAACAGCGACGGTGGCATTGAGGCTCGGCCGCGACAGGTCAGCGTCCTCAAGGGTCGCCAGGAACCGCTCCTCCAGCCTGCTGCGAGTGACCCCTCGAACCGCTCGGCCGTCCTGCAACAAGGCACGTAGGACCGCAGAACCACGCCGTCGCGGATAACGCTCGAGAAGATCCGACAGCGAAAGCCTGTCGGTGAGCCTGAGAACCTCGGCCTCATTCAGCGCCTTCTCAAGCTGGCGCCTGGTGAGCAAGGCGGCAAGGTCCAGCAACGTACGGGATATCGACGTAACCGGAATTCGGGCGATGGTGGTGATCTCATCCCAGGGAAGCGACGAATGGTGGCCTCGAATGCCAGAACGCGACCGGAACGCCGTCGGCCTGGTCAGTTCAGTCCAAATCTCGGATAGGGCCACGATCCGCCACAACTGACCAGCCGAGCGGTGGCTCAGGACAGCGTCCGGACCGCTGGAGAGGACGGCGGCTATCCAGCGGGCCTCTCGACTGGCTACGCGATGGCCGACCGTATACGCGCCTTGGTGGATTCGGTGTAGTTGCCGACGGGCAAGCCGCCCCTCGATCGCGCCTCTTCCGACCCCAAGCTCAGCGAGCTGCCGCCTCCCCACCACTCCGTGCTGCCGCTCCGCGAGTTCCGCAATCAGCCTGTCGGTGGGATGAAACCTCCGTTTTCCATGCATGGCATGGGGAATGGCGGGCTCGTCGTACACGCCGCTGATTCTCAACGGATGCGGCGCGCGGGTGGTGCGCTCAATCGCGCGTTTCTGCAACGCAAAAGAGACTCCAGCCCGCCGGTACCGCCTCTGGCTTTGATCCCTTGAAGTAAAGGGTGGGAACCTCCTCGCAGTCCCAAAGAACCGAGAGAGATCAGCTCCCGCGCCGTTTGTGTTGGGTCAAACGGTGAGGCGGCTCACGTACGGGCTCGAGCCTCGGGCGAAACCGTAGCACCGGGCGGGGTGCGGTGACTAGGGGTCAGTCGTCCAAGTTGGAGAGCAGCAGCTCGGCCTCGCTCCAGTCCTCCGGCAGGACCCGCAGAGCGATGTCGCCGCGACCGAAGCGGTCGAGCGGCCAGTCGACCGTCAGCACCGCCTCGATCCCGGCCTCTTTCAGCGCCTGGTGCCAGGCGCGGGCGGTCTTCACGTCGGTGAAGTCACGCACCACCTCCCAGTCGTCGAAGCGGGGATCGTCGACGTGGACAGGCGTCGCTCCCGGGCCTGGGCGGCGGCCGACGAGGACCGTCCGGATCCGGCCGAAGAAGCTCATCCTCCGGCGGGCGGCCTCTTGGCGCGAAGTTGGAGACCGACGTCGCGCAGTTGCACCTCGTCGATTGGCGCCGGGGCGCCGGTCAGGGCGTCGCCGCCGGAGGCGGTCTTGGGGAAGGCGATTACGTCGCGGATCGAGTCGGCGTCAGCGAGCCGCTGGACGAGGCGGTCGAGACCGAAGGCGATGCCGCCGTGCGGCGGCGCCCCGTAGCGCAGCGCCTCCAGGAGGAAGCCGAAACGCGCCTCCGCTTCGGCCGCGTCGATGCCGAGCGCGGCGAAGACCTTGCCCTGGAGATTGGCGTCGCTGATGCGGATCGAGCCGCCGCCCATCTCCTGGCCGTTCCAGACCAGGTCATAAGCAAGGGCGCGGGCGCCACCCGGGTCGTCCGGGTCAAAATCGGCGGCAGGTGAGGTGAAGGGGTGATGCAACGGGTCCCAACCACCGTTGTCGTTGGCATCCATCAGCGGCCAGTCAACGATCCACAGCAACGAATCGGAACCCTCGGGGACGAGGTCGAACTCGGCCGCCAGGTCGAGTCGCAACTGGGCGAGCACGGCGTTGGCGACCTTGGGCTTGTCGGCGACGACGAGCAGCAGGTCGCCCTCCTCAGCGCCAAGCCGCTCGTTCAGGGCCGTCAGCTCCTCGGCTGAGAGGAACTTCGCCGTCGGCGAGCGCCAGCCCTCGGCCTCGCGAAATGCCCAGACCAGGCCCTTGGCGCCCAGCTCTTGGGCGCGCGAGATCAAGCCGTCGAGGGCCGAGCGCGGCATCTCGCGCTTGCCGGCGTTGATACCCCGCACCGTCCCGCCCGAGGCGATCACAGAAGCGAAGACCTTGAACTCGGTCCCGGCGAGGATGTCGTCGAGGTCGACCAACTCCATGCCGAAGCGGGTGTCGGGACGGTCGCTGCCGAAGCGCGAGATCGCCTCGTCGTAGGGCAGGCGCTCCAGGGGCAGGCTCAGGGACGGGCCGCCCACCCGGTCAAAGACGTGGCTCAGCAGCCGCTCGTTCAGCTCGATCACGTCGTCGACCTCGACGAATGACATCTCGATGTCGAGCTGGGTGAAGTCGGGCTGGCGGTCGGCACGCAGATCCTCGTCGCGGAAGCAGCGCGCCACCTGGTAGTAGCGCTCGAAACCGGCGACCATGAGCAGCTGCTTGAACAGCTGCGGAGACTGCGGCAGGGCGTAGAAGGAGCCTTGCTGGGTGCGGCTGGGGACGAGGAAGTCGCGGGCGCCCTCCGGGGTCGAGCGAGTCAGTACCGGGGTCTCGATATCGAGGAAGCCCTCACGGTCGAGGAACTCGCGCATCGCCGCAGTGACCCGGTGGCGGAGGACGAGGGCCTCGCGCATCTGCTCGCGGCGCAGGTCGAGGTAGCGGTGACGCAAACGCGCGTCCTCGCCGACGTCGCCGGCGAAGCCCTCGATCTGGAAGGGAGGGGTCTCGGCATCGGCGAGCAGCTCGGCAGCGGCAACCTTGAGCTCGACCTCGCCCGTCGGCAGGTCGGGGTTGACCGTCTCCGGCGAGCGCTGGACGACGCTGCCCGAGGCGCTCAGAACGTCCTCGGGCCGCAGCTTGTGGCCGAGCTCAAAGGCGCCGCCCGCATCCTTGGGATGGAAGACAAGCTGGACGATGCCTGTGCGGTCGCGCAAGTCGATGAAGATCAGCCCGCCGTGATCGCGGCGCCGATGGACCCAGCCGGCGACGCGGACCTCCGCGCCGGCCTTGTCGCCCAACACCTGGCCGCACCAGGTGTCGCGGTAGCCGTTGGACTGAAGTGATGGAAACTCGCTCATGCCTCTCCCCCGGTGATCTCGGCCAATAGGTTGCCGGTGTCGACCGGTCGCTGCTCGCCGCTTGACATGTCGCGAAGTTGGGCTTTGCCGTGCTCGAGGATCAGCACACGGCGGGCGCCGATTCGGTCGGCGTGCTTGAACTGACCCTTGAGACCGCGGCCGCCGAGATCGATCTCGGCCGAGAGCCCGGCCTTGCGCAGTTCGCCCGCGAGCAGCAACGCTAGCGATCGGTCGGTGCGCTCCTCATCGCCAACAGCGATGAAGACGTCGCGTCCCGGCGCGGCCTGCTCTTCGTTCAGCGCCAACATGATTCGCTCGATCCCGGCCGCCCAGCCGACCGCGGGCGTCGGGCGGCCGCCGAGCTGCTCAATCAGCCCGTCGTAGCGGCCGCCGCCGCCGATCTCCGACTGCGCCCCGAGCCGGTCGCAGACGAAGGAGAAGATCGTCCGCGTGTAGTAGTCGAGGCCGCGGACCAGGGTTGGGTCGATCGTGTGCGCGACGCCAACCGCGCCGAGTAGCGCCCGCACCTCAGCGAAGTGCTCGGCGTCCTCACCCTCGAGCCGCTCGACCAGCTTCGGCGCCGCCGCCATCACCGCCCGGGTTCCCTCGTCGTCGGAGTCGAAAGCGCGCAGGGGATTGGCGTCGATCCGCTCCCGCACCTCTTTCGCCAGCTCGCCCTCGTGGGCGCGAAGGTGCGCCTTCAGCTCCTCGATGTAGGCCTGGCGGGTGTCAAGCGAGCCAAGGCTGCCAAGCCGCAGCTCCACACCCGGGACGCCGAGCTCGGCCAGCAGCCCGGCCAGCAGGCCGATCACCTCGGCGTCGGCGAGCGGCGAGTCGCTGCCGATCACCTCGGCGCCGAGCTGATGGAACTGGCGGTAGCGGCCGGCCTGTGGGCGCTCGTGACGGAAGAACGGCCCAACGTAGAAGAGCTTCACCGGCTGCGCCAGTGCCTGCATGCCGTGCTCGACGTAGGCGCGGCAGATCGGCGCCGTTCCCTCGGGCCGCAGGGTCAGGCTGCGCCCGCCCTTGTCCTCGAAGCTGAACATCTCCTTGCGGACGATGTCGGTGGAGTGGCCGACGCCGCGCTCGAACAGCTCGGTGTCCTCGAAGCTGGGCGTGGCGATCGGCTCGTAGCCGGCCCGGGCGAAGATCTCCGTGGCGGCGCGCTCAATCCGGCCGCGCACGCGCGCGGCGTCGGGCAGGACGTCGAACGTCCCGCGCGGAGCCTGATACTTGTGTCCCGCCACAGTCGGCGACCTTACCTGCGCCGGGCGCCGCTCGGCTGCCTACTGCGGCAGCTGGGCCAGGAACGGGTTCGTTGCCTGCTCCACCCCCAGGCTGGTGACGCCCATGTGGCCCGGGTAGACGGCGGTCTCGGGCGAGTGCGAGGCGAGCAGGGCGGCAATCGAGCGCATCAGGGTAGGGCCGTCGCCGCCGGGAAGGTCGACCCGGCCGACCGAGCCCTGGAAGAGCACGTCGCCGGAGAAGATCGCCTCCTCGCCGCGCACCGAGTAGGTGACGTGGCCGGGGCTGTGGCCCGGGGTGAAGACGACGTCGAGGCTGAGCCCGGCCAGCTCCAGCGTCTCGCCGCCTTTCACGGTCTCGTCGGCTTGGTAGCTCTCGTAGGGGCCGAAGCCGGCGAAGGGGACGAAGGACATGATGTCGGCGAGCACCGGTACCTCGATCTCCGGGCAGTAGACGGGGGCACCGGTCGCCTTGGCCACCGGCGCGACCGCACCGACGTGGTCGAAGTGGCAGTGGGTGATCAGGATCGCCTCGACCTCGGCGCCGGTCGAATCGACCTCGGCGAGGATGCGCTCCGCCTCCTCGCCGGGGTCGACGATCAGCGCCTTACCCGAGCCCTCGTTGTGGATGACGAAGCAGTTCTCGGCGATCGAGCCGACCGTGAGCTGGCGTACGTCCAGGCTCACGAGCGGTTGGCGTCGCGCATCCGAGCCCGCTCCCGCCGCCGCCACATCATCATGTCGATGTAGTAGCCGGCCGGGATGTAGAAGACCAACATGAAGGCACCGAGGGCAAGCGCCGAGCCAACGGGCCGTTTGAAGATCAGCAGCAGCAGGACGGCGAAGATCACGGCGGCGCCGATGCCGCGCAGTGCCGAGTTGCGCCAGGTCGGCGGCTGATCGCCGCGCGGGGCGCGTTTGCTGCCGGAGCGAGCGCGGGCTTTCGCCTCAGCGCGGGTCTTGGGGCGAGCGCGACGATTGGTGTCGATGCGACCGCCCTGCGTGCCGCGGTGCTTGCGCCGGCGCTTCTTCTTGGTCTGGGCCATGGCCGGAATTTAGTTGACCAGCGCCCGGGACGCCTCAGGAGGCGTCCTGGAGGCGGGCCTCGATCGTCTGCGCGGCCGGATCGAAGTCGCGGATGGGCACGTCGGCGGGGTACCCAGCGAGGGCCGCGGCCGGGACGAGCCCGACGATCTCCGCTGCGACCGGCCTCGCGCCGAGCGGCGCTGCAAGGTCGCGAACGCGCTCGACGACGGCGGCCAGCGACACGGCAAGCGGATCGTGAACGTTGGTCGAGACCTGGCCGCGGCCACTCGAGAGCGCCAGCCCGATCGCCCGCACTCCGGGCAGGCCGCCGCCCGATTCGCGCAGCCCGGCGGCGACGGCGCGGGCAACATCGGCGTCGCCGTTATCGAGCTCGACGTTGAAGGCGGCGAGGGGGGGCCGGGCCGTCACCAGAGTCACCCCAGCGCTGCGATGCGGCAAACCTGGCCCGAAGTCTGGGTGCAGCCCTCCCCCCTCCATCCGCAACCAGAGCTCGGCGAGCCCACCGTTGCGGAAGTAAGCCCGCTCGGCATGGCCGGGACGACTGGCCAGCTCGCCATAGAGGAAGACGGGAACGCCGAGGCCACCAATCTGCTCGGCAACCTCGATCGCCTCGGTGCGGGCGGCGGCGCGATCGGCCGGATCGAGCCAGACGATCGGGCAGACGTCGAGCGCTCCGACCGCCGGGTGCAGACCGCGGTAGCCGCCCATGTCGATGGTCTCGATGGCCAGCTCCGCCCCGGCGAGCAGCGCCTCGCGCAACGGTGCAGCGCCGGGGGCAAGCGAGAAGACGGTGCGGTCGTGGTCGACATCGGAATGCTGGTCGAGCACGGTCGCGCCTCGGCTAAAGGCACTCTCCAAGCCAGCGATGCGGGCGGCGTCACGCCCCTCGGAGACGTTTGGGACGGCGAGGATCCGCGGCACGCTAGACGAGTAGCTCGCCGCCGCGGACGATCTCTTTGCCGTCGATCTCCACCGTCGGCTCGAGGATCACGCAATCGAGGTGCACGGGGACCTGGACACCGCCCCCGATCGCTGCCGAGGCGCCGAAGGCGACGTGCGCGGTGCCGAGGATCTTCTCGTCCTCGAGGATGTTGCCGGTCAGGGTGGCCTCTTCGTTGGTGCCGATGCCGAGCTCGGCGACGTTGGTGCCGTCGTGGCCGTGCTTGGTCAGCAGTTCGAGCAGCGTCGCCCCCTCCGGCCCAGTGGCGTCGGTCAGGTGGCCGTCGCGGACGGTCAGCTCAACCGGCGTCTCGACCTTGCCGACGCCGGCGATCGACCCATCGACCACGAGCGTCCCATCCCCACTGCCCTCGGCCGGCGAGACAAAGGCCTCGCCGCAGGGCAGGTTGCCGAAGGCACCGGGAGCGTTGAGGACGCCGGCATCGGCGATCGGCACCCGGTCTTTGAGGCCGAGACGCAGGTCGCTGCCGTGCCGGCAGGTGATCCGCGCCTCATCGCCGCTGTGCAATGCCGCCGCCAGGGCCGCTCCGCGCCGTCGCAGGGCGCCCATATCGGCGTTCATAAGCCGCGCCAGCATGTCCTCGGTGACCCCGGGAAGCGTTGCGATGCGCACGCCCGCCTGATTGGCCGCCCGGCGCGCGTAGGTGTGCGAGAGCGACTGGATCGTCGGTGCCAGGACAACGTGGGAGGCAATCATCGCCGCCGCCACCGGAGTCGGCGGCTCGGCCCCGTTGGAGTCGAGCTCGGAGATCACCGCCAGGGTCGCGTAGGCGCCGTCGCCCTCGGCCTCGATCCGCATCAGCGCACCGATGTCCTCGGTAACCGGGTTGCAGATCACCAGCACCTCTTCGGCCGGTTCGACCTGCAGGCAATCGCGCAAAACGGTCCGCACGGCCCGATCAAGTTCCTGAGTCACGGCAACAAGGCTAAAGACCTTGCGGCCAAGGCGAACACAGGCCCGCCATCGCTACGATCCCCGAGCCCCGCCGGAGTAGCTCAGCTGGTTAGAGCAGCGGAATCATAATCCGCGTGTCGGGGGTTCGAGTCCCTCCTCCGGCATCGCTAGCTCACGCCTGAGTCGTCGAGCTCGTCGACTATCTCGACCACCTTTCGCTTGCGGCCCCTGTTGGTGTCCCAGTGCGAGATAAAGCAGAGGGCCGCCAGCGCCAAGCAGAGGGCCACGGCGATCCAACCGAGCTGGGACTTGCTTATCGGCGCGTCTTCGGAGAGCGTCGTGGCGAATATCGCCAAGGCCACCGCGATTCCGATCAGCACCGCCCCGGCGCCGCGCCAGACTGTCGTCGGCGCGGGCAACTCACGAATGCGGCGCGTGAATCGGCGCTGCGCAGCGCCATGGGGCTCTTTTGTCGTCGTCGCACGGCGCAATGCACTGGTCTCGCTCAGCTGCTCGGGAAGGCAGGCGGGGCGTCAGACCCAGGGCGCCGTTACGGTGAAGCAACCTGGGACGGATTTACTTTAAACGTCCTGAGGAAAGCGGTCAACCGCGCTGAATCAGCCGAGCGTGGCGCCGACGCCGTGCTGGCGAAACTCGTTCAACATCGCGGTCATCGGCTCTAGTTCGGGAGCGACGCCTTCGGCCCAGGGCTTGTCGGGATGCTCGTCGAGCGTCTTGTAGCCGTTGCCGCTGATGATCGCGACGACCGTGTCGTCGGGGCCAAGCTTGCCTTCGTTGGCGAGCTTGATCGTCGAGGCCACCGTGGTGCCGCCGGCGGGCTCGGTGAGCACGCCCTCGGTGGCGCCGAGCAGGTCGATCGCCTCGAAGATCTCGCTGTCGGTGACCGCCGCGGCCGAGCCGCCGCGCGACATCACCGCGTCGACGACGAGCGACCCATCGCCCGGGGCGCCGATCGCGATCGAGTGCGCCGCGGTCTGCGGGGACTGTGGCTTGACCTTGCCCGAGCCGTCGAGGATCGCGGTTGCAATCGGGCTGCATCCCTCGGCCTGGGCGACGTTGATCTTGGTGCCGGCGGTCTCCGCCAAACCGACCATCTCCATCTCGCCTAGGCCCTTGTGGACGCGTGAGGAGAGCGTGCCGCCGGCCGCTGGGATGACGAAGTGATCGGGCGCGTCCCACTCGAGTTGCTCGACGACCTCGTAGGCGACCGTCTTCGCACCCTCTGCGTAAAACGGCCGCAAGGTGATGTTGGCGAACTGGATACCGCTGGCCAGGGCCAGCTCGCGGCAGGCCCGGTTGGCTTCGTCGTAGTTGCCGTCGAGCTGGCAGACGGCGGCGCCGAGCGCCCGGCAGGCGCGGGCCTTGCCGCGCTCCATGTTCGCGGGGTAGAAGACGTAAGCGGTGACACCGGCCTTCGCCGCCAGCGAGGCGACCGCGGTGCCGACGTTGCCGGTGGAGACGCAGCCGATCTCGTCTTTGCCCAGCTCAAGCAGGCGGGCGACGGCCATCGAGACGACCCGGTCCTTATAGGAGAGGCTGGGGCGCGAGGTGCTGTCGTCCTTGATGTAGAGCTTCTTCAGGCCGAGCTCGGCGCCGAGCCGGTCGGCGTGGATCAGCGGCGTGCGGCCGCTGTAGAAGCCGACCCGCGACTGGGCCTTTGCGTCGACAATCGGTAGCAGCTCCTCGAAGCGCCAGATGTTGATCGGGCGCTCGGAAGTCGGGTATTCGGCCAGGCGCGCTTTCGCCAGCTCGTAGTCGTAGTCGATGTCGAGCCCGTTGCCGCAGCCCAGGCACTTCGAGGTCGTATCTAGAAGCGGCAGGCGCCGACCGCAGTCGCGGCAGACCAGTTCGGTCGCGCAGGAACGGGTGCGGTCCTCAGCGTTCAACATGGCGAGATCTCCTCGGAGCAGGGTACTGGGCGCCCCCCGGCCCTGTCGAACGGCCTCCTCCGCTGGCTCGCCCTCATCAGACCAGTGGGTATAACAGACCGCCAGCTAGCGATCAAGCTTTTCTGTGCATTGACTCCCGACTGGGGAAAGAGAAGGCCCGCCCCGGCGGTGTCAGCTTCCGCGGGGCGGGCCTAACCTCCGACCAGTGCCACTGGGCTCCGGCCTGAGCTACGGCTGCGTCGGGGCCGAAAATGGCGCTCCCGGCGCGACTTGTCCGGCGCGACCGACGTTGCCGGCCGCGTCTCACAGCGCCACGGCCCTTTTACATGGCCGCTCCCCCTCTCCGGGGGCCAGACTGTGAGAGGTGGAAGGGCGAGATGGCCGCGGCACCGGGCAGCGTCGTCGGCTGGAGGTGGGGCAATGCCCACGACGCTGTCGCCTCCCTGGTGCTCCCGAAACGGCCACCGACTCGACTCATGACTTAGAACGCTCCTTTTGCCATCGCAAGGCGAGCCGCCCGTGACTGGGTTCCCACCTCTCAGCTGGCGCTTGGTCGTCAGCGGAAGTAGTAATAACAGATACCCCAATACCGGTCAAGTCTTTCTGTGCATATGTCCGGGCAGAGGCGCCGCGGCGCTGAAATTACGTCGTGACCCGGGCGCGAGGCTGCCAAGTGACCGTGCGGACGACGTCTTCGAAGCCGGCCCGGACGAGGCTCTCGCGGTCTGCGACGGCGGGCTCGCAGCCGGCCTCTGCGACCGCCATCGTCTCGCAGCCGGCGGCCGAGGCGTCACCGATGCAACGGTGCAGGACGGCGCGCTGCCCGAGGCCATCGCGTTCTCCGACCAGGCACGAGGCGAGCACCAGCACGGCGATGCCCTGATGAATACGCATCGCCACGTAGGCCAAAGGATCGTCGCCGTCGACCGCGCAATAGCAGCGCCATCCGCCCGTCCCCGGCAAATCGAAGAAGAACGTCGCCGCCCAGTTGGCCATCCCCAAGCTCTCCGCCAGGGGATCACCGAAGCCTTCGTCTTCCCACGGATCCACCCGCTCGTAGATATCGATCCCCGGCGGCGGGGGAAACGCGGGTGGCGAGCCATCCCGCAACAGCTTTGCGGGCCCCGGCACGTTTCGGTAGCTGCGTCGCGCCAGCCACTCTTCCGCCGCCGCGAACTCCGGCAGGCCGGGGACCAGCGGCACGCGGTATTCGACGTCGTGGCGCTCCATCCACTGAACCGCCGCAGGGAGATGACCGTCCTTGACCGCGTGCGGGGCGGCGGCGCCGAGGATGAAGTTGAGCGCCGGCTCTTCCGGTTCCTCGACAACTACAGCAGCCTCGACTGGACCGAACCGAACCATGTCGATCCCCAGGTCGACGACGGCATCCTCGACGGCCGTGTCCCAGAGCCCCCTCCAGAACCTCTTCTCGGCCTCGTCGAGGGCAACCGCGTCGTACGACACGCTGCCTTCCGCTGCCACCCCTGAAATATATGGGTGCTAGACCGGAACAGTCAAGTTTTTCTGGATAAACCTGAGTGTCTCGGTCGAGCTCAGGCGCCGGTGGCCTGAGCGCCGGCCGAAATGGCCGGCAGGACCAGTTCGGTGGGCCAGGGACCCGGCAACTCGGCGGCGTCCTCATCGCCGGCGGCGATCAGCAGTGCCTCGGCCGCGTGCGGGGCGAACGGAGCGAGGGTCCGGGCGAGCAAGACGAGCGCGGCTACCTGAGCCTCAGCGTCGGCGTGGCTCAACGCCCCGCGACGCTCGACCACCCGCTTCTCGAAGTCCTGGATGCGCTCGAAGAGCCGGGTGACGTCGCGGACCGCCGTGTGCATCTGCAGCTCCTCGAGGGCGGCCGTGATCCGCTCGAGGCCGTTGTCGCACCATTTGCGCAGACGCTCCCGCAGGAACTCCGTGTCGGCGGCGGCCCCGGCGTCCTCCGGCACGTCCGCCACCGCGGCGAAGCGCTGCTGCGAGTAGGTCCAGACGCTGCGCAGGAAGCGACCGGCGAAGCGCAGGGCACCGTCGTTCCAGTTCAGCGTCTTGGCCGGGCCGGCGGCGTAGAGGATCGCGAGGCGAACGGTGTCGGCGCCGTATTGCTCGACCAACTCATCGGGGTCGACCACGTTGCCGAGGTGCTTACTCATCTTGCGGCCGTCGGCGATCACCATCTCGTGGAAAAGGCAGCCTGTGAAGGGCTCGCCCTGCTCGAGGAAGGCGAAGGGGCCGATATCGCGCAAAGCCTTGGTGACGATGCGCTGGTCGAAGACGAAGCCGCCGCTGTCAGAACCGGCGACGAGGCGCTCGGAGGGCAGCCAGTGCTGAAGATCCGGATGGGTGAACATCGACTCGGCCCGCGCCTCGGGGGGAACCGCGGAGGGGACCCAGAGCCAGAGCGCGTCGAAGTGGCAGTCGAGCGTGTCGGTCTCCCGCCGGGCGGGCTCACCGCAACGCGGACAGGCAACCTCGACGAAGTCGGCTCGCTCGGCCAGCGGGTTCCCTTCGCCGGTCGGCTCGATGTCGCGGGGCAGGACCACTGGCAACTGCTCCTCGGGCACCGGCACCGTGCCACAGCCCTCGCAGTGGATGATCGGGATCGGCGTGCCCCAGAAGCGCTGGCGTGAAATCGAGAAGTCGGCGGCGCGGTAGCGAACCGCCTCGCGAGTCTGCGGCGCAGTGGAGCCGACGCTCGCCGTCGCCTCCCCTACCCGCGCCACCCGCGCCGCGAGCGTCGCGTCTGCCTCGTCGACCTCGGGGATGCCAAGGGCCGCGGTCGGCCCGTAGCGGGCGTCGACCAGCGGCGAGACCAGCACCGGCAGCTCTGCATCGCTCCAGGGAGCGCTGACCGAGGCGCCGGTATCGACGAGCGGCACCGACTTGGCGTCGCGGGCGCTGCGCTCCCAGCCTCCCGAGCGCAGCTCGTCGAGCTGCTCACGCACACCGGGGTCGGTCGCCCATGCCTCCAGCTCCGGATGCCGGGGCGAGAGCAGGACGAAGCTGGCTAGCGACGCCGAGTCGGCGTGCGGCGTGAAAGCGGTGAGGTCGGCCCCGAGGTCGACCTCCACCCCATCGCTGCGACCAAGGATGTAGCGCTGGGTCGAGAGCGAGATCTCATCCCATTTCTCCTCCAGCTCGGGCAAGCGCCGGTCGTTCTCCTCGAGGTAGGGCGTTATGCGCAAGAACCAGGTCGGGCGGCGAATCAGACGGACCTCGTTGTGGCAGCGCCAGCAGCGCCCGTCCTCGACTTGCAGGGCGGCCAGTGTGGTGCGGCAGTGGTCGCACCAGTCGACCGTGGTGTCGTCGCGGTAGATCAGGCCGGCCTCGAGCAAGGTGATGAACAGCCACTGCGACCAGCGGTACTGGGCCTCGTCGGAGCTGTAGAAGATGCGCTCGTAGTCGAAGGAGAAGCCGAGCCCCTTCATCTGCTCGAGCATTTTCTCGCCACAGGCCTCCACCCACTCGGCCGGCGGTACTTTGCGCTCGATCGCCGCCATCTCAGCGGGCAGGCCGAAGGCGTCAAAGCCGAAGCCGAAGAGGACGGCGTCTCCCCGCGCGCGCCGGAAACGAGCGTAGGCGTCACCGATCGCGTAGTCACGGACGTGGCCCATGTGGAGTTTGCCCGAGGTGAACGGACTCGAGGGCTTGATGTAGACGGCCCGCTGGCCCTCGATCGGGACCGGCGTGGCGAAGGCGTCGCGGCCTGTCCAGGCGGCCTGCCGGGAAGCCTCGACCTCACCCGCCTCGTAGCTTGATCGTGCGTTGCTCATGTCCTCCATCTTCCCATTCGCCCGACTTACCTGGCCCTGAAGAGAAAATATTTGACCATTGGAGGTCTGGGGCATATGGTCTTTTTAGACGTCTACACTGATGTCTGCAGCGCTTGGCCCCGGCGGGACTTGGCGGAACCCGGGGCTTGGCTGAGACCGAAGGGAGACCCCAGATGACAGAGGGCAGAGGTTCGACGGCGGTCCTTGAGAATCGCGTCGACGACCGACTGGTTGAGCGAATGCTGGAGTCCGCAACCGCCGGCCCCCCCGCGGAGCGAGTGCGCGACGCGGTGGAGACGGCGATCGACATTGCCGAATCCGACCCCGCTGAGGCGCGTGAGGCGCTTTGGTCGCTGCGTGGCGACTGCGTGTCTCTTCAGCGCCTCGAGGCAGGGCTGCAGATGAGCCCAGAGCGGGCGACGCTGGCAATCGGTGCCGCAATTCAGATCGCGAGCGCGGAGCTCGGCTCCGTGGCCCCCGACCTGCGCGGCCGCACCGACGAGCTGTTGCGCTGGCTGGAGGGTGCCTGGTAGGGGCCTCTCTGGTCAAGCCTTGCGGCCGGCGACGAAGACCTCGAACTGGCTGTCCTTCGGTGGCCGGGGCTTGCCGCTGCCACGGAAGACGTTGGCCAGCGACATGCCGACCGACTCGTAGACCTCCGCCAGCTCGTCAACCGAGTAGAGCCGTTGGCGGAACGGGATCGGCGCGACGCCCTCGAAGACCTCGCCGACGAGAATCGGCATCGTCGATCCTTCTAAGTAGCGACTGCCCGCGTTCCAGCGGTGGTCGATCAGTTCGACCATGCCCTCCCCGGCGATCCAGGTCGTCTGCGGCAGGTGCGCTTCCGCGTAGAGAACGTTGGGGAGCTGCAGCAGGTTGCCGCCGTCGGGGCGCAGGGCCGCGGCGATCACCTCGAAGGTGCGGTGGTTCTCCTCCTCGGTCTCGAAGTATCCGATCGCGCCGTCGTTGAGGTTGAGGACGAAGTCGAACTCCTCTTCGAAGTCGAGCTGGCGCAGGTCGGCGGCGACGAAGGAGGCTGAGAGCGACTCCGCCTCGGCATCGGCCTCGGCGATCGCCAACAAGTCAGGTGAGATGTCGACGCCGACCACCTCAAAGCCGCGGCGGGCGAGCTCATGCGAGTGGCGGCCGGTGCCGCAGGCCATGTCGAGCACCCGCTCACCGCCCTGCGCACCGAGCATCGCCAGCGCCCTGTCCACTTCAGCGCCGGTGCGGTCGGCCCAGGGGCGCTTCAGCGTCTCCTCGGGCGGGAATGCCGAGCGGTACCAGTCCTGCGGTATCTCAGTTGCGCTTGCCTCCCCCATTGCTCAGAAATATTAGCGAGCTGGAGACTATGCGGTACCGATTGGCTACTTGCTAGGCGAAGGTCCAGAGCTTGTTGCCAAGGAAGTTGAAGGGCATCGCCACGGCGACGGCGATTGCCTGGGCCGAGAGATCACCGAGCGAGGTCCCCCCCACCAGCGCCTGCAGCACGGCCAGGTTGATCAAGAGCGCGGCGACGCTGACGGTGAAGAAACGCGCCGCCTGGAAGCCGGCGTGGCCGTCGCCGGCGCCGAAGGTCCAGTGCCGGTTCCAGAAGAAGTTGCTGCAGAAGGCAACGCAGAAGGCGCCGATTGCGGCGATCAGGTGGTGGACACCGAGGTTGCCGCTGAGCAAGGCGAAGACTCCGAGGTTGATCAAGTAGCCGGAGCCGCCGACCAGGCCGAACTTGAGCAGCTGCCACCAGCTCGCCGGTCGGCGCGCGGCGGCGCTCACCCGATAGGCGAATTCAGCGGCGCTCATTCGGCTGCCGCCTTCGGGTTGTCGGCGACGACGGCATTGACGCCGAAGCCGGTGCGCACGTCGCGCAGGACGTAGAAGGGGATTTCGCGGACGCGATTTGAGATGTAGCGAGTCAAGGTAAGTCGCTCGAACCTTATCCGGGCTACTGGGTGGAACTGAGGCGGCAGGCGTTCCGGCTGCCCCACCGTCGACTTGCTGATCACGTTGATCTCACGCATTGGTGTCTCGCCGCTGAAGACGCGCAGTGATTTGTCGTGCAGGTAGAAGCGGACGGGGTCGGCGGCGAGCTTCCAGGTGACGATCGCGCGCGGAACGCGGGGTGAGCCGAGCGCGTCAGTGAGCGCACGGAAGTTGGGCCGCTGCAGGTTCGGCGTCTGGGTGACGTGGATGTCAAAAGCGGTCCAGTAGGCGCAGAGGGCGATCGCAAGCAGTAGGCCGACGCGGCGGGCGCGCTCGGCGGCAAAGCCGATGCCGGCGGCGACGAGCAGCGGGACAAGGGCGGGCAGCAGGTTGCGCTCGACCACGTAGTCCTTGCCGATCAGGGCGGCGGCGAGCGCCAAGAGAGCGACGCCGAGGCCGACGAGGAGGCCGAGCAAGATGCCGCGCCGCTCGGCGCTCGATCCGCGCACGGCGGCGAGCAGCAGGGCGATGCCGATCAGGATCGCGGGCAGCAGGGCGTAGCGCTCGCGCGGCGGCTCGGCGATCACGTGCCCGGTCTCGCCGACCAGGAAGCTGATCCCGGTCTGAAAGAAGCGCGTGGAGAGCAGGCTTTCTTCGATCCAGCCGATGTGGGTCGGGTTGACCTGAGCGGAGATCAGCGGGATCAGGGCGAGGCCGACGAGGGCGACAGCGGCGAGCGCCGGCAGCATCACGCGCCAGCGCGAGCGCAGTGCGATCAGCAACCAAAGCGACTCGATCGCGACCGCGAAGAAGGCGAAGTAATGACTACAGAGGGCAAGCGCCGAGGCGAGAGCCCAGAGCGCCAGGTCGCGCCCGTCGCGGGTGCGCAGGGCGCGGGCGAAGAAGAGCAGCGAGGCGGCGCAGAAGAAGGCGAGCAGCGCGTAGGAGCGGGCCTCTTGCGAGTACCAGATCAGCATCGGGCTGACCGCCACGAGGGCAGCGGTGATCAAGCCGGCGCGGCGGCTCGAGAGCTCGGCGCCGATGCAGTAGGCAAGCGGCACGGTGGCGGCGCCGAAGAGCGCCGAGAGCGAGCGGATCCCGACCTCGCCGGTGCCGAAGGCCTTTGCCCAGCCCCAGGCAAGGACGTAATAGAGGGGCGGATTGGACTCGCTCCCCTTCACCTGCTTCAGCATGTCGGTGAAGCTGCCGGGGATGACGCGGGCGACGGTGATCACCTCGTCGTGGTGGTAGCTCTGCACGCCGAGGCTGGCGAAGCGGATCGCGATGCCGAGCGCGGTGAGCAAAGCCAGCACCGAGAGGGCGCTGGTGCGGGAGGGTGTGAGGGTCAAGGCGCGCAGGAATGTTTCGGCAGCGGGTGGCCGGGGCCATAGGAGGGCGGAGCCGCGGCGACGGAGCTGCCCCACTTGCGATTGGGACGGGGGCTGAGCTGAAAGGTCAAGTCGGCCCCCCTGGCTAGCTCACAGTATGTCGTCCACGGCTTGACATGAGCGCGGCCGTTGATTCGCAGGCCGCCTATATAGGGGACCCGGGCCGGACTTAGGGCGACTTGGCGCCTGTGCTTGCCCTGGCCCTCGGTGACGTGGGCGCCGGCCGAGATCGTCACTCGGCGATGGTGGGCCAAGGCAATCGTGGCGCGCCCAAAGAGGGGGCTGCCGATCGCCAGCAGGCCGACCCCCGGCACCTCCGGGTAGAGGCCGAGGGCGCCGAAGACATACCAGGAGGAGAGCGTGCCCAGGTCGTCATTACCGGGGTAGCCGTCGGGTGCCGTGCTGTAGAGGCGCAGGGCGCGGCGGACCGCCGCCTGCGTCCGGTATGGGCTGCCACTCCAGTCGTAGAGCCAGGGCACGTGCAGGGTCGGCTCGTTGCCGAGCAGGGCGTGATCGGTATGGGTGGCACCGGCGCCGCCATTGAGCTTGCGCAGGAAACGGTCGAGCCGCGCCGTCGCCTTCACCCGGCCACCGATCGCGTCGAAAAGGCCGGCGGGGTCGTGCGGCACCATCCAGCTGTACTGGATCGAGTCTCCCTCGACGAAGCCACCGCCGTGCAGGTTGTCGTAATCGGCTGGAAAGGCGCCATTTTCGTATCTGGGCTCGAGCAGACGGCTGCCCGGGTTGAGGAGCTTGCGCCAGTTCCCTGAACGCTGCATAAACCGCGCGTAGGTGCCGGAGTCGCCGAGGGCTCGGCCGGCGAACTGGGCGATCGCGAAATCGTCGAGCGAGTACTCGAGCGTGGTCGCCGCCGAGCCCCAAACGTCGTCGGGACTGCCATAGATCGAGTTGGCGTTGCGGACGTTGGTGTCGAGGTCGAAGGGGACGTAACCTTGCGCGAGGTAAGGGGCGAGGCCCTGGCGCTCGAGGTATTCGCCGTTGGCGCTGCGACACGGTTCGTCGGCGCCCTTCAACATCGCGGCCAGCGCGGCCTGGCGGTTGAAGGCGGTGGCGCCGAAGGCTGCCGCGGAGGCGATCAGGGGGTCAGCGGAGTCACCGACCATGGTCATGCTCTGGCCGTTGGCGTAGGGCCAGCGCGGCAGGCAACCGCTCTCGGCGGCATCGGCAAGCAGCGAGCGCACCATCTGGCTCGCCCGCTGAGGGACGAGGAGCGAGAGCAACTGGATCTGGGTGCGGTAGGTGTCCCAACCGGAGAAGTCGGCGTACTGGACGCGGCCCTGCGCCTGGTGCAGGAGGCCGTCCATGCCGATGTAGGCGCCGCCGACGTCGCTGAAGGTACGCGGCGCGAGGAAGGCGTGGTAGAGCGCGGTGTAAAAGGTGTCGAAGTTGCGCTGCGATCCACCCTTGACTCGGATCCGCCCCAGTGCCTTGTTCCAGGCGCTCTGCGCGCGGCTCCTCACCCTGTCGAAGCGCAGGCCGGGGTTTTCGGCCGCGAGGTTGGCGCGGGCGTCTTCGACACTTACGAAGGAGACGCCGACCCTGGCCGTGACGACCCGGTTGTGGCGGGTGTCGAAGGTCGCGTAAGCGCCGGCGTCGGCGCTGGTCTTCGGGTTTGCCGGCGGGGTCTCGCTGTCGCTGCCGGCGCTGGAACCCTTGCTGACCTTTTCGCCTTCCCAGGTGCCGTAGTCGTCGAACGGGCGATCGAAGACCGCGGCGATGTAGACGCGGTAGCGCGGGCGCTGGCCACAGAAGAGGCCGCTGGAGGCGGTGCCATCGATCTCGTGACGGGCCGGGTCGATCTGCACGGCGGCGAAATCGTCGGGCTGGGCGCTGCCGCCGGCGTTGACCAGGACGCTCGAGTGCGGGTTGCGGGGGAAGGTGAAGCGGGCCATCCCGGTGCGGGTGGTCGCGGTCAGCTCGGCGTCGATGTCGGCGCCACTGACCGGGTTGAGGCGGACCGAGTAGTAGCCGGGATGGCCGCTCTCGCGCGCGTGGGAGAAACCGGGCTGGAATTTGCCATCGAGCGAGGAGCCGCTGGCGGCCGGCGAGCCCTCGAGCGGCTCGGTCGTCGGCAGGAACGGGAAGTCGCCATATAGAGAGCAGCCGGCGCCGGCGAGGTGGGTGAGGCTGAAACCCTTGATGTGGGAGTCGCGGTAGTCGTAGCCGCCGCGGCCGTTGCGATCCGACGGGGTCGTGTCGGGGCTCCACTGGACCATGCCGAAGGGGACGGTCGCGCCGGGGAAGTTGTGGCCGCCGCCGAAGGTGTCGTGGCCGGGCCTGGTGCCGGCGAAGACGTGCACGTGGTCGGCCAGACTCGCGCCCCGGGAGACCGGGACAAAGAGGGCGAGGGAGGCGAGCGCTGCCGCAGTGGCGATGCCTGCGCGTCGGATCAAGAGCTGAACGTTAGACGTACGGTCGTATTTCCCTCCGCATAGCGGAAAGAAGTACGACCGCACCGGGTGGCTGCGCTCGCTTAAGGTTCCAGCCATGCGCGGCCGAACCGCCATCTTCATCGTTCTGGTTGCCGTTGCAGTCACGGTCGCTGCTGTCCTGGCGCTTGGAGGCGGCAAGGACACGTCGCCGGCCGAGGCCGCGACGAGCGCCGCGCGGGGCGTCCCCACCGTCACTGTGATCTCGCCGCGCAACGGCGCCCGCCAGACCAGCCGCGCGGTCGTGGTCAAGGTCAAAGTCCGCAACTTCCAACTCTCCCCGCGCCACTTCGGCGGCGAACCGCGGCTCGGCGAGGGCCACATTCGCTTCGGCCTCAACCGCGTCCCCGACTGCGTCGATCCGGTCAAGCTGCAACGGGCGATCAACAGCCCCTTCGGCAACGGCCGCCTCGTCGGCGCCTCCTTCGACTTCCCCGAGTATGCCGGGCCCAACGGCGTGCTGGCCGAGCGGATCGGCTCGGCCGGCAGCTACTCGCCGGCGACCCGGCCCGAGATCTACTACCACGACCTCCGCCCCGGCTTCTACCGCCTCGTCATGACCCTCGCCCAGAACGACGGCGCGACCACGCCCTTCCACGCCGTGACCAACTTCCAGATCCTCCCCCGGCCCGGCCACGGCCCCAAGTGCACAGGCGGCAAGGTGCCAAGTGCCAAGGCCGCCGCCTTCGGCTGAGCTGGCGCGCTTTTCGCGCGCTTGAATTCGCACAACCGTGCGATCCTACGTACCACGCACAGCAGACAACTCATTACGGTGCCAGAATATGGAGACCGTGAGAGAAAGCTGGACCGACGAGAGACTCGATGACCTCAAGGAGGGGGTTAGCGACCTAGCCCGCCGCGTCGACTCTGGATTCGCCGAGGGTCGAATCGAAATGAGGCACGAGGCCGCCTCGATCAGAAAGGAAATGAAAGAAGGGTTCCAGGCTGCCGACGCTCGGTTCGACGCTTTGCAGCGCACGATCATTCAAGTTGGCGGCGGGATGGCGGCAGCGTTCTGCGCCGCGCTGATCGGATTGATCGCGACACAGCTTTAGCCCCGCTTCAGGGGGCTCGAGGGTCAATACTTCACTTTGTATAGTGAGTCCGATGCGGACTTACCGTCGTTTGATGGGTTTTTTGCGTCCTTACCGCCGCCAGCTTTGGGGCTCATTGGCCTTTGCCTGGGCGGCGATGGGGATGACGGTGCTGATCCCGTGGTTGATCGGGCAGGCCGTCAACGCGATTCAGGACGGCGACAAGCCCGACCTACTGCCCCTCGCTCTGGCGATCGTCGGCGCCGGAATCCTGCGACTGGGACTGACCGTGGTGCGGCGCCTGGTCGCGGGGCGCGTCTCGCTGGCGGTCGAATTCGACCTGCGCCAGCTCTTCTACGCCCACCTGCAGCGACTCGAGCTCGGCTTCTTCGACGGCCAGCAGACCGGGCAGCTGATGTCGCGAGCGACGGTGGACCTGCAGGCAATCCGCTTCTTCCTCGGCTACGGCCTGATCTTCATCACCCAGAACCTGCTGACGATCACCCTGGTGACGATCGTGATGGTCGCGATCAACCCGGTGCTGGCGTTGATCGCGCTGATCCCGGCGCCGCTGATCGTCTTCACCGCCTCGCGCTACAACCGAGTCTCGCGGCCCGCCCAGCAAGAGGTGCAGCAGCGGATCGCCGAGCTGACTGCGGAGGCCGAGGAGAACATTTCCGGGATCCGCATCGTCAAGGCCTTCGCCCGGGAGGAATACCAGCTGCACCGCTTCCAGCGGGCGGTTGGCCGCGTCTTCGACCAGAGCATCTACTCGACCAAGCTGCAGGCATTCTTCTCGCCGCTTATTGGGCTGCTGCCGCAGATGGGTATCGCCCTGGTCCTGCTCGCCGGCGGCCGCGAGGTAATCAACGGCACGCTCAGCCTTGGTGACTTCACCGCCTTCTACACCTACCTGGTGATCCTGGCCGGGCCGATGCGGATGCTGGGCGTGGCGATGGGGATGGCGCAACGGGCGATCGCCTCCGGCAACCGCCTCTTCGAGATCCTCGACCGCGAACCGGAAATCGAGAGCCCGCCCGACGCGCCAGCGCTGCCGGCCGGCGGCGGCAGCGTGCGGATGGAGGGCGTAACGCTGCGCTACGACGCTCTCGGCGCCAGCCCATCCGATGTTGACCACACTGGAGGGGGGTCAAGATCGGATGCGGCCCTGACGAACATCGCGTTCGAGGTCCCGGCTGGGCACACGGTGGCGCTCGTCGGGCCGTCCGGGTCGGGGAAGACCAGCCTCGTCGCTCTAATCGCTCGCCTCTACGACCCGAGCGAGGGTTCGGTGCTGGTCGACGGCGTCGACGTGCGCTCGGTCGAGGTCGAGTCGCTGCGCACCGAGATCGCCTTCGTCGGTGACGAGAGCTTCCTCTTCAGCGCCAGCGTCGCCGAGAACATCGCCTACCCGCGATCCGACGCGCCGCGCGACGAGATCGAAGCGGCGGCGCGGCGAGCCCAGGCCGCCGGCTTCATCGAGGACCTGCCCGGCGGCTACGACACGGTCGTCGGCGAGCGCGGCCTCACCCTCTCCGGCGGTCAACGCCAGCGGGTGGCGATCGCGCGCGCTCTGCTCGCCGACCCCCGCATCCTGATCCTTGACGACGCCACCTCTTCCGTCGACGCGACCACCGAGGCGGCGATCAAGTCTGGCCTGCGCGAGGCAATGGCCGGGCGCACGACCTTCATCATCGCCCACCGGCTCTCGACCGTCTCCCTCGCCGACGAGGTGATCGTGATGGACGGCGGGCGGATCGTCGACCGCGGCACCCACGCCGAGTTGCTCGAAGGCTGCAGCTTCTACCGCGAGATCGCCGAGCACGGCCTCGCCGACTCCGTCTTCCTCCAGCACGACCTCGAGCAGCGTGAGGAGGTGGCGCGACTGTGATGTTCCAGTGCGCCTTTTGGACCCCGTGGGTGCATAAAGCGCACCGGAACGATGGGGGTTGCCGGGCGTGAGTCGCCTCCGAGACATCTGGTTGCTCTTCCGGGACGTTTGGCGATTGCTGCGCGGCGAGGACCAGCGCGCCCGCAAGGTGCGCTGGATGATCGGCCTGCTGCGACCCTACCGCGGCAAGGTCGTGCTGATGTTCGTCGCCCTGCTGATCGCGACCGGGGCCGGGCTCGCCCCGCCCTACCTCGCCGGCCAGGCGGTCGACAACGGCATCATCACCGGCGACGTCTCCGCCCTCGACTTGATCGTCGTCGCCTTCGTCGTCGTCGCCACGCTCTACGCGGCTGCCACCTACCTGCAGACCTACCTGGTCGGCTGGGTCGGCACCCGCGCCCTGCAGGACCTGCGCGAGCGGGTCTTCTCCCACCTGCAGACGATGTCGATCGGCTTCTTCACCCGCCGCAGCCCGGGCGTGCTGATCAGTCGCATGACCAACGACATCGAGGCGCTCAACCAGCTCGTCACCGACGGCGTCGTGACGATGTTCTCCAGTGTGCTGACCCTGGTCGGTGTAGTTGTGATCCTGCTCGTACTCGACGTCAAGCTGGCCCTGGTCACCTTCATCACCTTCCCCCTGATCGCGGCCGCCAGCATCGTCTTTCGGATCGTCTCCCACGGCGCCTACCGCGAAACCCGCGAGCGGATCGGCGCGATAACCGGCTACCTGCAGGAGACGCTGAGCGGCGTGCGCGTGGTACGCAGCTTCGGCCAGGAGCCGCGCCACATGAAAGCGATGACCGAGCTAAACGAGGCAAACCGCGAGGCCAACATGCGCACGGTCTTCCTCAACGCCTCCTACTTCCCGGGGGTCGAACTGCTCGCCGCGGTCGGCACCGCGGCGATCCTGCTCTACGGCGGCACCCAGGCGATCGAGGGTGCGATCCAGATCGGCACGATCATCGCCTTCGTCGGCTACCTGACCGTCTTCTTTGAACCGATCCAGCAGCTCTCGCAGCTCTACACCACCTACCAGCAGGGAATGGCGGCGCTGGACAAGATCTTCGACCTGCTCAATACGGCGCCGGACATGGTCGACGCACCGGACGCGATCGACCTCGAGACGATCCGCGGCGAGATCGAGATGGAGGGCGTCTGGTTCTCCTACGCCAACGATGTTGAGTTCGCACTTAGTCTCGATATGCGAGAGAAAACACGAAGTCACCCTCCGGAGGATGGGGTTGATTGGGCGATGAAGGACATTGACCTTCATGTGCCGCCGGGGCAGACGCTGGCGATGGTTGGGACGACGGGAGCAGGCAAGTCGACCTTTGCCAAGCTGGTTGCGCGCTTCTATGACCCGCAGAAAGGCAAGGTCCTAGTTGACGGTCACGACCTGACTGGCGTGCAGCAGCAGGCGCTGCGCCGCCAGCTCGGGATCGTGCCGCAGGAGGGCTTCCTCTTCTCCGGCAGCGTGCGCGAGAACATTGCCTTCGGCCGGCCCGGGGCCTCGCTCGAGGAGATCGAAGACGCTGCAGCCGCGGTCGGGGCGACTGAATTCATCGCGGCGCTGCCGGAAGGGATCGAGACCGAGGTCGGCGAGCGCGGCGTGCAGCTGTCCGCGGGGCAGCGCCAGCTGGTCGCCTTCGCCCGGGCGCTACTGGCCGAACCCCGCATCCTGATCCTCGACGAGGCGACCTCCAACGTCGATGTGCGGACCGAGAAAACGATCGAGAAGGGCCTGGAACGACTGCTGACGGGCCGCACCGCAATCGTCATCGCCCACCGCCTCTCGACGATCCGCCGCGCCGGCAAGATTGTCGTCCTCGAACACGGCCGCATCGCCGAGCAGGGCAGCCACGACGAGCTGATTGAGGCGGCCGGCCCCTACTCGCGCCTCTACGGCGCCTGGGAAGAGTCCTCCGCCGCCTAAATTCGAAACGAGACCTGCATTTGCCACGTGTAAGGGGGCAAATGCACGGCTGGTCGCCGGAAGACGCTTAGCCGGGGCCGATGCCGCCGGATTCGCCGCCGCTGCTGCCGCCGCCTTCGGGGGCACCCGCTGTGCCGCCGCCTTCAGCCGTACCGCCGGCGCCGCCGGTTTCGGGTACCACTTCGGGCGCCGGTTCAGCTTCAACTTCGGGTTCGACGGCTTCGGGTTCGACCGATTCGGGTTCTTCGCCGGCTTCCGCTTCAGCCGATTCAGGCGTCGCGCTTGCAGCGGGGGCGCTGGGCCCTTCGCTGCAGTCTTCGAAGCCGTATTCGTCGGCGACTTCCTGGAAGGAGGAAAGGGCCGCCGATGCGTTCGATTCGGCGGTTTCGAGCCCGAGCGTATCGCTGCGCTCCGCGGCGAGTTTGACTTCGCCCTCCGCCGTCGAGAGTTCGTCGGCGGCATCGCTGAATTCGGCGTAGCCATCGGTTTCCGCCGGCGTACCTAGATTCTTGAGGCTGGCGATCATGCCGCTGTAGAGATCGGCGACCTGGGCCGCCGGACTGCCGGTTTCGGCACTGCTCGCTCCGACCGTGCCGACGGCGGCATTGACCTCGGCGCAGATCGCGTCGCCTTGTTCAGTCAACTCCGACTTGCTCAGCGCGGTCGTCGTCGCTTCCGTCGTCGCCGGCGCCGAGGCGGTCGAGTCGTCGCCGCCTCCGCCACAACCGGCAATCGCCAGCGCAACGATCGGCAGCGCGAAGAGGAGTTTATGTCGAGAGCTCACGAGTGAAGCGACGCTAGCAAAGCGATTAGACGCCCTTGCAAGCATTTCAGACTGCGCCCCAGGGACTCGAACCCCAAATTCCAGTTCCAGAGACTGGCGTGTTGCCAATTACACCAGGGCGCAAAGCGAGGATCAAAGAATACCGGCGCGGGCGATTCCCCCGTCGTCGGGCTGCTTGAGCTCCCGGAAACCGACCGTCGCGTCGAGTTAGATCAGACCTTTCTAAATTTCTTGACCGGTGAGATATACGGCTATAGGCTCGCGCGGCATCGCCCAACGAGGCGCCGTTCCTGACCGAAACGAAATAGTGAGAGGATCAGAATGAAATACGCAACGCGGTTGCCCGCGCTGTTTTTGCCCTGCCTGCTTTCAAGCCTCTGTCTGCTGATGTTGTCTGCAGCGGCTGCCCAGGCCTCCGGAAGCTGGCGCATCCAAGGCTCCGAAGCTTTAGCAACGGAAAAGTCGGTGACCTGGAAACAAGATGGCGGATCTTACGCCTTCTTACTACCGACCCTTAATCTTCAGTTAGTTTTCAAAAAACTCGTGTTCAACGGCGGGAAACTGCAATCCGAAGGAAAAGGGATAGCGGAATTCAAATTCACAGAAGGCAAGGTCTACACAATCAAAGGAGAATTAGAAGAACTTCCGTGCATCGTCGGCGACCTGACATTCTCAGCCCCGACCAACCTTTTCTTACATAACGGAAAAACATATAACTCGCTGAAAGTCGAAACCATTACTACGTACTCATCGGGGACGGGGTGCCCACTTGCTCCAAAAAATACCGTCGTCGGAACGATAGTCCTGGAAGGAAACTTTGAAGAAGAAGCGGTTGAACACTTATTCAAAGTGGCCCCTACGGCTTTATTCCCTGAATTAACAATCAAATTTGGCACCAACCCCCTGGAAGTCGACGGAAGTTGGATTGGGCTCCTTACCGGATCCCATGCAGGCCTGAAATGGAGTGGCATCGGCTAACCACCGGGGCACCCTTAAGTCGAAAGAGATCGGTTCGCCCCCTGGGCGAGCCGATCTCCCAGGCTGAATGCCTAGGCCGCGATCTTTGAGAGATCGGCACTTGGGTCGGCGATCTGCCCCACGGCCCCCGACACATCGACACCATCGGCGAGCAGGCGCCGTGCCTCGGCCAGGTCTTCAGAGCGCTCGACGCTGAGGGCACCGGCGACCTTGCCCTCCTTGAGGTACCAGACGGAGAACTCGCCGCTTTCGCGATCGCCGCGCCAGATCTCCTCGTCCCAGTCCTTGGCCGGCCCGACGTACTCGAGGCCCGCCCAGTCAGCTAGATCGCTGAAGAAGTAGGGCACTACCTCGTAGTCGGCATCGTCGCCGAGCATGTTGCGGGCGGCGTGCATGCCCTGCTGCATCGCCACGTCCCAGTGCTCGACCCGCAGGCGACGGCCGTGGATGACGCTGTCGTATGAGCAGCAGTCACCGGCAGCGTAGATCCCCTCAACCGAGCTCTGCAGCTTCGAGTCGCAGACGATCCCGTCGTCGACCTCGAGCCCGGCGCGCTGGGCCAGCATCCCATCGGGGCGGACGCCGGCGCCGACGACGACCGCGTCGCACTCGATCGCCTTGCCGCTCTTGGTCAGCACAGCCCTGACCCTGCCGTCGCCCTCGTAGGCCTCGAGCTCCTCGCCGCCGTGGATCGTCACTCCCTTGGACTCGAGCAACTGGTGGAACCAGCGTCCTGCGTCCTCGCCGAAGGTCCGCGAGAGCGCTATGTCCTCCATTGTCACGATCGTGCACCTGGTGCCCTTGGCGGTCAACGAGGCCGCGACCTCGGCGCCGATGTAGCTGCCGCCGATCAGGACGACGTGCTCGGCCGCCTCGGCGTCGGCGCGGATCGCATCGGAGTTGCCATAGGCGCGCAGGTAGTGGATGCCCTCGTTCTCGGCGCCCTCGACGCGGAGGATGTTGACCATCGCCCCGGTGGCGATCAGCGCCTTGGCGAAGCCGACCTCCTCCCCGCCCTGCAGCTTCGCCGTGCGCGCCTCTGGGTCAAGCGACATCACGTTAGTGCCGCTGAGCAGCTCGACGCCGTTCTCCTCATACCACGAGGGCGGGTTGACGTAGGCGTCGGCGCGCTCGGCCTCGCCGCGCAGGTACTCCTTGGAGAGCGGCGGGCGTTCGTAGGGCGGCTCGGGCTCGCGGCCGGCCAGCAGAATCGATCCCTCCGCCCCGCGCTTGCGCAGCTCCGAGGCGCAACTGGCGGAGGCCAGGCCGCCGCCGATCAGCAGGAAGTCGACCTCGCGGAATGGGCTCTTAGCCACCGTCGCCCGCGCCGTTGCCGCCGGACCCGTCGCCGGGCCCGAAGAGGACCTTGAGCTGCTCCTCGTGGCCCGGGTCGAGCACGGCGAGCACCTCGTCGCCCACTTCAAGCACCGTGTCGGGGCCAGGGACGAAGCCCTTGCCGTTGCGCAGGACCGAGATCAGCAGGCTGCCTTCGGGCATCTGCAGGTCGCCGACGCGGCGGCCGGTGACGCCACAGTCCTTACCCAACAGCATCTCGATGATCTCCAGCTGCTCCTCCTGCAGATCGAGCAGGTGGACGAGGCCGTAGTCGGGGACCTCGTGCTCGAGCAGGCGCAGGATCAGGTCGGTGGCCGAGACCGAGGGCTTGATCCCGAGCAGGTCGAAGTGGGGCTTGTTGCGCGGGTTGTTGACCCGGGCGATGATCTGCTTGACCTCGTACTTTTCGCGCGCGACCTGGCAGATCAGCATGTTGTCCTCGTCGTCGCCGGTGACCGCGATCACCAGGTCAGCGCGCTGGATCCCCGCCCGCTCGAGCACCCAGAGCTCGGAGGCGTCACCGTAAGAGACGTTGTGCTCGAGCTCCTGCTCGACCGTGAGGTAGCGGCGGCGGTCGCTCTCGATCACCGTCACCTCGTGGTTCTTGTCGAGCAGCTCGCGGGCCAGGTTCCAACCCACCTTGCCGGCGCCGACGACGATGATGTACATGCGTCCCGTCCCTCCCCTACGCGGCTTCCGCCGCGCCGTCGTCAGAGGGGCCGGCGCCGCCGCGCGGGGCGCCCTCGCGCACGGCCTCCTCGAGCATGTCGATCGCGACCCGGGTCGGGCAGACCGTGCGCAGGCCCTGGCGCTCGTACCACTCGGCCCGCAGCGGGTCGAGGATGCGGGCGATCACGGTCGGCACCTCGTAGCGGCGCTGGGCGATCTGGGCGATGATGATGTTCGTGTTGTCGCCGTCGGTGGAGGCGATGAAGGCGTCGGCATTCTCGATCCCGGCGGCAACCAGGGCGTCAGTCTCAAGGCCGGCGCCGACCGTGAACTGGCCGCCGAGGTCCTCCCAGCCCTTGTCGAGCCCGACCTCGAGCCGCGCGTGCGACTCCGGGTCCTCGTCGAGACAGGAGACTTCGTGCCCTTCGCTGAGCATCGCGCGGGCAACCGAGGAGCCGACGCGGCCGCAGCCGACGATAAGAATGAACATGCGTCGGATACTAGATGTCAGCTGTCTCCGGAGGCGCGGTCAGCAGTACGCGGCAAGGCGCTTTCTTCAGCACGTACTCGGTCGCGGCTCCGATCTCGGCCGGCTTGGCGCCGCCGACACCGCCGAGCCTGGCGCCGCCCTTGATCTTCGTCGGCGGCTCACCGCCGATCACGATCGCTTCGGTGTCCTTGCGCCGCGCCGCTTCGACGATGCCGGCACCGACCCCGCGAGCGCGCACGACCTCGGTCGTCACCTCGACGTCCTCGTACTCCTCGCCGACGTCGCTGGCGCGCTGCAGCGCCCGCCAGGCCTCGTGTTCGATCTCGGGCGGAAGCTGGGCATCAAGCGGCAGCGTCAGCGGCACCTCAATCACGTAGACGAGGTCGAGCTGCGTCTCTTCCCCAGCACTGCCGTCGCTCGCCTCCTGCTCGGCCGCGGCGAGGCGGCCGGCGGTGGCGACAATGTCGTCGTCGAGTTTGGTGCCGAAGACGGGCACGAGGATGGTGCGGAAGGCCACTTCCGGCACCTGCTTGGTCAGCGCCTTCTCCGTGACTGAGACACGCTTGGTCAGCGTCGTTCCCTCGAAGACCTTGCGGTAGACGACGTAGAAGAGCAGGCCGAAGGCCATCCAGCCGCCACCGACCCAGCGGGCGCGGTCGTGGTAGGCGAGCACGCTGACGAAAGCGAGGCTGCTGACGATCGCGGCGAAAATCGCCGGGACGGGCAGGCGCGCGCCGCGCCAGTTGACGTCGAACGGCACCCGGAAGGGGCGGCGGCGGTCGGGTTCGGTGATCCGCAGGCGGATGATCGAGAGCTGGGCGATCGTGATCGCCAGCATCGCGCCGAAAGCGTAGAGACCGGCCAGCAGCTTGACGTCGGTCGGCGCGACCAGGCCGATCGCGATCACGCCGGAGATCGCGATCGCCACGTGCGGGGTGGCGTGGCGGCTGTTCAGCTTGCCCAGCCAGCTGGGGATCTGGCGGTTGATCGCCAGCGTGT